>Ga0302325_10000734_pt1 | contig 87726 bp, 61 predicted proteins | sample Palsa_T0_2_FD_201948 | JGI IMG/M metagenome (GOLD analysis project Ga0302325, IMG submission 201948) | Peat permafrost microbial communities from Stordalen Mire near Abisko, Sweden - Palsa_T0_2 | ecosystem: Environmental > Terrestrial > Soil > Palsa > Peat permafrost | place: Sweden: Abisko...
ATCACCTTCTTCCGACCTGGTCTTGGCGGATCTGGTGCTGGTAGAACGTTCCTTCGTGCTGGGTAGGGTGGTTTATGGTTCGTTCGACATTCTGAAGCAGGTGTTACATCTGACCGGCAATATCATCTCTTTCTATCTGAACGATCTGGATGGAGGAGCATGGGGCCGCAGCTTGCCCGCTTCCTTGACCGAGATTGTGGGCGCTGAGAGAATCTTGCCAGTTTGTTCGAAGCGCTTATTCGCCAGCTATCTTGACGATGTGGCCACGGCGACGGCGCAGCGGTGCGGCGATTTCTGCCTGATGATCTATGGAAGCCCACAGCCCGCGCTTTTGCAACACTGCGCACAGACCTTTCGCAATGTCGCGGTGTTTGGCAACATGCCCTCTGATGCGCCGGGGAACTGCTGGCAGATGGATGACTTCTCGGACCGCATGCATGTCGACCTCGGGATTACCGTGGTGCTGCTTCTTTGCCCGCCGAACGCTGCCGACGCGAAGTCCATTCATCAGCTTCTTGTGCCGGAAGGCGTATTGATCACTGCCGGATATTTTCCCCGCCTGGAACTGGATTTTCCTGATCGCGCGATTCTGCGGCTCGATTCCAGCCAGGCGTATGCTGGCCAGATGGAGCGCTGGGTGGCGATCTCGAATCTCACGAAATCGGCTCAACCTCGGCCTCTGGCGATCCAATGACAATCCGCGAAACGATCATGAACGTGATCGCGCGGCATGAGGCGGAAACGTTTCTTGTCGATGCGATCACCAACCGCGAGATAACTTACGGAGCGTTTCATCGGCGTGTGTGCGCCCTGGTTGCTGAGTTACGCCGGCGGGACGTTGTCAAAGGCGATCGCGTCGCAGTGATGGTTCCGAATTGCTGTGAACTCGCAGTCTTGTATTTTGCCTGTGTTTATCTCGGGGCTATAATCGTGCCTGTTAACCCGGGACTCAGCCCCAGCGATGTCCGATTCATACTTTCGAGTTGCAAGCCCATGCTGTGCGTGGCGAGCCCGCCGCACCGGGACGCAGTTCAGGCCCAGCACTCCAATGTAACGACGCTAGCGATCGCGCACGAAGCCGTCGCCGGAGACAGAGCCGACGGGATTGTGATCGATGCTCTCGCGGAGCCATCTGGTTTTGTCCCACTCGAAAATGCAGAGTACGACGACCTGGCGGTCATCATGTACACCTCAGGGACCACGGCAAAGCCAAAGGGATTAGCCCACAAGATTGGGAGCATGTTGCGCAATGCCATGGCCTTCGCGGAGTTTCAAGGCATTGACCACAACACGCGTTTTTATCTGACCCTTTCGATGTCCTATATGGGCGGCCTTTACAACCTTCTGATCCTGCCCTTTCTCTGCGGGGCCAGTGTTGTAGTGGATCACGTGTTCGATGCCCGATCGAGTCTGCATTTCTGGGAAAAAGCAAAAAGCAACAAGGCGAATGCCCTCTGGTTCGTTCCCACGGTGATGTCGATCTTGCTGCGGATGGATCGCGGCCGCACCGGGGAAGAATTCTGCCGCGCTTCCGTGCGCCACGCTTTTGTGGGCTTCGCACCGCTTCCGTTAAAGGTGAAAAATGAGTTTGAAGCTCGGTATGGTGTGCGTTTGGTTGAAAACTACGGTCTTTCCGAAACTCTGTTCGTTACCGCGCGATCCGTTGCTGGTCCCGAGGGACAAGGGTATGTAGGCGAGCCATTGCCCGGCGTACGTCTGCGCACTGTAGACGAAAATGGGGAGACTCTCGCGCCCGGCATGGATGGAGAAGTCCAGATCCTTACTCCTGATCTTATGGCCGGCTACCTCGACAGTGAGGGCCGCCTGGTAGAGTTTGACGCATCGGCGTGGTTTTCCACCGGCGATGTGGGCAATCTTGACCGCAACGGGTCGCTTTCGATCACCGGCCGCAAGAAAGACATCATTATTCGCGGAGGCGTAAACATCAGTCCAGCCGCGATCGAAGAATCGTTGATACGAATACCCGGCATTGCCGACGTGGCCGTGGTGAGCATTCCCCACGCACTCTACGGCGAAGATATCGTGGCGGTGCTGAAGCTCGATGCGGGTGTGGAGTTGGAGTCTGTCCTCGGGGAATTGGTTTCTCACGCACGCGTCAACCTTGCGCAGCATCAGCAGCCAGCGCGATACATTGCGATTGACGAATTTCCAAGAACGGCGAATGGCAAAGTGCAGAAGGCGCGCATCCGTGAACTGGTGGCGGAAAAGCTGCAAATGGGAATCCGATCGGTTGCGCCGATGCGGACGACGGAGCGCGCGGGCGTGTCAAACTAGTCGATCCATGCATCGGATCGTATTATTCGCAGGTTGTCGTTCGCTACTGTCGGAACTCACCGTTGAGATTTCCGGTCCGGAAGGGCGCGACAGCGGCCTTTTGCTCTCAATCGCCGCGGCCATGAACACATGAAAATTATCGACCTTTCATTGCCGATCGAAGAAGGCATGATGACGTTTCCCACGCACTGGCATCCCGTGGTTGAGATCACGATTCTTGGCCGCCATGGTGTCGAAGGCCGTGAGACGCGAAAGCTGGTCTTCGGAACTCACATCGGCACTCATGCCGATGCGCCCAGACACTTCATTCCCAACGGTGGGACGATTGATGAAGTTCCTTTGGAGACCCTCATCGGTCCGGCCACGGTAGTCGATTTCACCGATTGCAGGCCCCTGCAGGAGATCGGTGTTGCGGATCTCAAGAATCGGTTGGGAGCAAAGGCACCGGTCCGGCTGATTCTGCGCACGGGCTGGTCGGAGTATTTTGGTAATCTGAAGTTCTATAACGAATACCCGTTCTTGTCGGAGAACGCGGCACACTGGCTGGTGGAACAAGGTGTACGGCTTATCGCCATGGACACGCCTTCACCTGACAACCCGTCTCATTCGCGGGGAACGCTGAAGGATTCTCCGAATCATAAGGTATTGTTGGGTGCGGGAGTCGTGCTGGTGGAATACGTCGCGAATCTCAAGGCCTTGACCTCCAGGGAAGTGGAATTGCTTGTGATGCCGCTGAAGTTAAAGGGCTGCGACGGTTCGCCCGTTCGCTGCGTGGCGATTGAGAGGTGAGGGTTGAGAGATCAGGTGCAGGAATGGTTGGCCGGTTGGTTCGCGACTCGGGCAACGGTCGGTAAAGACAATCCAGAAAGATTACTGCACACCGACTACTTTGCTGCGGGATGGCTTACTTCGATGGAAGTGGTCGAATTTGTAACGGCGATCGAGCAGCAGTTTGAGATCCAGTTTTCAGATCTTGAGCTGCAGGACGCGCGGTTTGTGAGCATTTCAGGACTTTCCGAATTGATCCTGGCGCACCTTGGTCAGCCCAGTGAGAGCAGGTGAGACTCGAATGCACGCCCTTGCGAATGGCAAAGGAAGGTGAATTCAGACACTGCCTCTTCGGTGGCGGTTCGCTCTGGCGGTGCGGAAGATAGCCGCAGTCGAACGCATCTGCACGTTCTTACCCTGACCCCTTTTTATCCCTCCGCCGAGGACGAGGTTCGCGGCTGCTTTGTCGCGGAAACTCTGAGAGAACTTGCCAAGCTTGGAGTCGCTTCCTCGGTCATCGCTGTCGATTCCATGTACCATGCCCGCAAGCATGCCAGTGAAGGGACCCCTGCCGAGTGGATGCGGTATCCACAGCTTCCGGGAAACTTCGGCTTATCGAGCGCGGGCAATGTTCTTGGCGCGATGCTATTGCCCAGAGTAAAACAGCTTCATCGAAAGTCTGCGATCAGTGTCTTGCATGCCCATGCCGCTCTTCCCTGTGGCCATGCTGCCGCATTCCTGTCGAAGCGCTTGAAGATTCCCTTTGTAGTCACCGTGCATGGTCTGGATGTTTTCAATAGTTGCTTCCAGCAGGGCATAGCTGCGAGATGGCGGCGGAAGGCGTCCTCTGCCGTTTACCAGCGTGCCCACCAGGTAATATGTATCAGCGAAAAAGTGCAGCGGTTGCTGGCGGATGGGATGCGAGGCGCGGTGTCGAGCAAAGTTATCTATAACGGCACCGATCCGAACCAGTTCGCGCCCGGTGCGACACAAGATCAAGCGCCTACAATTCTAATTGTGGGGAATCTTTTGCTGGGAAAAGGACACGAGCTTGTGCTGCGGGCGCTTGCTTCGTTGCGAGGCGCACATCCCGGTTTGCAGTGCCGCATCATCGGCGAGGGAGCGGATCGAAACCGCTTCGCCCGCCTGTCGAGAGATCTGGCCGTGGAAGATCAGGTGCATTTTCTCGGACGGCAGAGTCGGTCCCAGGTTGCGGACGCCATGCGAAGCTGCACTGTGTTTGTCCTGCCCAGCCGTTACGAGGGTCTCGGCTGTGTTTATCTGGAAGCTATGTCATGCGGCAAGCCCGTGGTCGGATGCCGCGGCCAGGGCATCGACGAGATTATCGAGCAAGGCGTCAACGGATGGCTCATTCCCGTCGATGGTCTGGAAGAACTTGTGCGGGGACTGAGAATCCTGCTGGATGACTTCACGCTGCGAGTGCGAATCGGTCAGGCGGCGAGGCGCACCATACTTGATCGCTTGTCATTGTCTCATCAGGCTCAGAGTCTGCTGAAGGTATACGAGGAAGCAGCGCAATGACAACGGGTCCGGCGATTGAACAGGGGCGTGCTCCGCAATTTGTTGCCCTCGCCGAACCAGATCTGGGTAATGCCGCGCGTTTCATTGCCGCTCAATCCGGAAGGCCGCGAGAGACGGTGGACGCTCACCTTAGCTGGTTCTTGCTCGAAAATCCGGCACGGCGGTACGAGGCGCCGCTGGGTTTTGGATTGTTGTCATCGGATGAACTCGTGGGATGCATTCTGTGCAGTCCGCAATTCTTTCGCGTGCGCAGCGAAAAAATTCTTCTGATGGGTTCAAGTTTGTTCTATGTGGACCAGGGTCACCGAGGCTACGGTGGTCGCCTATTTTTGCAATACTGCCGACTTGGAATGAAAACTCCATTATTTGGAACTTCGGCAAATGTGGACGCCGCGGCCTTATGGAAAGCTGCGGGTGCGATGCCGATTCCGTATTCCGACGGGGAATTGTTTGGGGTGATTCGCTGGCCGCCGGTTCTCGAAGAAATCGCACACCGCAGAAGGCCGAGCCGTCTGCTGTCGCTTGTGGCGCGCAGTCCCGCTGCCCGCATCGTGGGAATGCTAAGGCCATTGCGCATTGATTGCAATGGGTCTGAAGCGTTACGACTGCTTGACTGTGCTGAGCAGGCAGTGGAGATTCCGCTTCACGACCACCCGGCCAAGCTCACTGCTGAACGCGACTTGCCCTACCTCCGGTGGCGCTATTTTTCTGGAAGGGATGCAACGGTCGGCGTGTTTGCGTTTCGTAGCCGGAACCCGGACAAAGAAATTCTGGTGATGGTGAACCAGCGAATTCGCGGCTTCCGAAGCCAGATCAATACCCTGAATGTGCTTGATGTGTACCCGGCAGTTCCACCCGACGAGTGGATTCGAATTGTGGGTGCCTTGATCGCCCTCTACGAGGGAACGATTGACGCGGTTGTGTTGCGCAATCTGGACGAAGACAGGCAGAAGGTCTTGTGTGCCAGAGGTTTTCACTGGCGCCAGTTCGATGCGCCGATCGGATGGTTCCTCGACAAATCGAGACGGTTGCCGCTGTGCGAGTGGTATTGCATGCCAGCCGACGGCGACGGACTGATCTAGACGGATTGACCTAATGAGGGCGGAGCAAGGAATGAATTTGAGGAGCCAGACCCGAGCCTTTGTGATTCGTGCCGCCACCATGTCCCGCATGGATGAACTGGCTTTCCGTCTGCAAACCAGACTCAAAGGCCGGTATTACGGGTTGGTTGTGGGAGTTCACGAAACTCCGTCTTCGCTTGAGGCACAATTTCGCCAGCAGCTTGAATGGGTTTCGAAGCGTTTTACGATTACGACTCTAGATCGATTCGCCAAATTGTGGGAGCAAGCTTCCCAAGGGAACGCCAGTTTCAAGCCTCCCGTTCTTTTCACTTTCGATGATGGCCGGGAGAGCAACTATACGGTGGCGGCGCCTCTGCTGGAATCGTTTGGAGGGCGCGGTGTTTTTTTTGTGGTGCCCGCTTTTGCGGAGTGTGCCGCGGACCAGGCGCTTGCGTTTTACCGGTCCCGAATCAATCCCAACTCCAGGCCGGGCGATGAGACCTGTGAAGACTGGAAGCCGATGAGTCCCAAGCAGATTGCAGAATTGGCGGCTCGCGGTCATGCCATCGGGAATCACACACTCTCTCACGAAAGATTGCTGGGTCTCTCGCCCGCAATGCTGGAGCAGGAGATTGGCACAAGTGCCCGCAAGATCGCGGCTTGGACGGGCCGGCCTGTCGATGGATTCGCCTGGACTTTCGGGTGGGATGCGGTGGATGCGAATGCCTGGCGTGCGATTCAACGCTATCATCGTTTCTGTTTTGCCCCGTGCCCCGGGCCCATTGATGGCCGCGTGGATATTCCCGCTCTCCTGTGGCGACGGGAAATCGAAGTGAAATACTCGCCAGCGGAATATCGATTCCTTTACTCAGGACTCGTAGATTTGTGGTGGAGCACACGGCGCCGGCGCCTTCGCAAGCTGTTGCAAGTGTCGCAAGGTGCGAGTGGCGCCTGAGGGCGTGTTTTGACGCGGCGATAGCCTGATACCAGAACCCCAGGCACCTGTGAGGGAATGATCCACCTGTTCATCAATGCGCTTGCAGCCAGTGCCGGAGGCGGCCTCACCTATGTCCGCAACGTTCTGCCGCGGTTGGCGGCCAGAGAAGATGTTTGCACCACCCTATTGGTGAACGACCGATTGAGTGGCGAAGTCACTCCATCGAAGAACGTTACTGTAATAGGGAGTCCTGGTCCGAGCGGTGCGGCCAGGAGATTCTGGTTCGAGCAACGCAACTTGCCGGGCATCGTCGGTCGCTCTGGAGCGAATGTCTTATTGTCCGTGGGGAACATTGCGTTGCACCGCTCCCCTGTGCCGCAGATTCTCCTCAGCCGGAACGCGTTGTACACGTCTGCCGATTTTCTACGCGACCTGTGTGAGCGAGGGGACTACCGACTTTGGCTTGACACCGAAGTGAAGGCTGTTCTGGCCAAGTGGTCTGTCCGCGTCGCCGATTGCACGGTAGCGCCAAGCGCTGCCTTTGCGGCTGATCTTCGGCAGTGGACTGGCAGGGAAGTTGTTTGTATCCATCATGGGTTTAGTCATGAAGAGTTTTTTCGCGACGAAGCATCTTTGCCACAAGACCTGCAGGCGCAGCTGGCTGCAACGCAAGGTTCTCTCCGCCTGCTATTCGTCAGCCACTACAACTATTATCGCAACTTTGAAACCTTAATTCGTGCGGCCGGCATTCTGAAGAATACGCTGCAGCCCAGACAAGTTCGCTTGATTCTTACCTGCCGTCTGAATTCGAAAGAGAATCCCGGAAATTACCAGGCGGATCGCGCTGCGCAATTGGTGCGGGAGCTTGGGCTTAGCGACGAAATCGTTGAGCTCGGGGCCGTGCCCTATGCGCGACTGCATCATGTATATCGCGCCTGCGATTTCTATGTGACCCCCGCCTATGCTGAGACCTTCGCTCATCCGTTGGTTGAGGCGATGGCGAGTGGACTTCCTGTGGTCGCATCGGATCTGCCGGTACACCGAGAGATTTGCGGTGATGCTGCGCTGTATTTTGCGCGTTTTTCTCCTCAACAATTCGCGGAGCGCATAGCTGAAGCCAGCGGCTCCACAGAGCGGGCGGCGGACATGCGGAAAGCCGGACTGCGTCGGGCACAGGACTTCAGTTGGGATCGGCATGTGAAGCAACTGCTCGCGCTCGCTGATCTCTTGCAGAGAAATCACAAGATGTGATTTGCGTCCCGTAAGACCAGGTCCATCACGGTCTCAAAGAAACGATGGTTGCGAATGTCGTCCGACGACCGCAAGTGCGGCGAATCTCCGGTGTGTATTCGTTTCTCAGCGTTCATTGAGGGATGTGGTCGCAAGAAGCTCCGGCCGATCACAACCACGCTCCGCTCAGCGTGCATCCGTCCAGTTACTAGAATGCGACCTGATGGCGAAATAAAATCAAAACATGAGGGCGTTGTCTGACCTACAATTATCGTCAGAAATTGTGCCGGTAGCTTCCCTTCCTGTGCTGCCAGCGCAGGATTGGCGAACGAACGGCAGCGTCGTCGAGGACGACGAGTTTCCCCCAGCCCCATCTTCGAAATATGAGTGGTCTCTGCAGCCCGCTTCCAGCTTTCGGCGCAGAAGAATGAGAGTGATCGCATCAACTGGCGCGTGGTTGCTGTTAGTGCTTTCTTTTGTTTTCTTTCGCAGGCTTCCGAGAGGAATGTTTTTCGCCGATCTGGGTTTAGCTGCAGGCGTCTTTAGTATCGCAGCATGCCGGGGGCTCTTTTTTGCGATAAGGGGAGCGCGCGCGCACCTAGCTCCTGGCGACTTGCGCCGTTCCACTTCCATCTGAACCGCCTAAAGGTCCAAGCGCGGATCTACCCGAAGGTCCGGGGACGCATATGGTCTGGACCAATCCATCACTCGGGAATCAGCAGAAACCCAACGTCCTCTTCGTCTCCATGATCGCCCCATCCAATGATCTCTCCGCGATCGTTGATACCGCTGGCGACCTCAAGGTTCCAGCCCGCATTGGCGGGGATGAACTCATTCAGATCGTGAAATCCGTTGTGTTGGTTCCAGATAAAAGCGTGGTCGGTGTCGGCGTGCAAACTAAACGTTCCCACCACCGTGTCCGCGCGGTTAAGGCCGCGGGCGTCTATCGCACGGGCCTTGGCCGACGTCAGTCGAACCGGCGCACCCTCCGCGAAGAGAAACAGGCCTTTCTCAAATTCCTGCACTAATATGTGGCCGTCGTCATTGATGGCCACCGCCGCGCTGTATTCGCTTTCGCTGGGAAGCAACTTGGATCCCTCAGTCTTGTTCCAAAGGAAGGCTCGATATTTTCCACGTTCGTCGTAGACGTTGCCGATCACCACTCCCTGGCTGTTGACGTCGACAGCCGTGCCGCCGCAGCATGATCCGAGATCGGTCACAGCTCCGCCGCTCCACAAAACCGGCCTGGTCGGTTTTTTGCCCTCGACTTGCGACTCTCCCGCGACTGCCCCGGAATCGTCAATGGCAAGCGCCTTCGATCGCGCCCCCGGCAGAAGCGAGAGCTTACCTTGTTGATAGAGAAAAGCTTGGGAACGAAAAGGATTCGGCGTGAAAGCGAAGCCGACTACTTGTCCCGCGGAATTTTGCGCCGACGCTTGAGCTTGCGTAAACCCCTCCACAAGGGGCAACTCCTGCAATCCCTGCTCGCGGCTCCAGGTCGCCGCGCGGTGAGCGGGGCTGCGGCCAACGATGTCGCCAGCCTTGCCGATGTGCAAAGGCCGCAGCGGAAGCTCAACGATTCGATAGTGTTTTACCGGCTCTGCGGACCTCAACGGCAGTTTTGCAGTGGGCTGTGTCTGCGCCGCTGCGAGTGGGCCCGCGCAACACAAAACCACTCTCGCCACCCTTGCGCGAATCCTGCTGCTCATCATTCCAACGAGTCCTCTGAAACGGGTATTAATTTCTGCTTGTAGATTATCCGATCATGTCATTTCTTGAAATGCCGAGGCCGGCGGAAACGTCAAAAAAGGGAGGCAGGAAGCCTCCCTTTTTGCAAGTGGATCGTTCTTGGCGACAGCTACTGCCCCGTTCCGGTCAGCGTCACAGCCTGCGGGCTGGTAATAGTGCCATCGTTGTCGCTCAAACTGATGCTGCCCGCTCGCGCTCCAGTTGCCGTCGGCGTGAAGGTAACGGTCACGGTGCAACTGGCGCCTGGGGCTAAGCCTGCAAGGCAGTTGTTGGTCTCGGCAAAGTCTCCCGTGGCCGCGATACCGGCGAAAGTAAGGTTGATGGTGCCTACATTCTGCACGGCAAAGGTTTGCGGGGGACTTGTGGTGCCCACGGTGTATGAGCCGAAAGTCAGACTGGTCGGGCTAAGCGCGACTTGGGTCGACTCACCATACATGCGCACCGTGTGCGGGCTGGCGGGATCGCTGCTGTAGATGATAAGAGCCCCGTAACGCAAGTCCGTTTGCGTCGGAGCAAATGTGAGTTGAATAACGCATTTGCCGCCAACTGGAATGGTTCCCTTGCATTTGTTCGCCTCAGTGAAGTCTCCGACCATCTGCAGATTCGAAAGCGTAATCGCGGAACTGCCCTTGTTGGTCAGGGTGACACTGATCGGCGAGCTTTTTGTGTTGATGTTGGTTTCCGGAAAATCCAGGCCGGGGTAAAGAGCGTCTTGGGAAACTGCGATATTCGATCCCACGCCACTGAGGGTCACCAGCTGTGGACTGCCGGCAAAGCTGTCATTGACGGTGAGCGTTCCGGTGCGGGGGCCTGTGGCAGTGGGTTTGAATACAACATTAACCTTACACTGCGCCCCAGCCTTCAGGGTGGCGCCGCAAGTGGTTGTGCCGAGGGCGAAATCTCCCGAGACCGTGCGGGTGCCGAGAGTCATGGTGGTTGTGCCCGGATTGTTTAGGCTTACTGCTTCCAGCGGACTTGTAGTCCCGACGCCGTAGTTGCCGAATATCCGCAGTGTGGTGGAGGTTACGGGACAGGTATGGCCCGTCTGCATCAGGGGCAGATTCGGCGTTTGCGAGAAATTGTAACTGTCGGTAGTGTCGTTCGCCTCGGCATCGCGGGCGGTCAGCGGCGGCAGGCCGAAGCGCTCTTCGATGAATTTCAGGACAGAAGCGAATTCATATTGCGTGTGCGAGATATAGCCGGGAATGGCGTAGGGCGAAATGATGATCAGGGGTACACGAGCGCCCAGGCCATAGGAATCGAGTACCGGCGGTGCAACATGATCGTAGAATCCGCCGAAATCGTCCCACACCAGGTAAATCGCGGTGGAAGCCCAGTCCGGTCCTTGCATGACTGCGTTGATCTGCTCCACCGTCCAGTTTTCTCCGAGGCAGGTGCTGTTGGGCGGGTGCTCGCTCTGCGGCCCGGCGACCAGCCAGCTCACGGAAGGCAAATTTCCGGCCTTGGCATCCGTAATAAAACCGGTGCTATTCACCACGTTGGTAGTCCACAACGGGCCGTAGCGAATGTGCTGAATGGCGTTATAGATGGAAAACTGATAGCCCTGGGTATCGAATGGCGGAGCGTAATACTTCCAGGTGACGCCCGCATTTGACAGACTGTCGCCGAGGGTCTGGAAATTGAAGCACGGCGGGACCAGGCTGACGTTGTTTTCGTCATCCATCACTGGTACGACAACCGTCGGATCGTCGTCACAGCCCCAGCCTTGATCGCCGATTCCATTGGGTTCTGCCGGAGAGTAGGGGATATCGATCGCTCCCCCGGACTGCGCGGCGATGATGTAGAGGTGATTGGGAAAGCTGTTGGCTTCCTCCGACGAGAACATGTGATCGGCAAGCGCAAAATGCGAGGCGTAGGCATAATAATTGGGAATGTCCGCCTCCTGCATCTGCGTATAGGAGAGGAAATCGCCGTTGTGGTTGCCATTGAAGATCAAGTCAAATTGATCCATGGCACCGCCGTTGATGGCGGTATGGGCGGAACTCCAGGTGTGGTCGAGATCCGTAGGAGTCTCATCGGGCGTATGTCCGATGGTGACGGTGGCTCCATAAGACGTTAGTCCGGTACTTGCGCCATCCGCTCCGGGAAACGCTCCGAAGTATTCGTCAAAGCTGCGGTTCTCTTTAACGATGAAAACGATGTGCTGAATCTGGGTAATGTCCTTGGGGCCCTGTTGCGCCAGTGAGGGCAAGGAACTGAAACCGACAAGGCAGGCCAACAGCAACCACCGAAGATGGTGCGGATGGGTAGTCTTGCTCATATAGGGGTATTCACTCCTTACACGCCCAAGGCACAGTCAGAGGATTTGGCAATCTCTGGCTGCAAGCAGGTTGTCGGTTGTCGAAATCCAACACTACCTATTAAACTTGAAAACTTCGAGCGCGGATTACCCGCAAAGGTCCCTTCAACCGGGGGATGCCAACAGAGGTCGAGTTTCCTTCCCACGACGGTGGCTGGACCTGCTTTGGAATGAATGAAAAGGCGCTTGCAAATGAGGCTCAACCACAACGCTAATGAGTGGGTAGTTTAAGGGGAAAGGCTATGATCTGTAAATGGTACTTTAGTGCCTATGCAAGATCTTGCATACTGGAGCTGGCCAGCCTGTGTCTTGAACCGGTCTGGCTGGGCACAGTTTCCCGGCTGTGCCTTAGCTGGCCGCGGAGGACGCAACGCGCGGCTTTTGCCGAATGGGGGATCGATTTCTTCCTCGGCCTATTTCTTCAGAATTTTCTTGAGTTGTGCCATCTAATTTTTTAAAAGCACTGGTTTTACCTCATGAATCAACACGTTTTCTCGACGCATTTTACACGAGATGCTCGCGGGATGACCTCCATGGTGTTCTGCCATAATGTAATCGCAATTCTGCCGGGGAGGAGGTGTTAAAAGTGGGACCCCCGCTGGGTCTGCCAGCTATTGGCGATTGAGCTCCGTTTATCGATTCCGCACCCCCGCACTAGCCCGTTCGTTCCTCGTGAAGGCCCGGAGGTTGTGGTTCAATCGCAACATATTCTGTGCGGTTGGGTTAAACAGAAGAGGTACTCAGAAGTCTTGTCTACTGCAGCGAGGATTTTCTCGATCCCTGTTTTCAGTCAAAGAAGGTGAGCGCAGATGGTTTTGACTTCTCCCTATAATCGGCGATTCGCCGATCTCTTCGTATGTGTCGTTCTGCTGGGTACGCTCGTGGGCTGCGGCGGCGGCACTGGCACGACCGCAGCCGTCAGCACTGGCGGCGGTGGGACAGGTGGCGGTGGGGCCAGTGGGCCGGTCGGCCCTGCCTTCTTCGGTATGCACATCAACAATGCAAACTCGCCGCTTCCTGGAACTCTCGGGGTGCCGATCTCGGGTGTTCGCCTGTGGGATACGCAGACTTCGTGGGCGACGACCAACACATCGAGCGGTAATTTCAACTGGATGAATCTGGATTTTCGTGTCAACCAGGCGCTGAACGCCAACCTGGATGTGCTGTATGAACTTGGCCGAACCCCCGCCTGGGCACAGTGCGCCAGCAGTGACGCCACCTGCGGCTCCGGTAATACCACAATTACCTGCGCATATACCACGACTCCGGGCGACTCTACCCCCGGTGATTGCTTTCCGCCGAGCGACTTGAACGTGGACGGCAGCGGCTCCGACCAGGCCTGGATCAACTGGGTGACGGCGGTCGCCACACGGTACAAAGGGCAGATCGCTTATTACGAAATCTGGAACGAGCCCAACATCAGCCAGATGTGGCAGGGAACCGACGCTCAACTGGTGCGCATGGCAGCCGATGCCCGCTGCATCATCATTGGCGATAAAGGATGCAATTCGCAGAGCACCTACACGCAGACCGGAATCGATACTTCCGCGAAGATGATCACTCCCGCTTTCACCTATCCGGTGAATGATATTGGCGTTTACCTGACTACTGTTCTCAATGGAGGTAGCGGCACTGGCAGTTCCTTTGCCGATGTCGTTGCCTTTCACGGTTACCCAGGCGCCAACAATCCTCCGGAGAACGTGTTAGGAATTTACAACAGCTTGCTCGGCGTGATGAGCGGGTCCCAGCCAGTGTTCGATACGGAGGGAAGTTGGGGTGAGAATGCCGGCGGCGCTTCGCTTCTTACCGACCCCGACCAACAGGCAGCCTTCACCTCGCGCTATCTCATCGTTCAGGAGTCGGCTGGCATCGTCCGCCTTTACTGGTATGCCTGGGATCTTTACGCGACCGATGATGGGGACCTGTGGGCGCCGGCCGGCAATAGCCTGGCGGTCAATAATTCAGGATTGACGGAGGCTGGTGTCTCTTATCAGCAGACCGAGAGCTGGCTTTCGGGCGCAACTCCGATGGCGCAGTGCTCCGAAAACGGCACCGTCTGGACCTGTGGCTACACGCGCTCTGGGAGCTATCAGGCGCTGGCGGTCTGGGACGAGTCTCAAACCTGCAGTAACGGCACCTGCGGCACTTCCACTTTCACCGTGCCTTCGTCGCAGTACACGCAGTATCAGGACGTGGCCGGCAACACTCATGCGATCAACGGCGGCACGGTGCCGATTGGTGCCAAGCCCATCCTTCTGGAAACGGGCAACATTCCCTAGCGGGCAGCCTCATAAGCGAACTGATCAGGCGAACTGAAGCACGCCGGATGGCGACTTGTTTTCCCGAAACGAAAACCATCCGACCGGCTTTTCCCTTCGGCCACCCGTTCGCGGCCTTCACAACCCATAGACCGCTGTCCTTTCAGCGTTGCTCTCTTGCACTTTCGGCACCTAGCCTCACTGCTCCGCCCTGCCTAGAGTGAATACAGACCACCGAACAATTCGATTCCTTAAAGGATTGACATGTCCCCCATGACCTTTCCGCCGGTCTCGCTCCAACGCGCCCACTTCAACCTTCCAACCCTCTCATCTTCATCCAAGCCTTACATCGTCGAAGTCTTAACATTTCTGATCGTTCTGGTTTTCGCCGCAAGCGCCAGTTCGGCTGCCACGGTGCGGGTGTCGGTTTCCCCGGGCAAAGCCAGCGTTGAGTCGGCCGAGGCCGAGCAATTCAGCGCGACGGTGAGCGGCGGTGGCGATTCCGCAGTCAAGTGGTCGACCACGCAAGGCAAGGTCTCAAGCGGCGGCTTGTTCACGGCTCCCGCCGTAAAGACCGATATCACAGTTTCGGTGACGGCGACCAGCATCGCCGACCCAACCAAGTCAGCGACCGCGGAGGTAACCGTGACTCCTCCGGTCGCGGTTTCGATCACTCCCACCAGTGCGACCGTGAACTCACTGGATAATCAGTCCTTCAAGGCGACGGTCACCAATACCAACAAATTGGGAGTGACGTGGTCGGCATCGCTGGGCACGATTTCGAGTTCGGGCGTTTTTACGGCGCCCTCCGTGAAGACAGGCACCACAGTATCAGTGACGGCGACCAGTGTTGCCGACCCTACAAAATCAGCTTCGGCTGAAGTAACCGTGAATCCTCCCGTCAGCGTTGCCGTCACTCCCACGAGTGCGAGCGTAAGCTCATCTGCTACCCAGCAGCTCACGGCCACGGTGAGCAACACCGGAGATACCGGGGTTACGTGGAAGGTTTCGGCGGGACAGGTTTCCAGCGGCGGACTTTTTACCGCGCCCGACGTGCATTCAACTACGACATCGGTGGTGACCGCGACCAGTCAGGCGGACCGCACGAAATCGTCAACCGCAACCATCACGGTTATGCCCCTGGCCACTCTGGCGATCACCACCAGCAGTCTGCCCGCGGCGGTAGCCGGGACGCAGTACAGTACAACATTAGCGGCCACGGGCGGAACGCCTCCCTATAGTTGGTCGGTTTCTTCGCAGTGGGGATCGCTTCCCAGCGGAATCGCTCTCAGCGACAACGGCGTACTTTCCGGTACGACGCAAGATACGGGCGCATTCACGGCTTACATCAACGTCACCGATTCAGCCCGCTATCCTCAGAAGGGGACAGCGACACTTGTCTTGACGGTGAACCTGAATACTGCCGGAAACAGCGTGCCTGCAACGATGTTTAACATTCACATCAATCGCGCCAATACTCCGTGGCCCAGTTCGCCGGTTGCGGGCCAGAGATTTTGGGATACGGGGGTCACCTGGGGCTTGATCAACACAGGCTTAGGTGTCTATGACTGGACCCTTCTTGACCAGCGGCTTGCTGAAGCGCAAGCGAATAACGCAGATGTGCTTTATGACTTGAGCATGACTCCGGTGTGGGCGCAGTGCGGACCGGGCACGTCTTCGCCTTGCCACCAGACGCCGGGATGCGCTTACGACAATACTTCCTACGGCGGCGGCAACGGCCAGTGTTACTGGCCTGCCGACCTCAATAGCGACGGCACTGGAACTGACCAATACTGGAAAGATTGGGTCACCGCGGTTGCGACGCATAGCGTGAACAGCGCCAGTGGCCACATCAAGTATTACGAGATATGGAACGAGCCGAATGAAACGGGGTTCTGGCGCGGCACCACGGCTCAGTTGGTGCGCCTGGCTCAGGATGCCGCTTGTATCATTAAGGGCACAGGCACGGGCTGCACCAATACGGCGATTGATCCAGATGCCCTGATGGTTACTCCAGCGCCCACACTGGGCGGAGACGCGATCAACACCTGGATGTTGGGCTACATGGCAGGTGGCGGCGCTCAGTATTCCGATGTGATCGGGTTCCATGGCTACAATATGACCGATGCTGAGAAAATCGTCACCCTGGCCAGTACGCTCAGGGACGGTGCGCTTACCACCTACAACCAACTGAGCAAGCCCATGTTTGACACCGAATTCAGTTGGGGAGAAGGCGTGTCTTTCCCCGACCCCAATGAGCAGGCCGGATTCGTTGGCCGGTCGATGCTCTTGCACTGGAGTTCCGGCGTGAGCCGCGTTTACTGGTACGCGTGGGATCTTTCCGGCATCATGTGGACTCCAACCAGCACAGTCGGCTGTACGACGACGAATCCGGGAGGGGATGGCTTCATTTGCGAGACCGGCACGGCCTTCACGCAAGTCCAGAGCTGGATGGTGGGCGCCACTCTGACCCAGGCCTGCACGGAGGCAGGCACGGTTTATACCTGCGAATTCACCAAGCCTGGAGGGTACCAGGCGCTGGCCGTTTGGGACACGTCGCAAAGCTGCAGCAACGGTAAGTGCACGACCTCCACTTTTACGTTCCCGCCGGTGAAGCCGAATTACCTCCACTATCTCAATCTTGCGGGTACCAGCACCAACATCAGCGGTCCGACCGTGCCGATCGGATATGAACCGATCCTGCTGGAGAATCAGTAATCACCCTGTTGACTTTCCAAAACTCACGATCACCGACCACACTCAGCGCGTCACCGCGCTGAGTTTTTTTCGAGGTCGCAGGCAAGCGTTGCAAGAACAGGTTGCGCGTCCTGCTTCATCACTGTCAAACTGTCCGCTGATACAGGAGAAAAAGAGTGCGCGTGACGGCTAGAGTCGCTCGAATCCATTTTGCGTTCTTGTTGTTCGCCAGCAGTGTATGGGCGCAGTCATTTGTCGCCAAACCCCTGAACGATCTGGGGGCGGATAAGTACAAAGGCTTTCAAGGCGGGCTGTACGAAAAAGGCGGCAACAAGGTTCCGGCCGACCACAACGCCGCCGGTCTGGCTCTGGCAGCCGAAGTGAAACCGGTTCGCGGAAAATTCGTCCTGCTCTCCATTGGGATGAGCAATGCCGCGCAGGAGTTTTCCGCTTTCAAGCAGATGGCGGATGAAGACAATCGCGTGAACCATGCCTCCATGGTCGTGATCAACGGCGCGGAAGGCGCCATTACCGCCTGTGCCTGGACGAGCGCGAAAGACACGCCTCAGGAGCACGGCTGCAACATGCCTCGCTTCCTGCCGAATCAGTACGACCGCATCCGCGACGACCTGCTCAAACCTGCGGGCTTGGCCGAAGACCAGGTCGAAGTCATCTGGATGAAGAACGCCGATCCGCGTCCCAGCGTTGCGTTGCCGTCAAAAGACGCGGAGGCTTATAACTACGAGCGCTATATCGGCGACATGGCGCGAGCGGCGCGGTCGCGCTACCCCAACCTGAAGCTGATGTTTATTGCCAGCCGTATTTACGCAGGATACGCGACAACGCCGCTGAATCCGGAGCCCTATGCCTACGAATATGGGTTCTCCGTGAAGTGGGCGATCCAGGCACAGATCGACCAGATGCGGGGAGGAACAGCCGACGCGATCGCGGGCGATCTCGATTACAAGAAAGGGCTCGCCCCGTGGATAGCGTGGGGCCCGTATCTTTGGGCCGTCGGAACGACGCCGCGCTCTGACGGACTGACTTGGGATCGCTCAGAGTTCATGCCGGACGGAACCCATCCCAATCCGCAGGGAAGAGAAAAAGTTGCGCAGCAGTTGATGAATTTCTTTCTTAATTCACCGTATGCGAAGTGGTTCAAGAAATAACCTCGACATCGCTTTTTGATCTGCCCGGTTGTGTTCTCCGTGACTCAACTCGAGTACGCCAATTCCTTTGCCCGCTGCGCAGCCTTGACCACGGCTTTGATCAGCGTGACTCGCAACTTGCCTTCCTCCAATTCCAGGATGCCATCGATGGTGCAACCAGCGGGCGTTGTGACCGCATCTTTAAGAAGCGCGGGGTGGTCGCCGGTTTCAAGCACCACCGTGGCTGCACCCAGTGTGGTTTGTGCGGCCAGTAGGGTGGCGACATCGCGCGGCAATCCTACCTTCACGCCTGCCTCGGCCAGCGATTCCAGAATGATGTAGATGTAGGCCGGTCCGCTGCCAGAGAGGGCGGTGACTGCGTCCATGTGTTTTTCGTCAACCGCTACGGTGCGCCCTCCCACCTTGAATAATGCGCTGGCCGCTTCAAGATGTTCGACCGATGCGTACTTGCCCCGGCAAAGAGCAGTGATGCCAACACCCAACAGGCAGGGAGTATTGGGCATGGCCCGTATCACCGGCACATTCAATCCGAGAGCTTGCTCGATGAGGCTGGTTGGCACCGATGCCGCCACGGAAATAAATAACTGCTTGGTCGTGGCCACCGAGCGAACCTGCTCCATCACCTCTTTTACAATCTGCGGCTTGAGTCCGATTAGAATAATGTCGGCATTGCGCACCGCGGCTACATTGTCCGTTCCCACGGCAACTCCCAGTTTTTGACTGAGATCCTTAGCTCTTTCTTCGTGTTGCACGGTGGCGGCGATTGACGAGGGAAGCAGCAGACCTTTTTCCAGCAGCGCCTTGAGCAAAATGCCTCCCATTTTGCCCGCGCCCAGCACCGCCACTCGCTTGCCCGACAGATCGAACCCCATGCTCGTAGCCTCCATTTGAGAATCGCTCTATTTGCGGAGCGCCCTTGCCGAACTACTCTGCATCCACTTCCATGCCGTCGAAACGATCTGGTCGAGAGACAGCTCCGCCTTCCAGTGCAGCAATTGCTCGGCCCGGCTCGGATCGGCAACCAGCGCCGGCGGATCGCCCGCCCGGCGGGGTGCAATGAACTTGGGAACCGGCTTGCCGGTTACCTTCTCGACAGCGTCCAAAATCTCCTTGACCGATGTACCGCGTCCGGTGCCCAGGTTTATAGCGATCGAACTTCCACCCGCCTCGAGGTGCTGCAACGCCAGCACATGCGCTTCCGCCAGGTCGTTGACGTGAATGTAATCGCGTACGCAAGTGCCGTCCGGCGTGGGATAGTCGGTGCCGAAAACTTCCAGTTGTGGCCTCATCCCCACGACGGCTTCAAACGCAGCCGGAATAAGGTGAGTTTCCGGCTCGTGCATCTCACCGATTTCGCCGGATTCGTCGGCTCCGGCCGCATTGAAGTAACGCAGACTGGCAAAACGCAGGCCGTATGCCTGATCGTACGCTTCCAAAGCGCGTTCGAAAACGAGCTTGGTGACGCCGTAAGGATTCACCGGCAGCCGCGGATTATCTTCCGTAATAGGAACCTTCACCGGAACCCCATACACGGCGCAGGTTGAAGAGAAAATGAATTTCTGCACTCCGCAATCGATGCACGCGTTCAACAGCGCAAGGCCGGCTTCGACGTTGTTGCGGAAGTATTTTCTAGGGTTTTCTACTGACTCGCCAACGTACGCATGGGCGGCAAAATGCATGACGGCATCCACGCGCCGCAATGAAGAGGTGAGCATCCGCGTATCGGCGATGTCGCCTTGGATTAATTCAAATCCCGCGGCCAGCCCGGCATAGCCCGTGCTCAAGTTGTCATAAATCACCACTTCATGCCCGTGGCGCCGTAACCCACGAGCGGCATGGCTTCCAATGTATCCTGCACCACCAACTACCAGAACCCTCAACGTTTCTGCCTCCCTGTAAGTGCTCGCCCTGCGAAATGTCTGATCAACGGTAATGCGACGAATGCTCGACAGAGGAGTCTATCAAAACGACCGCGCAAAAGCGGATGGGCACGACTCCATGCGCTTCACTTTCCCCGTGCGCGGGATTTCGTCGTGGCATCCTCATTTCCCCAGAGTGTATTCCTTAGGCACCGGCCCCCCAATCTTGTTTGCCAGCAAAGGCGATTTTGAAGGAAGATTGAAAACGAAGACTAAAAGCCAGGAACAGAAAATTCACCAGTTGAGGACCGATTTCCCGATGCGCTTCATTGTACGAAATATGTTGTTAGGTTGTGCCGGAGCGGTTGTGATGCTCACTTCGGCATATTCCCAGGAGCCACCGCTCAGGTGTCCTTCTCCAAAGAATGAGCCGGTGACAGGAAAATACGCCGGCTACACGGTGCGTCTGGCGCCGGTCTCAGAGCGCGGATATCGCTGCCAGGCGATGGTGAAGACTCCGGTGAGCAAGAGTCCCACGGGGAAGACGGTAGCCCGGGACTGGGCTCTTTCGATCGATCCGCTCTCGGGCACCGATGTAAACGGCGACGGAAAGCCGGAACTGATTGTGCAGGGCTTCTCCGGGGGCGCTCATTGTTGCTATGCATATCACATCATTCGTTTGAGCCCGGGACTGCCTCTTGTGCTCCTGATTGCCAATCAGGTCCCGATATCTTTCGCGAAGCGGAAGGAGGGAGGGATCGAGCTTCGCACTGGAGACGGCGTCTTCGACTATTTTCTGGTCTCTCAGGACAATGCCGTAATCCCTCAATTGTTTCTTCGCCTGGATGGTGATCGGCTGGTCGATGTAAGCGCAGATCACATTGCGGAATACGACAAGCAGATCGACGAAGCCCGCAGCCAACTCACCCCGGCTGAACTGGACAAGCTGAAGCACTCGACTTACAGCCAGAACATGCTGCGGGACCAAATGCCGGCCGTGCGAAAGGCGATGACGGTGGTGTTGAATTACCTCTACAGCGGCCGTGAAGAGCAAGCCTGGCAAGCGTTGGACGAGATGTGGCCTCCGGCAGACGCTACCAGGGTCAAGCAACTAATTCTGGAGCGCCGTTCCCGCGGATTGCTCTTCCAGGCCAAGCCGAAAGCCGCGGCTGCGAAGTAAAGCAAGCTCGGTTAAAACAATCCGGCAAAACGGCAAAACGAATGAGGGCGGGTGGATATCGCCCTGTGGCGCTTTCCACCCGCCCTGAATCGCTCGCAACCTTAGCGTTTACGGGACCACGAGCGTGATGCTCGCCGGATGTGACAATGGAATGAACGTTCCTCTCGCGGTTAGGGTGTAGGTTCCCGGAGCGGTCGAGCTGCCCACGGTGATCGTCACTGTCGCGCTACCCGCTGTCGTTCCGTTGAGGGTCACTGAGGTCGGGTTGACGGTGCAGGTTGTACCTTTTGGAGCCCCGGTGCAACTGAGGGCAATGGTTTGGTTGAAATCCGCAATGGGCGTGAGCTTTAGACTCACGGATCCGTTCGCACCCGGCGCGATCGTAATCTTCGTCGGCGTATCGGCAATGGTGAAATCCGGTCCCGATCCCGCCAAATTGATTGTCTGGGGACTGGTGGGCCCGTTGTCGGTAACCGTCAGGGTTGCGGTAGCTTGACCGTAAGCGGTGGGCGTGAAGGTGACGCTGACCTTGCAGACCGAATCCACCCCCAGGTTCGTTGGCAAAGTGCCGCAGGTGTTGGTCTGGGCGAAGTTGCTCGGACTTGTTCCTCCGATACTGATGCCCGTTACATTCAGATCCACGCCGCCCGAACTGGTCAGAGTTGCGGTCTTCGCCGCGGTTGTCGTATTGAGCGGCGTATTTCCGAAATTCAGTGGCTGGGTTGGGAAGGTGGCAGCCGGAGTCAAGTGAACCAACCGGATGCGGTTGTTTCCACCGTCCGCGATGTACAGATTGCTCTGCCCGTCAACCAACAACCCGTAATTGGCGAGAGTCGCGTTGGTCGCCAGGCCGCCGTCGCCACCGAACCCGCCCACCAGCGCGTCCGCGGCTTGTCCCGCGACCGTTCCCCACGTGTAGGTGATGGAATCCACTCGCTGCACAACGTTGGCGTTGCCGCCGCCGATATAGACGTTATTCGAAGGATCGACCGCTACTTCGAGCGGGTCCCAATAGCTGCCCTGCAGAGCGGGTCCACCGTCTCCGCACAGGCAGGTTTTTCCGTCGAGCGCGTACAAGCTGATGATGCCTTTCGCATTCACTTCGCGAATCCGGAAGTTCCACTGGTCTGCGATGTACACGTTCCCGAGGCCGTCCAATGCGATGCTGGAAGGGTGGTTCAACCCGGCTTTATTCGCGGGACCGCCATTACCGTTGTAGCCGGACTTGCCGACTCCAGCGAACGTGCTGATGAGCTGCGTAGAGCCGGCCACTTCGCGGATCTTGAAGGCATAGTAATCCGCAATGTAGATATCATCGCTGCCATCCACCGCCACCGTGAGGGGTGAAGTCAGGTTGGCGCTGGTCGCAGGGCCACCGTCGCCGCAAGCCGAAGTCGTCGGCGAGCAGGGATTGCCGTTGCCGGCAACGGTGGAGATGAAGCCGGTACTCGCGGTCACTTCGCGCACCACCAGGTTTCCGTAATCGGCGATGAAGAGGTTTCCCGATCGATCTACCGCAACCGAAGTCGGTCCGTTCAGTGTAGCGCTCAATGCCGACGCGCCGTCGCCGCTATATCCTAAACTCCCCGTGCCCGCCACCGTGGTGACGGTTCCATTGGAGATTTTGCGGATCCGGTTATTGCCGGTGTCGGCGATGTAGAGGTTGCCTGTCGAATCTTCGGCGACGTTATAGGGCCCCGCGAGCGTCGCGCTGGTTGCCGCCGCGCCATCGCCGCCGCTTCCACCACCCGCCAGGGTGGTAATCGTTCCAGCGGTCACAATGCGAACGCGCTGGTTGCCGCTGTCGGAGATCAGCACATTGTTGGCGCTGTCCACGGAAACGCCCACCGGAAAATCCAGAATTGCGGCGGTTGCGCTGCCGGCATCGCCGCCGAAGCCCTGAGCTCCGGTGCCGGCGATCAGGTTCATAATGCCCGTGGTATCGACCATGCGAATCTTATTGTCTTGCGTGTCGGCGATGTAGAGGTCGCCGCTGGAATCGAGGGCGACCAACTGCGGCCGGTGCAGATTGCCCAGCGTGGCCGGGTGACCATCGCCGCAGGAAGTCAAAGGATTGCGGCAGAATCCACCGTTGCCGGCAAACGGGTTGATAGTTCCCGCGGAAGAAACGATGCGCACGCGCTGGTCCGCAGTGTCGGAGACGTAAATGTTCCCCGCACCGTCTACCGCGACGCCCTCGGGGAAGTTCAGTTGCGCGGCAGTTGCCGCCGCGCCGTCACCGCAAGTGTTCGTAGGGTTGGCGCAAGTGGCTCCGCTGCCGGCTACGGTTGCAATGTCTCCAACTGGGATGCTTACTCCAGCGATGGTAATCGCGCTGGTCTGCATGTTGACGACCCGGATCTTGTTATCGACGGCATCGGCGATGTAGACGTTTCCCACGCCGTCGACAGCTACCGCTTCCGGAAGATTCAACTGCGCCGAGGTGGCAGGGCCGCCGTCGCCGCAGGCGTTGGTGCCGATGTCACATTTTGTGCCGTTGCCGGCCACCGTCGTGATCATGCCGCTACCTGCGACGACTTCCCGTACCCGCGAAGATCCGTAGTCCGCAATGAAAATATTGCCCTTGCCATCGATAGCAATGGCCGCCGGGCTCCCAAGCAACGACGCGCTCAGAGCGACGCCGTCGTTGAATCCGCCGTACCCCAGACCCGCATAATTGCTGAGCGTTCCGGCTGTGCTCAACTCGAACACAATGGCGGAATAAGGCGCGGCAATGTAGGTATTGAGCGCGGCATCTCTGACGGCGGAAGTTGGTCCAGGTATATCGGCACTGAGAGGCGCGCTTGGCGTCGCTCCTCCGCCCACCACCGTGCTGATGACGTTCTGGGCATGAGCAGCGGGCAATAGAGTCAGCCCGAGAGCAAGATTAGCGACCGCCACCAGGCACTTCGCGCGGATTGATTTCACAGACAACCTCCAAGAACTAGAATGCGGGAATAACACTTGCTGATTGCAAAATTCTTTCAACTGGCCGTTTTAGCGGCGGTGAGTGGGATTGCTGGATCAGGCTGAATCCCTGTCCCCAGATCGCCACCGAAGCCGCACGCCACAAAGAACGACGCCAACTGCAGTTGCAACTTAGGGAAGGAGTCCATCGCATTATGCAAAAGGCTTTTACTGCCGTCAAGATGAACGAAATTGCAACTGTATAGGCATTAGGGGCTTTCCTCTCCCGTCGATAGACCCATTTACGCCACTCTTCACAAAACAGTCTCGGTGAATACTGCCGCAGGCAATGTTCCCGTCGTAGCGTCGATCGTGACCTTGCCTGCCTGCCCAGGAGTCGTGTATTGCACGCTGGCTTGGCCGGTTCCGTTTGTGATCGCCGTAGTATTGGAGAACGTTCCCCCCGCGCCGTTGTCCGTGAATGTCACCGTCACATTGCCCACAGGGTTTCCGTATTGATCTTTCACGCTGACCCCCAGCGATTTCGGCAGCAGAGTGTTGGGATTTGCCGATTGATTGTTCCCTGACCCAACTATGATGGTCGCGGGATTTCCCGCCACCGCGTGTTCACTCACCGTCTTGATCACACTTCCATCTGCAGCAGTGATAGTGACGTAGCCCGCCTTGGTGGGCAGCGTGTACCCGACGGTTGCCCTGCCCAGAGAATCGGTGGTCACGGGGTTACTTGAAAAAATCCCGCCGGCCACGCTAGCGCTGAAGCTTACCTGAGCGCCGGTTACAGGATTGCCGTAAGCATCCGTTAGTTTGAAAACGATGCTGGCCGCGAGCGGAGTGCCAACCGTCCCGGTTTGCGTGCCTCCGGAAACCAGAGTCAAAGCCGAAGGGCTGCCAGCGACAACCGTTTCAGTGAAAGTGCCGGACGCATAGCCGGAACTGCTGGCAGTGACGGTGATTGCCGACGCTTTGAAGGTTTTGGGCAGGGTATAGTTCGTGCTCGCCTGACCCGCAGCGTTGGTAGTGGCGGTCGGCGGGTTGAAAGTTCCGCCCTTGCCCCCATCGCTGAAGGCAACCGGAACGCCCGCGAAGACTGCGCCCGAATACGGGCTGACGGCCTGGATGGTCAAGGCAATCGGCAAGGTTGTTCCGGCGGCTCCCGTCTGTGTGTTTCCGGAAATCGGAGAAATCTGAGGAAGCAGTCCATAGATGGCCAGTTGCGTCTGTGTGCCAACAAAGACTTTTCCATCCGCAATCGTGGGAACCGCGAAATGGGCTGTCGTCCCCAGGGCATCGCGACTGCTCACCTGCTGGGTGTTGTAGAGTTCGGTCAGCTTGATCGCGTCAAAAGCGGAGAGCATGGCCGCAGAAGGCCCGGACTGGCGAACCAGCCAAGCCAATCCATTGGTGATTCCATTCGCGGAGATGCTCGGTGCCCCAATGGCGGAGAATGACTCGCTCTGGGCCACCGGTACAGTCGAAAGCACGCCCTCGTTGAGCGAGTATGATTTGATCGAGCTGTTTACGGGAGCAAAATACACCAGGTTATTCCAATAGGCGGGTGTGCCATCGACTTCGTTGAGCACGTCCTGGAGCCATTGCGGAATATCGTTTGTGCTGGAGTTGAACTTTCCCATGTTGTCCCGGTTCACGAGATAGATGGTGCCGGTTTTGCCGGCGCCGATGGCGAGATCGGGATATTGGCCTCCCTGAGTCGGCAGTATGACGACTCCGCCCGATCCCAGGTCAAGATCGTTTTCACCCATGTTGACTTCGTCGTACGGAGTAAAGTAGTCCGCCAGGCTCAATCCGCCTGAGCCCAGAGTGAGTTTCATAAAACTGTCGCCATAGTCGGAGCCGCCGGTGTTGGCATCGAAAATGCCGTTGGCGGTGATGAAGAAAACGTTGCCATCCTCGTCGGCGGCTAGTCCGGCTCCCCCCTGCCACACCGACCCTCCTCTGATTTGGTTGGGTGTGGTGTCGAAAACTCCGAGCTGAGTCAGAGTGGCGGCGCTGTAGGCGAAGACCCAGCCGGTTGTGTTGTCGCAGCCATTGGATCCAAAGCCGATATACACGTTTCCGTTGCTGAGCAACAGCCCGGGGCGCTGACAGGACAGCAAGGAATTGAAATTCACCGTGCCCTTCGAGCCTTGCACCGAACCCGTGATCTGCACTGGGCCACCGAATTTTTCCAGGCCCGTGGTGATGTCCAGCGCATGCAGTCGATGAACGTAACTGGTAACTCCTGCGGTGGTCTCCTGCGTTTTCACATCCACATAAAGCGTGTTGGTGGTGGGGTCAATCACCGGCGTGCCTTGAATCCCCACTTCGGTATAACCAGTAACTGCTTTGCATCCCTGTACGCTGATGGGAACGGTCGTCACGCCATTCGCAGGATTGATGAAGCTCACCTGCCACAACGGAGCGGCACTGCCCGGATTGTCCGCGTCGAAGGCATACACACTATCGTGCTGATCGGCGACGAAAACCACATTGTGCAGATTCCCAGCGATCGTAACGTTGGGCATGTACAAGGGCTGCGCAACCACGTATCCGTCAACGCTGTAAGATCCCAGTTTCGCGAAAGCTGTGGAATTCACGTTGACGTTGTTGAGGAGCGTTTCGGCGGCGTTCTGGCCGTCTCGGCTAACGTCATTGCGGCTGGTCAGCACGCTGACTTGGCTTGGCAAAGGCATCACGGACAATCCGGCGCAGACACAGATCAGGAAGCTCAGTGCCGCGAAGCGGGCCCAGGCAGTTTTTCTGCCGCCGCGAGCAGCTTGATTCATTGGGGTTGGATCACAGGGGACGCTACGAATGCTCATTAGATTGCTCTCCAAATTCATTGCCTACCGGCGGCAGGGGCCGCACGAAAACGATTTGCGTTACGGTTGTATTTCTCCGTACAAATCCTGGATCGTCAGGGAAGAGACGCAATGTACTTTGACCCAGTCTACTCCGCCGTTTTGGTTTGAACATGGCACCCTTGTGCCACGTCTGCCGATCATTTCTTGCATCTGCCACGGTTGGTCGAACGCCGTGCAGGCCGGCAAAAATGTAAGGACCGCGGACCGCTTCATTCCCCGGTCCCGGTCAGTTTCGCGCTTTGAGGGCTGGTCACGGCGCTATCGGTGATAGTTAAAGTCGCAACCCGCGTCCCCTTCGCGCTGGGGGTAAAAGTTACGTTGATGGTGCATGTCCCAGCCGCTGCGACGCTGGGCACGCAGTTATTCGTTTGGGAGAAGTCACCGCTGTCGGTTCCGACGATCCCCAGTGCGCTCACCGTGAGCGTGGTCTTCTGGTGGTTCGTCAGAGTAATGGTCTTCGTGCTGGGCGTGCCAAGCGCCACGGTGCCAAAACTCAGCGATGCCGGAGTGAGCACCACTGGCGCAGCCCCGGTTCCCTTCGCCGCGATGCTTTGCGGACTGCCGACAGCACTGTCGCTGATGGTTACGGCGCCGGTGACGAGTCCCACCGTAGTAGGCGAGAACGTAACCGTAATCTGACATTTCGCACCCGCCGCAAGGGAAGTGCCGCAAGTATTGGTCTGGCTGAAAGGAGCCGTGGCGGCGACGCCGATATTGGTCAGCGGGACGATCTGATTGTTGGTTAATGTGACCGGGGGCGCGGTGCTGCTTCCTCCCAGCGCTACAGTGCCGAATGCAAGGCTGGTTGGCGAAAGGATCACCGGAACCACGCCCGTTCCAGTCAGGCTGATGGTCTGCGGGCTGTTGCCCGCACTGTCCGTCACGTTCAGCGTTGCCGTGCGTGCGCCTGCGGCCAGGGGCGAGAAAGTGACATTGATCGTGCAGATTTCACCCGCCGCCAGGGTGGGCGGGCAGTTGTTGACTTCGCCGAAATCGCCGCTGTCGGCCCCACTGAAGCTGACGCCGCTGATGCTGAGCGCGACGCTCTGGCCATTGCTCAGCGTCACCACCTGCGGCGAGCTCGTAGTGCCTACCACCTCGGTTCCAAAGGACAAGCCCGATGAGGGCAGAAGCGTCGCCGTCCCACAGGCCGGCAGCTGGAAGTTCGAGATGCGCGTGTGCCAATCCAGAGGCTGGCCTACGACTTGATTGGTCAGGAAGTACTCGTTGACATACCAAAAGGTGCAGCCGTTGACGGGATCGACCGTCATGCTCGTGTAGTCGCCCCAGGAGCCGGAGTCTTCCTCGTCCGCGCTCCCGTTGTACAGCGTGATCTCCGTGGGAGCCGGAGTGCTTCGCAGGTTCCACCACGAAGCGCGAATGCCGGGATGAGTCGATGCGCTCGATATGCTGTAGCCTACCGACGCTTCTCCACTGTTGTCTTGAGCGATGCTCGGCATGAAGCGGAACAGAGTGTTGTCGGGGTCGATGGTTCCATATTGATAAAGCTCCGGCGCACCGGCCCCGCGCAGTTCATACCAGCGAACTCCGGTCTGCTTGCTGGTTCCCGTACCCACCTGCACGGTGTGGCTGATGAGGAAAGATTCGTATGCGCCGAAATCGCGGTACGCGAAGCGGGGCATGAAACGGTCGCCCACCGAGTCGATATGCACGCTGGTGGTTGCAGTCGAAGGCTCGGGGACGCACACGGTCTGCGGCGGAGAGGCGGCGTCGTAGCAGCCCGGGGTGTAAGACGCGACCGACGCTGTCGATTGAGTGAACGTTGTGTTAGCCGTATTCGACCAGTCCACGTGGAAATCCCATAAATTAAAGGAGGTGGAGGTCGTGGTTACGCCGTCATTTACGGGATTCTCGATGCTGACGAGGAATTCATCCCGTCCGGCAGGAGGCGCTGTCGTACCTTCGACGTCGGCCGGGATCAGGCTGTGAGCCAGGTACATGCTTCCCGTAAGCGGATCGGGCTCGCGAAAGCATTGCGGCGGGTTGGGTGTTCCCCCGATGAGGATATTGGTGCGATCCAGAGCGCAAGCCAGGATGCCGACTTCCCGATAGCTGTTGTTGACATCTTCCAGATCCATCGAAACGTAATACGCATCGCTCCAAGTGCCCAGTTTTGGCCAGTCCGGAAAATACACATTGCCCGCGCTGTTTGTGCCGAGCAGAGTATTCAAAGGAAACGCGTAGGCGTACCAACTCAGCGAGGGCGACGTTAGATCATCGGTGTTGGACACCGCCAGGCAGTAGTAATAATCATTCTGCGTCGAATTGTGCGCGCCGATCACCCAGCGCGAAGCCAGCCGGTCGAAGAGAATCACACCATCTCCGCTAATATTCGAACAGACCGAAAGCCCCGCATTTTTCCATGGTGTCACGCCGGATTGCGGAGTGCTCCAGACGGGAGCGAAAGTGACTTTGTCAAATCCTTGATAGGCGACGTCGACCCACTCCATGTACTGCTTGGTGCCCACCGCTCCGTTCGGATCGAAGTCGATCGGTGGCTTGGCGATTTGCGATGCGTCTATGCCCTCAAACGTGGTTACGGTTTGAGCCCGCAGAACGGATGAAGCCGAGGCGAACAAAACAAACAAGGCCAGGACTCTGAGCCTGATCATAATTTGAAATCCTCAAGACGCCCTTTGGCGTCCGCAAGTCTTTGAGGAGGAGGGGTCTTGCTTTTGGATCCGTTGCTGCGTCGATCCAGTTGCAGCGCTAGATGTCAGTAGCAAATTTCTTGCAATGTTCCGCCATCATAGCAGCATTGGCTCTGGCTTCCACGCGAAAAATGCGATTGTCTATGACACGATCGTGCTATGTGAAATTTCTTGCAAGGCCGAGGAGAAATGTTGCAAGAAATTGTAACTTTTGCATCCTAAACCCTGAAATTTCAGGCACGGAGCCGTCCCGATTTGAGAGTAACGCCCTACACGGTTACTTCCTGCGCGGGAATTCCCGCGGATTCCGGTCGAACCAGATTGCCGGGAGCGATCAGATCGAGTAAAGGCACTGCCATGAAAGTGGTCACGAGGGCCATCACGACCATCATCGAGAACAGCGCCGGAGAGATGATTTTGATATCAAGTCCGATGTCGAGAATGACAAGTCCCATCAGCCCGCGCGTATTCATGAGCGTGCCGAGTCCGGCGGCTTCGCGCCACGGCATGCCTGTAGCGCGCGCTGCGGCCATGGAGCCGCCCAGCTTGCCAGCGGCCGCCACCGCAATGATCAGACCGCAGTAGAACCACATCGCCGGTCCTTTCATTAAACGAACGTTGGTGCGCAGGCCGGTAAAAGCGAAGAACAGCGGCAACAGCAAAGTGATGGTGATCGTTTCAAAGCGATCGAGAACGTAGCGTACGAACTTCGGTTCTTTGGGCATGATGGCGCCCATCAGGAAAGAGCCGAACAGCAAGTGAATTCCCAACCGCTCAGTGCACAGGGCGGAAGCCAGCGCCAACAACAGGAGGAAGGCCATCCGATTCTCACTGATCTCGCCGTACTTGCGAAAGGTACGCTCCAAGCCGCGCAACAGGAAGCGGACGCCGTAGATCATGATCACCGCGAACAGGAGAATGCCGCCCAGAGTCACCCAAATGGAGGTGGTCCCATGAGCGGCGCGGATGAGCACGACAATGTAGGCCAGAATGCACCATCCGGTAACGTCGTCGACGGCGGCGCAAGCGATGGCCACGGTCCCGAGGCTACTCTTCATCATGTCGCGCTCGATGAGAATGCGGGCCAGCACGGGGAATGCGGTCACACTCATGGCTGCGCCCATAAACAGTGCGAAGTTGGTGAACGAAACGCTATCGTCGGAAAGCCTTGGGTACAAGTAAAGAGCGAGAAGAGAAGCCAATACAAAGGGCGCCGTGATACTGACGTGGCTGACCAGGACGGCTGAGTGGCTTTGGTGCTTGAGTTCCTTGGGATCAATCCCCAGGCCCACCAGGAACATGAAGATCACTACGCCTACCTGGCTCAACGCATTGAGAAATCCCAGGCTCGAGGGCGGGAATAGATAGGCGGAGAACTGAGGAGCAACCCAACCCAGTAGCGAGGGCCCGAGCAAGATGCCGGCGAACATCTCCCCCACCACGCGCGGCTGGTGAAACCTGCGAAACAGACTGCCCATGAGGCGGCACACGGCGAGAATGACCGTGATCTGGAGAACCAGCGTGAAGAGGTTCGGCACTAGCGGCCTCCCTTGGACGTGGCCGGAGCCTGGCGCTTAGCCTCGAATTCCACGGAAGTGCAAGTTGGACAATTCGTTGCCGAGAGCGCGCCCAGCAGCGACTCCGGATCTGCTTGTCGGTCGACGGTGGCCAGCAAAGAAAACTGGCCGGCGCAGCCGGTCTGGGAAGACGATTCGGGCGGCGAAGTGAGAGACGCTCGGAGTGTGATCCCGTCCAGCGTGCCGGAGGCTGTGACGGTTGGGGCGCCGGGAAAACTGAGTACGAAACTCCTGCCGGACTGTGAAATCGAGATTGCCTTATCGGGGATCGCCGCGAGAACCTTGCCGCAGGGCAGGGAATCGAGTTGCGCGGAATCGACCCGCAGACTCCAAACGCCGTCGATCGAAACCGGCGCTGTCAATTTGCGCCCGCCCCTGAGAATTCCCGCCAATCCTACCAGGGGTAGGATCACCAGAAAGACGTAGACGAGAACGAAATTTCTGTTGGTCCCGGACATTCGCGCTGGGTGTGCCTCCCGAGCGGAGCGTTTTCACCATGGGCGATCAAGCAGCCAGCATGGTGGTCAATAATAATACAGGGAATCCCCGCTTCGTCTAGTTGGGGGATTCCCTATTTTAAGTACTTCGTAACACGTCATGCAGCGGACCGTTGTCTAAGTTAAAACGACGGACTGAAGGCATTCGAGGTCAGATCGCCCAACAGCTTGTGCCAGGGATGTTTTTCATTCTGTTCGACCTCGGTGACCATCTTCTTCATCTTCTCCAGCACTGGCGGCTGAGCGTCGTCATAGACGTCGCCTTGCAGCAACTTGAGAACATCCAGCCGGTAGCGCTTATCGTTGATGAAGTAAGTGAAGAGCACGTTCAAGCGGTAATAGACAGTGATGAATTCGTACCAGTTCTTCGTGCCCAGCCGCAGCGTGTTTTCGAAATTGGAGAAGCTTTCGCGCGCGAAATCGTTCTTCTCGAGCGCAGCCAGAACGTCCTTGTGGCCGAAGCGCGAGCTGTTGAGCGCGATGCTGACACCGGTAGAAAAAATCGGGTCGACGAAGCGTCCGGCATCGCCCACCATCATCCAGCGGTCGCCGCAGAGCTGCTTCATGGCGTAGCTGTAGTCGCCTTCATCTTTGAAGGGACGGATGCGATTCGATTTGCGCAGGGTTTCCTCGATCATCGGCCGCGAGGCGACGGATTGCCAGAAGAATTTTTCGCGGTCAGCTTTCGACTTCGCGAAGTTTTTCTTCTGCGTGACCACGCCCAGGCTGGTGACCGTGTCGGAGATCGGAATCTGCCAGATCCAGGTATTGGAAATCGGCAGGAAATGAATGTAGATGTAGTCAAGATTGGTGTCGCGCTTGGCGAAGACCGTGCGGTCGTAGCCGTCGAACCACGAATGGATCGCGTACTGGTCGAACACCGTATCCTGCACCTTGATCTTGAGTTGATTGCCCAGGAAAGTGTTGCGGCCACTGGCGTCGATCACCATTTTGCAACTGACGCCCATCTCTTTGTTGTTGCGTCCCATGTTGAAGCGGACAACCGGCTCTTTGGGGCCGAAGTCAACCGACGTTACTTTCACGCCGTCGTATACCGCCGCTCCCAGCTTGTTGGCGTGCTGCAGAAGCATCAGGTCGAACTTGCCGCGGTCCACGTGATACGTGTAGGTCTTGTCGATGCCCGGCTGTATCCGCTCGTCGAAACGAATATCGACGTTGCAGTCGGCAGAAAGGCCTTCGAGATCGTGCACGTATGGAGTCTTCTTATCGTCCGTGGTCCAGACCGCCCCAAACTTGTGGGGAAACTTCGCCGCTTCCATTTGCGGAAGAAAATCGAGATCCTTGAAAACCCGTGTGGACGAGGGAACCAGCGATTCACCCACATGCGGGCGCGGAAACAGCTCGCGCTCGAACACGACACAGCTAACGCCCGCTTTGGCCAGGTAGCAGCCCATGGACGCTCCCGCAGGTCCTCCGCCAATAATGGCAACGTCAAAATCCGGCTTTGTAATAACCAACGCTTCCTCCTACCAAAAGTCGCTTCCCTATAATTCATTCCATGCTGGAGCGGAATCGTGCAGTCTATGCGCTGACTTCGCGAAAGAGGTCTACGGTCATATCGCCCAGCAGTTTGTGCCAGGGATGTTTTTCGTTATTCTCGACCTCGGACACCATGGATTTCATCTTTTGGAGCACCGGCGGCGCGGCATCGTCGTAGACATCGCCTTGCAGCAGCTTCAAAACATCCAGACGGTAACGAGGATCGCCGACAAAATAAGTAAAGAGCACGTTCAGCCGGTAATAGACCGAAATAAACTCATACCAGTTCTTCGTGCCCAGGCGAATCTTGTTCTCGAATTCCGAGAAGCTCTGCCGCGAGTAATCGCCCTTTTCCAGCGCTGCCAGCACGTTCTTGTGCGCGAAGCGCGAGCTATTCAGCGCGATGCTCACTCCGGTGGAGAAAATTGGATCTACGAATCGGCCCGCATCGCCGATCATCAGCCAGCGGTCGCCGCAGACCTGTTTCATGGCGTAGCTGTAATCGCCCTCGTCTTTGAAGGCATGCATCTGATCGGCCCTTCTCAAGGCATCGCTCAAGGCTGGCCGGCTTCCCACGGCACCCCAGAAGAAAGCTTCGCGGTCTTGACGCGACTTGGCGAAGTTCTTTTTCTGCGTGACCACGCCGATACTGGTCACGCTTCCGGTGATGGGAATCTGCCAGATCCATGTGTTGGAGATGGGCAGGAAGTGAATGAAGATAAAGTCGCGATGCTCGTCTTTCTTGGCGAAGACCTTGCGATCGTAGTTATTGAACCAGGTGTGGATCGCGTACTGATCGAACACCGGGTCTTTCACCTTGAGCTTAAGTTGGTTGCCCAGGAAGGTGTTGCGTCCGCTGGCGTCGATGACGATGCGGGCGCTCACTCCCATATCCTTGACGTTCCGTCCCATATTGAAGTGGACCACGGGGTTTTCCGCTTCGAAGTCCACGGCGTTCACCTTCACGCCCTCGTAGACGGCTGAACCTAACTTATTAGCGTGTTGCAAAAGCATGAGATCGAACTTGCTGCGGTCCACGTGGTAGGTGTATTCGCGGTCCACTCCGTCCTGCTGACGCTCATTGAAGCGAATATCGACGTGCGATTCGGGTGCAAGCACATCCACATCCTTGAATCCACCCTGGAAGTTCATGTCATATGCGCCGCGGTCTTCCGCAGTCCAGGCAGCTCCGAACTTGTGGGGAAACTTCGCCTCTTCCATCTGGTCGAGGAAGTCGAGATCGCGAAAAACTCGCATCGCGGAAGGCACCAACGATTCGCCCACGTGCGGGCGCGGGAACAGCTCGCGCTCAAAGATCACACAGCTTACGCCTGCTTTGGCAAGGTAAGAACCCATCGATCCACCCGCAGGGCCTCCGCCAATGATGGCGACATCAAAATCCGGTTTTGTAACTGCCAAGGTGCTTGCTCCTCTCGTTGAATAGATAAGCCCTAAATGACGTGCCTCGACAAACTACAGATCGTTTGGGGGGTAGACCAGCGCTGCAGTGGTTAGCTTCTATATGAACCCGAAAGTCCGTGTGTGTCAAGAGACCTTTGGCTCTACGAGGCTCCGTTGGTGGCCTAAGGACTGAAGTAATCTGGAGTCGATTACCAATGTAACCACTCACAGGAATATCCCGTTCGCGCCTTTCCGCACGTTTCCAATATGTCCGGCACTTTCATCATGCGCACCGGTTCGTTAGCGGCAAGCGGGACGCAATGCGGGGAGGATTGCCGAACGGGAACATATCGTAACACGATATACATAGCAATTCAAGGATTTTGGACCCTGTGTCACCGCCAGGCAAAATGCTGCGCGGCCATGTCCACCACGGCCCGGGAGATCGCGAGCGAGGCCGTTGCTGCGGGCGAGGGTACGTTGAGAATATGAAGCATCCTGCCCGAGGGCACAAAATGGAAGTCATCCACCAGCGTGCCGTCGCGCTTCACCGCCTGGGCTCGAACACCCGAGCCTCCGGGAACCAAGTCGTTCTCGCGCACGTCCGGAACCAGACGCTGCAAGGCACGCACAAAAGCGCTCTTGGAAAACGAACGGTGGAATTCGCCAACGCCGCTGCGCCAGTGCTTTGCCGCCATGCGCCAGAAACCGGGAAAGGCCAGCGACGCGCCCAGGTCGCGCAAGCTGAAATCGCTTCGCCGGTAGCCTTCGCGACGAAAAGCCAGAACGGCGTTGGGACCGGCATCAACGCTTTCACTGATGCGGCGCGTGAAATGGACGCCAAGAAAGGGAAAGTCCGGATCAGGCACGGGATAAATCAGCGCCCGCACCAGCGAAGAACTTTCTGGCGCAAGGTTGTAGTACTCGCCGCGAAAGGGAACGATGACGGTCTCGGACATTTCGCCGCCCATGCGGCTGATGCGGTCGCTGAACAGACCGGCGCAGTTGATGAGATGAGCGGCGAAAAACGCTCCGCGATACGTCTCGATTGCAATTTCATCCGTGCCCCGGCGAAGGTTTGTCACGGCCGAAGAGGTCAGAATCGTTCCTCCCCCCGATTCGATCAACTCCGCATACTTCCCGCAAACCGTGGCGTAATCCGTAATTCCGGTTGAAGGAACCACCAGCGCACGCAATCCCCTAGCATGCGGTTCGATCTGGCGCAGTTCTTCGGGGCCAATCAAGCGCAGGCCGGAAAGTCCATTGGCTTCGCCGCGCCGCAGCAATTCTTCCAGCCGCGGAAGTTCGTCTTCCTGCGTGGCAACAATGACCTTGCCGCAAACCTTGTGAGGAATGCCATGCTCATGGCAAAACTCGACCATGGCCCGCGCGCCTTCGACGCACAGCTTCGCCTTCAACGAGCCGGGCTTGTAATAAACGCCGGAATGAATCACGCCACTGTTGTGTCCGCTTTGATGCCGGCCCACACCCGCTTCCTTCTCCAATACCAGCAGGCGCAGCCGCGGCAACCGCCGCGTGATCTCAAGGGCCACGGCGAGGCCGACAATACCACCACCCACGATGATGACGTTGTAACGGTTTTCGATCATTGTATATACAGCACGTGTATACAGAACGTGTGCATGCAGAACGGAGACAGGCGCGACGGCAGACGGCCCGGTTGCGTAGGATTCGTTTTTCGCGAAGCGAGTCCGCTCTGCAAATGCTTGCCGCTCCGCCCGCAGCTTATTGTATGGTGAGCGTAACCGAGGAACCATCCTTTTGGCTGCTGCTGGGCGGCGTCCCGGTCACGGTGATGGTGTAGGTGCCCGGAATTGTGCCTTGCTGTCCATTGCTGGCAAGGCTGCTACCGCCGTTGCTGCCGCTGCCGCACGAGGGCAAGAAGAACACGAGTATAAGAGTGAACGCCAATCCCAGCAGCGTGGCTGGACTGCAGCGGCGTCTGCGTCCTGTGCCCCAAACTACGATTCCCGGCAGCACCAGCCAAGCTGCGTAGCGCCACGAACTGCTTTTCCCGCGCGGATGGTTCAGTTGCATGCTTATGGTCTGCGTTGCAACCGTCATGACCACGGAAGCTGCTGTGGAATCGGTGAGCGGCCCCGCCGGGTTTGGAGAAAAGGTGCATGACCCCGCGAAGAGAGGGGTGACGGTGCAGGTTAGCGTAACCGCGTTGCTGTATGCCGCGCCCACCGGCATCACGCTGAAGTTATAAGGGAGGGCTGTCTGCCCGGCGGCAATGGTCTGCGTGGTTGGCGAGAAATTGCCGATGGAGTAATCCTGGCCAATCGTGAGCGGAATCGAGAGGCTGTGGCTGGGTGCTCCCGATGTGTCCTGCGTATTTACGACGACGGCGTATAAGCCGGGCACCGCGTTGGTGGGCACGTTGACCGATGCGACCAGAGACGCGCTCGTACCCGCAGTTACCTTCACCGGGTTCGGCGTGATTGAGCATTGCCCCGCGAGTGCGCCCGTGTTGCACGTGGCGTTGATTGTGCCGTTGTAGAAGGTGGAGGGCGTGATGGCGAGATTCGCCGTGCCCTGCCCGTTCGGCGGCAAGCTCAGCGATTGTGAACCGGAAAGCGAAAGCTGGTAATCGGCGACGTTGAAGAGAATCGGCTGCGGCAGCTCTTGGGTTAGGGCGCCGGACGTCCCCTGTACCGAAAGTTGATCGCAGCCGGCGGTAAGACTGGTTGCATTCACCACGACATTGGCGGTTGCGGGGAACGAACTCACCATGCTAGGACTCACGCTGCAACTGCCGCTTCCCATGGCCACCGGGCACGTCAGACTGGCCGTTGTGAGCGAGCAAGTCAGACTGACCGCGGCGTTAAAGCCATCCTGCGATGCAATGCCGATGGCGCTTCCCGTGCCGGTGCTGCCCGCGTTCACGACGGGGAAGGAAGTTGGCGGGCTGAGGATGAAATCGGGGTTGAGCGTGACGATCGCACTAAAAAACGCTTTCGCCGGAACGGGCGCACCGCTCGTGGTTGCTTGCAGCGTTACCGTGTAAGTTCCGATGGGCGTCGCGAGCGGGACGTAAACGGTTGCGGTCACGGGGACCGGCGAGGTCGATGTAGGATTCACCGTGACCTGCGGCGTCGGGGATGCTCCATCAACGCTGAAGTTGCAATTTGCGCCGGCGATGGGCGGGCTGAAGCTGCAGGAAACTGTGACACTCTGGTCGAACGAGCCTTGCGCGTTGGCCTCAAAAGTCACGGCGGAAGAAGTTGTGCCGCGAGGAATGGTCACGGTGACCGGCGCAGGAGTGGTCAGCCCGAAGTTGACCACGTACAGCGTGAGGCTGACTTGTTCCGTGGTGTTGTTCGGGTCGGAGCCAACGCCTTGCAGAGTGAAGTAATAATCGCCGAGCACGCTGCCGGTCGAAAGCGTGAACGGCGTTCCGTTGGCAGAGGGAGTGGGACTCACCGGGTTGGGAGTGCACGGACTGGGAGGATTGCTTGCACCCGGTATGCACGTCAGCTCAACCGAATTGTTGTAGCCGTCCACTGAGGTAAGCGTGCCGTTGAAGGTAACGGGCTGCCCAACGAATACGGTCTGGGTCGGGTTCGAAACCGCCATCTCAAAGCCGGGCACAAGATTAGCCTGCCAAACACCGCGTCCATACGTGGAAGCGCGCAGCAATTTCTGGCCGTTGTAGCTAAACAACGCGAGGGCCGTGACGGCCACATTGGGCAGAACCCCAGTTTCTCCTGCGACCGGGCCAACCTCGCCCCAGGCCGCGCTGCCCGCAGCCGTACTGCTCTGGAATACTCCGACATCGGTGCCCACGTACACGATATGCGCGACCGGGTCCACTACAACCGCGTTCACGGGCGAATCGGGAAGCGGCGCGGTGCCTCCAAAGTCCGACCAGTCCGTCCAACTGGCTCCGGCATTTGTGGTTTGCCAAACATGCCCTGGGCCGCCGCTGGCTCCCATTCCGCTGGCCCCCATCCCGGTGAATCCCATTACTGTGACGTAAGCTGTGTTGCCGGTTGAGTCCGAGGTGTCGATGGCCACGCTGGAAATCGGAAACTGGTTGGGATTTATGGTTCCATTCGGCCCGTTGTTGGTCGTGTTGACGAAAGTCGAGGCACTGCCGGTGACCGGCGTAGCGTCGGTGCTAACCCAGACATTGCCGCCGCTGGGCGAAGTTCCGGGCCCATCGAGCGGACCAAGCCCGTCCGTGGCCGCGTAGACCACTTCCGAACCGCTTGCGTTGGTTGCTCCGCCGGCGGCGAGCGCGCGCACCAGATTGATCTCGCTGCCCGTGCAAGCGCCAGTTCCGAGCGTATCGAAATTCATGCTAAGCACGTTGTAAGTGCCGCCCAGCCGCGGCCCCTGCCACACGCGGCAGGTCCCGACCAGCAGCGTGGTAGTGGATTGCGGGTCGAGAATATAGGGAAAATAAAATGCTCCGTCGTCGCCGCCGAGGTCGCCGCTGCCCACTACCTGGGTGAAGGTGCTGTCGTTGCAATTGATTCCTGACGAGCATTGCTGAATATCAAGACCGTCGGGCGGAACGTCTGGATTCGAGGCAAACCAACTGGAAGTGGCGTTAGGATCGATGGCGTTGTAACTACCGTCTCCGCCCAGAACATTTCCCCAACTCGAGCTGGTGGTTGCAGTTGTGGTTGCGGGTGAGCCGTTACCCTGCACACCGCCGAGCAACGTATTCGCGTCGGTGGGATGCTGCGAGAAGCTGACGAACTGCGTCATCGAGCCCAGGTTCTGATTCAGATCGTCGAATTGATTTGTGCCGGAGCACGATCCAGTCGCGAGACCGGTAAATTCGTTCAGCGCGCGGTAGATGCCGCCATCATTCGCGAAAAACATCAGACCTGCGCCCACATCCGAGCCAGACGTCGGAATCGTGTAAGCCAGTGCGTGCTGATCCGGATGTACGTGAGCCAGCGCGGAGAGCGGGTCGCATCCATAAGCGTGCGTTAGATTCAGGAAGGGAACATTGGAGCACGTCAGGTTGGCCGTGGTGATCGAGCACTTGTAGAGATTGCTCGCGCCGGCATAAAGATCTGTTGCAGAAGCGTTGGGAACCGCCAGAAGTTCCAAGTTGTAGAATCCCTGATCCACGCCGCAACCGCTAACATCGCCGCAATTGGTGACGCCGCTTTCGCTGATCTGCGTCCATGAAGCTCCGCCGTTCATGCTTTGCCATATCCCCTGGTCTGTGGGAGCGCCGGTGGAGGGATCGGCGGAAACATACCACGCGTACATCTCGTTGCGTCCCGGGACTACCGTGATTTCGCCGCGATAAATCGGGCAGGCTTCGCTGTTGGAGGTCGAGAGCGGCGGGCACGCCGTGGCGCTCAGCACCGCGCCGCCGGGCTGGCTGGCCAGCCGCGTCCAGTTCACGCCGTCCGGGGAAGAATAGAAGCCGTGATAACGCACGGCCGCGAAGAACAGGCCAGTCCCCGAGTTGGCGGCCGCGTTGTAAACCACGGCGGTCGCAGAAGTCGCATCGGTTGCGCCGCCGGGGTCGACGAGCGCGTCGTAGTTCCAGGTTTGTCCGGCATCGATAGAAGTGTAGAGGCCGCGCGTGGTATTCGCCGTCACGGCGCCGTCGGTCACTCCTTCCGACGAGGTGGCCATCGCGGCGACGACTACATTGGTCTGATTCGCGCTGAAGGCCATGCGAGTTCCGCCGAGGCCGGCGAACGAGAGCGCGCCGCTGTTCGCAGTCAACGTCAGATTCCATGTGCTTCCGCTATCGATCGAACGCAAAATGCCCAGGCCGAAATACGAATCCGCGGAGTTGTCGGCTTCGCCCGTGGCCACGAGAATTACGCTCTGCGCGGGATTCGTATTCCCCGGCTGGATCGCAATGGCGCCAACCGAGAGCGTGGCTTGGCTGTCGGTGAGCGGAGTCCAGGTCACGTTGTTGGCGACGCCGTTGACGGCGTTGGTGGATTTCCACACTCCGCCTTGCGCTCCGCCGATGTAGACCGTGTTGCCGCTGGGGTCTGCGGGGTCGATGGCGACCGCGGTCGCGCGTCCGGAAACCTGGCCGTAATCCTGAAAGCCGGTGCCTGTGGCGTCGGAAGCCAGCGGCACCGGGCCGAGCGGAGTCCATGTAGCCGAGGACGCCGGCGTCTGGGTGTTGGCCTGTGCCGCCGCCGCTTTGTCGCGCATCGTTCGCGCGGCGCGCATCTGCATTTTGGCCAGATAAGCCCGTCGTCGAAGTTCCGCGGATGATTTTCCTGGAATTGTGCGGCCATGCAGAAACCACTTAGACCGCTGTTGCACGTGGTCGGCATCCGCATCGGCGACAGGAATTTCAGGAGCAACCGGTTTTGCGCCTTGTGCACACGCGACAGAAGCTGCCCCCCAGCAACTCAGCGCGAAACAACACACGCGTACGAAAACACAGAAGCGGCGGCTGGACATGTGAACCTGGCTGTGAGCCAGTATCGAAAGTGGCGGAATCAACGTCAACGCAAAAGCGACAGAATGGCCTATGCATTTACCACTTCGGGAAAAACCGCGGGACCCGTCGGCTCGGCGTCGGCGCGAGTCTAGGCTTGTTACAATCTCTTTTCGGCTCGCGAAGGCAGCAGGGCCGATCTGCACAGGTGCGTCAGCATGAAACTTTCTCGCTCATCGGTTCAATCATTCTTACGATTCGTCTCGGTCTTGCTCGGTCTGATCTTGCTCACTCCGGCGTTGGGACTCACCGGCGCTAAAGATGATGCCAAGCAGATTACCGTCGCGGCCGCGGCCGACCTTAGTGCCGCTCTGGAGGAAGTTGCCGCCGGCTACGAAAAGAGCACAGGCACAAGGGTGGTTCTTTCCTTCGGAGCTTCGGGCACGCTGACCCAGCAGATTCAGAACGGCGCTCCTTTCGATATTTTCTTCTCGGCAGATATGGACTATCCGCGGCAACTCATCGCGGCAGGCTACGCCGATGCGCCCACTCTGTACCGTTACGCGGTAGGCCGCCTCGTGCTGTGGGCGCCGGCCGACTCGCCGCTCGATTTCGACCGCGTAGGCATGAACGCGTTGCTCGATCCATCGGTGAAGAAAATTTCGATCGGGAACCCGCAACACGCGCCTTATGGACGAGCCGCAGTCGCCGCGCTGAAACACTACGGCCTGTATGAGAAGGTCACCGATCGTCTGGTGCTCGGCGAAAACGTTGCGCAGGCAGCGCAGTTTGTGGAGTCGGGCAATGCCCAGGTTGGCCTGGTCGCGCTAGCCCATGTGCTGGCTCCTGCGATGCAAGGCAAAGGAAAATACTGGCAAGTTCCGGTCGACGCCTATCCCCCGCTCGAACAGGGCGTGGTGGTAGTCTCGCGCTCGGCGCACAAGCAAGACGCGGCGGCTTTCGTCGAATACATCAAGACAGCGGAAGCCGCGAAGGTTCTGCGGCGGTATGGTTTCGCGTTGCCGCCACAGTAATTAAGAACTTCAAAACAAGGCGGCGGTAGCAAGATATCCATCTACGGAGTTATCCGTGCCCATAGATCTGCAGGCAGTCGATTGGCAGGCATTCGGTCTCACCCTGCAACTGGCGATGCTGGTGTCGGCGATCCTGTTCTTGCTGGGCCTGCCTCTCGCCTACTGGATCGCCTTTTCGCGCCGCCGCTGGAGATTTCTGATCGAGGCAGTGGTCGCGCTTCCCATCGTGCTGCCTCCCACGGTTCTCGGATTCTACGTGCTCGTCGCGCTCGGTTCGCGCAGCCCTCTGGGGCGCTGGTGGCAATCTCTTACCGGCCACACTCTGGCCTTCACCTTCAGCGGCCTAGTGATCGGCTCCGTCCTCTACAGCCTGCCCTTCGCCGTGCAACCGTTCGCCGCATCCTTCTCCGCGGTCGATCGCAAGCTGCTCGCAGCCTCGGCCACGTTGGGCGCTTCGCCGCTGCGCTCGTTCTTTCGTGTGGTGGTTCCGTTGTCGGCGCCCGGCCTGATCACCGGTGTGGCCTTGACCTTTGCCCACACCATGGGAGAGTTCGGCGTAGTGCTGATGGTGGGTGGCAACATTCCCGGCGTGACGCGCACTGTTTCCATCGACATCTACGATCAGGTTCAGGCGTCAAACTACGCCGCCGCCAACCAGACCGCGTTGCTGCTGCTGGTGTTATGCTTCGCGGTGCTCGCCGTAGTTTACGGATTGAACCGGCAAGCATGGACGATTGGTCCGGCCAAATAGGCGAAGCTCAAATGCCCAGCCCTGCGAATCAGCAAGAGGACCAGCAAGCACGCGAACGAGAAACCCCGCCAGAAACAAGGCCTGTGCTCACAGCGCGGATTGCCAAGACCCTGCTTTCTGCCGAGCGCGAATTCTCTCTCGACTTGGAGTTTGCTGCGACGCCGGGATTTACGATTCTCTTCGGCGCTTCCGGAGCGGGAAAGACCACTCTGCTCGATTGCGTTGCCGGCTTGGTCACGCCAGATGCCGGGCGGATTGCAATCGGCGAGAAAATCTTTTTTGACGTCGCCGGACGCATCGACGTTCCTGTCTCTCGGCGTGGCGTTGGATACGTTTTTCAGGATCTCGCGTTATTTCCGCATCTCACTGCCCAACAAAACGTTCAGTATGGTCTTGCATACCTTCCCCGCACTCAGCGTGAGGAGCGAGCTCTGGCGATTCTCCACGCATTCCATATCGAACAGCTGCGCCGGCAGCGTCCGGCGCAAATTTCAGGTGGAGAGCGCCAGCGCGTGGCCCTGGCGCGAGCCTTGGTAACCGATCCCGTCGTCCTCTTGCTCGACGAGCCACTCGCCGCGCTCGATACTCCCACCAAATCGAAGATTCTCGACGATTTGCGGCGCTGGAACCATGAGCATCAAATTCCGATTCTCTACGTCACGCATAGCCGCGAAGAAGTGTTCGCCCTGGGTGAAAGAGTTCTCGTGCTCGATCAGGGCAGAATCATCGCCCAAGGTGCGCCGCATGAAGTACTGGGAGCTCCGCGCCGGGAAACCGTGGCTCAGCTAGCCGGCTTCGAAAACATTTTCGATGCCACCGTGGAATCGGTTCACGAAGACCGCGGGACGATGCTCTGCAGAATCATGCCTTGTAGAATCACGACCTGCGGAATCACGACCGCCGCAGTCGCGACCTCAAGCCCGCCGGGCAGCGAAGCCGTCGGAACTGTTTCGCTGGAAACTCCTCTCGTGCGCGCTGAGATCGGTTCGCCGCTTCGCATCGGAATCCGCGCCGGCGACATCCTGCTGGCTGTCGCGCCGCCGATTGGGTTGAGTGCACGCAACTTGATTCTGGGGCAGATCGTCTCACTGGAGCGTCGTGACGTGATCATTTCCGCCAAGGTAGACTGTGGAGTCGAAATGGAAGTTCACTTGACGCTCGCCTCCCGCGACGCACTGCAACTTGCGCCCGGTCGCGACGTATGGCTGGTGATCAAAACCCATTCCTGCAGCTTGATGCCGCGCTGAAAGACCCAAAAACGACCTCGGACCTCAGACCTCAGCAAAACTGGTCCGAGGTCAAAAGGCTAAGGTCTGAGGTCCAAGGTCTGAGGTCCGAGGTCCGAAGTCCGAGGTCTGAGGTTCTGCTCCGCCTCTTCCACTCGCTCCATCTCGATCACGGCAATCCACTGTCCCTTGCGCTCTTCGGAAAACAGCACGCGTCCACCCAGAATTTGCGCGACCGCTGCTGGTGGAAGATCGCGGTGAAAGCCGAAGAACCGCATTTTCACTTCTGTCCAGGTACGCCAGCGATCCCATGGTGCGGGCCCGGGTTCATATTTCGTCGAGAAAACCAGCGCGACTTCGTAATTCGAGCGAAAGTCGGCGGCCGAGAGCACTTCGTCGAGTGAAAAGTTTTCAGTCCGCACCACGCGCATGGGTCGCGTGATATAGCCCAGCCATGGTCGTGTCAGTTCGTCCGACGCGGGCCACGCCGTCAGCACGCGCGCCATGGGGTAGCGAGCTTCCAGGAATCGTTCGCCGTCTTCGTGCAGCACAATGTAATCGCGATAGGCAAGATTATCTTCAGGCGCAAATCCGTAAGAAGGATTCCAGAACCACCCCGCCACAAAGCTTGCCGCCACCAGCATCACGGCCACAGGCCACAGAGTCAGCCTCCGCCAAAGAGTCGAGACCGCAAGAATGATGACAAGTGGAACCGCGGTGAGCATATACCGGGCCAGCACAGCACCGCCAATCAAAGACATCGCTACGACATACCCCGCCACGACCACGGCAAAAACCATCTGTACCGGAATCGCGATCCGCGGACGTTCGCCGTCCGCATCGCGCCGTGGCGGCAGCAGCCACATCGCGCATAGCATGGCTAGCGTCAGCACCCACAGGTGCAGATACCCAAATACCTGCCACAGCCGCAGCGTGAGCGCCAGCAGGAATCGGTCCGGGTTCATCGTAGCGGCAACGTTGTAGCGGAAATATTCGGGGTTGCCGAAGATGTAACCCGTTCGCGCGTAGTGGTATGCGTACCACAGCGTAAGCACAACAACCGGCATAAGCAGCGAAGCCATTCGCCGCGCCAAACCACCGCCAGATTCGAAACCAGGTTCCTCCGCAGCATGGGGACGCCACAACTGTCGCAACCGTCCTGCGCGAGCGAATCGACCAGCAAACTCCCATCCCGCCAGCGCTACGGGTGCCAGAATTGCCGTTTCTTTGGATAAGACGGCCAGTGTCAACCACACAGCCGTCCCAACCGTTTGACCTTCCAAGTACGCAGCCAGTCCCCAGAATGTGAATCCCGCCGCGGCCAGATCCACCTGCGCGAGAGAGCTCTGCGCGAAGAATACCGGATACACCGCCGTGCAAAGCGTAGCCGCGATCGCGACTTGGGTGTTGGACACGCGCTCCGCTAATCGAAACACGCCTGCCAGCGAAAATGCCGCGACCACCAGCATGGCCGTCCGCGCCACCGGAGAAGCGAACCCAACCACCTTCCACCACAGCGCCAGCCAGGCCAGCACCAGCGGCGGGTGCGCGTTCGACACCGTGGAGTGTGGAATCAAACTTCCCGTAAGCAGAATATCGCGCGCTGCCGGGACGTAGTATCCCGCCTCGTCCCAGAAGTAAGGCAACTGCAGAAGAGGAAGATGCAGGAGGAAAATGAAAACAAAAACGAGCGCAAACACTAGGGCCGGGTGGGGGCCGCTCGGCGTCAGGCGCCGGGCTTCCGGCTTCTGCAACCCGAGGCCCGGCGGCCACACCCGGGGAGCCGTCTTGTTGAAGCTCACCCTAATGCACCGGCCCGCCCGGCGTCATACGCGGATCGAGCTTGATATCGCCAAACGCACTCTCGTAGCTGGCCACGTTCTGCTGCAGCAGTCCCACCAGCGCTTTGGCCTGCTGCGGGCTCAAATAGATGCCCTGAAAGTTCCGAATCTCCACATGGGTTTCGCTCTGCGGCTGCAGGGTTCCGAAAACCATGAAGAAATCCCAGACGTTCACTCGCATCTGCACGCTGTTGGCATATTGTTCGCGGTAGTCGGGGGCGTTCACCAGCTTGATATTGGGTTGCGGTGGAAGACTCATAGGCTGGAAGTGTAATGACTTTTGGGGCTGAAAGGAAAGATCGGGTTGCGGAAATCGCTCGCAAGCCATGGTTCGACCCAGGATGTCTGCGCGATGCCGCGCTTCCGTTGACAAAAAGTGTCGATCCGATGGCTGGTTTCTGACTGATTCCGCTCTTAGAATCCGCCCCAGAAGGCCATGACCAGCCGCTACTATGCTGAAAATAAAACTCTTGTAGGATAGCTCTACAAATGCCAAGTGGCGTTCAAAATGCGGGAATTGGAACGATTCCTAAATGAACTCGAACCGCTGAGTGTCCTATGAACCAGAAGATTGAAAACGCCGCCGTGGAGGAGATTATTCTGCCGGAGAATCTTCTCCCACTGGGCGCTGTGCTCGGCCAGGGAGTCACGCCGCTCGATGTCAGCATGGTCCTGGCGAAGGTGTTTCGCGTACAGTACACCGAAGTTGCCCTGCTGCGGCTGGATGGCGGACTGCTGCGCTTCATTTTTCCCGAGCATCTGCGTACCACCGGGGCGATTCCCATTTCCAGCAAGGCGGTAGCCGCGCACACGGCCTTGAGTAAGAAAGCTGAGATTTTCAACAACTTTGCCCGCGTCAAGCACGCCAGCATCTTCGAGACAATCAAGCCCATCGGCGCGGATACGGACGTTCCAGTTCCGCCCCCGCCGATCCAGAAACTGATGTCAGTGCCCATCCTGGATCGCGACTCCAACGTGCTGGGTGTGATTCAAATCTCGCGCAAGGGTCTGGATCCCCGCTTTACCCAGGATTTCAGCCGCGAAGATCTGCACGATCTCGAACTCGCCGCAGGAGTGCTGGCCGCCTCGCCCGTTTTACAAGCCAACTAATCGGCTCTTGCCCTGCTGGCAACCTTCCGTGAGTCCTCTGGATTTACCGCCGCTTTCGCCTGGAGTCTTTCTCTAAACCTGAAGCACATCCCCTTCGCGGGCAACCATCTCGTACAACACGGGATTGACGAAGAATCCGATGAAAAGGCGGGAGATGAGGCCGGCGACGATGACGATGGCGAACGGTCTTTGCGTATCCGATCCAATGCCGGTGGAGAGAGCGGCCGGCAACAATCCCAGGCACGCCACGAGAGCTGTCATCATGATCGGACGGAGCCGCAGGAGCGAAGCTTCCCGTGTGGCCGTGCGGATGCCCATCCCTTCCAGGCGCAGCTTATTGATGTAGGAAACGAGAATGACCGCAGTCTCCACGGAAACCCCGAGCAACGCCAGAAGACCCAGGACCGAGGAAACGCTGAACGGAGTGTGAGTGAGTTTCAGCGCAACCAGCGCACCCACAGGTTCGGTCATGATTACACCCAGGGCAATGGTGAAAGGAAATTTGAAATTTCCGTAGAGGGCAAACAGGATCATGAAAATCAGCACGACGGCCAGCGGACCAATGAAATACATCTGCGACCTGGCCTCGAGAAACTGGCTGTATTCGCCGCCCCAGGCCATGGTGTAACCCTGCGGCAGGCTCACTACCCTCTTCACCGCAGCTTGGCCGTCGTGTACCGCCCGCTCTAAATCACGCCCCTCGATGCTGTACTGCACGCCGATGTAACGAGAATTGTTCTCGCGATAAATAAACGACGCACCGTTTCCCTGGGTGATATTGGCGAGTTGGCTTAGCGGAATCTGCTGCCCGTCCGGCGTACCCACCAACAGATTTCCAATCTCATGCGCGCTGCTCCGGAATTGGGGTTGCATGCGGACAACCAGATCGAACAACTTCTCCCCTTGAATGACTTGGGTGACCGCCTGCCCGCCCACTGCGGCCGAAATCACAGCTTCTACATCCGCAACGTTGATGCCATACCGTGCAATCTTGTCGCGGTCAACATCGACTAAGAGGCTGGGCTGGCCGAGTTCGCGGACCACCGTAAGATCGGTGAACCCGGGCACTCCGGAGAGTGTGTTCTTGATCTGAATCGCTTTGTCCTGCAGTACATTCAGGTCATCGCCATATACTTTGACCGCCAAAGAGCTCTTGAGACCGGTCAGTGCTTCGTCTACGGCATCTTCGGCGGGCTGCGTGTAGTTGAAAATGATCCCGGGGAAGGCAGTGAGTTTCTTATTGATCGATTCGATGAGTTGTTTTTTCTCGCTGAGGTCGCCGGTCCATGCCTTGTCTTTGTATGGCTTGAGGCCGACGTAGAACTCGCAGTTAAAAAAGCCTGTAGGATCGGTGCCGTCGTCGGGCCGTCCTAACTCCGAACCCACCACCGTAACCTGCGGATACGACGCCAGAATGTCGCGTATCTGAGGAGCGATGCTGCTGGCCTCTTCAAAGGAGATCGTGTAGGGCATGGTAGCCCTTACCCAAAGCGCGCCTTCATCGAGGTGAGGCATAAACTCGCCGCCGATGAAAGGTACCAGCAGCAAGGCCGCTCCGAAAATCAGGGTCGCGATTACAATGGTGGTCTTGGGCCGGTCGAGCGCCCAATCGAGCTGGCCGGCGTATTTCCCCTTCATCCATTCGAAGGCGCGATTCCTTTTCTCGCGCACGCCGTTCTTGAACCAGTAGGAAGCGAGCACGGGGATCAGCGTGAGCGTCAGGATGAGCGCGCCGACCAGAGCAAACGACATGGTCTCAGCCATGGGGTGGAACAGTTTTCCCGAAGGGCCGTTCAACGCGTAAATCGGCAGATAGCCGGCGAGGATAACGGCGACCGAATAGAAGATCGGCCGATCCACATCTTTGGCCGCCGCAAGAATGACTTCGTTCAGGTTGTAGCGCTGTCCCTCTCGCAGCGCCAGCTCGCGGTAAATGTTTTCAATCATCACCACGGTGCCGTCGATGACGATTCCGAAATCAATGGCGCCGATGGAAAGCAAATTCGCAGCCACGTCGTGCGCGTGGAGCACGATGAAGGCAAACAAAAGCGAGAGCGGAATGGTGAGCGCAACAATCACGGCCGCGCGGAAGCTCACCAGGAAGAAAATCAGCACGATCAAAACCAGCACCATGCCGCGAAGCAGGTTGGCTTCCACCGTGTCCGTAGTAAGATCTACCAATTCACTGCGGTCGTAATAAGGATGAATCTTGACGTCGGGCGGCAGGATCTGGCGGTTCAGTTCCTCCGTCTTGGCTTCAACTCCTTTGAGGACGTTCTGTGTCTGCTCTCCACGCAGCATGAGAATGACGCCCTCGACTGCATCGTCATTTTTCTGGAAACCGAATTCGCCCAGGCGCGGCGCGTGCCCGATGGTTACATCTCCTATATCTCTCACTCGAATGGGCACGCCCTTGTTGGCCCCGACCACGATGTTTCCAATGTCATCCGTGTTCTTGACCAGCCCGATTCCGCGAACGTAGTAGAACTGTCCCCCCTGAGAATAAAAGCCGCCTCCAGCATTCGAGTTATTGGCCGCTAGCGCAGTCGTGACTTGCGGAATGGTGAGGTGATACCCGTAGATGCGCGCCGGGTCGAGCAGTACCTGATATTGCATCACGGTTCCGCCGAAACCGGAGTCGTCAGCCACGCCGTGAACAGAACGGTAAGCGCGTTCAATCACCCAGTCTTCAAACGTTTTCAGTTCCTGAGGGCTGCGGTCGGGACTCTCCAGCACATAGCGATACACCAGGCCACTGGGGCTGAACAGGGGCGCGAGGCTCGGAGTTACTCCTGTCGGCAGCGTGGCTTGCGCGAGCCGCTCAAAAACAATCTGCCGCGCGAAATAGTCGTCGGTGCTGTCTTCAAAAGTCAGGATGAGATCGGACAGTCCATAGAGCGAAATGGACCGCATCACCACCATGTGCGGAACGCCGTTCATCTCGAGTTCAAGAGGAAGCGTGACCAACCGTTCGACTTCTTCCGCGGCGTGGTCCGGCCACTGGGTGATGACTTCAACCTGCGGAGGCGAAAGGTCGGGATACGCATCCACCGGCATCCGCTGAAAAGACAGGATTCCCCCGACCGTGATGAAGGCGGTCAGCATCAGTACCAGGAATCTTTGCCGCAGCGCCGCTTGGACTATTCGGTGAATCATTCCGGTGTGGTGGACACTATCCTGTCAGATTTCTTGGAACACTGGCCTTGGAACATTGGATGAATTTTGCGCCGTCCGTCTAGCGCTGCAGCGAGTTCGCAAACTGCAAAAACAAGCTGCCATTTCCGATGACCCGGTCGCCAGCCTTCAGCCCGCTTGTAATCTCCGTCTGTCCATTAAAGCCTTCGCCGAGGGTGACTGAGCGTCTGCCAAACTGGTTGGCAGATGCCGCGGCATAAACGAAGGGCTGGTTCTCGGTATCGCGCAACACCGCCGCATCCGGAAGCGCAATGGCATTGCGGATCGTACCGGCGTTTACGGTCGCAACCACATACATATCTTTCTTCAATTTTTCGCCGGGATTGGGCGTTTCGATGCGCGCCTGCAGCGTACGCGTGCCCGGATCGAGCGAGGCGGCCACGTAAGAGATGCGGCCGTGGAAGACTTCAGGGTAAGTATCCGTCTGAATCGAGACCGTATCTCCTGCGTGCACGTAAGGCAAATCCTTCTGATAGACATTGACCAGAACCCAAACCGTGCTGATGTCGGAGATCATGAAACATTGAGTGCTGCCCGGCTGAATGAGTTGTCCCGCCGACACATCCTGCTCCACGATCAAGCCGCCGATCGGCGCCTTCACCGGAACTTCAAACGACGGCGGGGCTTTTACCAGGGCGTCGGGATCGGTAATTCCCATGACTTTCAAAGCGGCTTCCGCCGATACCAGGTCACCGCCGGCCTGCACCTCGGCCGACTCCGCCTGCTCCACATTCTGCTCGGCAATCGCATGATGTTGATAGAGGTCCTGGGCGCGGGTGTAGGCTTTTTGTGCCAGGGCGTAGGCATCCTTGGCCTTCAAATAATTCGTGCGCAGCTGCGAGTAATCCGGACTCGCCACGTACAGCATGGGCTGGCCCTGAGTTACTTTCTGCCCGGGAGCCACCACGATCCGGCTGACCGGACCGCTCACCTGGGTGATGACCGGCGTCGTACGAAAACTGTTGTAAGCCACGGCGCCGGTCAGGCGTAGCGTTCGAGTCAGCGTCGTGGGTTGAACTGTCAGCACCTGCACATGCGACATCTGATCTTGCGGAATGGTAAACAGTTCCGCATTCGTTGAGTTTGTTGCTCCATTTGAATTGGCCGCGTTCGATCCTGAGCCCCCGCAACCGGCCAGCGCCGGCAAAATCGCCAATGCCGCGGCCCAAGCAGTCAACTGCGGCCAAAGTTTCCTACGGGCGTTCTTCATGGCAGGTTCCTCGTTCCCACCGCTTCCTTCAACTGTTCCAATGCGGTCATATAAGAGCCCAGCGCCTGGCGATAGGCTAACTGAATGGAACGGTAACTGCGCTCGGCATCGAGAAAATCCAAGAGGCTTGCGGCACCGCGCTTATAAGCATACTCGCTGATGTCGCGCGAATCCTGCGCCTGCTTGAGGTACCCGGAAGTATAGAGTTGCACCACTTCGTCATTGCTCCTGACCGCCTCATAAGCGTTGGCAACGTCGGAAAGAACCGTATCGCTGGCCGCTTGCTGCTGCTCCTGGGCCTGCGTCAGCGCGTAACCGGTGCGCGCGATCTCTCCTTGATTGCGATTGAAAATCGGCAACTCAAAATTTGCGAAAATCGAAGCCGTGTTCTCACCCGAGACATGAGTGAAGTCATACGTGCCGTTCACGTCTACCTTGGCGTTCGCTTTGGCCAGCAGGATTTGGCTCTGCGCCGCGGTTATTCCCAGTTCCGCGGCATGGAAGTCCGGACGCTCGTGCAGCGCCTTCATCTGCAGGTCTTCCAGGTTCGCCTTGAGCGGCTGGTAGGCCAGATCGCCCATCACGTCATAATTGGCCGGCACCGCGTTATAGCCCAGGAACTCACGCAGGGCGACAAGCGCCTGCACTTTCGCCAGCCGTGCCGAGGACACGTCGGTCTGAAATTGCAGCAGCTGCAGCTTGATCTTAAGATAATCGCCTTCCCCAATGTAGCCTGCCTTGAATTGCGCATCACCAATATCGACGGTCTGCTGAAAGCTTTTTAGATCCTGAAGCGCGAACTGAAGAGTGGATTCCGCCAACAAAACGCCGACGAACTGCTGGCCTACGTTGAAGGCCAGAGTTCGTTCGGCATCGGCGACTTGAGCGCGAGTCACGGCGGTTTGATCGCGAGCGGCTTGCAGGCGCCGCTGCCGCTTGTGGCCGCGTTCGAAGAGGTAGCTGATTCCGATATCGAACTGCTGCGTCTCGTCCAGATTCTCCCCGGAAAAATCCTGCGGACTGAAAAACGGGACGAACTGCGTATCAACCCCAAAAGTCGGATTAGGGCGCAGATTGGCTGTGATCTCCTGGGCCTGATTTTGAAGAATCAGAGTTCGCGTGGCTTGGATGGAATGGTTGTGCGCCAGCGCCAGATCGATGGCCTGATCAAGACTGATCAGCGTCGTATTTTGCCCAACGCTTGCCGCCACAAGCAGCAGGAAAAACGTCGCAGCCGGGGCCAGCGTCCGAGAATACCTGGAGCGCATAAGGGTTGAGATCAAAGGGCACCGAGCGAAGCCAAACAAATCCCGCACGGATGCTCGAACCTAACCAGCGCTACGCCAAGCTCTGTCGTCTGTATCATGCCAAGTTCGCGCCTCAGGGCTCAATGGATGTATTGTAATTGACGGCATTCATGATCGCGCCATACTTGTGATCCTCTCACAATCCCGGTCAACACGAAGGTCGCGCGTCGGTCCCCTCACAACAATGGCTAACCCACAATTAGTGACCGTTCGCACTGTATGAGACGGCCACCAACGGTTGATCGCTATTCCAAAGCGTGGGTAGTGGCATCCTCGAAAAAATCGTTGTCGGTCGGGAATGCATGAGCGTGTCTCAAGCGATCGCGAGGCCAACCGATTCCAGGGGCGGTTCCTCCAAGTGCCCTGCGCAGAAACAAGGCGCGAAACTTGCCGGCGGGTTCGCGCTGCTCTGGACATCTAAAGCGTTCTTAGGGACTCCCATGGTCTGGCCTTCTACCCCGTTCTCTCGAAGAAGGTGCTCGCACAGAGGAGCGCTTTCAGCTGCGATTCTCTTTGCGGTTTTGCAATGCCGTTGATGAGGACAAAAGGGTTGTCTAGAATTGCACTCGAAGTGAAAATTCGACCTGACGCTGCGAGGCGTTCGGCGCCAGCGTGGTGATGACTGCTCCAGTTTCTTGGCCATTGGCGGAGCAGTCTACACAGCCGCTGGGAAGCCCCAGGTTCACCCGGTTAAAAGCATTCAAGAAATCGGTCCTGAATTGCACGAGATAATTCTCGAAAATAGCTATGTCCTTGGTGATTGCCACGTCGGTATCATAGTAGGAGGGGCCGCGCAACGAGTTGTTCCCAGCCGTTCCAAAGGTTCCGATTGCCGGTCTTTGCCAGGGACCGATCGGCGCGCTCGGGCCAGTGCTTCCCTTAGGGCGACTGAGCGGCAACCCGCCGGTGGTAGTGAAGTAATCGTTACGGTTGCCCGTGATCTGGACATCCCCCACAAGGTTCGGGCGACAAGGCCCTGTATCCCGATCCACGTTACACTCGCCCTGAATGTAGGTCGGGGAGAAAGGCACTCCGCTGGCCCAGGTTGTGCTCGTGTTGATCGACCATCCGCCAACCAAGTAGTTGGCAGCAGTACTGGCGTTGCCAAGCAGAGCTTTGCCTTTTCCAACAGGAAGGTTAAGAACATTGTAGAAAATGAAAGTGTGTTTGCGATCGTAAGTATTCAAACCATAGTCCAAGCCGGGATTCTGATTGTAGTAGCTCGCGTCATAACCCAAACCCTTGGCCCACGTGTAGTTAGCTTGGAATTCGTAGCCTTTGGTGAGGCGTTTGACGAGTTTGGCCTGCATCGAGTTGTAGTTTGAGGAGGCATCGTCGCCGTAATAGTTGATTGCCTGGCTCCAGCCGAAGGAGTAAAAAGGATAGCGCTCCAAACAGGCAGTGCTCTTAGGGTTCCCCGTCTCGTAGCAGGCCAGATAGCCCGCAATGGTCGGCTGGTTCAAGTTGTAGTAACCGTTGCCGGCATTCGTTATGGGCAAGTGAGTGCCTTTATTTCCTACGTACCCGATTTCAACGTACATGTTGGAAGTGAGTTCGCGTTGTATGGTGAGGTTCCACTGATCCAGCGTGGGAACCTGCAGCTTCGGAGGCACAGCATAAACGGTCACAGCGACCAAGTCACTACTCGGTATCTGCCCGTTCGACGGCACGCTGGGATACAGGATAGGAGGGGGCTGCGGGACACATTGATTTGGGTTTACTGTGCATTGAGCCTGGTCACCCAACTGAAACACATAGAGCTGTTTATCAGGGGTCGGGTTCGTCGGCTGTGTATTGTTTTGGGCGAGGGCGACGGGCGGGTTTTCCGTGGCGCTGGCACTGAATACCTGCGGAGACGCCGAGTCGAAGTTGCGGCCGTAGGCTGCTCTCAAAATGGTCCGGAAGTTCAACTGATAGGCCATCCCCACACGGGGGGCAAGATTGGTCAGCGCGTTGCGGATGTTGCCCTGAAGGTTACAGCAGGGATAGCCGGCGATGTTGATCGTCCCCGTATTGAGGTCTAGATAGCCTCCCTTATTCTGCCCATTGACCGATTGCGGAAAGTAGATCTCCCAGCGCAGTCCATAGTTCAGGGTAAGTCTTGGCGTCATGCGCCATGTATCCTGCCCGTAGAAGAATACCCGCTTCTGAAGTTCCTCCGCGTCTGAGATGCTGCCGACAGTGCGCGAGAAAGAGGTCACATAGCCAAGGAGAAATGTTGCCAAGCCCAAACCGCCTGTACCTGAGGGATCGTTCAACTGGTCGGTAACCTTGCCGGAAGATGCAAGCAATCCTGCCCGATGGGGTGAACTGTTCACCATTAGATCCTGCGCGTAGCGGAAATCTGCGCCCCACTTTAACAAGTGGTTGCCGTGGGTCTTGGCCCAGTTGTTGACCCACTGAAATTGTTGGAGCGTTTCGGTGAGCGGGCAATCGCATCCATTTAGGGTTTCACCGTCCCCAAAGGTGATGTTGCTGCTCACCGCCTGGAACGAGGGCTGGGTGATTTGGATGCCGGGCATGCCCGAGGTCAGGCTGTCGCCCAGATTCAAGCCTGGGATGCCGGCGCTGGTGGCAGGGGTGGTGTCGTAGTCATTCTGCAATACCTGCAGGTTTGTCCGGAAGAAACCAAAACGAAAATCCGTGACCAAGCTGGAACTGAGAGAGTAATCCAAGCCCGTGGAAAGACTCTGGTTCTGCGACCGGCTTTGGCCGGCAAATCCATCGGGCCCAAACCCGCCACCTCCCGCCACAAACCCGAATGCGCTGGGACCGTTGATGCGGTAGTCGGCAAAACTGTAGCGGCCCAGCAGGTGAAGTGTTTCGCTCAGGTTGTCATCGACTCGCACCGTGTAGTCGTCGTCATTGTATCCCTCGCTTCCCGCAACGCTATAGTTGGAAACCACCCCGGGCAAGTTGGGCGGCGGCAGTAAGGAAAGCAGATTCACGGCTTGCGGAGAAAGGGAGCTTTGCGGAACGCAGTAGCCCGCTAGTCCTCCGGCACAGCCTGGGATCGCGCGAAACGGCATGCCGGTCTGTGGGTCATAGATAAGATTGGTGGGCAGGTACTCGCTCAGATCACACCCGCTGGTAGTGGTGAAGCAGGTGTCGCGAACCTGCTGGGTCGGAACGTTTAGGAATTGTGTGGAACTGAAGGAACGGCGCGTCCCCTGATAATCCCCGAAAACGAAGAGCTTGTTCTTGACGATCGGGCCTCCGAGAGAACCGCCAAACAGATCAATGCGAAAAGGGGAAATCCCTGCCAGGTTCGGGTTCTGCAGGTTCGGGTTGCTCGCTTCTCCCCAGCTCGTACGCCTGAAGTCGAGTAAGCTGCCGTGCCACACATTGCCGCCCGACCGGGTCTCAGCCGCGACGACGCCGGAGAGCGCCTGGCCCGTCTCGGCGTCATAGCTTTGGGTTGTGATCTTGATTTCTGCCAAGGACTCAAGCGCTGGGTTGATTACATAAATCTGGGTAACCGCCCGGTTGTCAGTCCCGTCCAGCAGCAGAGCGGTGCCACTGGGAGGTTTTCCGTCCAGCGATACCAGCAGGCTCTGCCCAGGATTCCGGCTGAAGTTTGTGCCGAGCATTTGTATTTGTGCGCTGGGCGCCAGCAAGGTGAAATCGGAAGCGTTCTGAGTGAAATTCGGCAGAGACTGAATCGCAGTCTGGTCCAGCGTGATAGAAACGTCGGCTCGGGTCTTCAACGTGCTGCCGCCCGCGGTTCCGGCAATCGCCAATTGGCCGCGCCTCGGCAGAACCGGATTGACCAGGGCTTCGTCGTCGGCCACCACCGAGATATCGAGGGTGGTTGTCTTTCTGCCGCCGGCTTCAGCTGTAAGGTCATAGCTTTCGGGAAGCAGATTCGGAAATTCGTACTCACCGTGCTGATTGCTTTTCGCTCTAAGCTGTGTCCCCTTCTCCACTGAGGTTACGGTAACGGTGGCCCCGGCTACCGGCTCACCGGATCCTTCTTGAACGGTTCCGTGAATTCCGCCGTACGTGTTCTGCGCCGAAGCCGTCTGCGACAGCACCAGCGCAAGACACAGGCGGAATAGCAGGACAGCAACAAGAGATTTCCTCATGGAGACACCCTAGCCCACATTGCAGAAACCCGGTTTGCTTCAGTCTTGAAGCTGGAAACCGCGAACGCCCCACTGGGAACGAGCCGACAAGTTAGCCGTGAACTTGCACTTTGTCAAGGGGAAGGTCAATGCCCCGGCATCAAGGAGTCAAAGTTCGGCGGGCATGGAGTTCGGGTTCCGGCCAAATGCCGAGTAGTTAGTGCGGCCCTGACTCGACGATCCAACGGTCCCCTTGCCTGCCCATTTTGAACACTACCGAATCCTGCACCAGTCCACCCCCTTCATCGGGACGAACCACATTTTGGGTGCGTTTGCAGGTGACTACGGCCACACTGCCGGTGATGTTCAACTCTCCGATCGACAGCTTCATGCTGATCGATTTGGCCGCCTTGAACAAATCGCGTGTCCGTTGTTGGGCGCGGGCGGGAAATGTTGGCCATAGCAAAAGAAGTTGATCGATGTCTTTTTGATTGTAAGCTTGCTCATACTTGCGGACCATATCCCGAATCTGCTTGTCGTCGATCAGAGCGGCAACTTCGGCGCGGGCTTGTTGGCTGTACCTCCCCTGCGGATACTTGGAAAGATACTTTTGCAAATCCTCAATGTTCTTGCTGTCTCGATCACTGACCCACTCCTCCTCTTCTCCCCTGAGAATGTTCATGCGGGCACGGGCTTCCGCACAGACCGCGCCACGGCAGCGACCCAGGAAATCATCGAGAGCGATCAAGATTCCCGAATCGTTGCGGTTCTTGAGACTGTCCCATTCCAATTGCTCGGCTCGGTCGCGCGCGCGCGCCGAGAATCGCCCGCCAGGGTTCTCACGGATGAAAGCTTGCAGGGCTGGCAGGTCATTACTGTTCGCCAGTAGCTGCCAGCGCTGGTATTCGGTATCCACCTTCAGTTGGGCGGTATAAACAATTTGTTCCCCGAGAACCGACAGGAATTTCGAGTCGTCAGGCACAAAGCCATCTTTGGCAACACGGAGGGCGTGCTCGCCAGGCGAGACCGTGAGCGAGAAGGCGCCTGTCTCCGAGGTGGCTCCCACGTCTCTGCCATCCAAGCTGACGGTTGCGCCGGGCGGCGCGCCCTGAACCGACATAGAGCCCACCGCAATTGCTTTCGACTGCTCTTGCAGCTTGAAGATCAGCGGCGTTTCCGATTGAGCCTTGATCTCGATGGGCAGTGAAACCGTCTGAAAGCCTGGTTTCTCCGCGCGGACTTTATAGGTGCCGGCGGGGATGCCATCGATACGCAAAACTCCTTCCTGCGCAGTTCTTCCATACTCCTGATCGTTGACAAAGATGGTTACGTTCTTCTCGCTAACATTCACCAACAACGACCCAGTGTTCATCAGCGCTCCGGACGCGACGCTGAACGACGCCCAAAACGGCGGGGGTGCTGGAGTCCGGAAGACTGCGGTGGGCCCTTCCGGGAGGGTTATTCGGTATTGCCTGAGGTAGAGATATGCGCCGGCGGCAAACACGGGAATGGCGGCGAGAGCGGCAACCTTTGCGCCTCGCTTGTACGCAGCTTTTTGACGGCGCAATTCAGCGCCGGGTAGATTCGACGTCACCCAATCCCGGTCGAATACGCGTTCGTAGATTCGATTGCGCACCCTCAGAAAAGCCTTCTCGGACCGCGTGATCCCAGCGAGCCGCAAGACCGGCACCAAGGGGTTGGTTTCGTCGTCCCGGACTTTCCCGCCACGCCGCACCTTGTCGTACAGGCTGAGCAAGCTTGGAGTGTCGACCTCGCTGCGCAGCATGCGTTCGCGCACGAACAGCAGATTGTCGTCATGTTCGCGCGCGCGCAAAGAGAGAAAGAGGTCGTTACATATGCGATCGACTGCCGAAGCAGTTTGGGCGCTGGCGGCTTCGGCTACGGCGCGGCACAGGCGCTGCGTCAGGTAAGGGTGGCCTCCGGTCCAGTACAGAATCCTGCGTAAGAGTTGGTGGCCACTCTGAGTTTTCCCTCCCATGCCGAGCGCAAGCGGGCCCGCTTCTGCTTCCGTGAAGTCGGTCAATTCAATACGGTGCCCGATGTTGAAGGGAGTAGTACGAGTATCGCGGATCAGATCGGAGGGAGTCGCCACACCGAGCAGGCAGAAAGCAAGTCGGTCCAGTGCCGGATCCTGGGCGCGGCGATTGTACAGCTCTCGAATGCCGGCAAAAAATTCGTCGGTGGAGAAGGAGAGACTGCGGACCGCATCGATTTCATCAATGAACACAACAATCTGGCCCGGGCAGCGCTCCAAAAGAACAGAACGCACGGCGACCATCCAACGCTGCAGCGGGCCCAGGGACTGGTTCTTGTCCCATTCGTCTTCCAGTTCATTCTCGAGGTCGAGCTGCTCCCCGATGCGGTCGAGCAGTCCCGTGTACCACTGTTCGACGCTAAGGTTTTGGCCCAAAGCCGTCAGGTCGAGAACGGCAACGGAGGCTTGGTCCTTGCGCAGCCGAGCGGCCGTGCGGACCATTAGGGACGACTTGCCCATCTGCCGGGCAGTGAGTACGTAGCAAAACTCACCTCCTGTCAACGAGGTGTAAAGACGGGAATCGGCTTCGCGAGCAACGTAGCATTGGGCGTCCCGATGCAGGGTGCCGCCGATTACGTAAAAAGATGCCGAGTTCGAGACGCCCAAGGTGTTGATCACAGCAGATGTTGCGCCAAATACAGCTCATAGAGTTTGCAGCGAGGCTTCATATCTCGCGCCGACTCTCCAGAGACCAGGCCTGAACTCCGCAAGCGGTAAAAGACTTCCAAAGGGGCGCTGTGCCGGCCGGACAACATCTCGCGCACGAAATTGCAAAGCGCGGCATCTTCAGCGAGCGAAACCAGCAATCGCCTTAGATGATCTCCGAAGGGGCCTTCGTCGCGGGCCGCTTGGCTCTCAAAGTCGGGAAAACCCAAATTCCGGGAGGCCAACTCGTGCAAACCGCGGCGCGTCAGGTAGGGTTGCCCTCCAACTAGGTCGTAGAATTGAACGAGCTCTGACTTATCGCGCAAGGGAGTGCCGTATCGTTTGTTAAGTTCCTCCAATTGCAAGGGAGTGAAATCGTTCAAAACCAATCGTGTACCAACATTGAACGGACTCTGGTTCATGTCGGTGATGAACATGTGGGCCTCGGTCGCATACGCAATCGCCAGGGTGAGTTTCTGCCACGGGCCACTGGGATCGAGGGAGCGCTCGTTGTGCCACGAACGGAACAGCCCGAACACCTCACTGCCGAAGTTGCAACTGAACAGCCGGTCAACTTCGTCCATACCCCAGACCAGGGATTGGGATACCTTGCCCAGAACCTCGCGTTTCAGAAAACGCTCGAAGTTCATGCTCGGCCCGCGCCGCGGGTTCCAGACGTCCGCCGGGACGACGTCGATGTCGAGTTGTTCCGCAATCCACTCCGACAAAGCAAGGAACAGCTTCTCCACTGATTCCAGGTGGCAGGCGTTGAGTTTCTGAAAGTCGGTAAGTATGACCTTATATCCGGCCTTGCGTGCTTCCTGCAGGCCGCGCGCCATCAGGGAACTCTTGCCCATCTGACGAGCGCCCTTGATCAAAACAATGCTGTCTTTCCGCGCCAACGCCTCGTAGAATTCTTCGTCCGTCGGACGCACGACATAGAAGCGCGAGTCCGTGGGAACCGCCCCACCAACCGTTTCGAGCCAGATTCGGCGAGGGTTTGTTTTCGGAGGGTTCTGCAACGATTCCGTAATCTCGGTGATGAGGGACGGGCTGTCCTGCGGTCCCTTCCATTGCGCGTACTGGATCCCATCCAGGATCGCGGCGAGCGGGCTGGGCAGAGTGCCCTCAAAATTGATCCGGATGGGCAGAATGCGCGGTCTTCCGTTCTTCTGCGCTGACTCGTGTGCGATCTGCACCTCGTAGGCCAGCATTTCGCTGTTTACCGCCGTGGCGGAAAGCAGCACAACCACCGCGTAGGCATTGCTGACCCTGCGTTCGATCTCCCGCGCCCACTCCATGCCAACTTGCAAATGGCAGTCGACAAAAACCGGATAGCCGCTCCTCCGCAGTTGTTCTTCAAGCAGCCTTAGGATCTGCTCGTCCGGCTGGGAATTGCGTTTATACAAGAGCGCAACTTCGCCCAACTTGGCCGCTTCGCTCTCAATTGCGCGTACTGGGGCGGTTGCCGCTCGGGGGAGCGCAAGCGCCCGCTGCAGATGTATTCGCATCTCCAGCGCCGACTGGTAGCGCAAGCTGCGTTCCTTGCTGAGCGCCTTGCCGATGATTCTCTCCAGTTCAGGCGGCAGCTTCGGATTCAAGCTGGCGGGTGAAACCGGTTCACGATTGAGGATCGCTTCAAAAATCACGGCCGAGGTGTCACCGCGAAAAGGCTGGATTCCAGTAGCCATCTCGTATAGCACGATACCGAGGGAGAACAGATCGGTGCGATTGTCGAGTTCCAGACCGCGCGCCTGTTCCGGTGACATATAGGAAACAGTCCCAACCCACTCCCCGGGAGCGGTCAGGTCCGAACTGGTGGGCTGGGTCGTTGAAGCGGTGAGGGCTTCCCCAATTTCCGTTGAATGGCGCTGGACGGAAGTAAACTTCGCCAGTCCAAAGTCCAGGACCTTCACCTGGCCGCGCGCCGTGACGAAGATGTTGGCAGGTTTAATGTCGCGGTGGATGATACCTTGCGAATGGGCGCAATCGAGGGCGTCGGCGATCTGGATCCCTTGCTGCAAGATCTCGTCATCGCTCAGCTGCTTGCGCACAATTCGGTGTTTCAGCGTCTCCCCTTCCAGCAACTCCATCACAATGAAGTAGCGGCCCTCGAAGTCGCCAACATCGTGCACCGTGCAAATATTGGGGTGGTTCAGTAACGACGAGGCGCGCGCTTCTTGCTGAAAGCGCTCCAAGGAAGACGGGGTGGAAGGCCGGTCTTCGGTGAGAAACTTCAGGGCGACTCGGCGGCCGAGCCGCTGATCCTGTGCTTCGTAGACAACGCCCATGCCCCCACCGCCCAGTTTTTTCAAGATGCGGTAGTGCGAGACCGCCCGATTGATCATCGGATCGGGCAAGTTCGGTCCCACTGCGGTTTCGCCCTCCGGAGCGTCCTTCACCTTTCCCGGGGTCTGGGGATTGCCGAATCCCTGGCCGTACAGTATTTGCGATGTTTTTTCGGTCGGAACCATAGAACGTTTCTAGAAAAGTATTTCGAAAAGCCTGATATCAGCGCCGTTTCAGCGGGCGTCAACGTACGGCACTTCGTTCGGCTCCAGTGCGGGTCGGAGCATCACGAAGAGTCTGGGGATGCACCCAAGCAAGCGGGGAAATGTTAAGCTGTTTCGCCCCACTTTTCAAGCTGTGGCTGCGGGCGCCAGCCGATCTGCTTCGTCCAAATACTAGACAGGCTGCACTCCCCGCGCTTCCCGCGGCGAGAGAATAGGCACAGTGAAAGCTAGGTGGGTACAAAATTAGGCACAATGGGGAAAGGGCCGATTCAAGATCGGCCCTAAACTGTTAGTGCAAAAGGGAGGGCTCGAAGACTCGAACCCCGGGTTTTACCTGCCAGATTCGTGGGTCTGTGACGCTCGTTCGTGCTAAAGCCTTCTCGCACTCGCTCTTACCGCAGCTTCCGGCGCGACCGAGCGCCGACACGTCGATGGGACTGTAGAGGATTGCAGATGCGCCAACTAACGTTGAATCAACACGACGGCCAGCCAACCTGAATCCCACCCAACGCAATCAATATCAGTCTCAGCCATCGGGTGACTCGCTCAAGGTCCTCGATGGACTCTAGCAGCAGAAGACTCATCTGTTCCACAGTCCTGCTGCGGCTCCCATGTTCTTACTAAACTTCGGCCGCTGCTCTTTGGTTCATACAACAACCCTTTCATGGTGCCGGGAACAGGACTCGAACCTGCACGCCTTTCGGCGCTAGCTCCTAAGGCTAGTGTGTCTGCCAGTTCCACCACCCCGGCACACCAATATTCTACACACAGGGGCAAACAGAGATGGCGGATTCATACATGAGCCGGTGACGCCTGAACTGGTGACGCTGAGCTGGGTGAGGCCTGAAAAAGAAGAACTCGGACCCGGCTCTACGGTCGCAAGCAGCATCTCTATCGCGTGATTTTGCCGCGTCCTGAGAGACGGAAAGTGGTTGAAGTGCACTCCCCTTCCCTGCGGGAACGGGAAGCTCGGTCGGGATGACAATTCGCAGTGGGGTCCGGTGGCCGTGGGAACGTCTAGGCGAATTGCAGGCGCTTGAGCTTGATGCGGTCGGCACGGACTTGAGCTCGGAATGACAAGAGTAGAATCTTTAGGAGTGATGATCAGGTTTGCCGCCGGGATGTTGCTGGTCGCCATCACTCCTCCGGCTCCCGAGCAGGCGGGCCCAGCCGTTGATGTCCACGCAGTCGCTGCCGCCGTGGATGAGCATTATGATCGCTTGCACACCCTGCAGGCGGAGTTCACCGAGACCTATCAGGGCTCCGGCATGGAGCGGACGGAATCGGGAACGCTTTGGCTGAAGAAAGCGGGGCTGAAAAAACCGGGCAAGATGCGTTGGGAGTATCGTTCTCCCAAAGAGAAGTTGTTTGTGAGCGACGGGAAAGACGCGTGGTTTTACGTCGTCAGCGACCGGCAGGCGCGCAAAACCACGATGCGGGACTTGGATGATATTCGCTCTCCTCTGGCGTTTCTTCTGGGTAAGACTAAGCTGGAGAAGGAGTTACAGGGTTTATCGGTAGCTGTGGATGTGCCTCCGCTGACGCCGGAGGATGTGCTGCTGCGGGGCATCCCGCGGGCGCTGGCGGACCGGGTTAGCGAAGTTCTGCTAGAGATTACTCCGCAGCATGAAATTGTGCGGATGGTCATTGAGGAAGTGGACGGGGCGGTGACCGATTATCGCTTTACCGCGCAGAAGGAAGATGTGCCGATTTCTGACGAACGGTTCCGGTTCCATCCGCCGGCGGGGACGGAAACGGTGGATGAGCCGGCGCCGTAGGCGACGCTGGCAATGTTAGAGGGGAGTGACTGTATCACACTGTCGGACATACACTTGTGATAGGAGATCGGAGGCGGCTTCCTCTGCCGAGCCGGGTTATTACCTGCGATACTGGTAGGGACGCAAGTTGGTCCCCGAACCCAAGCCGCAACCCAGTTGGCAGTGTTAGACTGAGCCGGTAGAGGTGTCTGCCGGTAACAGAAACGCCAGAACGATAACGTTCACACAACCCCATGGCAGAATTCGTCATAAAAGTCGCGGACGAACGCGGGCACATGCTCCAACAGGTGGAGAACGGCTACTCCGTGGCCGAGGTGCGTGACCGCTTCACCTCGCAGGGTTATCTGGTTTATTGGGTGAAACCCCAGGGATTGCTCTCCGGGAGCTTCTCGCGGAGCCGCGGAGGGAAGCTGAAGCAGAGCACCTTCTTGGTGTTCAACCAGCAATTTCTCACGCTGATTCGGGCCGGCCTGCCCATTCTGAATTCGCTGGATTTGTTGATCAAGCGGCAGCGAGACAACTATCTGCGGCAACTGCTGGAAAATGTTCGCGACCGGGTGAAGGGCGGAGAATTGCTCTCCGATGCCTTTGCCGCGCAGCGGGGAGTTCCCAAGATCTACACCACCACGCTGATGGCGGGAGAAAAAAGCGGAAACATCGACGAAGTGCTCACCCGCTACGTCAACTTCCAGCGCATGACGATGTCGTTCCGCAAGAAGTTGTTTGTTTCGCTGATTTATCCCACGCTGCTGGTGACCGTAGTGACGATCATGGTGATGTTTCTTTTCACCTATGTCGTGCCCAAATTCGCCGATCTGTTCGAAAGTCTGGATGCGAAGTTGCCGGCGATTACGGTGTTTATGCTGGAGGTGGGGAAAGACTCGCAAAAGTACGCGCCGGTGGGGCTGATTGGCATGGCTCTCGCGATTTTCCTGTTCTGGCAATGGAAGAAAACTGACCGTGGCGCCGACCTGATAGACCGCGTGATTCTGAGCCTTCCCCTGCTCGGCGATATCCGCCTGAAACATCAGGTGGCAACTTTTTCCCGCATGTTGGCCACCTTGTTGCAAGGTGGCCTGCCCCTGGTTCCATCCATGGAGACCGCAGGCGGCTCCATGAGCAGCCGGCGCATCTTAAAAGGAATATTGCGGGCCAGCACGCGCGTCCGCGAGGGCCAGGGACTGGCCGGCAGCCTGGAGGAACAGAAAATTTTTCCCGACCTCGCCGTAGAGATGATCGAGGTCGGCGAGTCCACCGGGGCCCTGCCGGCCATGCTCAATTCCGTGGCTGAGTTTTACGAGGAAGATGTGCAGACCGCCCTGGGCGCGTCGATGGCGCTGATCGAGCCGCTGATTCTGATTGTGATGGCGATTTTCGTGGGAGGAGTGTTGATTTCGCTGTATTTGCCGATCTTCACTCTTGGGGTGCACTGAGCCAATAGTACGGAACCGAATGCGGGGATGTGAGAAATGGTAATGGCGGAAAAGAAATCACTTTTCGTGAATGGCGCCAACGGCGGGCAGGTGATCACCAGCGGCAATCCCATCACCGATCTGGAGCGGGCGCAGGACGTGGCCCGGCGCTATCGCTGCGAGTTCGTGGACCTCACCGACTTTCAGCTGCATCACGATCTCTTCAAGAAAATCTCGCCCGATCTGATGTTCCGCTACAACTTTGTGCCCCTGGAAGAAACCGACGACGGGCGCCTGGCCATTGCCATTGCCGATCCCAGCCAATTGATGCTGATCGACGAAATCAGCCTCCTGCTGCAGAAGCGAATCGTGACCAAGGTCGCGACCCTGAAGCAGATCAGCGACATCCTCAAGAAGACGGAGCAGTCGCAGCGCGTATTGGAGGAAGCCAGCGAAGGCTTCACCATCATTCGCGAAGACGAGAACACCGGCGTCGAAGAAACTCTGACCATCGACAAGCTGACCACGGCGGGCGACACCAGCCCCATCATTCGGCTGGTGGATACGACCATCTTCACGGCGCTGCAGCGGCGCGCCTCCGATATTCACGTGGAAACCCGGGACGATTCGGTGGCCATCCGGTTCCGCATCGATGGCGTACTCACCCAGGCCATGTCGCCGATCGGCAAGGAGCACCACTCCACCGTGATTTCGCGCATCAAGGTGATGAGCGAACTGGACATCTCCGAACGGCGCGTGCCCCAGGACGGCCGCTTCCGCGTCAAGTACAACGGGCGGGCCATCGACTTCCGCGTTTCCATCATGCCTTCGATTCACGGCGAGGACGCCGTGCTGCGCGTGCTCGACAAAGAATCGATGAGCGAGAAGTTCCGCACTCTGACCCTGGACGTGGTCGGGTTCGAGGAAGACGACTTGCGCCGCTTGCGCCGCTACATCAAAGAACCCTACGGCATGGTGCTGGTCACGGGGCCTACGGGCAGCGGCAAGACCACTACGCTGTATGCCGCGGTGAACGAGATCAAGACGGATGAAGACAAGATCATCACCATCGAAGATCCGGTCGAATACCAGCTGCGCGGCATTACCCAGATTCCGGTCAACGAGAAAAAAGGACTGACCTTCGCCCGCGGCTTGCGCTCCATTTTACGCCACGATCCCGACAAAATTATGGTCGGGGAAATCCGCGACGCCGAAACCGCCCAGATCGCGATTCAATCGGCTCTCACCGGCCACCTGGTGTTCACCACGGTCCACGCCAATAACGTGGTCGATGTGATTGGCCGCTTTCTGAATATGGGCGTGGAGCCTTACAACTTCGTTTCGGCGTTGAACTGCATTCTGGCCCAGCGGCTGGTGCGCTTGATTTGCGAGTCCTGCCGGACGCCGGTGGTTTATCCCCCGGAAGTGCTGGAGGCGAGCGGACTGGACCCGGTGCAGTGGTCGAAGGTGGCCTTGTATGAGGGGCCGGGATGCATCGAGTGCGCGGGCACGGGATTCCGCGGCCGCAGCGCGATTCACGAATTGCTGGATTTGAGCGACCGCATCCGCGAGATGATTCTGGCCAAGAAGCCGACTTCGGAAATCCGCCGCGCCGCCCGCGACGAAGGCATGCGCTTTCTACGCGAGTCGGCTCTGGATAAGGTGCGGCTCGGCCTGACCACGCTGAAAGAGATTAACAAGGTCACATTTATCGAGGCCATGCGTTAACTGATCGGCCCAAGCCGAAACAGAGATCAAGATCAGGGCTAACGCCGGGCCGGGCGCTGGCTGAAGGATTTCTAATGGCCACTACCGGACGTGCCCTTCGAGATATTGCCTTGGACGGGGGCGTCGCGTTGAATGGTAGGGATGTGCACGATCGAACCATCTGAATAGTTAGGGATTTTGACTCCGGCCATGAACTCCAGTTCCAAGACGCCCAAACCGAAGCTGGCCTGCGAGGTCGCAGCGGACCGCGTGCTGGCGGGCCGGCTTGCCGAGGGCGGCGTCCGTCTGGAGGGCTGCGCCGCGCAGGAATTGGCGCCGGGCACTGTGGTTCCGGACCTTGTGGAGGGCAACCTGCGGCAGAAAGAGGCGGTGCGCGCGGCGATTGAAACGGTGCTGGAAGGCGTCGGCGCGCGCTCTCACGACGTGATTGCGATTGTCCCGGATGCGGCCGTGCGGGTCGTGCTCATCGAATTCGATACGCTGCCTTCCGATGCCGAGGAAGCAGCCGGCGTGGTCCGGTTCCGAATGAAGAAGTCCCTGCCCTTTGACGTGGAAAAGGCCAGAGTTTCCTATCACGCGCAGAAGTATGAGGGTGGGGTTCGGGTAGTGGCGGCCGTCGCCCTGGCCACGGTAGTGGAGGAATACGAAACTGCATTCCGTGAGGCGGGATTCAGCCCGGGTGTTGTCCTGCCCTCCATGCTGGCGGCGCTGGGTGCGGCCGATGGAGAGCGTCCTACCCTGGTGGTGAAAGTAGATGCGCGCACCACCAGCATTGCCATCCTGAATCAGGGCCACCTTCAGTTGTTTCGCACCCTGGAGAACACGCGCGGAGTTATGATCACCGGAGAGCAGTTGGCCGAGGAAGTCTACCCTTCGGTGGTGTTCTTCCAGGACACATACCATCTGAGCATTGAAAAAATCTACGTCGCGGGCCTGTCCGATTCGGGCAGCGCGACCCCGGCGCTGCGCGCCCAGACTGGGGCCGAAGTGCAGGAACTGGTGTCCTCTTCGCAGTTGGGCGAGGACAGCGGTTCGGCGCCGCGCTGGAGGATGGCCGGAGTTGTAGGAGCCCTGATCTCTTAAGCTTTTTGCGGATACGCCATGCGCCTCGACATCAATCTCGCCAGCCAGCCTTACGAAGATGCGCGGCAATTCTGGATGCGCTGGGGCGGCGCCCTGGTGGCGGCCGCCATTCTGACTCTGGCGCTGCTGGCGATCACCGTCTCCGGTTGGTTTACCGCGCGCCGCGACCGGGCGCAGATTGCGGACCTTCGCGCCCAGATCGCGCAGCGCGACCAGACCCGGCAACAGGCCGAAGATTTTCTCAATCGTCCGGAGAATCGCAGTACCCGCGACCAGTCCCAGTTTCTCAACGAACTGATCGAGCGTAAATCGTTTTCCTGGACGCACGTGCTGGAGGATCTGGAAAAGGTGATGCCGGCGCGCGCGCACCTGGTTTCGATCCACCCCGAACTGGATGACGATAATCAGTTGGAACTGAAAATGGTGGTGGCCGGGGATTCGCGCGACCGCGCCCTTGAGCTGGCCCGCCGCATGGAAGAGTCCCGGCGCTTCAGCCAGACTTACATTGCGGGTGAGACTGCCGAGACCTCGACCAGCGGAGATACAGTGCACTTCGACATCGATGCCCTCTACGTCCCGGAAACCGCGCCGTCCCTGGCGCCGGTGCCAAAGACAAAGACCGAAATTTCCAAGCGGAGCCTGCGCTGATGCCCGATCTGCGGCGAACTCGAAAGAAGATCAAGACCGCCTTGTGGGTTCTGCTGGGCATCGACGCGCTCGCGGTGTTTGTATTGACGTCGCCGCTGGTCGGTTCGACCAGCTCGCGGCGCCAGCAGCTCAATCAACTCTGGAGCGACTTGCGTCTGAAGACCCGCCAGGTCGAGCCCCTGAAGGATCTTCCCAGGAAAGTGGTTCTGGCCAACCAGCAGATTAACGAGTTCTACAAGAAGCGTCTGGCCGCGCAGGATTCGCAAATCCCCACCGAGTTCGGCAAGCTGGCGGTGGAGAACAGCGTGGTCATCGTTAACGTCAAATACAAAGTGCAGCCTGCGGAAGTGGGCCGCTTGCAGCCCGTGGAAATGGAAGCGGCTCTTTCCGGCAACTACGTTTCTCTGGCGAAATTTATCAATGCTTTGGAGCGCGACGACACCCTGTTCATCATCGACAGCGTAGCGCTGGGCGGCGAGCAGATCGGGCCCATCAGGCTGGAGATGAAACTGGAAGCGTACCTGAAAGCGGGCGCGCAGTGAGAGTGGGAGCGGAGAGCAAGAACAAAGTGATCGCCGCCGCGGCCCTGGGGGTGGTGGCGGTGCTGGCGCTGGTGCTGGTCTACGAGTTGATGCCCTCTTCGCCCACCTCGGCCGCCGCTCCCGCGACCCCCGGAACGCAGCCGGCGCAAACTGGTCCAACCCGGCCGTCACGGCGCGGTGGAGCCTCAGCGAAAAAAGGGCGGCTGCCGCAGAGCCTTGATCCCACTTTGAATCTCACCCAACTCGCTGCCGCGGAGCAGGTCAAGTACGAGGGGTCAGGCCGCAACATCTTTATTTCGCAGGCGGAAATAACGATTCCGCAACCCAATGGGCCTGGGCACACAGACACGGCGGCAGCTCCCACGTATGTTCCACCCCAGCCGGCCGCGCCGCCGCCCATCCCGCTCAAGTTTTTCGGCTTTGCCAGCCAGCCCGGAGAACCCAAAAAGGTTTTCCTCTCCAAGGGGGACGACGTTTTCATTGCCGGCGAAGGCGAGATTGTGGACCGGCGCTACAAGGTTTTACACATTCTGCCGACCTCGGTCGAAGTGCAGGACGTGGTGAGCAGCGGTCCGCCCCAGAGCCTGCCGTTGCTGACCCAGAGCTAGACCAGATGGAGTAATTTGGTAATCGGGCAATTGCAATTTTGATGGCCGGCCGCTCGATGAACCAACCGTTTAATTCTTCCATGGAATCTTTTTCATGCTCGCGGCCAACTGTCTTCCGGCCCCGCCGGAACCAGGAAGGCTATATTCTGCTTACCCTTCTGCTGCTGGTGACGCTGCTGATCGTGGGCATGGCCGTGATTGTGCCCACCATTTCCTTTGAAATCCGGCGCGACCGGGAGCAGGAACTCATCCATCGCGGAGTGCAGTATTCGCGCGCCATCCGCGCCTACTATAAAAAGTTCGGACGCTATCCCACCAAGATTGATGATCTGGAGAGCGCCAACAATTTGCGGTTCTTGCGCAAGCGCTACAAAGATCCGGTCACCGGCCAGGACTTCAAGCTGCTGCATTTCGGGGAAGTGAAGCTTTCCTTCAGCGGTGGAATCGGCGGCGGAACCATTCCCGGCGCCAGTCCGGTTAACTCGCAGGGTGGACTGAATGGCGGAACAAATGGTTCGGGGCCGAACGGCTCTGCCTTCGGAGGCTCCGGCTTCGGCTCTTCGGGCTCTGCCGGTTCGGCTTTTGGCGGCGGCTCCGGGTTCGGGGGCTCGAGCATGAACGGTCCGGGCGGAGCTTCCCAGTCTTCCAGCTTCGGCTCAAACTCGGGGCAGAATCCCACCGGCGGATTCGGCGCGAACTCCAATTCGCAAACCCCTTCCGGTCAGCAACCCACGAATCAGACCACGGATTCCTCTCAGTCCGGTGCGCAGAATCCGCAAACGCCGGGGACCACCCCAGGTGCAACCGGAGCTGCGGGCGACCAGCTTTCCGGACAGGTTTTCGGCGGCGGCCCCATTGTGGGCGTAGTCAGCACCAGCCCCAAAGCCACCATCCGCGAGTTCAATCACAAAAAGAAATACAACGAATGGCAGTTCATCTACGATCCCGCCACCGACCGCGGCGGCCTGCTCAGCACGCCGAATCAGCCTCCGCTGCAGGGCGCGGGAATGATGAACGGACAGGGCACGCAGCAGCCCGGAGGCCCCAACACCAGCCCGTTCGGAACTTCGCCTGGCAACAGCCCGAATCCCCCGGGAAATGGTGGATTCGGCAACCCCACCCCACCGCCTCCACCCACGTCGCCTCAGCAGCAACAGCAATAGCAACTCGTCGTACGGGGAGCTTGCGGCAACCGGAAAACAGAAAGGCCTCATCGCGCGATGAGGCCTTTTTGTTCTCTAAGAGTTTCGTGAACAACGCGCGGATGCCGCTAAACGCTAAACGACGATCCGCAGCCGCAGGTGCTCTTCACGTTCGGATTCTCGAACTTGAAGCCCGCTCCCTCCAGGCTTTCGACATAATCGACGTTGCAGCCGTTCAGGTACATGACTGACGTGCTGTCGACAAAGACTTTTAGCCCGTCCATATCGAAGGTTTTGTCCATCATTCCGGCCGCGTTTTCAAACTGCATGGAATAGGAGAACCCGGAGCACCCACCCCCCACCACACCGATCCGCAAACCAGCGGGGACGGGATTCTGTTGCCCCATGATTTCCTTCACTTTGGCAACCGCATTGGCAGTCAGGCTGACCGGCGCGGCCTTTTTCACTTCGGGAACGTTGATTACTTCCGGGACGGTTGTAGTAGCCATTCGAATCTCCTCCGGCCTTCAGGATAATGGAACCATAGTATATCAGATGCAACTACCGTGAGCGCCAGACCATTGCGTCGGATGCGGCCCCTGAATCTGTCAAGAAAACATACAGGCTGGCGGGACATGGGTTGGAGAGATCTGGGTTGGAGAGATCTGGGCTGGCACGACCGCCTGCGGGGGGGCCGAGGAAATGAGGAGAAACGATTTCGATAGATGCGTGCAAATTATTCAATCGACTCTTGCCCGGCGGTCTATAATGGTGGCGTCGGGCTCTCCCCTGTTTCGCCCGGGTGCTGGAATCTGCAATTCTGCCTCCGGAAGTGGGGGAAGCGTCCGCAGTAGAGACTTTCAACCTGCCGAGGTGGCTATGACGCTGACCGTAGTGGCGATTGTCTGGGGCATTTTCACCGTTGGATTGATCATCCTCCTTATCTATCGCAGCACTCTCACCATGCAGGAGGAAGAACAGCTGTTTCTGGACGACGCCAATTCTCACATGCAACAGGAACAGACGGAGCTGCTGACGAAAGTCAACCGGCTCAGAATCCCGGTCTGGGTATTTGGCGGCGGGTCGGGTGTGTTCCTGCTCGTGCTTCTCTTCCTGTGGATCTCGCAACGGCTGGCCGAAACTCAGTAGCCCGGCTCGTCCATGCGCAACGCTGGTTTGAAAGAGACGACGGGGTTGTGCCCGCACTTCGCGGCGCAGCGAGTTCGGCTTCTTCTGCCGTTTCGTGCGCCCCAATCCGTTCGCGTTCCCTGCGAAAAAGCTGGGCACGGCGAGGCCAGCTTTCACCACGGACCAAGACTTCTCACGCTACGCCGCAGGGCTGCCCCTTAAGCTCTACCAGGTAAGCTGAACGGTTCGTTAACTGACAACCGACAACTGCTCCTCTGTGACATCTGACCTTGTGGGCGACCACAAATCGGTCCATCATTGTCGAGGCGAAGGTGTATATCTAGCCGGGCAAGGAACGGGCGTAAGTCCTTTGTTATCTGGATTTTGACCTCTAAGTTCTTTGCTGTTTAGATTTTGCCCGCTCTTTTTGTGAACCCCGCGCCCAGCAAGCCATTCAAAGGTGGGGGGTGGGGGGGTATACCCCATTTTCCCAGATAAGAACTGCGGGACGATCAAGGAATCCGTCATTCGGGTCGAAGCTCATAAAGAATATTTGCAGTAGAAATCCACAGGCACTTCTAATGGCACAGCTTGTGTGCAGCGGACACTCTTGTCCGCTTCTGCCAGTAACCATTGATTATGATTTGTGGTTCATCACGAAACACGCAGCAGTGAACATTCAGCGCGACGCATACACCGAATACTGATTCGTCCCGCAAATCTTCTCGAGCGCAGCGCTCTCGCCCAGCACTTGCTCCAGCAGCGGATTGTGGTACAGCGCATACACCGCCCGCGGATGAGCGCGCAGACTTTGTTCCAGCCTGCCGATCGCTCGCCGCAAACCCGCCTCCGGAAATGGATTGAACAAATAGAGCACGGTCGCCTCGGCAGGAAAAGCAAAGTCAGTCGCGTCCGCGCAGATGGACTCCAGCGCAAAACACTTCTGCGATTCGCTTCTGTACTTGGCCAGATTCTCCTGCGCAATCTTGTGCAGCGCAGGCAGAAGTTCCACCCCCACGATGCGGCGAAATGAATGGTCAGACGCCATCAGCAGCGCTCGTCCTTTGCCCGAACCGAGATCCAGAAAGAGATAGTCGCGAAAGTCGATTCCCGCCTGTCGCTGCAACATGGTCAGCATCTCCTGAAACAGCTCCGGCTCAGTCGGCTGATGTGGCGAGTGAAACACCGCCAGCAGGCGATCGCGCCAGCTCACGGCCGCGCTGGTCGTGTTCACGCGATAGTCCCAATCGTAGGCAGCATCTCCGTAACGCTGGCGCTTGCGCTGCGGAGTGGAATCGCGGACAAACTCCCACAGTCCGCCAATCGTCTGGCGGACCGCGGCAAGCTTGCCTTCGCGCGCGGCGATGTCGCTCCACCACAGCCGCGCCGAGCGCAGCAGGTTGATTCTTGGCACGGCGGAAAGTTCTGGCATGACAGTCTAGGGTTCTGTGCCTCTGCTTTTCCCGGTCATCATAAAGGCAAAGCTCAGAACAGAGGCCGAGCTCGGAACAAACACAATAGAACAAAGGCAAGACTCGGAACACGACCAGGCTCAGACTATTGGTCGTGGAATTTCGGCGGAGGTTTGTATCCCGGTGGAAGACCCTTGGTGGCGAAGGGAAAATCGTCGGGCACGCGCACTTCAACGCGGCCTTCGGGAGTCAACTTGTAAGCGTGGCCGTCAGGATCGGCCGGAATTCCCGGCAAGCCTTCGGCAGCCGTCAGATCCGCCAGGCTCGCCGGCAGATGTCCGGTGCGTTCGCCAAAGCTGGTCAGCGCCTGCTGCAGCCGCGTGACGTCTTCGTCCACGCGCAGCGCGCGCAAGTGCTCGAGCGCATTGCTGCGAATCTGGCGGTCCTGCGTGGTCTGGTAAGTTGCGGTCCACAGCATGCGCGCGGTCTCAAACTCGCCGGCGTGCTGCGCCATCTGCGCCGCCAGTATTTTCAGGAAAGGATGAGCATCGGGAACTCGCGACCCACGCTCGAACGCATCGGCGGCCTTCTTGTAGTCGTGAAGATCCATGTAATAGACGAATCCGAGATCGTAATAGAGCTTCCAGGCATTGGGATTGTTTTGAATGCCATATTCCATCAACTGGATTGCGCGTTCCGGTTGTCCGGCTCCGTCGGGCGGCTTGGGAGCAAGAAAGCTGGCGCCGAACTGATAAGCGACCAGCAGATGAGGATCGAGGTGAGTGGTGATTTCCAGCAAGGGAGCGAGCAGGTTATAACTTTGGGCGTAGTTGTAGTGCTTGCGGCCGAAGTACTGCACTGCCCGGGTCCAATAGATGTCGGCGAGAAGGCCGTCGTAGCCGAGGCTGGCGCGCTTCAAGATGGCGGGCGAGCTGACGTAGAGAACTTCGTCGAGCGTGGCTTGCGGGCGAATCCGGTCGATGCGGTACAGAACCGCGGTGCTGGCCGCGAGCGAGGTACATAGGACCATCGCGGCAATCACTGAAGTTCTGCGGCGCCGCTTCATTTCAAGTTCCGACGCTCAAACACCAAAACAGCCGCGCTGAGAACCATGGCTGCGTAGAAGAGCGCGTAGAGCGTGTTCTGCAGGATGAGTTGCGCGGCGACCGGCTGCTCATGCGCGATGGAGCCGATAACGTTCAAGGCAGAAAAATTCGGCACCAGGTAAGCGGCGCCCAACGCCAGCCAGCGCGTGACGCCATGGGCCATGCGGGCAAAACCGCGCAAGTCTTCGGCAAAGCTGCCGACCACGAAAAACGAGAAGGCAAATACGGCGGAAAGCAAAGGCGTAGAGAACGATGAGAACAGCAGCGACAGGGAACAGACGATGAGAAACTCGAGGACGATGAAATAGAGGGCTACCAAAATCAGCGCGTCGGCGCGCACGAACTTGTGCGAAACATAAAGCAACGCGGCAAAAACTCCAACCGCCATGAAAAATGTGTTGACCACCAGCGTTCCGGCCAGGCCAAAGAACTTGCCGACGATAAATTCCCAGCGCCGCACGGGCCGCGAAAGCACAGTGTAAAGCGTGCGCTTCTCAATTTCCTTGGAGACCAGACCGATCCCGATGAAGATGGCGATGACGACGCCGAAAAGAGAAACCGCGGTCAGACCCAGATTGATGACCACGAGTTTTTCGATGTCGATGGAAATCTGGCCCACGAGGATGGCCGCGCCCGAGAGCAGCAGTGCGAACGCGATCAGGTTGTAGAGGACGCGGTCGCGTACGGCTTCGCGAAAGGTGTTGGAGGCAATATACGCGATGCGTGTGTTCATGCCGTTCGTCCCGCCGTGGTTTCGGCGCTGCGCAATTTTTCGACGAAGTAATCCTCGAGCGACGTGCGCACCGGCGTGATGGCGATCAAACGCAGGCGCTCGCGGCGCAGAGCGTCAATGGCCGCATCCTGCTGATTTTCCGCAACCACGGCGCGCACCGTGTCTCCTGTGAGATGGCATTCCACGCCCAGCAATTTCAGCGAGGCGGGAACTTGCGTACCTTGCCAGATCAGTTCCACCTTGCCCTGGACGCTCGAGGTCAAGTCCGCAACGGCTCCCACGCCGCGGAGGCGGCCTTTGTGAATGATGGCGACGCGGTCACAGAGCGCCTCGGCGTCGGAGAGGATGTGCGTGGAAAAAAAGACAGTCTTGCCGGCGAGTTTGAGTTGCTCCATCAGATCGCGGACTTCGCGACGGCCCATAGGATCGAGGCCGGACATCGGCTCGTCAAAGAAAACCAGGCTGGGATCGTGCAGGATCGCCTGCGCGATGCCGACGCGCTGCAACATGCCTTTGGAAAACTTTCGCAGTTGCACGCCGCGTACCTCGAGCAGGCCGACTTGCCGCAGGACCTCTTCCACCCGCCGTTTTCGGTTTTTCGCGGGAACTCCCGAAAGCTGGCCGTAGTATTCGAGCAGCTCGTGCGCAGTGAGGTAGTCGTAAAAGTACGGCTGCTCGGGAAGGAAACCAATCTGGGCCTTGATTTCGGGATCAGTCCACTCGCGTCCCAGGATGCGTGCGCACCCGGCGGTGGGGAAAATCAGTCCCATCAGTAATTTCAGAGTTGTGGTTTTGCCAGCTCCGTTGGGACCGAGAAAGCCGAAGATTTCTCCCTGCTCCACGGTCAAGCGCAAAGAATGCAGCGCACACTTCGGCTGTTTGCGCCAGAAGCCAACCATGTAGGTCTTTTCCAGACCCTGAATGTCGATTGCAGCCATGGTGCGTCGAATGGTGCGTTGAACTGAGAGGACCGATGTCCCCGAGGAAGATTATAAGCAAGACCTCGCATCTGAAGACTAACCGGGCGGTTACGTCCGTTACTTCGCGATGGGCCCCACAGGCGTGAGACAGGTTGTCGGCGGCATTGCATCGAGGTGCGCGGACGTTCGTCTCGCAGCCGCCGTCTCACTTTGACACGAACGCGGGTTCTACTGAGCCACAGCAAAGGCTACGCAGGCGGCGGTGGTGTTCACCGGTGTGTCCCCCGAAGAGGCCTGCTGTTGGCGTAACACACCGTCATCGGTCGAGCAGAAATCGCGACGACCCGTCTGTCCGAAATAAATAGGAGAAGTACCGGCAACAAACGCGGTGTTGGTCGTGGCCCCTCCAGTGGTGACTCCCGTGGCTAGAAATACGTACCCGCTCTTGCCCAGGCTGCCCGGCGTTGCCGTCGACAGCAGGCTGTCGAGCAAGCAGCCGGATGCGGACGAAGGCACACACGGGCTAGCTCCGCCCATATCGCCGAGCTTTACCGCATATCCAACCGTCGGATAGGTGTTGTAATAAGTGATTTCTGCCGTCTTGATGGCTTGGATCGAAGCCACCGCGGACGCCTCATTGGCGGACATACGTGACTGCAGCAAGTTGGGAATCGCGATGGCTGCGATAACGAGAATTATCGCGATCACGATCATCAGCTCGATCAGCGAGAATCCCTTCTGCAAGTGCATAAGAGCCCCAAGCTCCTCCGAACGATGGACGCGCGTATGATTCGTGCGTCCTGTTCTGTAATTGGTTTGCAGCTTGATGGCCACTTTCCGCAGGCCGGGTCTTCATCGCATGTGTCGAGCGGGCGCTTCAATGGTTACCGGCGAGCCTGAAGTCGTCAGCCAGCCGTCTCATTGGTTCAGCGGAGCGGCCTGGCTGACAGAAATTGTCGCGGAGAAAATCCGGCAAACGGCGGGAAAAGCGAAAAAGGCAGCAGCGAACTCGCGTTCGCTGCTGCCTTGGCTTTGTACCCTCCCCCAGGTACTTCGCCAACTCAATTCAGTTACTGGTTAAGCGGGTTGAAAGCGAGGATGCCCGCTTCCGTAGTGGAGCAAACGCCGGCCGGGTCGACACGAACCACTGCATCTTCCTCGGAACAGAAGGCGCGAATACCGGTCTGGTTGATCGTGATCGGGGCACCCTTGACGGTGTATCCCACGTTCACGCCACCCGCCACCGTACCGACGCCCGTGGTGAACAGGTAGCCGCTCTTGCCACTGCCAGCCGGGTTACCATCGTTGGCCAGCACCGCGTCAAGCAAGCAAGCTGTGGTGGAAGACGGAACGCAAGCTACGCCTACAGCCCCACCCAGCGACACCAAGTTCGGCGCAAAGCCGACCGTGGGATAGGTGGTGTCGTAGCTGACTTCCGACGTGTTGATGGTACGAATGGAGGAGACAGCAGACGACTCGTTAGCTGCCATACGGGCGCGCAGCAAGTTAGGAATGGCGATCGCTGCAATGATCAGGATGATAGCAACCACGATCAGCAGCTCAATCAGTGAGAAACCCTTCTGTTTCCGCATCTCGATTTTCCCCTCGTATTTTTCTTTTGGATTCATTCTGGTCACGAATGACGCAGTCGGACATGATGATCGCACTTGCCGGGCCAAATCTAATAGTTACTTCGGTTCCGCCCCGCAGTGCAGCAAGCGCTTTATTTTCAGTGGGGGCCGAAACTTTAGCTCTATTCTACGGCGTTCCCAGGCTTGCCCGGTGCCAAAATGCGTCGCGATGCCTGACAAATCGTGTCAGCCTGGAGCCAGGGCTTCCCATTTAAGAACGGTGGGGGAGGGTCTGGCTTGCGCGGGAAAGCCGCAGCGGTTTTTGAGTAATTTGGTCGTTGAGTGATTTTGCAATTTGAACCGGCGCCGGCGCCGACGTTTTTCAAATTACCCGATTACCAAATTACACAATTACTCAATTCTGAATCGCCCATTTGCCGTAGAATGTCGGGCTGCGTAGTTGCGCGGTTACACCTATGACGACGGGAAGAGATCCTTTTCTGGTTGACCCTGAGATTGCGCGGGCGTGGACGCTACCCGCCAAGCTTTATACCGATCCGGCAACCTGGGCGGCGGAAAGAAAGGGGATTTTCTCCCGAACCTGGCAAGTGGTTGGACACCGCGACCAGGCGGCGAATCCGGGCGATTATTTTACTGCGGAACTGATTGGGGAGCCTCTGCTGATTGTGCGCGGAGCGGAGGGAACGTTGCGCGGGTTCTACAACGTCTGCCGGCATCGCGCGGGGCCGCCGGCGGAAGGATGCGGCTCGCGCAAGGTTTTTCGCTGCGGCTATCATGGCTGGACTTACGGATTGGATGGTGCGCTGATCAGTGCTACTGAAATCGAAGGCGTGGAAGGGTTTCGCGCGGAAGATTTTGCGCTGATGCCGGTGCGAACGGAGGAATGGTTCAACCTGATTTTTGTGAACCTGGATGCGGAGGCGCGGCCTTTGGGCGAGAGTCTGGGTGAGTTGCCGGAACAGGCGGAGCGGTTTGGTTTTGCGGGAATGAAGCTGTTCGAGCGGCGCATTTATGACATGAAGTGCAACTGGAAAACCTACGTGGATAACTATCTTGAGGGTTACCACCTGCCGAGCGTACATCCGGGGCTGAATCGCGAACTGGACTACAACGCTTACGTGGTTGAGCCGTACCGGCGGCATGTGCGGCAGTTCAGTCCGATTCGCGGCGCGCAGGCGGGCGATGCCGCGCCGCGACGATATCAAGTGGCGCGAGAAGATTTGACCACCGACTATTTCTGGATTTTTCCCAACTGGATGCTGAATTGCTATCCCGACAATGTTTCGCTGAATATCGTGCTGCCGCTGGAGCCGGAGCGCTCGCTGGCAATTTTTGAATGGTATCTGCCGGAGAAAGATCACAGTACGCAGACGGCGAAGGCGTCAGTCGAATTCAGCGACCAGATTCAGATCGAGGATATTGGAATCTGCGAGACGGTGCAGAGGAATCTGCGTTCGCGAAGTTATTCGCGGGGACGTTTCAGCGTGAAGCAGGAAAAAGGCGTGCACGCGTTTCACCGGATGTATGGCGAGGCGATGAACGGCGGTGCTGGACGGCTCTAGGGAGGTTAGGCAGCCTTTACCAGCAGGCAAGTGACGTCATCGTGCTGGGGCGTAGAGCCGACGAAGAAATCCAGTTCCGTCATAAGGCGCTTGAGCATTTCAGCGGGCGTTTCTGCGGCGCCCGCGCCGATCGCGCTCAGCAGCCGGTCTTCGCCATATTCTTCCTGGCGGGCGTTTTCTGCCTCCACCAATCCATCGGTGAAAATGACGAGCCAGTCTCCGGGCGCGAGCAGGGCGCTGGCCGATTCATATTTTGCGTCCGCCATAATACCCAACGGCAATCCGCCAACGCCCAGACGTTCAATCGATCCGTTGCTGCGGCGCAAGATCGGGGTGTTGTGTCCAGCGTTGATATAAGCGAAGAGCCGCCGCGCCGGATCGTACTCGGCGAGAAATGCCGTGGTGAAACGCAGGCCACCCTGGCTGTTCGAACATGCGTACCTGTTCATGTCGGCTACCAGTTCGGGCAGGTCAACCTGGGTGGTGGAAAGCGTTTTCAGGCTGGCTTGGAATGTGGCCATCAGCATAGCGGCGGGAATACTCTTGCCGGCGACGTCGGCGACCGCGAACACCACGCGATTTTCTTCCGTTGTCTTGCCCGGCCTTGGAAACACATCGTAATAGTCGCCGGCAACGGTGTTGGCGGGCCTTGTGGCGTAGGCGATGGTCACGCCGGGGATTTGCGGAGGAGCGCCGGGGAGCAGCCAAGTCTGAATTTCGCGCGCGATTTGCAGATCGCGCTTCATGACCACGCGGTCGGCAATTTCAAGCATGAGCAGAAGAAAAAGCAGCAGCCCCGCCCAAAAGTGGAAGTCGAATTCGACGGCGTAGACTTTTCCCCCCTCGCCCTCGAAGCCGCTGTGCGGAAGCACCAGGAGGATCAACGCCACCAGAAGCAAAACCCGGCGCGCCGGCGAGAGTTTTTCCAGCACAGCCCAGAAGAATTCTTTGACGACGTGCAGGCGGTGTCCGCGACGGGTGAGGCCTTCGGGAGTTTTCGCCGCAACATCGCGCGAGTAGAGGCGGTAGCTGGCGCGGGTTTCGGTTTCGAACTGAGACCAGAGCTGGCCCAACTCCAGGCCTTCGGTGACTCGCTGCCAGAATCGTCGCAGCCGCAGAGCGAGTGGAAGGCGCTGAGCAGAAGGCCCTCCGGCGGGTTGGCTGGTGCTGGCCATGGAGTCAGACTGCGATTATAGAGGAGTTCTTCACCGTGTTGGACGCATAGAGCGCAGACAAAATGCATTGCGGCGTTCCGCGGCTAACTTCCTGGAAACAGTTCCAGTTGCTCGTCAAAAACCTGCACGGGCCATTTTGTTGCGTAGGGCAGCGGCTGGCGCCGGTGGTCGCGGCCGATTCCGTATTTGCGGCGGAAGCTGGCGATGAGTTGTGAAATGCGTTTTCCGTAGGCGGGCGGAAGAAATGCGCGCTGCTGATAGCGTTGCCGGTAATCTTCGACGAGGTGCGGAAAATGTTCTTCGACGAAGGGCAAGAACACTGCCGCCGAGGACGGCTTCAGAAATAAGGGTCCGGCGAAGATGTGGCGCGCTCCGGCAGCGGCAGCGGCGCTGACTACCGACTCCAAGTCTCAAGGCGAGTCGGTGATGCCGGGCAATACCGGAGAACAACTGACTCCTACATCGAAGCCGGCTTCGCTGAGTTGGCGCACGGCATCGAGGCGGAGATCGGGGCGAGGAGCGCGCGGTTCGAGAATTCGCGCCAGGTCGGTGCTCAGGGTCGTAACGGTCACGTTGATGGACAGGCGATTGTTCTCAGCTACCTTCTGCAGAAGGTCCAGATCGCGAACGACGAGATTCGATTTGGTTACAATGCCTACCTCGAATCCGCGATGGCGGGCGAACTCTTCGAGAATGCCGCGCGTGATTTCGTAGCGGCGCTCGGCGGGCTGATAGGGATCGGTTGCGGTGCCCAGGGCAATCGCTTCCGCCGGCTTGACCCGGCGAAGCTCGTGCCGCAGGAGGTCGGCGGCGTGTTGTTTGACGTAGATTTTCTGCTCGAAGTCGGCGCCGTTGCGCATCTCCATGAATTCGTGAGTGTAGCGGGCGTAGCAGTAACGGCATGCGAATTCACAACCGCGGTAGGGATTAATCGTCCAGGTGAAGGGCAGACCGCGACGGCTGGCGCAGCGGTTGAGCAGGGAACGCGCGGGCAGGGTGAAGTATTCGACGTTGTGGCCCTCGCGCAGCGATTCGCCTTGAGCGGCTAGGCGGGCGATGCCGATCAGGGACGTTTTCTGGAGCACGGGAAGCAGGGGCAGCGGCTGCATGGGTTATTCGCCTTTTGTTCGCTATACAATAAACTCGAAGTTGAGGCGAGTCAATCGATTTCTTTTCGGGGTCGCGACAGACCCAGGCGCACGCTTCTGGTGAAAATCCTGCGAATTGCGAGTTACTGCGCTGACTCGGTTTTCTCGGCTGGTTTGTTGAAGATGCTTGAATCCACTGCGGGATTGATTTCGAGCGAGATGTATTCGGCCGTGCTGGAATCCTCGCCGTTCTGCTTGTTTTTGCGCAGAAAGGGAATGGTCAGGCCGTCGACGGTCTTCCAGTTTTCCATGGACGTCTCGCCTTCGGCCGGACCGCTTCGTCCCATGGTGCGGTAAGTTTCTTTTAAAATGTGTCCGGTTTGTGGATCGATAAACCAGCGGATGACTGCGCCGGCCGCGTTCACGTCGACGATGCGAGTTTCAACATTGCCGACTTTTTCCGTTCCGGCTGCGTGGAAGAATACGTCGGCATCCTTCCAGTGTGAAGCGATAAAGAGAGGATCGCGCTTGATTTGCTCAAGAGTTTCGGCCTTCTGCGAGGCGGGAAGCGGTTGCGTGCCCATGGAACCCGAGACAAAGGCAGCGTCGGGAGTGACCACAAAAGCCATGGTCCCGTTGGGTGTTTGCATTTCCGCGTGCAGGTGATCGGGATAGACGATTGTGGTTTCCATCGGAATCGGAAACTCACCCTGAGGCGTTTTTTGGGTGAGCGTCAGCTTCGCCTTTATCGACTTGACCGCCGCCAGTTTGGTTTCGCCTCCCATGGCCGCGACAACTTTAGCAGCCAAGGCCTCGCCCTCTTCGTTCGATTCCGCAGGCTTGGCGTTTTCTTCCGCCTTAGCGCCCGGCGCAGGCGGGATGGCGATGTCGATTTCCTCTACTGCACCCAACGCCGACAACGGCTTATCGAATTCTTTCGTGTTGCCAACCACGAGCACGGCAAGTTGATCGCGGTGCACATACTTGGCAGCAACGCGATTCGCATCGGCGGCGGTAACTTTCTGGATTTCCGCGGGAAACTTGTCGAGCCAGTCGAGCGGATAGCCATAGAACTCGTAGGTCATGCGCTCGCCCAGCACTTTGTCGGGCGAATCGAGGCGGAAGATGAACGCGTTGAGAATGGCATCTTTGGCGTGCTTGATTTCTTCGTCGGTGATGGGCTGCTTGGCTAAGTTGTCGATGTCCTCATCGAGCGCACGGAGGGACTCGACGGTGCTCTGGCTCTTGGTGCCCATGTTGAAACCCAGAATGCCGGGATGTCCGAAGTTGGTGCCGATGCCGCCGCCGACATGGTAGGCCAGGCCGCGTTTGGTGCGGATATCGTTGAACAAGCGCGAAGAGAAACCTCCGCTGAACGCCTCGTTGAACACGGTGATCGCGTAGTAGTCAGGATTGTCGCGGGTGGTGCCCAGCGCAACCATGCGGATGTTGCTCTGGTTGACGTCTTCTTTGGGAATCAAGTAGTAACCGGGATTGGCTGGGTGATATTGAATCTCATCTTTTGGCAGGGCAGGACCCTGCGGCAGGGATTCGAACGCGGCGCGCACTTTGGCTTCCATGGCAGCGGCGTCGAAATCGCCGCTGATCCCTAGAATGATGTTATTCGGGTGAACGTAAGTTTTGTGCCAGTCGAGCAGATCCTGGCGGGTGATTGCCGCCACCGTGGCATATTCGGGCTGGCGGGTATATGGATTGTCGGAGCCGTAGGCGAGTTTTTCCGATTCGCGAGCGGCGATATCGCCGACTTCATCGTTGCGCCGCGAAATGGAATCGTCTTCTTCTTTCTGCGCGATGTCGATTTTGTCGGCCCGGAATTCAGGATTCTGCAACAGATCGAGGAAGACTTTGAGAACATCGTCGAAATCGCCTTTGAGGCACGAAAGACTGATCGTGGTCGAGTCGGGTCCGCCGCCGGTTTCAACTTTGGCCGCGCGCACTTCCTGGAAATCGTCAAGCTCATCGCCGGTTTTCGTTTTTGTCCCGCCCGTGCGCCAGACTTCGCCGTAGATATCCACGAGGCCGACTTTGCTGGCGGGTTCGTTGCGGGAGCCGCCACGGATGCGCGCCGTAGCGTCGATCAGGGGCAACTCGTGATCTTCCTGCAGAAAGATCACCATGCCGTTCGAAAGCTGGATGCGCTTGGGCAATTGCGGATGAAAGGCTGGCAGCGGAGGGATGGGAATCTGCTGCCAGCCCGCGGTCTGCGCCGCGGAAGGGCGCGACGAGAAGGCTGTAGCCGCGGCCAGTAGCAAAACTACGGCGAGAACATTCCGCTTCGCTGCGCGTGTCTTCATTGCGCACCTCCGTGGTTCGCGCTCTGCGAATCCTGATCTCGCGAACTCTTATCGCCCGAGCTTTCATCTCCCGAACCTGAACCTCCCGAACTCTGCCCGCTGCCTTGTGCGGCGCCGGTTGCGGTCTCGATGATTCCGGCGGTACGATTGGTATCCAGAAAAGTTTCGTTGGCTACGCGGCGAATATCGGCTTTGGTGACTTTGTCGATGTGGTCTACCGAGCGGAACAGTTCGCGCCAATCGCCGTAGCGCGTCTGGGCAGTTGCCAGTTGAATGGCCAATCCCTGATTTTCGGCAAGCCCGCGAATCAGGTTGGCTTTAGCGCGGGTCTTGATCATCCTCAATTCGTCGTCGCTGATATCTTCTTTCTTCAGCCGATCGATTTCCTCGTGAATGGCGTCGGCCACTTCTTTATTAGTGTGGCCGGGCAGCGGGACGGCAAAAAACGCGAACAGGTGCGGATATTTCGTTCCCGGAAGCCCGCTGAATCCAGCGGAGAACGAAGCGATCTTTTTGTCGCGGACCAGCGCACGGTAAAGCCGCGAGGTGCGGCCCTCGGACATGAGATCGGTGATGGCATCGTAGACGGCGTCGTCTTTGGTGCGGTAATCGGGCCGGTGATAACCCTCGAGATAGAGCGGCTGCGTTTTTTCCTTCAGCACGACCGTGCGCTCGGAGTTCTGCGGAGGCTCGGTGGTGGTGGTTTCATCCGGCTTGGGCCGGGCGGGCAAACGGCTGAAATACTTTTCGAGCATCGGCAGGACCTGCACCGCGTTCACGTCGCCCGCGACCGCGATCACCATGTTCGAGGGAACGTAGTATTTGTCGAAGAACTTCTTGGCATCGGTGGCGGAAAACGAATTCAAGTCGGCCATCCATCCCACCGTCGGCCGGTGGTAAGGATGCGCTTCGAAAGCCTCGGCGTCGAACTGTTCGAGCAATCGGCCGGTCGGATTGCTGTCAGTGCGCAGGCGACGTTCCTCGATGACTACGTTGCGCTCTTTGTAGAACTCGCGCAGCACTGGATGCAGGAAGCGCTCGGATTCGAGATAGGCCCACAACTCCAGGCGATTGGCGGGCAACGAATAGTGATAGGCGGTCTCGTCGTAAGTGGTGAAGGCGTTGATATCTTCGCCGCCATTCTGCTCGACGATCTTGCCAAACTGGTTGGGCACGACGAACTTGTCGGCCGCGGTGGTCGCGTTTTTCCACGCTTTTTCCAATTGCTGCAGCTTGGCTTCATCGCGAGCCACGCCCTTATCGCGCTCGGCGATGTAAGCGGTATAGGCGGTTTCGACTTTTTCGAGAGCGATCTTCTCGGCAGGATAATCGGTGGTGCCGATCTTGTCTGTGCCTTTGAACGCCATGTGCTCGAACATGTGAGCGAGGCCGGTTTCATTCATGGGATCCTGCGCGGAACCGGCATCCACCAGAGTGAAGAATGAGAAGACCGGCGCTTCCGGCCGCTCGCAGATCAGAAGGGTGAGGCCGTTGGGCAATTTCTTGACCGTGATGCGTTTCTCGAAAGACGCTAGGTCTTGTGCGGCGGCGAAGGCCGCAAGCAGAAAGAATGCGGCGGTGAGTTTGAAGGCGCGGTGTTTCATTAAACCTCCGGCTGGAGCGGGCGCGACTGGGACGGACGTCTTAGGGACGAACATGCTTGGACACACCTGCAGCGCAGAACTTTGAAAGTACGTGGGGGGAAGGGAGGTTGTCAAACTGAACTCGACGCCCCGTTCGGATGGGCGATGGGGCGAACTTCTCGCATGGCTGACCGGGATTGGGAAACCCCCGGTATTTTGTTGGGCGAGCCATTTCAGGCACAATGCAGCACTGGAGCGCACACAATGGATTCGAGCCTTGAGGTTCAGGGCAAGCATCTGAAGCTCACGAACCTGGAAAAGATTCTTTATCCTGCCGCCAGCTTTACCAAGCGGCAGGTGATCGATTATTACGTGCGCATCGCGCCTGCGCTCTTACCGCATTTGGCTGGGCGTGCGCTGACTCGCAAGCGCTATCCTAACGGCGTGGATGAAGAATTCTTCTACGAGAAGAATGCGCCCATGCACCGGCCCGAGTGGGTAAAGACCGCGCCCATTTGGAGCGGCAGAAACCGGAGAACCATCCACTACATTCTGGCCGACGACCTGGCCACGCTGGTCTGGCTGGCGAACCTGGCCGCGATCGAACTGCACCCGTCGTTGTCTCTGGCCAAAGATATCGCGTGCCCGACGATGATGGTTTTCGATCTTGATCCCGGTCCGCCTGCCAATATTGTGCAATGTTGCCAGGTGGGTTTGTGGCTGCGAGAAATCTTCGAACATTTTGGCTTGCAGAGTTTTCCCAAGACTTCTGGATCAAAGGGATTGCAGATTTACGTTCCGCTGAACACCGCCACGGACTACGAGTCGACCAAGACCTTCTCGCACGCGCTGGCGCAACTGCTGGAGCATGACCACGCGGAACTGGTTGTTTCTGATATGAAGAAGCAAGTTCGCACCGGCAAGGTTTTTGTCGACTGGAGCCAGAACGACGAGCACAAAACCACTGTCTCCGTGTACTCGTTGCGGGCGCGCGAGCGTCCTACTGTTTCGACGCCGGTCACGTGGGAAGAAATCGAGCGCGCGCTCAAGAAGAAAGACGCGGGCTCGCTCGTATTTGAAGCGGCGCAGGTCGTAGCGCGCTTCGACAAGATGGGCGACCTGTTTGCGCCGGTGCAGGAACTGAAGCAACGGTTGCCGAATCTGAAGGGAACGGCGGCGGTTGCGCCCGCCGAAGAACCGCGAACCATCGAGATTGCGGCCCAGGCGGAAGACGACCCGAAACCTGCCGGAAAACACGCCGCGCGAAAATCCGCCAAAAAGCCGCCCGCGCGAAAAGGGAAGCGCGCGGTATAATCGCGGTCTTGCCCGCTCGCGCACTGCATATGCCCCAACTTTTTACTGGCACCTCGGGATGGGCTTATCCAACATGGAAGCCGGATTTCTATCCGGCGAAGCTGGCGCAGAAGAAGTTTCTCAGCCACTATGCCACGCAACTCAATACCGTGGAAGTGAACTTCACTTTTCGCCAGCTAGTGAAAGAAAGCACCATCCAAAACTGGATTCAGCAAACTCCCGCGAGCTTTCGCTTCGGAGTGAAGGCGCATCAAGTTATCACGCACATCAAGCGCCTGAAGGGAGCGGAAGACTTCGTGCCGCGTTTCCTGGCGACGATCGAACCGCTGGCTTCGGCGGGCAAACTTGGTCCAGTGCTGTTTCAATTGCCGCCGAATCTGAAGGCGGATGCCGCATTGCTCAGGGACTTTCTGGCCATTTTGCCGCGCACGCTGCCGACGGCGTTCGAATTTCGTCACGAGTCATGGTTTGCAGACTCGACGTGGGATCTGCTCAGGTCGCATCAGGCCGCTGTCTGTGTTGCCGAAACTGAAACCATGACCACGCCCGATGTTTCGACCGCCGCTTTTGCCTACTACCGCTTCCGCAAGCCGAATTACACGGAAGAAGAGCGCCGAAGCATGGTCGCACGAATTGGCGAACATCTGACTGCGGACCGCAATGTGTTCGCTTATTTCAAGCATGAGGAAACGCCAGAAGGAGCGCGGTCCGCGGTAGCCCTACTGCGGGAGCTGGTGAAGGCGTAGCAATTTGCGTTTCCGCGAAGCATCCTTGCCAGGTTTCTATCTCAGTACCCTCTTCATCACTTCTCCCAGCGTCCGATAACGCGCATACTATCCGTTCTTTTGTTTGTTTCAGATGCCTTCCGAAGCCAATGCGCGCGTGCTCTCCGGCTTTCTCGACTACTTGAGGATCGAGAAGGGTCTTGCGCCACTTTCCATTGCTGCTTACACCACCGACATCGGCCAGTTCGCCGGGTTTCTCGAAAAGAAAAAACGCTC
>Ga0302325_10000735_pt1 | contig 87629 bp, 81 predicted proteins | sample Palsa_T0_2_FD_201948 | JGI IMG/M metagenome (GOLD analysis project Ga0302325, IMG submission 201948) | Peat permafrost microbial communities from Stordalen Mire near Abisko, Sweden - Palsa_T0_2 | ecosystem: Environmental > Terrestrial > Soil > Palsa > Peat permafrost | place: Sweden: Abisko...
TGCGTCACCGCGGCGCAAGCCATGGCGTCGTCCGGATCGGTCCCGGAGTCGTCGTCGCAGTCGGACTCAAACCCTGCCGCGGGAATGAACACGGACGATATATAAGGGAGCACCGGTTGAGGAAATGCAGGGAGCGAGTCGTTGGTCGTCGTCAGCGACAATGTGATCCCGCTGAAGACTGAGCCGAAAAGATCGATGGCGCGGTCCCACTCCTCAATGAACGCCCCATCGTTGTTGTCGTAAGGGGATGCCGTGCCATAGGCGTTCGCGATGAGGGTATTCCACGCCAAGGACACGCTGAGCTTCCCAATCGTCTCCTCGCCTTTGGGGAGCAGCTTGAATGCGGCGGAAGGCAGTGTTAGATATCCGCCAGTTTTCTTTATCTCCGGCGCCTGGTCCTTGTCGTTGGGAAGAATCATCTCCGGCGAAGATGCCGTCGGCCCCGCTATTTCAATGGACACAAAGGCCGAACTCGATGGTTCCGTTTGAATTTGAGCGTTGAGCGCAATCAGGAAGTTCTGCCAATCGGTTTTATACGTCGAATTCCACGGCATGGGGAGAGGAATCTGTTCGATCGGATCACCCTCCACCCTCCAGAAGATGCTTGTATAGCCGCAGTTGCCGAAGCTCTGGTCAGCCGGCGCGGGGGTTGCAAACAGCCCGTCGCAGTCGCCCTTGCAGACGGATTTGCTCGATTCCTTCGTGCACCCGGCGGCATTGTCGTCGATATCCGCCCATAACCAATCGGGCGAATTGAAGCCGGGCGAAATCATCAACTGAATGGTCTTCGTTTGCGGAGCATTGGCCTTATTCCATGCGTCGACAGCCTTGAAGACGTCATCCAGCGGCTCCCAGGCATACGATCCCTCAGCCGGATCAAGAGGATTCGGACCTGGGTTGCTGCGCGACAGAAGACTCCACGGCATCATTGGCGCGAGTCCGGAGACGTTCGGATCGTCGAGCAGGATGGTGAGGTATTGGACGATAACGTCATTCGTTGGCGCCTCAGTGAGTGCCGGATAGGGGTAATGAGGCGCGTGTTTTTGGTCCTTATATGCGGCCTTGTACGCCTCCTTCGCGACCGAATCGAGAAGAAAATTAGCGTATATGCCCGCCGGCGTTCGCCCCGCCAGGCTGTTGTTGCTCTGCGCGAACGCAGAAGTCGAAGCCATCGCAACGCATAAAAACATCGCACAAAGACTGCGAATCATAAGTTGTCTCCTTCTCAAAGGGTTCGGATCATGCCTGAAGCCACGAGTTCCAGGCTGAAACTGAGCGATGCCCATAGCGCTCGCGGAGCAAGCAGTGTTCCGGATGCGCAGTCGGGTCGCACAGCTCTTTCCAATGCCCCTTTTGATAGTCCGGCCGCTGCAGCTCAGTCAATGGATTGGCAATCATCTATTGAAATTTATGGATAATCAATTAAGCTTTTTGCTTGCAATGGATTGCGCGGACGGATAATCTGTCGGAGACAAGGTTGTTTGTCTTGGAACCAGAGATTACTCCCCCGGCCTGCGAGGTTTATATTGGCCGCCTCCGATACCGCTCCAGCGCAACGCATCCGCTTTGGTCTGTATGAGTTGGACCTCGTCGCGCGGGAGCTGCGGCGGGATGGGATTCCGGTGAAGCTGCAGGATCGCCCATTCGAGGTGCTCGCCATCCTCGTGGAGCGGCATGGCGAGGTAGTTACGCGCGACGATTTCCGGCGCATCTTGTGGTCCGCCGACACCTTCGTCGATTTCGATGCCAGCCTGAATACCTCTATCAATAAGGTTCGCCAGGCGCTCTCTGACAACGCTGAGAATCCCCGCTTTATCGCGACCGCCGGCCGCAGGGGCTATCGCTTCATCGCCCCCGCAAGCGTTGTTAAGACCGAGCCGCCCACCCCGGAAGCTTCGGCTCAGGTGCCGGAAGTGAACGCTACCCATGGCGCACGCCAACGCCGTTTCTGGATATACGGCGGATTGGCCGTCGCCGCGCTGGCCTTGATTGCAATCATCGCGACGGCCATGCTGCGACCGGACCCGACGCCGAAAGTTGCCGGCCTGGTCCAGATCTCGCACGACGGCCTGCTCGACCCCTGGGGCAAACTCACCACCGACGGGGCGCGCGTTTTTTATTTGGACAGAACCGGCGGCCACTGGATGCTGATGCAGGCCCCGGCTTCCGGCGGAGAGGCGCAGCCTTTCCCGGAGCCAACGCAGAACGTCCGAGTGGTGGACATTGCCCCGGATCGCGCCCAGCTTCTCACGTTTTCGTTCTTCGGCCGCAGCAAGGATCTGCCCTTGTGGCTGACGCCGGTCGTCGGCGGGCAGTCCACCAGGGTAGGCAACATCGTCGCCGACGATGCAGTTTTCTCTCCGGATGGGCGGCGCATCTACTTCGATCGAGCGGACGGAATCTATTCCTGCGAACGCGATGGCACCAGCGTGCGGAAGCTGGTTTCTCTCGCAAACCGGTCCGAATATCCGCAATGGTCTAAGGACGGCAAGCGGCTGCGGTTCACCATCATCGACAAGGAAACCAAGCTGGATTCCATCTGGGAAGTATCCGCCGACGGCAGCAACCTGCATGCCGTGAACCTGAGCCTTCCCCAACCCGACGGCGCGTGCTGTGGACGATGGTCCCCAGACGGCCGCTACTTTCTGTTCAACTCCACGCACGACAAAATTAGCAGCATTTGGGCCCTCAGGGAAAAGAATCATCCCTGGCTTTCGAAACCTGCCCGGCCGGTCCAATTGACCTTCGCTCCAGACAGTTATGGCGGCTTGATTCCCAGCGAAGACCCCAACCGCTTCTATGTTTGGAGTGGCGGCGAGCAGTTGGAGACAGCCCGCTACTATCCCGCATCCGGCCGCGTGCAGCCTTTGCTTCCCGGCATTCACTCCAAGGATGTGAAGCTCTCGCCGGATGGAAACTGGCTTGCGTTTCCGATCGGCAGAGAACTGTTCCGCAGCAAGGTGGATGGCTCCATGCGCCAGGTTCTCGTTTCCGGCGCTTCTCTCATCGACCAGGTGAGATGGAGCACAGACTCCAGCCGCATTCTGTTCTACGCCGGTAAGAGCGCGGAATCAGGAGGCTTTTTTCAGGTAAAGGCGGACGGCGGCGCGGCGGCGGAGATTCCCCTGGGAAAGGGGCACAACGAGCCGGAATGGTCTCCGGATGGCGAAAACATCGTCTTTGCAAAGTGGGGAAATGAAGACGGGGTAACCTGGGCAGAGAGCGGAATATTTCTCCTCAACCTGCGAACCTCCCGCTTGACCAAAGTGCCCGGCTCAGAGGGGCTGATTCATCCTGTCTTTTCTCCCGACATCCGGTTTCTTGCTGCGATATCGAACTTCGACCTCGATCCCAGTCAGCCAACCAGGGTCATGCTTTTTGACACCCGGGAGAAGACTTGGCGGGAGATCGCCCGCGGAACCCTCGTGAACCCCGTGCAATGGTCGAAGGACTCCGGCGCTCTCTACTATCAGGACATTCTTGGCAACGGCCAGCCAGCCTTTCGATATTCGATTGCCGCCGGCAAGTCGGAGCAATTCGTAGATTTTGAAAGCTTGCTTCACGCGGGCTACGTCCGCTGCTCATTCATCGGCTTCTCTCCCGACGGCGCTCTTGCGGTAATTCTGCGGCGGAACGAAATAAACATCTACCGTCTCGACCTGGACCTTCCGTAGGCGAGAACGTCGATTGATGAGAACAGGCCAACGCGCGCATCGAGCCGTTTCCCCGCCTTCCCCGAGTTCGGGGCGGTTTGTCGCCAAACCGTCTCCAACCTCGATTTTCTCCTGCCGGCTACTCCCGGTCGGCTGAAAACCGAGTTCTGTCCGGTTAGCCGGTTACACGCCAACAATCTGAGAATTTGAAGTGATTTGACCTCGCGCCACCCGCCCGCAAACGCCACACTCGTGACGCCAGTGACCTGCCCCCGTTTTCTCAACCACTGATTGCTGGAGTTTCCCGGTTTTGACCCGCCCCGTGCAATCATACGGTCTTCGTTCCGGCTGTAAGCATAGATTTGCTGCGTGGTATCTGCATCGCTTAGCCCGGAATCTAAGCCTTGAGTAGGCTTCGCACCGATCGGTCAAGGGGAGTCAGAAATTCTCCAGCAGCCACGCGTTGCTCTCAAAGGTTCGCTCGCTGAATGCGAGATATCGGCCATCTGGAGAGACATCGGGATAACCGAGCCAATGAACTCTTCCTCGATCCAGGAGCACGCGGGTTTTCCCGTCTAACTCAACTCGAACAATGAAATAACCAGGTGTCTGGACAGCCGCATACAAGCCCTTCCCGTCTGCTGACCAGTCAACGTTCCATATCAACCAGCCGCGCGGCAAGGAAATGTTACGCTCTGAACCGTCTCGAAGCTCGAGAACGCGGATCTTTTCGCGAAGCTGATCCCGGCTCGAAATGGCGATGGCGGACCCGTCGAACGAGACGCTCCAGTCCGGATTTGCCGGCATTCCAAGTTTTGTTCTGGCGAGTTCCTTCCCCTTGCCGCTGACAGGGTCGAGACTGTAGAAGATCAATTCACCCTCTTCCCAGCGGCTCAAAACGCATCCACTCACAGGGCGAACAGGGCAATGGAAAGCGAGCGCGGGCCCAACTCCCGCCTCCAGGACCTGTTCCGGGGAGCCGCCGGAGACGGGGAGTCTCATCAACCTCGCATTTGCCGGTGGGGCGCCACCAACCGCATAGGGAGACGACCAGTAAAGAATCCATTGACCGTCTGGGCTCACCTCAGGGTGACTCTGATCGTCCGGTCCATCGACCACTGGTTCGGCGTTGTCCTGGTCCAGCCGTTGACGGAATATTTGACTTCTTCCCGTGCGATTCGAGGCAAAAAGAATTGCATTGTTCCCAGCGATCCACCCCCCCGGAAAGTCCTGGCTTTCGCTCAGCGTCAGCCTCTTTGGAGTCGCCAAACGTGTCCCGGCGTCCTGGAGTTCGGCGAAATATACATCGTCTCGAACGTGCACCTTCACCACCGATAGCCGGGTTCCGTCGCTGCTGACGGTTGGCGTATAGGGCATGATCTGATCCCAGTTGGTTATTTGCGTTGCTGTTCCGGCGCTCGCTCCGGTTTGTAGATTGGTCATCACTGACCATAGATTCGCCTTGTAGTTAGAAGACGATCCTTCATACCGGTCAAAAATCATGCGACCATTGCGCTCCCAAAGCAGGCTTCGCTTCTCTTGAGGGTCCGAAATTATCACGGTGGGTCGACCGCCGCTCAGCGAAATCGTCTCAATGTTCCAGACCGGGGGAGTTCCTTTGTTCGATAAGTATGCAAGACGCTGCATATTGGGAGACCATGCAAGACCCGGGATCACTGCGTTGTCGTCAATAAGCACCCGATGGGGATTTTCCCCATCCGCTCCCATCACCCAAATTTCATGGTCTTGTCCGGTCACGAAAGCGATCGATTTACCATCCGGTGAAACCGCCGGCCATTTGCTGTCGCTCCGCAATTTGCGCGGCGTCCCGCCAAAAATGGAGGTGGCCCAGATCGTCGTCCCGTCTCGATCCGAGTCAGCGGTGAAAATCAGCTTTTCTCCATCTGGAAACCACCCGACGGTCCACAGCCGGGTCCTCAACTCATCCGGAATGGAGACGTCATGAATCTCTCCGGTTTCGATCTCACTTAGATGAATTCCCTTCTGGTCTATAAATGCTATGTACTTGCCATCTGGCGAGATTGCAGTGCCGAGCAGTCGGGTTTCCGCAGGGTCATGCGTCAGTTGCCGCTCAACGAATGTCTTCTTGAGGCCAGGCTGCCTATCTCTGAGCCAATGGAATCCCCACTTGAAGAGGAGAAAAGCCATCACGATCGTCGTCAATCCAACGAACAGAGCCGGGCCGAGCCTCCAATTCCTGCCCGAAGAAGAACCTGTCTCGCGTTTCAATTCGATTGGCGGTGCGACCGGGGAAGTCCGGTCTGCGAAAGAGAGCGGCGAGCTGGAAGTAACTGTTTGGATCTTCTCGATATCTCGTTTCAATCGTTGCAGGTCGGCTCGCATCTCGGCCGCGTTCTGATAACGGAGATCGCGGTCTTTCTCGAGAGCTTTATTGATGATTCGTTCCAATTCCAAGGGTACATCGGGATTCAACCGCACTACTGACGTAGGCGCCCCGTCCAAAATCGCTTTCAGGATAGCCGCATAGCTCCTGCCGCGGAATGGCATCATTCCTGTTGCCATCTCATACAGAACCACGCCAAAAGAGAACAAATCGCTCCGCCCGTCCAGTTCCCTGGCGTAGGCTTGCTCCGGCGACATATAACCGAGCGTTCCTAATGGAGAACCTGGGTCGGTGAGGTGCCGGTCGTCGAATACGGTTGAAGCCGTCGTGGTTTCAAGGGACTGGGTAGGTGAGCGCTCAACCTTGGCCAGCCCAAAGTCCAGAATCTTGGCGTGGCCGCGGTCGGAGACAAAGATATTCGACGGCTTTATGTCACGGTGGACGATACCCTTTGAATGCGCCGCATCTAAAGCGTCAGCAATTTCGATCGCCAGGTCGGACAGTAGATGCACTTCAATTGGGCCCTTGGCGATAAAATGCTTCAGGGTCATCCCGTCCAGACACTCCATCACGATGAACGGAATCCCATCTTGCTCCCCGATCTCGTAGATTGTGCATATGCCTGGATGATTCAAGGCAGAGGCGGCTCGAGCCTCGCGCTTGAATCGAGCCAATGTCGAGGGATCACCGGCTACCTTTTCCGGTAGAAACTTCAATGCCACAAATCGATGCAGATTTTGATCTTCGGCTTTATAGACCACACCCATCCCGCCGCCGCCGAGCTTTTCGATAATGCGGTAGTGCGAGATGATTTGGTCGATCATGAAGAAAGTGTCCGATCCGGATATTGTTTTGGACCGCCTGAAGCGAAGAAACAGGTGCCTGTGAACCGGTAATTCGCAGCAGCGCAAGGCCACCGAGCCAAATTGCTTTTACCCTGCTACAGATTATTGCGCCTCGCCAGCGAACAGCACCTGCATTTTGAATTCAAGCCGCCATGCGGTAGCTCACGATTGATCGGCCGTCAGCCCGTCGATTACTGGAATTTGGCGAGGGAAAGAGCTTCAGCCGCCCTGAACGTGCCCAGGAATTCGTGAGCGCCGGGGGACGGCTTCAATCGCGTTTGCTTTCTGAGCCCTGCTAAATCACGATCGGTTCAGGCTGATCGGAAGTCCGCAAGAGCGGAGTCTGTTTCAACGAAGAACTTCGGTCCCAATCAAATGCGCCCCTCCCATTTCCCAGTTGACAATCCCGCCTGTCGAGCGCACATTGGTAGCACCCCCCGCAGGCAGTTGTGTGCCTTAGCGTCCCCGGTCAGCCACACTCCCGCTTTTGTCGATGATATTACCATGACGGTTGATCGCTTCAGTCGATTCGAGAGGAGGTTTCTATGCCATTCAAGATTAAAGACCTGATGATCAGCGACCTTTCGAAGGACGCGCAAAAAAACGCTCCTCCCACATGCCACCCTGTTACGGAGCTTTGTACCCTTGTGACTTGCGCCGCCTGCACGGTGGTTTCTGATCTCCAGCGTTGCTACGCTGCAACAGGTTTTGCTTGCGGCGAACGGACCACCGACACCACTTGTACTGCCTGTACGGCAGTGACGCACGGCGCCTGCACCGCCTGCACCAATGTCACCGGCGGCCATTGGCCGACCATCACGACCATCACCTGCGGCGCATGCACAAATGTGACGGGGGGCGCCTGCACCGCCTGCACCAATGTCACTGGCGGCCATTGGCCGACCATCACGACCATCACCTGCGGCCCGTGTACATTTGTGACTCAAACCGCCTGCACCGCCTGCACGAATGTCTCTCGCGGTACCTGGACCGATAACCCTTGCACTGCCTGCACAGTTGTGAGTCGCGGCGAATGCGCATTCACCACTTGCGGCTTCTGCACCTGGCAGGACGGCAAAGCCAAAGACGAAGGGACCTGGTCTGCCGAATCCCTCGCAGCGCTCTCCATACTGAAAGGGCAGCTCAAACAACAACTGGCTGAAGTTGAGAAGGAACAGGCTGAGATCGAGAAGAGCCTCCTTCCGCAGACCGTTGAGCAGGTCGACGACCTTTCAAAGAAGCTGACTGAAGCGCTTCAGGAGCTGAAGGTTCTCAAGCAAAAATTGTCCAGCAAACCCAAGCCGAAGGGGCATAAGTAGTTGGATGGACTGCGGTCGAATCGCCGATGAATAACGTAGCGCTGAATCCTATTCTGGAGCGTGTATTTCGCTCCAACCCCGGCTACGAGCTTGTCGCTTTCGACCGCCTGCCCCTCGATCGACAACAGTTCTTCGCGGAGCTCGCCGGCGATCCTGACTTCTATGGGCTGCTTCTGCCGCGTGGCTCCGGCGCTCATAGCATCAAATCCGTCTGTCGTGAGACGGCCCAATTGGTTCGCGCCATGGTTAGCCCCGGCCCATTGCCTCGCCATGTGCTGGATAAAACGAGAGAGAACACCAATCAGGCCATCGCCGAGCTAGTCCTTGATACAGTGCTGGAAGTGGAGCACGAAGGTCGATTCGTTTCCGGCTCCGAGGCATATCCGCTCATTTATGCAGCTCATGCTGCTCCTGCGCCGGCGGGACTTCTGCCACGCCTCTCTCAGGCTGCTCTTGAATACGGCCAGGCGCTCGCGTTAGACGATCCGGTTCGGCTTTCCAGCCGCCTATATTTCTACAATCGAATTCCGCTCACGTCTTCCTGGACGCACCGCCTGTCGACGGAAGATGCGGTTTCTGCGTTTCTCGGCGTTTCCGCCGCCACAAATCTCAGGCGCCTTGAAAGAACCTGGAGCCGGGTCGAAAGTCCGGGGCTGCACCAACCCTGGTTTCAATGGCGATCCCGTTCTAATCGCCCTGCTGACGACCAACGTCGTCACGGCTATAAGCTCTATGTCAGTCCACTCCCGGAAGCATTGCCCGTCGCATTTTCCGCGGTGGTAGAGGTGCTGCAGGATTCTTCCGCGCATTTCTTCAAGCTCGGTCGAAACGCGATGGGCCTTCTGCGGCCCGACAAATTAGTCGTCTATTTTCGGGATTTCGAGCGTCTGGAGAAAACGGCGCGCGAATTAGCGCTCCGATTGTCCGGATGCCCTGCTCATGGCGTTCCGTTCACGGCCGCGTTCGGTCACGATGGCTTGCTCTCCTGGGGCGTCGATCCATTTCCCGAAAAGGGCGCGCTCTCGTGGCAAGGCCCGGAAAGCTGGCGCCTCTGGGTCACCAATCGCCTGGCTGTCGGCCTTGTCTCCGCTCGCAACAACATCGCAGGGACTCTCCAGCCATGGAAGTTTGCGCTGGAGCGGCTGCGTCTTGAAAACGTCGACACTGTAACCTGGGCTCCGAGGAACGGCTTCGGCCTTCCCACGGCCTGAGGAGCAAGATGGAGATTACCGGCACCTTGGTGATGGGCGCTGACACCGTCCTCCTCCCCGTAGACCAGCTATCGGAGGAACTTCGCCGCAAGGTCCAGGCCGACGCGGGCGACTATGCGGTCACCCGTCCAAATTCCCGCACTTTGGCGCGCATCGTCGACGCGAATGCAGCCCGGCTCCTTGAAGAGTTTCGCCAACCCTCCACGGTGGTTCAGGCTGTCATTCGCTACTGCGCTTCGACGAAAGAGGACCCCGAGTCGATCCTGGACGGAGCCTTCCCCATGTTGGAGCGCCTCGTCCATGCGCAGCTCCTGGTGCCGATTGATTCACTTTCTTCGAAGCCTATCCGTCCGCTTCTCCAGGCAGGATCGAACTTTGCAGGCACTGAAGTCGTCGCGTGTCTGCAGGCCCTTGAAGACACCGGCCTTTATCGCGTGAAGGACGTACATGGCAATGACGCCGCGCTCAAGCTTATGCGCTCCGATGCCGGCCCTGAAATCGACCGTATGCTCAATCGTGAAGCCTTCATCCTGAAGCATCTGGATGCTTCTATCACCCCTTCTCTCCTGGACAGTGGCAAGGAAGGTGAGCTGCGCTACTTGTTGCTTTCCTGGTGTCCCGGATCCGATTGCGCCTCCGTCGCGGCCCGCTTTCGATCTTCCGGTGACCGCGCTGCCCTTTTGCGCTTGTCCCTCGCCCTACTGGACGCATACGCACACTTGCACAGCCAAAACGTCGTTCATTCCGACATCCATCCCCGCAACATCCTGGTCGATGAAGACTGCTCGGTTCGCCTTGTAGATTTTGGGCTTGCTCGCATCTCCGGCATTGAAGGTGAATTCCGCCGCAGCCCGCGCGGAGGCGTCGCTTACTTCTTCGAGCCCGAATACGCCCGTTCCGCGCGCGACGGGCGCCGCCCTCCCTACTCGTCCATGCTCGGCGAACAGTACGCCCTCGCGGCCCTGCTTTACGTTCTCATCACAGGCAAGCATTACGTCGACTTCTCTCTTGAGAAGCATGAGATGTTGCGACAGATCAGCGAGGATGGGCCACTGGCGTTTAGCGCCTGCGGCCTTGATCCATGGCCGGTCGTTGAAAATATCCTTGTCAAAGCGCTCGACAAGAATCCTGCTGCGCGCTTCACGTCGGTTGCAGAATTCGCCAACGCGCTCCGCAATGTCGACCAGTCACCGCCCGCGGTTAAATCACTCGGGGTGGGTCCGGCCTCATACGCCACTGCTACCGGTATACTCTCACGCATCCTTGAGCGGCTTGCTGCAGACGCGCCTTTGTTTCAATCGGGTCTGGCGGCCGCGCCAAAAGCGTCTGTCACGTACGGTAGCGCGGGTGTCGCCTGCGCCCTGCACCACATCGCATGCGCCCGCCAAGACGCAAAGATACTATCTCTCGCCGACATTTGGGCCGAGCGCGCCGTTCGCGACGCCCGGTTGGAGGATGCCTGGTACTGTCCGGAAATCGAAATCACATCTGAGGTGGTCGGACGCGTCTCCCCCTATCACACTGAGTCAGGCGTCCACTTCATCCAGTCTCTGATTGCGCATTCTATGGGCGACGTCATCACCCAGCAAAATGCCATGGATCGCTTCGTAGAAACAGCCTCTCGCACACCCTGCGACAACCTGGATCTCACTCTCGGGCGCTCCGGAGTTTTGTTGGCCGCCTCCCATCTCTTTGCGGCCGCGGACCCCTCCGTGGCACATTTCGCCGCACTTCGCGATCTAGGCGATAGCACGCTGACGTCGATCTGGCAGCAACTCGATTCCTATGCTCCGATTTCGGAATGTCACCAGATCCGCTACACCGGAATCGCGCACGGCTGGGCGGGAATGCTCTATGCCACTCTCTGCTGGTGCCGTGCCTCCGGCGCCGATCTGCCCGCCGAAACTGGAGAACGTCTGAGCCAGTTAGCAACTCTCGCCCAGCATTCCGAACGCCAGGCCAAGTGGAGCTGGACCGTCGTGAATGACGCGGGCAACGCGCAGAGCCCCTTCTGGGGCGGATGGTGCAATGGCACTGCGGGGCAGGTGTTTCTCTGGCTGGCAGCCCAGGCGGCGTTGAAAGATGACCTGTACTCCGTGCTTGCCGAAAAGGCGGCCTGGCATGCCGCGGAAACTGATACCAGCAATAGCAGCCTGTGCTGTGGCTTCCCAGGACAGGCCTATGCTCTGTTGGCGCTCTACCGGTCAAGTGGCGAAATATCCTGGCTGCATCGTGCCCAGGCGCTCGCTGAAAAGGCCGCATTGCCCTATGCCGAAATCTCAGTCGGGCGCGCCTCGCAGGAGTTTCCGTTCCGCCCCGATAGCCTCTACAAGGGTGAACTCGGTATCGCTGTTCTGGCCGCGGACCTTGAGTGTCCTGATGCCTCTGCGCTGCCGGCCTTCGAGCTCGACAATTCTAGAACGAATCAAAAGTAATACTTCTGAAGCAAGTCCCCCATTGACCCATTTGGCTTTGGTTGTTCACAAAGAATTCATGATTCGGCGATGGCCGCATCATTTTTGGCTAAATGGAATTCTCCAAGCTTGATTACGGTGTCAAGTAGTCCACTGTTGAGAAGCTTCCAACCGAAGGTCGGTGGCGCGTGGCCCAAGCATTGCATGTAGGCGTTCCGCCGAAGAGCACGCAAGGCAATCACCGACGAATCGACCACAATGCTATTGAGCCCCTTGCTACGCATTTTAATCACACCGGGTGGAGAATCTCCACCCGTGATTCCCCACCCGTGATTGGCCCGTTTTACACGTATTTCGGCGTATTTGAAGGGGCCACTAAACCCTGTAAGAAGTTGGAAGCACAAGTTATTAACGCCCTGAAAAGGCCGGCGTCGGCGGTTCAATCCCGTCTCTGGCCACCACTCTTAAATAGGCGAAAGATTTAAAGCCGCGCTCTCGCGCTTTGTGCGCGAAGCGCACCAGATTCGGTCCGCGGCCCTGAAGAGCCCAGCCGTCGGCATTGAGGTCTCAACAATATAAAATCTGTCATCCTGAGCGAAGCGTTCTTCAGCGGAGTCGAAGGACCTGCGTTTCGGGCGCACTCGATAAGCCAAGTATTCATGCGGAGAATTCGAATTCGGTTAATCTGCTCTTGATGTCCGAGAGAACCTGCATCAGGACTTCCCGATCACGGGTTTGCAGAAACTCCGATACGGCCATTTGAGTGCGGCGCACCAGTCCTTCATGGGTTTCAAGGGCTTTGCCCAGTTCCTCCCCGGTCTTACAATTCCTGACCGTCCACGGAAAATCCAGGATGCGGGCTTCCGCGGCAATCATTTCACCCACGATCACGATGGTCTGAAGTGAAACGTCACGCTGGCCAATCAACGGCACTAGCTCTTCCGAAATCATGCAACGCTCCGCCATCAAGATAACGCCAAACAGACGCAACGAATGCCTGACGCGCCGCACTAAAAGTCCTCGTCATCCCCAATCGGCATGCCCGGCGGCGCCTCAACAGCCGGCGCAGGGACAAACTTGCCCGGATCATGTTCGAACTCATTGATGCGATCGATCAGCGCCGCCCGATGAATGGCCTCTGCCGTATCCTGCAACGGCGCTGCCGAGGTCAACTGTTTCAGCACATCGGCGACGTGCGCCCGCGCAATGGCCCGCGCCTGGCTCGATGCCTGCGGATTCACCGCGAGCGCCAGCATTGCCTCCACCGCGCGAAACTCCACTGCGCGCTCGACTTCAGACGACATCGTGTGCCCAGCCTCGGGCCGCTCAGCAACCGCCGAAGAAATCGCCTCAAGAATGCCGCGCAGCGAAAGTGATCCCGGCTCGCGCATGTGGTATTCGATCAACCGGCTGGCGCGCGCCGGGTCGAGCAGCACGTTGAGCGTCAAGTCGGCAGCGGATTCGGCTGCAGCCACAGGATCGAAGGTAAGCCCGGTGTGCGATGGGAATGACTCGCGCGTGCGCGGATAGCCCGGCGGCACCGGCGGCAGCAAGCGCAGAATCGACTCCGGCAGGGTCAGCGTCTCCGGAGACAGCGTCTTCAAGACTGCGGAAAGCGCCTTCTTCTGCTCCGCCGGATCAACAATTGCAGGATTCGGCAGCCCATCGCCGCGCTCGTTGTATCGGTAATCCAGTCCTCCAATCTCCTTGATGGCCGCCTCAGTCTGGTAGCGGTGATAGAGATAGAGCGGCACCAGCGTCTGCTCCAGCTGCGCCATCGGCGTGCTTGGCCTGATAGCATCTTCGCCAAAGTTCTTCAACGCGACCGCGCGCACCACCAGCACTCGATCGAGCTCAGCTGCTGGGTCGCTTCCGTTGTCCCAAAGATGTGCAAGTGGATGCGCCGAGCCGAAAGGCCGTGCGTCTTGATCCGTGATGTATATCTGTCCCGCACGATCGGCGTCCGAGAGAATCTTGTTCAGCGCAGCCCGTTCCGCCTCAAGCGTCGTACCCGGCGCAAACTGCCTGTATCCATAGTCGATGGCCACCTTGTCCCATCCACCGATGTTCACCGCATACGCATGCGATGCATCGATCTTCCCATCGGCATTGAGCGTGATCCACGGGTGCGGATAATCCATCACGCTGTCGCCCTGCACCACCGTCGATGCCGCGAAGTTGTGATCCAGGCCCAGCGTATGTCCAGTCTCGTGCGCCGCAAGCTGTCGTAAGCGCGCAAGCACCATCTGCAGCATCGGATCGTCTTTGGGATTGGCCGGCACAGCCCCGCTCTTGTATGGCGATAGAAGCGCCTCCGCAATCATGTAGTCCTGCCGCCCGCGCAGCGATCCCAGCGTCACATTTCCTTTCATAATCTCGCCGGTGCGCGGATCGGTGATGGCGTCGCCATAGCTCCAGCCACGCGTGTAGCGATGCACCCACTGAATGATGTTGTAGCGCACGTCCATGGGGTCCGCACCCACGGGCAGAACGTCGACGCGGAACGTGTCCTTGGCCCAGCCTGCGGATTGAAACGCCTGGTCCCACCAGCGCGCACCCTCAACCAGGGCCGAGCGAATCGGCTCCGGAGCGCCTCGGTCAACGTAATACTGAATCGGCGCGACGGCCTCGCATGCGGTCACGCAGTTGGGGTCTTTCTTGATCAGGCGATGACGAGTGATGAAGAGCTGATCGAGCGGCTCGCCCGGCGGCGCGGTGTAGTCGCGATAACGAGTTTCAAAGTACCCGGCGCGTGGATTGAAGCGCCGCGGCATGAAGCCGGGTGGGGGCAGCTCGATGAACGAAGTCCGTTCGTGGATGGTCATCGCGTGCGGATCGGGCGTCACGTTGTTCACGAATTCGCCCCGCGGCGGGGCATCGGTGGTAAAAGTCAGCTCGGCCTCGACTTCGGTGTTTTTCGGGAAAGCTCTGGTGTCGTCAAGGGCGATAGTGGAGCGCGAGGCATCCACGTGGTAGGCGCCCTGATTCAGGACGGTGAGGGTGTCGGTGATGCCGTGTGCGTCGTGGAGGAAGAAGTCGGTAGCGTCAATAAGCACTGCGCCGGGCGACTCGGCAGCCATAGTAAAGCCCCACAAGACTGATTCGGGAAATGACTGCGTAACGGCAAGCTGTTCGTCCGGATCATTGCTTGAGGTGCGAAAGGCAAGGTTGGGCTCGACCAGCAGCACCTTCGGCCCGCTGCGCTCGAAGCGGACGATGCGACCTCGGGAGAGCTGTCCTCGGTCAAGCCCCAGGTCGTTCGACCCCGTCCCGTAGGGCAGCGAATTGGTGTAAAGCAGGTCCGGGGTCCGTCCATCCGGGCTCATGTGCGGAACCTCGAGATAGAGTTTCCCAGCCTGCGCATCCCAGTCCATAGGAATGAACCCATCGAAGTGCTTCATGCCGGCAATCTTCTCGCTAATGGCGGGCGGAGCAGTCGCAGCCGGCGTGGCTGCACCCTGCGCGAGCGTGACGACGGGGGTGAAAAGCAATGCCAGAATAGGAACCTTGCGCATGTAACCTTCTATCACGGCCCGCCCGCGCCAGGGATGCGAATCGCTTAGATCCGGGCGAACGCCAGTCCGCACCTTGGCGGCCAGCCCAGATCCAGGTATACTGAAGATTCGGCAAGCTGTCGGCGTCGTTTGTCTATACGCGTCCCGACGGCTAACCGGGCAGAACCCCTCCGCTTTGAGCGACCTTCAGAACAGCGATCTCGGGAGCCCTGAACCCGGCAGCACGAAACACAAAAGATTTGGAGTGAAGTCATGGCACAGATATGCGACATTTGCGGCAAAGGCCCGCAGTTCGGTAACAACATCTCACACGCGCACAACGTCACGCGCCGCCGCTGGAACGTGAATCTGCAGGCCGTCAAGGCTCTGGTCAACGGCGCATCCAAGCGCATCCGCGTCTGCACCACCTGCATCAAGACTGGCAAGGTCGCCAAAGCGTAAGCGCGTCCTCAATCAATTCACGCTCGACTCAAACCCTGTCCATCAATGGACAGGGTTTGTTCTGCCCGCCGTCCGGAGAGTCATCGGCCTTTGGCGCGCAAGCGCCGTCTGCCCCACCGCAGGTGGCCTGGGTGCCCCATCCATCGCGCGCTCTTTGCACAATGGGTGGGAAACCTCGAACCCCTCACGGCCGCCCGGCCGCCACCGGATTCTCCCACTGGAACGCCCCCGCATCGAGCCCATCCGGCGACCAGCGCAGCACAATTGCCTGTGCCAGTTTGCCCAGCGTCTTCTCTGCCTCGTTGTCCCCGGTCCAGCGCTGGTCGGCATTCTCCCATGTAAACGCGGCAATCACCACCGGCCCGTTCTTTGTCGCAATCAGCGCCACATCGTTGCGCACCTGGTCCAGTGCCCCCGTCTTATTGGCGATAGCCGACCCGTGCTCGCTCGTATCCAGCGCCTCAATGTAGCGCGGCAGGCTATTGCGGTCCTGCTGCTCGCGCAGCATGTGCAGCAGTGCCCCACACAGCGGCCCATCGCCCGCCAACGGAGCCGAGCCATCCAGGCTCAATCGGCACTCCGTCAGCCGCTCCATGATTGACGCCATCTCCCGCGCCGTCGTTTTGCCCAGCCCAAACTTCGGCTGATCCGCCGGCATCGGTCCCTGCGCCGGCACGTAGACCTTCTTGTAGAGCACCGTCTGCGTCAGTCCTGCAGCCCTCAAGGTGGCATTGATGTGAGCAAGCCCCAGCCGGTCGATCGCCACATTCGTCGCCGTGTTATCGCTCACCACCACCATCAGGTGCAGCACATCGCGCAAAGTCAGGCTAAGGGGCGCGGTCAATTGCCCCAGCACGCCGGACCCCTGCACCTGGTTCGCCTTGGTCAGCACCACTCGCTCATCAAGCGAAGCCTGCCCCGCGCGAATCTGCTCCGCCGCATCCAGCAGAATCCCCATCTTGATGGTCGAAGCCGTCTTCACCGCCTCGTCAGCATCGAGCGAAGCCGTCTCGCCCGTCTTAAGATTGTGCGCGTAGACCGCAACCATGCCGCGATGCGCAGCCGCAATCGACTGCAACTGCTGATCAAGATGCGTGTCTTCCCTAAGGGACGTCTGCTGTGAATGAAGCAACGCAGCGCCGATGCAAGCTAGCGCCGCTGCGAGAGTCACATGCAGAATTCGGGAGCGCCTTGTTACCCCTGAGGGAAACATCACTCCGCCCGCTCGAACGTCAACGAAGCCGAATTAATGCAATAGCGCAGCCCCGTAGGCCGCGGACCATCCGGAAACACGTGCCCCAAATGCCCGCCGCACCGCGCGCATGTCACCTCGATGCGCCGCATCCCAAAGCTGCGATCCTCATGCTCCACAACGTTCTTGCCGTCGGCCGGCAGCATAAAGCTCGGCCATCCGCACCCCGAATCGAACTTGGCCCCGCTCATAAACAGCAGCGCCCCGCACCCCGCGCAGTGGTAGTTGCCCGTCTCGTGGTTCTCCGTCAATATCCCGGTAAACGCGCGTTCCGTGCCCTTTTCGCGCAGCACATGATACTGCTCTGGCGTCAGCGCCGCGCGCCACTCCGCCTCCGTCCGCACCACCTTGTCGTCAACTTCGCCCATCGCCCTCTCCCGTGCCGCAATCATCCTTGTGCTGCACATCCCCAGCTGACTTGCTGACTCGCTATCCTCGCGAAGCGGGGGCTGACTCGTTGAATCTAGTCCAAGACAGTCCGCGCCCTCAGACTTCCGCGATCAGCTCAATCTCCACCAGCACATCCTTGGGCAACCGCGAAACCTCAACCGTCGACCGCGCCGGCGCATTCACCCCCGGTGGAGCAAGATAAGCCCCATACACCGCATTCATCGCCGCAAAGTCGTTGAAGTCCTTCAGAAATACCGTCGCCTTCACCACCCGCGCCAGGCTCGTCCCTGCCGCTTCCAGAATCGCTTTCAGGTTCTCCATCACCTGCGTAGTCTGCTCTGTGATGCCGGGCGCCACGACTTGCTGCGTCGCCGGATCAAGCGCGATCTGCCCCGCCGTAAACACCAGGTTGCCCACCCGAATGCCCTGCGAATAAGGCCCTATCGCCGCCGGCGCCGAATTGGTCGCAATCCCTTCTTTGCTCATGCCCCGATTGTAATTGACACTCGCCCAAAAAGTCTCAACGCCACACCGCGAGCAGCCCGCCGGTGATCAGCAGCGCCACCAGCCAGTAGCCGGTATTGATGGCAAACAGCTTGAACGGCCGTCCCTCGTAGATATAGCTCGCGCACAGCGGCGCGGCCAGAAACCCCAACCACATGATGAATCCGATTAGAGCCCCCGCGGCCACGCTCTTGGCGCCTGACCAAATCACCACGTGCGCCAGCATCAGCGACGTGACCACGCTGCCGATGAATGATGCGATCATGCCAACGATCATCGTCTTGTTCTTGTTACTACCGTCGATCTTGAGCCCCACAAGGCTTATCCATGGCTTGGCAAACAGTGCCGGCGAATACCACACCGCACCCAGAAGCCACTGAATCACCGCCGAAACCAGAATGGCCCAATGATTGAAATGAAGATGGTTCATCGCGCAGCCTCCGTATCGAACAAAATTCCGCCTCCGCACGGCCCGCAATTCAGTGAATCGGGCCGGGAATCGCTAATCAGCCTGTAAGCGGTTGTGCAGTCGAATCTCGCGCAGAAGGCAGCGCCGTGTCAAGGAAAATGCCGCGCCGCCCTGCGCGAATCATTTCCGCTTCAGCGCCTCCAGCTCATCCAGCGTACGCGGCCAATCCGATCCCAGCAGCCGCGACAGGCTGCGATCGGCCAGAACCTTGCCGCCCGTCTGGCACCGCGCGCAGTAATTCGTCTCATTGTCCGCATAGCGAATCCGCTGCACCTTCTCACCGCACCGCGGACAGGGCTGGTCGAACTTTCCATGCACTGCAAACTCCGGCCGGAACGCCGTCACTCCTTCCGGAAACGACTTCTCCGCCTCCTTGCGCAGCCGCTCCATCCATAGGCTCAGCGTCGACTTGGTCGCCGCAAACAACCGCTCCCAGTCTTCCGGCTTGAGCTTGTGCGTCAGCGTAACCGGCGACATGTGCGCCGCATGAAGAATCTCATCCGAATAAGCATTCCCAATCCCGCTCACCAGCCGCGGATCGGTCAGCGCCCGTTTCAGCGTGCGATTTTCAAGCGTCAGCGCCGCGCGAAATCCATTCAGGTCCGTTTCGAATACTTCAACCCCGCCCGGATCGATGGAATAAAGCCCAGCCTCGCCGCGCACCACATGCAGAGAAGCCCGCCTCTTGCTCCCAGCCTCAGTAAGCGTCAACGACCCCGAAGGAAAATCAAACGCCGCCAGCGCATTCCGTCCCGCCAGCTTGACTCCCGCCGTCTTCCAATGCAGCCGCCCCGCAATCATGAGGTGCAGAACAAGCCACAAATTATCCTCGACCCCAATCGCAATTCGCTTACCGATCCGCCTGATCCCAACGACCAATCTTCCCTCAACGCTTTCAAGCGGAGGGTCCACTGTCCGCAGCAGAAACACGCTGGCCAGCCGTACCCGCTCCAGCGGTTGGCCCACGATGCGAGCCTCCAGCGCAGAAATATAAGCGGCAATGTCAGGCAACTCAGGCATTACCTACCAGAGTGCATCCGGCACTCGGGTTGTGGCAATCGGTTTCCGCCGCGGCCGGCGAAGGCAAAGACGCGTGAACTTGCGAGCGAGCACGAGTCCGGGGAGGCAACACAGGTTTATACTCCGAAAAACGTCAAAGCAAGCACTTCCCTCACTGGAGCGTCCTAATGAAGCGACTCATCTTCCCCATCGTCTGCGGCATTTTGCTGTTGCCCGGAATCGCTCACGCACAAGAAGCAAAGGATGCGAAGGCGCGGGCCGAAGCGCTGCGCGTCGTGGATGTCTGGCTGGACAGCGTTCATGCTTACCACCATATTCCGGCGATTTCCGCGGGCGTGGTGGTAGGCGACGAGTTGGTCTGGGCCCAGGGCTTCGGGACCATCGACGCCAGCCACACGGTTGCCGCCACGCCGCAAACCATCTATTCGATTTGCTCAATCTCGAAGCTCTTTACGTCGATCTCGCTGATGCAGCTTGATGAGGCAGGGAAGGTTCGCCTGGACGATCCCATCACCAATTACCTTCCATGGGCGACTATTCAGCCTGCTCCGGACAGCGGACCGATTACGCTGCGCGGCCTGCTTACACACTCCGCCGGCATACCGCGCGAAGCGGACTTCCCCTATTGGTCGGGACCGGACTTTCCGTTTCCTACGCGTGAGGAGATTCGCGCCAAAATTGCCAGCCAGTCGGCCCTCTACCCGGCCGAGCGCTACTTCCAGTACAGCAACCTCGGATTGACGCTGGTGGGCGAAACGGTAGCGGCGGTTTCCGGCGAGCCCTATGCGCACTACGCCCAGACGCACGTTCTGGACCCGCTTGGGCTGAAGGATACCCGGACCCTTATGCCGATGGATCTTTACGGGAAACAGTTGGCTGTCGGCTATGGAGCCCTCAAGCGCGATGGCACCCGCGACCTTGTAAAGCCATTCAACACCAGGGGCGTTACTCCCGCGGCCGGCTACACCTCAACCGTGGAGGACCTTGGTAAATTTGCCTCCTGGCAGTTTCGCCTGTTGCGCACCGGCGAAACAAACGTGCTGCAGGCGCCCACCCTGCGCGAGATGCAGCGCGTGCAGTTTATGGACCCGGATTGGAAGACAAGTTGGGGACTGGGCTTTTCAATCCAGCACATCGACGACCAAACCTACGTTGGCCACGCGGGCGATTGTCCGGGATACCAGACCGTTCTGGCGATGCGCAACGAGGACCAGACGGCCGTGATTGTGCTGGACAACAGCGCAGAGACAACCAGCGTGTTTGCCAGGGCCGTGTTTGGCCTTCTCGACAAGCGCAAAAGCTTCGCCTTCAAGGGGCCGCTCCCTGCCACAGGCGTGAATCTGGAGGACTACTCCGGGTTCTACTCTCAGCAGCCATGGGAGTCAGAGGAAGCGATCCTGCCATGGGCCGGTGGACTGGTGATTGTCGATCTCCCCACTGAAGATCCTGCGGGAAGCATGGAGTTCCTGAAGCCCAAGGGAGGCGAAGTTTTCCGCCGCGTTCGCAAGGACGGGACAGAAGCCGAGGAGTACAGCTTTGTGCGGGACGCTTCGGGGAAAGTGACCAGCTATGTCCACTTCAGCAATCCGTCTTTCAAGGAGAATTCGCCGATCGCTGCGGCCATTGGCGCGAGGTAATGATCGCCTCTTTAGAGGGCTTTGCTTTTGTCTTCTAAGACAGAATGGCGTTATCAATCAGCCGCGTAGCTCCTACCCAGGCCGCCACGGCAAAGAGCGAGCCAGGCACCGCCACGTCTACCGGCTCCAGCGTCGCCCAATCCACCAGTGCAATGTAATCCACGCGAATCTGCGGCATCGCCGCAAACGTCATCCGCGCCGCCTGCGTAAATCGGCCCGCGCGCCTCTCACCCGATGCAAATAGCGTCTCCGCCTCGCGCACAGCCCTGCTCAACGTCAGCGCCCACTCCCGTTCCTCGGCGCTCATATAAGCGTTCCGCGAACTCAACGCCAGCCCATCCGCCTCGCGCACAATCGGACAAACCACAATCTCCGTCGCCAGCCGCAGGTCGACGGCCATCCGCCGCAAAACCGCCACTTGCGCCGCGTCCTTCTGCCCAAAGAAAGTCCGGTCCGGCTCCGCCGCAATCATCAGCTTGGCCACTACCGTAGCCACGCCGCGAAAATGCCCCGGCCGGGACTTCCCATCCAGGCGCTCGCTCAAGCCCGCAACCTCGACAAACGTCGCCGCGCCCGCCGGATAAAGCTCTTCCACTGAAGGCGCAAACACCACATTCGCCCCCTCCGCCTTGGCCAGCGCGCAATCCGCCTCAAAGCTGCGCGGATAGCGCGCAAAATCCTCGTTTGGCCCAAACTGTGTCGGATTCACAAAGATGCTCACGGCCACAAACCCGACCGAGCCTGCCGCCGCACGAATCAGTGACGCGTGCCCCGCATGCAACGCGCCCATCGTCGGCACCAGGCCAATGGTATTGCCGCCATTATTGCGTTCCCATCGCGACCACTCGCGCAGCTCAGCCACAGTGCGGAGAATTTGCATCACGCATTCCTCAGCACTCCTGCCTTCACAGCGGCATCCAGAGTCTCCCGCACCGCAGGTGCCAGATGATAGCTCTCCTCATCCGTAGGAAACGCGCGCCGCTCGACATCCTCGCGATAGTGCTCTATCGCTCCGCGAATCAGTTCGCCCGCATCCGCATACCGCCGCACAAACTTGGCCGCCGGCGCAAACGTCAGTCCCAGCAAATCGTGGAAGACCAGAATCTGCCCATCGCAATCCGGCCCCGCGCCAATTCCGATGGTCGGAACCGGCAGCGCCGCCGTAATCTCCGCGGCCACTTCGCGCGGAATGCCTTCCAGCACCACCAGCCCCGCTCCAGCCTCCGCCAGAGCCAGCGCATCCGCCTTCAGCTGGCTCGCGCTCTCCGCCGTGCGCCCCTGCACCCGATACCCGCCCATGCGATGAATGCTCTGCGGTGTCAGCCCCAGATGCCCCACCACCGGAATCTCCGCATCAGTGAGCGCGCGCACCAGCTCCACGCGCGGCCCCTCGATCTTCACCGCCTCAGCGCCCGCCTCTTTCACAAACCGCACTGCATTCGCCACGCCATCCGCAACCGCCCCATGGTAGCTGCCAAACGGCATATCCGCCACCACCAGCGCCCGCCGCACCGCCCGCCGCACTGCGCGCGTGTGATGCAGCATCTCGTCCACCGTGACGGCCAGCGTGTTCTCGTGTCCCAGCACCACCATAGCCAGCGAGTCGCCCACCAGCAGCAGGTCTATCCCCGCCTCATCCGCGAGCCGCGAAGACGAGTAGTCATAAGCCGTGAGCGCAGAGATGGGTTTGCCCTGCCGCTTCATTTCGACAAGCGCGGGAACAGTAACTTTTGTGATGGGGATGCCGGTCGAAGCGGTGCTCGACCCGCCGGGGAAGTTGGTAACGCTCATGGTTGTCTCCAGTGCCGCTCCGCAAACTCAGGATGCGACCCGAACGAATCCAGTATACGCCCGAAGCCAGGCCCGGATGCAATTCCGCCGTCCCTGCTGCACTCCAGGAATACGTGCGCTTGCTGTTCCCGTGTGGTACGTCGCACACTGTAGATCATCATGCTCATCCCACTGGACGCGGGAATCGAAGCCGGGCTCGGCGCTCTCGGTGGCCTCGGCCTCGTCGCTGGCGGCTATGCCTATGCCGCGATGGCCCCTGGTTCACAGCTCTTCGGACGCACACTCACTGCCCCGCGCCGCCCCGGTGAGCTGGCCCTCACCTTCGACGACGGTCCCAACCCCGCCTGCACCCCGCGCCTGCTGGACATTCTCGCCCAGCACGACGTCCGCGCCACATTCTTCCTCGTTGGCCGCTACGCCCATGCCGAACCAGATCTCGTCCGCCGCATTCAAGCCGCCGGACACCTCATAGGCAACCACTCCTGGTCCCATCCCAACCTGGCCATCACGCCGGCGCGCCGCGTCGTGGAAGAACTCACCCGCACCCGCGACACCCTGCAGCACTTCACCGGCGCTCCCATCCGCTACTTCCGCCCACCCTTTGGCGCCCGCCGTCCCATCGTGCTCAGAACCGCTCGTGCGCTGAGAATGACTCCAGTACTCTGGAACGCCATCACCACCGACTGGAGCGAGCCATTGGCCGACCGCATCGCAGCGCGCCTGACCAGCAAGATCGACAACAATCAGCGGAAGGGATGGGCAACGAACCTCGTCCTCCACGACGGCGGGCATTTGCAGATCGGCGCCAACCGCAACCCCTCCGTTACCGCCGCCGGCCAGTTGCTCGCGAAATACAAGCCAACCCACCACTTCGTCACGCTGGATGCATGGAATCCAGCAAACCCCGGAACAACCACGGACCCTCGTCAGTCCCTATTCCCTATTCCCTAATCCCTATTCCCTCGGTACCCATCTCGGCAAACGCCCCCCGCGCCGCCTCAATCGTCGCCGCCACTTCAGCCTCACCATGCGCCGTCCCCAGAAACGCCGCCTCGAACTGCGAAGGCGGCAGCCACACGCCCCGATCCAGCATGGCGCGGTGAAAGCGGGCGAAGGCCGCGGTGTCGGATCGGGCGGCCTGTTCGTAGTTCGTCACCGGGCCGGAGGTGAAGAACCATGTCCACATGGAACCCACGCGGTTGACGCCAACCGCAATGTTGGCGTGCTGGGCTTCCTGGGCCACGCCGCCCTCGACTGCTGCCGCCGTAGCCTCGAGTTGCGCATAAATCTTAGTGGCATTGGCCTGCAAATGGCTGATTGTGGCGATGCCGGCGGCCATCGCCAGCGGGTTGCCGCTCAGCGTTCCGGCCTGATAAACCGGCCCGAGAGGCGCCAGCTGATCCATGAAGACACTCTTGCCTCCGAACACGCCTACGGGCAAACCGCCGCCCACGATTTTGCCCAGCGTGACGAGGTCGGGGTCGAGCGAAAACGCCTCGCAGGCACCGCCCAAGGCAACGCGGAAGCCGGTCATGACTTCGTCGACGATGAACAGAGCACCGTGTTGCTTGGTGACTCTTCGCAGCCCGTCGAGGTAGTCCTCCGCTGGCGGAATGACGCCGCCAAAACGAACATTGACTTCGTAAAGCTTTTGCAGTTGGGGCTGATAACCGAAGGCTGGCGGAATGCATCCAGCGTTGCCGACGATCGGCTCGACAATGATGGCTGCAATTTCGTTGGGGTGGGCGTCGAAAGCCGCTTCGACAGCGCCAATGTCGTTATAAGGCAGCGTCAGCGTCAGCGCCGCAATCTCCTCCGGAACCCCCGCTGACCCCGGAATCCCAAACGTCGCCACGCCAGACCCAGCCTTCGCCAGCAGTCCATCCGAGTGCCCGTGATAGCAGCCCTCGAACTTCACAATGATCTTCCGCCCGGTCGCCGCCCGCGCCAGCCGGATGGCCGACATCGTTGCCTCCGTCCCCGAGCTCACAAACCGCATCTTCTCAATCGCCGGATAACAGGCAACAATCCGCTCCGCCAAATCCGCCTCAGCCGCCGTCGAAGCCCCAAAGCTGGCCGACGACCGCGCCGCCCGCTCAATCGCCTCCACCACCGGCGGAAACGCGTGCCCCAGGATCATCGGCCCCCATGAGCCGAAGTAGTCGATGTACCTGTTGCCGTCCGCGTCGATAAGATACGCGCCTTCAGCCCGCTCCACAAACGGAGGCGACCCGCCCACCGCCTTGAACGCCCGCACCGGCGAGTTTACCCCGCCAGGAAAGAAGCGCTCCGCGCGCTGTTGAAGTGCCTGCGATCTGCTCCGATTCCGCGTGTCGATTGGCCAACTCATCGTGCTGCCAGTATAGAATCCGCCGCTTCGCCCTCGATTTGAATCGCCCCGCTCCCCGCTCTCATCTCGATAGTTGTGAGCGATCTCGAAAACATCGGCGACCGGCTGCTCGTCATCTTCGATGGCCATTGCGGCTTCTGCAATCGCTCCGTTCGCTGGTTCCTCACCCGCGACCGCAAAGACCGCCTCCGCTTCGTCGCCTCCGAATCGCCCAAAGTCGGCGCAATCCTCGCCCGCCAAGGCATCACTCAAACCGATCAGGGTTTAGGCTCCAGCACCCTCGCTCCCAGCACCATCCTGGTAGTCCGCAATCCCGAGAGCCCCGCGGAGCAGGTCCTTGTCCGTTCCGACGCAGCAATCGCCATGCTACGCGAGCTTCCGCGCCCCTGGCCCACCGTCGCCGCCATCCTGCGCTGCATTCCCCGACCCCTCCGCGATCTCGGCTACCGTCTAATCGCCCGCTTCCGCTACCGCATCTGGGGACGCCTCGAAACCTGCCCGATTCCCACACCCCAGGAGCAAATCAGATTTCTCTAATGCACCAACGCACAGCACCAATCCTGCTAGAATCGTCTCTTCCGGATTGACAGCAAGCCAAGCGGCTCGCCCAGATCTTCCCCAGAAAGCCCTCATCGTGCCAGAAGAATCCAAATCCAAGCCCGTATCCAAGCCCGTCACTTACGCCGACGCCGGCGTCGACATCTCCAGCGGCGACCGCGCCAAGGAGCGCATCAAATACCTGGCGCAAAAGACCTTCAACCGCAATGTCCTCGGCGGCATCGGAGGGTTCGGCGCACTCTTCCGCCTTGATCTGCAGCGTTGGAAGAACCCCATCCTGGTCAGCTCGGCCGACGGAGTTGGCACCAAGCTCAAAGTCGCCTTCGAACTCGGAATGCACCACACCGTCGGCGCCGATCTGGTCAACCACTGCGTCAATGACATCGCCGTCCAGGGCGCAATTCCTCTTTTCTTCCTTGATTACCTCGCCACCGGCCGCCTCGACCCCGAAGTCACCGAATCCGTAGTCACCGGCCTGGCCGAAGCCTGCAAAGCCAGCGGCTGCGTCCTCGTCGGCGGCGAGACCGCCCAGATGCCCGGCTTCTACTCGGACGGCGAGTACGACTTGGCAGGCTTCATCGTTGGCGCAGTCGATCGCGACAAGCTGGTCACCGGCGCGACCATCAAGCCCGGCGACGTGCTCATCGGCCTGCCCTCAACCGGCCTCCACACCAACGGCTACTCCCTCGCCCGCAAGCTGCTCTTTGAGGTCGCCGGCTACAAGCCCACTCAGTATGTCTCAGCCATCAAAGACAAAGCCGGCGCAGCCCTGATGAAGACCCACCGCAGCTATCTCTCCATCATTCAAAAGCTCGTCACCGCAGGCGTCACCAGCGGAATGGCCCACATCACCGGCGGCGGCATCACGGAAAACCTGCCCCGCATTCTGCCCAAAGCCACCTCCGCCCAGGTTGAAATCGGCTCCTGGCCAGTTCAGCCCATCTTCGAGCACCTGCGCACCCTCGGCCAGGTCTCGCAGGATGAGATGATGCGCACCTTCAACATGGGCATTGGCCTCGTCGCAGTCATCCCCGCCGCCAAATTCGCCCGCGCCAAAACCATCCTCGACCGCGCCGAAGAAAAATTCCACGTAATCGGCCGCGTAGTCAAAGGCGACCACCGGGTGCAATACACATGAGCGGGCCAACCCGCCTCGGCATTTTGCTCTCCGGCCGCGGCTCCAACTTCCAGGCTATCGCCCGATCCATCAGAGAAGGCCGTCTCCCCGGCGTAGAAATCGCCGTAGTCATCTCCAACGTCGCCAACGCCCCCGGCCTCAAAGCCGCAGCCGAACTCGGCCTCCCGCACGCCACCTTCGTCTCCAAAGGCCGCCCCCGCGCCGACCACGACGCAGACGTAATCGCCTGCCTCCAAAGCCACAAAGTCGACCTCGTCTGCCTTGCAGGTTACATGCGTCTGCTCTCACCGGCCTTCATCGCCGCCTTCCCCAACCGTATCCTCAACATCCACCCCTCACTGCTCCCCGCCTTTCCCGGCCTGGAAGCCCAGCGCCAGGCCTGCGAATACGGCGCAAAAGTATCAGGCTGCACCGTCCATTTCGTCGACGAGCACCTCGACCACGGTGTAATCATCCTGCAGCGCGCCATCCAAGTCCTCGAAACCGACGACGCCCACGCCCTTGCCGCCCGCATCTTGGCCGAGGAGCACTTAGCCTATACCGAAGCCATAGCCCGCGTAACCAGTGGCGATTACGAAATCCGCGGCCGTCGTTTCGTTCGCAAGCCCACGTAGATTTTCGCGTCGCCGCCTGGAACGCCTCCAGCAGGATGTTTGTCCCTTAAAATGATTGAAAATAAAATAGATCTGTCATCCTGAGCGAAGCGTACTTCAGCGGAGTCGAAGGACCTGCATTTGTTCTTGCATTCAACCCGACCCCGACCCACCTTGCCCCATCCTTGCGACTTTTCCTTGTCGAAAGGGCAGGAAGCCTCGACCGCAAACCGGCCCGTTTCACGAAGTTGTCAACCCCCCAATTCCCAACCATCTTCATAAATGACTGTTTCTAAATAACTTATTTCTTTCCTGACTTTGCGTTGAATTAACCTCATTTCCCCTAACCTTATAAACATCCAGACAAACAGCGGAAGCACCGTGCCCGGCGAATGACCTCGCCCTCCTTCATGGCTCAGCGGAGTGGCGCCGGGGCAAGGGACCGCGTTTGTCCGGACGGGCCCGCTCTCCGCTGGAATCCAGACCGTAACCACGGCAACTTCCAGCCCTGAGAGCGGCCCATCGCGTGCCGGCGGCCAGCCCGGGCGGTGCTGTCCGCTGGCCCGGTTGATCGCAGAATGAAATAAAAAACTTCACCGTATGCAGCGGTGAAGCAGATGCATCTCTTTTAGGAAAAGACACTTGCAGGTCGTAGCTTGGTTCCCAATCGCCTGTGGAACTGTGGCCCGCCATTCGCTCAACAATCGCCCGATCAATCGAATTCAAACCTGGGCAGCATTTGCTGCCCTTTTCCAGTCTCAAGGAGCTTCCTGAATGAATTCCGTAGCCAACATCTGGAACCACCCCAAAACCTCCGCCGCTGGCCTCCTCATCGCCATCGTCACCGTCACCGGAGTCCTTTCCCAGCAGGGCATCAACCTCGGCCACGCCGGCGCCGGCACCATCGTCACTTTGGCTGGCGCACTAGCCACCGCGCTCCTCGGCCTGCTCGCCAAAGACCCCGGAACAAATAGCGCGGGCCAATCAACCACTCCGCCCGCCACCGCTACTGCCAAACTCGGCGTCTGGGCCCTCATCGCACTTCTGATCCCGCTCCCATTCCTCTCCGGCTGCTCCGGCGTCACAGTGGCAAACGACATTGTCAACTGGACCCCAGCCTTGCAAAGCGCCGTAGCCACAGTCGACTCCACCGCTGCCCTGCTTGCCCCCGCCGACGCACCCATCTTCACCGCCGCCACCATCGGCTTCGACGCCGCCTCAAATCTGCTCGTCGCCCAGGCCAAAGCCTACCTCGCCAACCCCTCCGCCAGCACGCTGGCCCAGATTCAAACCCAGGTCGTCACCTTCCGGCAGCAGGTCGACACCGCCCTGCTCCAGACCGCAAAAATCGTCGATCCCGCCAGCCAGAAGCACGCCCTCGCCGCCGTCCAGGCCGTAGCCACAATAGTCGGCGTCCTACTGTCCCTGGTTGAATCCATCAGCAGCAAAGCCGCCGTAGCCCAAATGGCCGCAAACTCCACCATCAAGCAAGCCACCGTCCAGCCCTATCTGGACTCATTGCAATCCGCAAACATCGTCGCCACGCATTACAACGAGCCACTGGCCCTTGCCAACAATCAGTTGGCTCAGGCTGCGCATGCTCAATCAAGGGCGGGTTTCTAGAACATTTTCAGAAACGCAGCCTTGCATCAGCGCACGACTTTCCAGCTTACGGGAAAACTCATCGGGAGCCGCAAGAAGTGTCAGGGCACGGCCGGGGTACCGGGGGACCCTCTGGGTCGGGGTCGCCGTGCCGCAGATCGACCAAATTGGGTTTGGGCTTTAGCCCCGGAGGGAACGTCTCTTCACAAAATCTGCGCAGATTCGCTTACGTATTCTCATCCCGCGCCTCGCCAAGAATCAGCTTGATCGTAATCTGCTTTCTCCCGCGATAGATCGTCACGCTGATCGTGTCGCCGGCCTGGTGCTTGTCCATCATCGCGTTGATGTCCTGCGGATCGGTCACTTCCTTCCCGTCGACAGCCACAATCAAATCCCCGCCCAGCATGATCGGCGTATTGCCAACGTAAGCCTGCTCGTTGCCGCCGCGCAGTCCGGCCCGCTCCGCCGCGCCACCCGGAATCACCTTCTGAATCAGCACGCCGGAATCCGCCGCCAGCCCCATCTGCGAAGCCAGATCGGGCCCGATCGCGTAAGAAATAATCCCCAGCGACGGCCGCTTCACGCGTCCGTACTTCGTCAGGTCCGCCAACACCGCTTTCGCGGTATTCACCGGAATGGCAAAGCCGATCCCCGAGCTCTGGTCCGCGCCGTTGGAGGCGATCATGGTATTGATTCCGATCACCTCGCCGCGCGAGTTGAGCAGCGGCCCGCCCGAGTTGCCCGGATTGATCGCCGCATCTGTCTGGATCGCATCCTCGATCAGCGCGCCCTCCGATCCGCGAATCGACCGGATGGAGCTGATGATTCCCCGCGTCATGGTCCCGCTCAGCCCGAAGGGATTGCCGATCGCATAAACCTTCTGTCCCACCGCAAGCCCGCTCGAGTCGGCAAGCGTCACTGGCTCCAGATTCGGCGCGTCGATCTGCAAGAGCGCCAGGTCATGCACGCGATCCGTACCCACCACCTTGGCCGCATAGCGCCGCTTGTTGCTCAGCATCACCTCGATGCCGCGATTCGCGCCAGCCACCACGTGGTAGTTGGTCAGCACATGGCCCGCCTTGTCCAGAACGAACCCGGAACCCTGCCCCTGCTGCGGCACCGTCCCATAAAAGAAGTTGAACACCAGCGTGGTTGAAGTAATGTTCACCACCGAAGGCAGCACCCGTTTGTAAATGCCAATATTGTTCTGCTCCTCCGCGTCGTATGCCGGCGCGGCCTCAGCCTCCGTCAGCTCCAGCGGAGAGCCGCCATCGTGCGCGCCCAGCAGCGACACGTGGTGCAGTGACAAACGGCCAAGCACGCTGGGCAAATGGGTGGTGAGAAAGATGAACCCACCCACCAGCAACACAACCAGAACAATTCGGCGCAATCTCATAGCTTTTCTAACCTTCCATAACCTTCCAAGCGCTCCGTGCCCCATCCCCGCTCCGTGCCCCATCCATTCGCAGCTTCATCGCGAATGGGTGGGAAACCACAGCAGCCCGGTACACCATCCTTCCGCCTTTTTACAAAGGATGGAAAACCTCAACGCCTTCCCGGCCGGATAACTGTTCACTCATCCCTATTCTAAAACTCGTCCTCACGAATTTTGTTGCTCTCCGCCTTCAGCCGCGTCCACAACTCCACCACCTGCCCGTGCAGCCCATCAAGATCCCCAGCATTTTCCAGCACATAGTCCGCCCGCGCTTTTTTCTCCGCATCCGGAATCTGGTGCTTCAACCGCGTCCGCGCATCCGCCGCCGCCGTCTCTATCGTGGCTCCATCCTGGCTGATCCGCGCCGCATAGCGCGCCACTTTCATCTCATCGGGAGCCGTAACCACCGCCACGCGATCGAACCGCTTCCGCCAATCCGCCAGCACACTCTCCTGTTCTCCGCGCAAGCGTGCATCCCGCTCGACTTCAAATATGAGCGCGGATTCCACGACTGCGACAGCAGCCGGCTCGGCGCGAAACACATCCTCCATCCACCGCCGCTGCTCCCGAATCACCGCCGGATGCACGATCGCATTCAACTCGTTAAGCCGCCCGCCCTTGAAAGCCATTTCCGCCAGCCGCGCCCGATTCAACCGCCCATCCGCGCCCACAACCTCATTGCCAAACGTCGCCACAATCGAGGCGTAAACCGCCTGCCCCGGCTCCATCAGTTTCCGCCCTAACTCATCGGCTTCAATCAACCGAGCACCCAGCTCACGCAGATAGCCCGCAACGGTGCTCTTGCCGCTCCCCAGCCCGCCCGTAAGCCCCACGCGCAGCATCGGCTACAACCCTCGCCGCATTTTGGCCGCCCGCACGGTGTTCGCCATCAGCATCGCAATTGTCAAAAGACCCACTCCGCCCGGCACCGGCGTATAGGCACCCGCCACTTCGAATGCCTTCGGATGCACATCGCCCACAATCGTCGAACCTCTCTTCGCAAACGCCGCCTCGCGTTTCGCGTTGCCCGCAAAGTAGCGGTCAAACTCCGACCGTTCTGTAATCCGATTGATGCCCACGTCGATAACCGTCGCCCCCGGCTTCACCATCTCCGCCGTAATGAACCCAGGCCGCCCAATCGCCGCCACCAGAATGTCCGCCTCGCGTGTCACCGCTCCCAGGTCCCGTGTCTTCGAGTGGCAAATCGTCACCGTCGCATTCTGATGCAGCAGGAGCATCGCCGCCGGCTTGCCCACAATATCGCTACGCCCCACAACCACTGCGTGCGCCCCGGCCATCGCAATTCCGCTGCGCTTCAGAATTTCAATCACCCCCGCCGGCGTGCATGGCGCCAGCGCGGGCCGTCCCGCCTGAAGCCGCCCCGCATTCACCGGATGAAACCCATCCACATCCTTCGCCGGATCCACCGCGTCCAGCAGCGCCTTCGCATCCACTTGCGCGGGAAGCGGTAACTGAATCAGAATCCCGTCAATTTCGTCGCGACTGTTCAAGCTCGCCACCAGGTCCATCATGTCTTCCGTCGTTACAGAATCTGACGGCGTAATCAGCTCGCTATACAAGCCAAGTTCAGCGCAAGTCTGCACCTTGTTGCGCACATAGATTTCTGAAGCAGGCACGTGCCCGACCAGCACCGCCGCCAGCCCCGGCCGAATCCCCTGCGCCGCCAGCCCGCGCACGTCCGCCGCCACTTCCTCTTTGATTGCCGCAGCAATCGCCGCCCCATCAAGAACCTTGCCCATCATTCGCTCCAACCTCATCCTATCGGCTCGGCCTCAATCGTTAGAAAAATTTAAGTGTTGATGTCCTCCCGAATTGCCGACAAACACCTTGCCCGCACGCAGTTCCGCACCGCAGCCGACCTATCGCCGAATGGAGACACCAACCCACCATGAGCCCGATGCAATTCAGCCACGCCATTGCGCTACCCTGGGCTCACCTGCGCCTACCGCCGTTCCCCCAGGTCGCCATTCGCGTACTGCAACTCACCAACAATGAAAATGTGCAGCTGCACCAATTGAGCGAGCTCATCTCCTCTGACGCCGCCTTCGCCAGCGAAGTGCTCACCATCGCCAATTCAGCCTTCTACGCTCCGAGGTTTCCCGCCTGCACCATCCTCCAGGCCATCGCCGTTCTCGGCGCCAATCACCTGCAAGGGATGTGTCTCACCGTCGCCGTCCGATCCTATCTCGGCAAGTCCCTCAATCATCCCCTCATCCGCAATCTATGGCGTCATAATCTGGCCTGCGCCATGATCGCCGAGCAGCTTGCCGCCGCCGGCTTCATGGACAAAGACTCGGCATACACCGCCGGAGTCATGCATGACGTTGGACGCCTGGCGCTGGCCGTAATCCGTCCCGATGAGTACGCCGCTCTGCTATCCAGGCACGAGGGCTCGCCTGCCAGCATCCTGCCGCTGGAAACAGAGTTATTCGGATGCGACCACTGCCAGGCCGGCCGCCATCTTGTGTCCGATTGGACCCTGCCTCCCGCGTTCGAAGCCATAGTCTGCAACCATCATTCCCTGCGCCGTGCCGACGGCGTCTGGAGCATGGATGAGTTGATCAAGGTGAGCTGCCGATTGGCCGATGCAGCCGGCTTCCCCGCATTCCCAGGCTGCGAAATCGCGCAGTTCTCCCTCCTGAGAGACGAACTGCCGGCTCGCGAACAGCGCACCTTCCACACTGAGCTCGAAACCCTGGCAGGAGAAGTCGCCAGCCGAATCAACGCCGTCGAGTCCCTCTAGCTCCGCATTCGCGCAATCTATCAGAATCATCCTCCAACTTTTAACTTTTGCTGCTCCATCCTTCCCGTTCTTTGCGAAGGGTAGGAAACCTCGCACGAATGCACCCGCGAATTCGCAGAAACCGAAAAAACAAATCAATCCTTCAGATTCCAGCCGTTTCCCTATTTCTATCTCTCTATCGCTCCCACTAGTCTGGAATGTCTTTTGGTACGTGCAATGCCCGAGCTGAAAATCTCCAGCGAAATTACACCCAACGGAATGCGCTCCATCCTGCTTGAAAACAGCCTGCTCCGTCTGGTTATTCTCCCCGATGCCGGCGCCAAGATCGATCAAATCACCTACAAACCCCTCGCCGCCGATCTCTTGTGGCGTCATCCCCAACTGATCCCGGCTTCGCACCCACCCGGCACTTGCTACGACGACGTCTGGAGCGGCGGCTGGGACGAGCTTTTTCCCAACGACGAGCCCGGCCCCATCGGCGGCCGCCTGCTCCCCGACCACGGCGAACTCTGGACCGGCCATTGGCGAGCCGAGCCCTTCGAACGCGACGATGCGGTCGGGGTGCATCTGAGCCTCGAAACGCCCATCAGCAACTTCCTCGTGGAACGCACTCTACTGCTCGGCTCCCACAGCGCCTCATTCGAAATCCAATACCGCTTCACCAATCAGGGGACCCAGACCTTCCCCTTCCTGTGGAAGCTGCACCCCGCCTTCGCCGTCTCCGCCAGTCATCGCATCGACTTCCCACCCATGACCGTGCTGCGCGAGCCGGAGTTTCCCGGAACCCTCGGCGCCGCGCCGTCCAGCTTTCCCTGGCCCCATGCTCCCCTCGGTGAGACCACGCTCGACCTCCGCCAGGTTCCCGGCGCAGGCTCACGCGCGGTTCATTTCTTTTATGGCGCCGGCCTGGTCTCTGGATGGTGCGGCATCACCAACCGCGCCAGCGGCCTCGGCTGCGCCCTTCGTTTTGACCCACGTATCCTCTCCAGTTGCTGGCTTTTCGCCACCCACGGTGGATGGCGCGACCTGAACGTAGTGGTCCTTGAGCCCGCCACCGGCTATCCCTTCCAGATGCAGTCGATGATCGCCAGCGGCCGCGCCCGTCTCCTCGCCCCTGGTGAAAGCCTGGAGACCACAGTCCTCTTCTCCGCACAGCAAGGCCTGACCTCCATCGGCGGCATCGACGCAACCGGCCGAATCCTCCCCGGCGACGACAGTTAGGCATTTACATTTAACTGGTCAATACAAAAAAGGCTTCTCAGCCTGAGCAAAGAGAAAGTCAGCGGAGTCGAAAAGGCCGCCATGAGCGAAGTCGAAGGGGACCTGCATTTCGGGAATTGTCTACGCCTTCGCCTTCACCACCCCCGGCTCCAGCGACAACAGAATCGCCGCCACAATCGCCACAACCGCCCCCGCCCCCTGCATCCAGGTCAGCCGCTCATGCAGTAGCGCCACCGCCAGCCCCACTGTCAGCAGCGGAAACAGTGAAATCAGCGAAATCACGATCGAAGCCTTCCCACCCGATTCCAGCGCCCGAAAGCTTGTCCAGGCCCCCAGGCCATTCAAGGCCCCGCCGGCCACCGAGCAAACCACCACCGTCGTTCCCAGCCCCCAATGCGGCCGCGCCACAACTATCACCGCCGCCGACAGCACCACCATCGCCCAGCAGAACCACAGAAACGACCGCTCGCTCGAAATCCGATTCGTTGACAGCTTCTGCGTCACCCCGGTTATGCCCCAAAGAACCAGCGCCAGCACCGCAAACCAAAGCCAGACCATCCAACCCTCCTAAATCAGGCGTTCAGCAGGTAAATGGCCACGAATGCCAGCCCCAGCCCGATCCATTGCACCCGTCCCAGCCGCTCCTTCAGAAACACCAGAGCCAGCAAAACCGTCACCATAGGAAAAAGTGCCGTCACCGGAGTCACCACTGAAGCCTTGCCGCCCTTCACCATGGCCTGAAAATAGGCCATGTTCCCCACCCCGCCCAGAATTCCCGTCAAGAAGGCCCAGAAAACACCCCTGCCGCGTCCCTCGCGCTTTTCGCCCGCCGCGGCCCGCTTCACTTTCCAAGCGACAAAAATCAGCAGCGGCAGAATCCCCACCGTGAACAGCAACTGGTTCGTGTATGCGTCCACGCCGTCCGAAGCGATCTTCGAGACCAGCCCCCACGTCCCCCACATCACAATGGTGACCAGCGACCAGAACAGCCACAGCGGCAGGCGCCGCGGTCGGCCCTCACCAGCCATAGTTCTCTCCGCAAACAAACATGCGCCGAGCATACCCGCCGCGCCGGTCCACCGGCAATGCCCGTCTCCGCTAGCCGCTCCTGTTTTGCGGTTCATTCCTTCGCTCTGTCCGCACGCGCCTTCCAACCCGCTCCGCCGCCGTTCTATCATTCCCCGTCAGGCAGGCAATCGCCCATGAAAATTACCGCCGTTGAAGCCATTCATCTCCGCGCCGAGGACCCGCTGATCGAGCTCTTCGACGGCTCTTACGACGACTGCATCCTCGTCGTCCGCACCGACTCAGGCCTCACCGGCATCGGCGAAACCGAGTCCATGGCTCCAGCCATCCAGGCCATCGTGCGCGGCCCGTCCGCCCACAACCACGCCCGCGCTCTCTCCGCCGTCCTTGTCGGCGCTGACCCTTCGGACCCAGCCGCTCTCTGGCAGCAGATGTTCGAGGCAACCGACTACCTGGGCCGCCGCGGCCTCACCATGCATGCCATCGGAGGCCTCGACTTAGCTCTCTGGGACCTGCGCGGCAAAATCGAAGTCAAGCCCATCCACGCGCTGCTTGGAGGAGCTCGCCGCGACCGCCTCCCCGCCTATGGAACGATCTATCCCATGGCGCAAACGCCCGAGGAAGTCCGCGCCCAGGTCGCCGCAGGGCAGGCCCGCAACCTGCGCAACTTCAAGTTTGCCGCCGACCCATGGTGGCTCAACGACATCGCCCATACCGGCCGCCTGCTCTCCGCCGCCCGAAAGCAGGCCGGCGACCAGGCCCATCTCATTGTTGACGCCGCACTCAGCTACTCGACCGCCGCCGAAGGCCTGCGCCTCTATCCTATTTATCGCGAAGTAGGCATCTGGTTCCTTGAAGCCCCGCTCCCCCTTGACGACGTGGAAGGCCATCTGGAAATGAGCCGCCACGGAATCCCGCTCGGCGTAGGCGACCTCGGCCTCACCCACGTCCGCGAGTTCATCGAGATGATGGACCATGGCGGCGCCAGCATCTGCCAGCCCGACATCTCGCAAGTCGGCGGCTTCACCGGCATCCTCAAAGTTGCCGCAGCCGCCTACGCCCGCAACAATCGCGTAATCACCCACGGCTATAAGACCAACATCGAGATCGCCGCCAACCTCCACTTCCTCGCCGCCCAACCTAACGAGGAGCCGCTAGAGTTCTCGTTAAGCCACTCGCCCCTGCGCTGGCACACCACGAACGAGCATTTCCCGGTGGAAGAAGACGGCTGCGTCAGAGTCCCGCAGACGCCGGGGCTCGGCGTCACGCTGAATCAGGAAACCATCGAGCGCTACCGCTTCAAGCAATAGATCAACTCACTCGTAGCATCATCTTCAGCGTCTCCCCCGGCTCTTTCGTCATCCGATCGAAGGCCCGCTGGCCTTCTTCCAGCGGCAACTCCTCCGTCCACGGCCGCAGATCGATCTCGCCGTCTACCAGCAGCTTCAATGCCCGCTCAAAATCCGCCGGCGTGTATGCAAACGACATCGCCACCCGGTGCTCCTTACGGATGCTCGTCACAAAATCGATCTCGCTCCGCTCCTGCCCCATGCCCAGCAGCACCACCAGCCCGCCGGGCCTGCACAGATCGAATGCCGCCTGCCGCGCCGGCCCCACGCCTGACGCGTCGAGCACCAGATCCAGCCCATGCCCGGCAAACCGCTTTGCTTCGTCGCGCCCTGCGTCTTTACTCACATTCGCCGCAAGCGTTGCGCCCATCTTCCGCGCCGTCCCGAGCCGCACCTCGCTCACGTCCTCCACCAGCACCTCGCGCACTCCAAGCCGTTTCGCTGTCAGCAGCGCCAGCGACCCCATCGTCCCGCCACCCACAATCCCCATGCGGAAGAAAGGCAGCGGCGCGGCAAGCCTGAACAGGTGAACAATGTTCGCCAGCGGCTCTGCAACCACCGCCTGCGCATCGCTGAGCGCGTCTGGAATCTCATACACCTGCGTCTCCGGCACGCTCACAAACTCCTGGTAGCAGCCTGCCGTCTGGTCCATCCCCAGCAGGCGCCAGCGCTCGCAAAGGTTTTGTGCTCCGCTCAGGCAAGCCGTGCACCGTCCGCAACTGATCAGCGGATTGGCCACCACCCGCTTGCCATCAGCCGCGCGCCGGCCCACCAGCTCATGCCCCAGCACCAGCGGAGGAATGCGCCGCCTGCTATGCCCCAGGAATCCCGAAATGTCCGACCCGCAAATCCCCGCGGCCGCAACCGCAACTTCACACTCCCCCGGCGCCGGCTGCGATCGTGGCCGGTCTTCCAGCGTCACCTCGTGCGGAGCCGTGTAAACCAGTGCGCGCATTTCTCTCCTTAGAGAACTCTTGCCGCGGAATCGGGCTATTCTCTCAACTGGATTAGAGTAGAGCATCCCTCAGGGGCTGAAGCCCAGGTCGATATCGTGCAACTTGCGGCACGGCTGAAGCCGTGCCCTGACACTTCTTGCCGCTTCCGTTGAGTACTTTCGCTCGCTGTCAAGCCATACCCTTTTGAGCGCACCAAGTCCATTTCGATTTCCCCGAATGTTGGTTCATCCCACGCGTTCCAACTCCGACTCGATCGACCCCCACCTTTGCGGCTGGTTGGCATAAGCCCGCGGCGTACAGTGCATATACTTCTTGAACACGGAAGCAAAATAGGCCGGGTTGCAGAACCCGCACCGATCCGCCACCTCTGCCACGTGCAGCCGCGGATCCAGCAACAGCCGCTTGCCCATCTCCAGCCGCTGCCGTATCAAATACTCTTCCAGCGTATGCCCCGTCGTCCGGCTGTATACGCGCCCCAGGTGGCCGGCGGAAAGCTTCAAATCCTGCGCCAGATCCTGGATCGTCACCTTTTCCGGCCCCAGCTCGCGAACCAGCCGGTGCGTCTCGCTCACAATCTTTTCTTCGCGCTGCGAGAACATCTGCACCACCTGCTGCCGCAGCTTGTCCACGTAGCTCCTGAACGCTTCCGCCAGGGCAAACGAGCTTGGCGAACCCACAATGATCTGCACCGCCCGTTCCTTGGCCGCGTTCACCAGCGCCGCGCTGATTCCCATTGTCCCTAGCTCCCGTGCCAGGTGCTCGCAGGCCCAGGTCAGCAATCCGCGCGCCTGCTGCAACTGCGCCACCGAAGCTGCTGCCGGAGCCGCGCTGGCCAGGAACTCCCTCACTGCTCCGCTGATGGCCGCCGAATCCGCCAGTTGCAGCGCCTTCAACACCCGCCCCAGCGCCTGCGCCGGCTGCTTCTCCGGCTCCGGCAGCGTCTCAAAGCAGTTCACCGACAAGTGCCCTGACTCCAGCGCCGATGCCGCCTCGTGATACGCCCTGAGCAGCTCCGCCGATTGCTGATGCAAGCCGCTGATGCCCACCCGCGCCAGCGGAAATCCCTGCGCCCGCGCAACCCGCAGCAGCGTCTGCGCCATCTCTTCCAGCAGCATCCGCTCGTTGCCGGCCGTACGCGACCGCTGCGCAGTGAAGATGCACATCTCTCCCGGCGTAACCACGGTGGACAGCGTATTCGGCCAGCTCTGGCATTTGTCCTCGATCATGTGCGCCACCCGCGCCAGCGCCAGGCTGCCTCCAATCGCCTTCGCCCCGCCCAGTTCCCCAACGCGCTTGGGCGTAAACGGCGCCTGCGCCTCCGGGCTCTCCTCCATTGCCGCCTGCAACCGTAGCACCAGCACCCGGTCGGGATAACGCTCCAATCCAACGTTGCTCGCCAACTCCCGCACCTGCTCCAGGCTTCCCCCGGCTCCGTTGCCCATCTGCCCTGACAGCAGCATCTCCGCCAGTTCCCGCCGGTCCAGCGCCAGCTCCCGCTCGCGCATCCGCTGGAACTCGCTCATAATCTCCAGCCGCTTCCAAGCGTTCGAAAGGTAGCGCGCAAACACTTCCAGCATGCGCAGCATCTCCGCCAGTTGCGCCGTGGTCACCACCGGGACGCGATAATATGCATCCTCAAGCCGCGCCATGTCGATGTGCGGCTGGGCTCCGAGCGACTCCTTCACATACTCAAATCCCTCCGCACTCGCGGGCACTGCCAGCACCTGTCCGCTGAACAGCGTGCCCAGGTACCGCCCCTCGCATACAACCGGAACCGCAATGTCAGTAAGCCCCACGTGGCACGGATAAACCTGGCTCTTGCCCGTCGCCCGGCAGCGTTCCTTGGCCGGCTTGTCGCTGCGCGCGCAAGTGCTTTCCTCGTGCTTGCCAAAGCCATGCACCAGGTCGCAGAAATGCGTGCTCGGACTCGGCGAGCTCCGCCCCGGCAACTCTGCACCTGCAGGTTGCAATTGCACCAGCGCGTCTCCGGTATTCACCCGCGGCCCCTGGCTGGGATCGAACAGCTCCAGGTCCTCGGCCCACATCAACTCCACGTTGCGAATGGGGCTCGAATCGTTCAGGAGCACAAGAAAATACTCAAACAGCTCCAGATCTTTCTTGAACTCCTGCTTGAGCGTCTCGCTCAGGTCCACCTTTTGCTTCTTCATTTCAATTCGACTCCGCGCCAAAGGGACTGGCGGGGAAATAATAAGCTTCGAAACTCAGTCTTGACTATCAAAAATCCGGCATAAACTTTCGTTTAATTGCGCCAAGCATTTTCAATCTCCAGATTTTGGCTGCCTGAATTCACGGATGGGCCCGAATCGTAAGCCCCCCATCGACCACCAGGTGTGTCCCAGTGACCCACGCCGCCCCTGGGCTAGCCAGGTAAGCCACCGCCGCCGCCACATCGCCCGGCATGCCCCGCCTGCCCAGCGGATGCAACGCCGCGGTCTGTTTCGCCAGCGCCTCCGCATCGTCCGCCGTCCGCAGCCATTCGTCCCACATCGCCGTGTCGATATACCCCGGACAAACCGCGTTCACCCGGATCTTGCGGGCGGCAAGCTCCAGCGCCAGGTTCCGCGTCTGCGCGATCAAGCCAGCCTTCGAGCAGGCGTACGGAATCGCATTCGGAAACGCATGGCTCGCATGAATGGAGCTGATATTCACGATGGCTCCTCCAACGGGAGAAAACAGCGGCACAAGCGCCTGGCTCAGCAGCAACGGAGCCCGGAGATTCACGGCAATCACCCGGTCGAACACCGCGGCAGTCACCTTGTCGTAGGCCAAATCGTATTCAATGCCTGCATTATTGACCAGCACATCCACTTTGATCGCCATCGCACCAATCCGCTCAGCCAGCCCGGCAATGGCTGCGGGCTCGGCCAGATCCGCGACCGCAAAATCCACCTCAGCTCCACCCGCTTTGCGCATCGCTTCTGCCGTTTCCGCCACCAGCGCCGCATTGCAATCCACCAGCACAAGACGTGCGCCGCGGTGGTGCAACTCCTCGGCGATCGCACGCCCAATCCCCTGCGCGGCCCCGGTGACAACCGCAACCAGCCGCGCGAACTCGCCGTTCAATCCGGGCCTATCGTCTTGCATCCGGCTGCCTCCTCACTTGCCTGCCGCGTCTTCCAGAAACACCAGTTCCGAACTCAACGGCTCCCGCAGATGCACTGTTACCCCAGCGCCCATCAATTCCCTGCCTGTAGCCTCGGCGTCCGGCGCGCTGCCATCTTGAAAATGCAGCCGGTAGCGCTTCGCTGCATCCAGGCCGGCCAGCACGAACCGGTGCTCTGCCTCATTCGCGACCGTTCCGCGAAACGCATACAGCACGCCTTTGTCCCGCGCCGGGTCCCAATACTCCAGGCCGTCCCAACGCACGCCGTCCGGACGGTCTGAAACATGAAAGAGCCGCGCATCACGGATCAACGGCCGCAACTGGTCTTTGTACAAAGCAAACGCCTGCTTGGCCGCCTGATGCTGCTCCTCGGTCCAGGCCGTCGTGTCCGTCATGATCGTGGTCCAGCCCATCATTCCGCTGCGCAGCATGTAGAGAAAATTCGCGAGCTTCGGCACCGGCCATTTCTCCACATAGCTCTCCAGCATGGCCGCCGGCAGCACGTGGCTGGTGTCATAGAACGCTCGCCGGTTCGAAAGCGGATCGTACGTATCGGTGATGGAGAAATAGTCCGCGTGCGCCGCCGACCCAAAGTCCACCATCCGCCCGCCGTCATCGCAAACCTCGAACAGCAGCCCCGGATGCTCCCGCCGCAGCGTCGCGTAAATGTCGTAGTAGGCCAGTACCGCGTGGTAGCTCACATCGGTTTCGTTCGACGACAGCACAAAGTCCGAACCCCAATCGTGTTGCACTTTCATGGTGCTGCGGTCCGGCGGCGCGTGCGGATGGTCATCCCTAACGCATCCCTGCGCTACCAAATAGCCATCGTGCTCCAGCATGTCCAGGTGGTAGTCCTCGACAATCCGCTTCACTTCCTTCGCCGCCCAATCGTGCGCAGGCGGATCGCCAATATCGATCGTCTGCCCTTTGAACTCCTCCGGCTTCCAGTCCGGCGCGAGGTCGGCAACCAGCCAGTCGCGCACCGCCGGGTCGCGCGCATTCAACGCCCCAGGCTCGGTGTCCAGCGCCGCTTGCGTCCAGTCTGTCCACACGCCAAAGCGCAGCCCTTGCCGGTGCGCCTCATCCGCGATCACTGCCAGTCCATGGGGAAACTTCTTGGGATTCGGATACCAGTCCCCCACCCCGCGAAACCATCCCGCGTCGATGTGAAACATCTCCAGGCCCAACTCTTTCGACTCCGCAATCATCTTCAGCGCCAGCGCCTCGTCCACGCCCATGCCGCTACCCCAACTGTTGTTCACCATCAGCGGATAATGCGGATCCTTCCACGTCAGCGGATTGCCCAGCACGGCGCGCACCCAGGGCCGCAGTTGATTTCCCGCGCCGTCTGGGCCGCCGTCAAACGCGCCCAGAAGCACCGTCGGCGATTCAAAGCTCCCGCCCGCCGTCAGCCGCGTTTTGAACGGCCCAGGCTCCGGATCGAGGCCCAGCACGCTTCTCACAACGCCTCCACTGCGCGCCAGCGTTATCCGCGTCCGGCCGCTGAACTCGATTCCGGCATACCAGCCGCTCTCGAGCCCGCCGGGACGAAAAACAATCTCCGCCGGGATAACCTCCCGATTCTCACCCTTCGCCGGATGCCCATAGGTGCTCGACTTGCCCGTCCAGCTATAGCCGTCTCCAACCTCATCCAGGTGCGTCCCCACTGCCGACGGCGTATCCGCGCCCTTCTCCACATAGAGGATGCGCAGTTCCCGTCCGGCGTGAAAGAACCAATCCAGCCGCAAGGAATCCACCATGGGCAGCCAGATCTCCTGGCCGCTCAGGTTCTCAATGGTGACGCGATGCTCCACAGGCCCGGAATCCGCACGCGCCTCCCACTCCCACTTAAGCCGAAGATGGGGCTCCGCTGTCTCATACACCATCACGATGTGGCGCTCGTGGCCATCGACGCTTCCCAACTCCGGCTTGAGTTGCCATGTAACCGGAACCTGCGCGCCGCCGGTCTCGACTGTCGCGGGCAATGGGTCGTCTTCCGCGTTCGACCATGTATTCAGCGCAGATCCGCCGATCCATGCGATCCGCGGCGCATGTTCGCCGGCTCGCAAAGCCACCGAGATGCTGGAGTTCGAAACCAGCGTGGCCGATGGTCCTTCCGCAGCCCAGGCGCCGCCCCCAGCTGCGAAGCAAAGGCCGAGCGCTAGACTCTTCAGGCCATAACCTCTTCCGCATCTCACCATATCCAGCATCTTCTCAGCACCGGGCAACAACTGGCTCCAGCCCCCATTGATATCCCCTGCAAAAATAGCAGTCTATCCGCCCTGGCGATATTTCTTGTGTTTTACGGCTTTCCAGGATCGGAGCACCACAGGTCTCTCGAAGCATCGCCCTTTACAATGAAGAGAGAGACTGACCAAGGAGCAATCGATTGCCGCAACGCACATTCAGCATCGTCAAGCCGGACGCGGTCCGCAAAGGCTTCACCGGGGCCATCCTCGCCGAAATCGACAAGGCCGGATTTCAAATCGCAGCCATCAAGGAGCTCTCGATCTCAAAGAAGCAGGCAGAAGGTTTCTATTACGTCCACAAGCAGCGACCTTTCTTTGACGATCTCACCACGTTCATGTCTTCCGGCCCGCTGGTGATGATGGTGCTGGAGAAAGACAATGCCATCGCCGACCTGCGCAAGCTAATGGGCGCAACCAACCCCGCCAACGCCGAAGAGGGAACCATCCGCAAGAAGTTCGCCGGATCGCTGCAGGAAAACGCCATCCACGGATCGGACGCCGAAGATACCGCCGCATTCGAGATCGGCTACTGGTTCGCGGGATACGAGCTGGTTTAAGAGCAGGAGCTCAATGCCACAAACCAGCTCAATAGCTCCCTGCCTTGAGCTGCAGCAGCTCAAAATCTGAGGCGCTCAGGCGGTTCAGGCACGAATCCCAATAGGTTCCCGTCGCATCGCCGGCTGCCACAAGGTCGGGAATGATCGTGGTTGCCCAGGGGCTCACCTTGCCGACCGCCGTATAACTCAACTGATGCTGAGCGAGCAGCGCGAGGCCGTAGTTGCCCGTGTCGTAGGTATAGGCGCCATATGTCGCCAGCGCGGTAAGCACCGTCTTGCACTCCGCCGAGTAGGGACTTGCCGAAATCTGCGCAGGAGTCCAGAGCAGGTGAGCCATGTCGCCGTACGACGGCGGCCCTGTGCCGCCACAGGATTCGTCCGTACCGTTCGCATTCTGGTCTGCCGGATAAACAGTGGGATTGTTCAGGCAGGCGGTGTTCAGCCCCAGCGCATGGTTGATCTGCCCGTTCAGCAGTTCCTGCGCGGTGATCTCAAACAGTCCGGCCGCATAGCCGCCTTTCACTGAAGTCGAGCCCACGTCCTCAAGCCCCGTGCCTCCGAATGGGTGTTCTCCGCCCCATTGGCACGCGACGGTCGTCGTGCTCACCGTGCAGGCCCATCCGTCCACTTCGAGATTCTGAGTGGTATCGATGATTGCGATGTGCGCATCGGCCTGCGGCTCCGGCACCGCGCCGCTGGGAATGTGAATGTGCAGTTGGTCCGCGTCGCACGCGGAGTATTGAGTTCCGCAGGTGAAAATCTTCACCGGATCTGTAGAAAGCGACACATATACCGGATACATGTAGCTATCGACGGAAAGATCCTGGTTGGGAGTGCCCTGGCTCCAAAGCGAAACCATGTCCGCCTGCGGAAGCGTTGTGGCGCCAGCGGCCTTGAGCGCAGCGACGGTGGTGTGAAAGGGCGAAGAGCTCGAGAAAATCTGCGAGTAAATCCACGGCAGCGGAGCAACGTAAGTGGGCGGCGGAGGCGGTGGAGGAACAACCATAGTGGCCGTCCCGCCGGCGCATGAAACCGCGATCGACGCGGCCAGCGCCAGCAGAACGACGCATCCCGCCTTTGCGACGACTTCTGCTCTCATCGTTTCCTCCGTTTAGTCGCCAAACAAGCCCTCGATCTTCTCGCGCAGTGCCGCAATCTCCTGGCGCAACTCCGCTACAGTAGTCTCAAGCAGCGCGATTCGCTCTTCCTGTCCCGCATCCGATCCGGAAGCGGCGCTGGATTCGCGCCGCACAAAAGTTGGCTCCCCGGCAAGGATCGACTCAACCGGCCCCGACAGCAGATGAGCGTAGCGCGACTCCTTGGTCCCTGGTTGCCGTGGCAGCACCGCCACGAGCGCCGGCTCCCGTTCCATAAGCTTTTGCAGCCCGGCAAGCACTTCGCTGATCTCGTCGAAGCGATGCAGCCGGTCCGTGCGTCCGCGCAGCTCGCCCGGAGTCTGCGGTCCGCGGAGCAGTAATACACAAATCAGCGCAGTTTCGGCGCGCGTGAAGTTGAAGGCCTCGCCCAACCAGTGCTCGTACTTGGTCACGCGCCCATCGGCCCCACGTGCGCGCCCCGCCAGGCCCTGCTCTTCAAGCCGCCGCAGCGCCAGCCGGACTTCTTCCTCATCCAGATCCATCACCGGCTCGCGGTTGGAGCGCTGATTGCACGCATTGATCAGCGCATTCAGCGAAAGGGGATAGTAGTCCGGAGTCGTGATTTCCTTCTCAACCAGCGCCCCGAGAACGCGGGCCTGGGCAGCGGTCAGCACGATTGGTTGCGATACAGCCATAGCCTACCCCTTGCCCAACCCGCCGTCTTACGCGAGCAACTCCCCAACAATCCCAGCCGCCGCATCGAGCGCCGCGTCAATCTGCGCCTGCTCTTTTCCGCCGGCCTCGGCAATCTCCGGCTTCCCGCCGCCCGAGCCACCAACCAGCTTGGCCACGGCGCCCACCAGCTTCCCCGCCTGAATCCGCTTCGTCAGCCCAGGAGTTACCCCGGCAATCATCGCAACCTTCCCCTCCGGCTGAGCACTGGCCAGAACCACCACGCCTTCGCCGAGCTTCTGCTTCAGGTTGTCGACGAGCGTCCGCAACTGCCCCCGCTCCAGCGAATCGGCCCGGAGCGTCACCAGTTTCACGCCCTTCACGTCTATCGCTCGACTGAGCGCCTCATCCAGCGCGCCAGCGGCCGACTTCATCCTGACCTCTTCGAGCTCTCGCCGCAGCCGCTTGATCTCGTCTTCTTGCGACGCCAGCTTGGCGCGAAACGCCTCCGAAGCGCTGCTCCCCTCCGCTGCTGGAGCAACCTGTGCTGCAACCTGCGCCACAGCAAAGTCCTGCCGGAATGTATCCAGCGAGCCGAAGCCCGTGATCGCCTCAAGCCGCCGCACGCCCGAAGAAACCGACCCCTCGCTGACAATCTTGATCAGGCCAATTTCGCCCGTCGCGCCTGTGTGCGTGCCGCCGCAAAGCTCGGTCGAAAACCCGTCAGAGAGCTTGACCACGCGCACCTTGTCGCCATACTTTTCGCCGAATAGCGCCATCGCATGGTACTCGTTCACCGCAACGTCGATGGGGACGTCTTCCAGCGTTTCGACTTTGGCGTTGGCGAGGACCTCGCGGTTGACGATGTCTTCAATCTCTTCCAGTTCTTCATCGGCGACCGGGGCGAAGTGAGAGAAATCGAAGCGCAGGCGGCCTGGCTCAACCGACGACCCGGCTTGCTTGACATGCGTGCCCAGCACAGCGCGCAACGACGCATGCAGCAGGTGCGTGCCGGTGTGGTTGCGCTTGATGGCGTCGCGGCGCTCGCCATCCACAACTGTGCGCACGTGGTCGCCGACGGCTAGCGGCATTTTCAAAAGCGCCTTGTGCGCCCGGACGCCTTGCACCGGCAGCACGGCGCCTTCAATCTCGGCTACTGTCGTATTTCCATCCGCGGAAGTAAACCAGCCGCGATCGCCAACCTGGCCGCCGGAGTCGCCGTAGAAGCTGGTTTTGTCCAGCACCACGTCCACATGATCGCCCGCGGCCGCTGCCGGAACGCCGACGCCGTCCTTGACTATGGCCAGGACTTCGGCTCCCGGGGCGATGAGCTGCTTGTAGCCTAGAAACTCCGTCTTCTTGAGCTCACGAAACGCCGGGCTGGCAGACTTCTGGCTGCCGCCCTTCCAACTGGCGCGGGCGCGAGCTTGCTCGGCTTCTTTGGCGCGCTCGAAACCTTCAAGATCTATGTAGAACCCGGCGTCACGTGCAGTTTCCACCATGAAGTCTAGTGGGAGACCGTATGTCTCATAAAGGTGGAAGGCTTGGTCTCCTGGCAAACCTTGCTGGAACCGGTACGCGTCTAGCCCGAGCCCAGCGGCCAGGAGAACCTGTCGGTTGGACGTCTTCGCATCTTCCATCTTTGCGACTACTTCGCCGAATTTGGATTCTGCATTAGACGCGATTACCTCGTCGAGTTTGGCTAGGCCGTACTTAAGCACCCGATCAAACTGCTTTTCCTCCGCCCCGATCACCTTCGCCACACGCGCCGCCGAGTCATCCAACTCCGGATAAGCTCCTTGCATCAGATCGCGAACCGCATAGACCATCTCATACAGAAACGGCTGCTCCTGGCCGAGCAGGCGGCCATGACGGATGCCGCGGCGGAGGATTTTGCGTAGGACGTAACCGCGGCCCTCGTTTGAAGGCAGGACTCCATCGTTGATGAGGAAAGTGGCGGCGCGCGCATGATCGGCGATGATGCGGAGGCTGGCGTTGCCGGTGAGGGCATCGATTCCCTCAGGGGCTAAAGCCCCGGCCTTTCTTTCATCCGCATCGGCACGACTGAAGTCGTGCCCTTTCAAAGCGGCGGATTCGTCCGCAGGGGCTAAAGCCCCGTCTTTTTTTTCTGCATGTTCGGCACGACTCAAGTCGTGCCCTGACACAAGGCCCGCTGTTCCCGCGCCCGAGGGCTCGACTGGCTGGCTGGGTCTCTCAAGCCCGGTCAACTCGGCGGCGCGGGCGATCAGCGGCGTGAACAAATCTGTTTCGAAGTTGGAGACTTTGCCTTGCAGCACCGCAGCCACGCGCTCCAGGCCCATGCCTGTGTCGATGGAAGGCTTGGGCAGCGGGGTCAGCTTGTAGCTGGTCGCTTTCGTCGCTGGGTCCACGATCGCCGAGCGGTCGAACTGCATGAACACCAGGTTCCAGATTTCGACGTAGCGGGCGTCGTCGTGGCCGAAGGGCTTGTCTACGCCGGGAGTTTCGGCTGCTTCCATGCCCATGTCGTAAAAGATCTCCGAACATGGTCCGCACGGGCCGGTTTCGCCCATCTGCCAGAAGTTGTCCTTGAGGCCGTATTCCTTGATCCGCTCTTTGGGAACGCCGACCTCGATCCAGTACCCCTCCGCCTCGTCGTCGCGCGGAACGCCATCGGCGCCCTCAAAAATCGTGACGTAGAGGCGGTCTTTGGGAATCCCGAACCAGTCCGGACTGGTTACGAGTTCCCAGGCAAACTGGATGGCCTCGCGCTTGAAGTAGTCGCCGAAGCTGAAGTTGCCCAGCATCTCAAAGAAGGTGTGATGGCGGCGCGTGAAGCCCACGTTCTCAAGGTCGTTATGCTTGCCGCCGGCACGGACACACTTCTGCGAGGTGGTCGCCCGCGAGTATTCGCGCTTCTCCGCGCCCAGAAACAGGTCTTTGAACTGATTCATCCCCGCGTTGGTGAACAAAAGGGTGGGATCGTTGGCAGGCACCAGCGAGGAAGAGTGCACACGGCGGTGCCCCTTCGACTCAAAAAAGCGCAGAAAGAGTTCGCGGATTTCGTTTCCAGAGCGAGATTGCATAGCTTAACCAGTGTAATTGGGTGCGGGCGGCAGCGCAGTCAGCGGGACTATTCTCCGCGCGGCTCGTCTTCCAAATTCTCGAGCGCCGCCAGCGCCTCATCCGGCACATCCCACTGGCGCAGAATTTTGTAGATCGTTCCGGTCGAAAAGCCCGCCGCAACCAGCCGACGCATCACCCGCGCTGTCTCCTTCTCGTTCTCCGGCTTGCGGATGTGCTTGCGCTCCAGGTGCTCCCGCGCCAGCGAGCCCTCATCGGTCTCCCCGTAGCGCGCCTCCAGCGTCTCCGCGATCAAGTCGGCGCCGACCCCCTTCTGCTGCAACTGTTGGCGCACGCGTCGCTGGCCCAGCTTCTCGTTCTCATGGCGCAGCCGCGCGTAGGTTTCGGCGAAGGCGGCATCGTTCAGGTAGCCGTGCTCGCGGAGACGACCCACCACGGCTGCGATGACGGCGTCACCCCGCTCGCCCGGCTCGACGCGCAACCGCATCAGCCGCCGCAACTCGTTCTCGGAGCGCATGCGCCGGCCGAGCGCCTTCACGGCGTAGTCGTAGAGGCCCGCCTCGTTGAGGAAGGCGCGTGGTTTCGAAGATTTTCGGCCAAACGGCATCGTCAACTCTCGACTTTCACCTTCCTGTTGGCACGGCGACTCGTTCCGGGCACTACTCCATCGTTTTCCGCTGCTGCCTTGATTGCCTCGCGCAACACTCGGGACTTGGTCCAGCCTGTGTGTTGCATGATGCGGTTCATTGCCGCCTCGGAAGTGCTGTCAAGCTTCACCGAAACTCGCTTTGTCATCGCCATGGGCTTGATCGTAGCGCGATTTGAACGATTCGTTCAGCGGACAACTGAAAGCTAGTGGCTGGCGACTCCCGTTCTGGTCCACTCATCCACCCAGTCATTCACGGTCTTGTACCAGAGCTGCGAGTTCTGCGGCTTCATCACCCAGTGGCCTTCGTCGGGGAAGTAGAGCATCTTCGACGGCACCTTGAGCAGTTGCAGCGTGTCGAAAAGTTGAAAGCCTTCGCTCACATCGAGGCGGTAGTCGAGTTGGCCGTGGACGACGAGGGTGGGCGTCTTGAAGTTTTTGGCCGAGAGGGACGGCGACCACTTGCGGAAAGGATTCTCGGAGTCCGGCTTGCCGTAGTAGTCCCACGGATGCCCCTTGAACTCCCAGATGTTGAACCAGTCTTCTTCGGTAGAGCCAAACGCAGATTCGGCGTCGAACATGCCGTCGTGGCTGACGATGCACTTGAAGCGGTTGGTATGGCCGAGCACCCAGTTGGCCATGTATCCGCCGTAGCTGGCGCCCAGCGCGCACTCGCGCGTCTTGTCGATGAACGGATAGTGCTGCTCGGCGTAGTCGAGGCCAGTCATCAGGTCGGTGAAGGGCTTGCCGCCCCAGTCGCCGTTTACGCCATCGACGAAGGCCTGGCCGTAGCCGGTTGAGCCGCGCGGATTGACCATGATGACTACGTAGCCGTTGGCGGCGAAGAGCTCGGGGTTCCAGCGGTAGCTCCAGGCATCTCCCCAGGCGCCTTGCGGGCCGCCGTGGATTAGGAACTTCACGGGATATTTTTTCGCCGCATCGAAGCCTGGCGGGCGGATGAGAAAGCCCTGGACTTTGGCCTTGTCGGCTGCCGTGAACCAGAAGGATTCGATCTTCGGTAGATCGAGTTGCGCCAGCAGGGCGTCATTGATGTGCGTGATGGGTTTGATTTCGAGATTCATTTCTGTCTGAATGCCGCCCGGCTGTCCCTCGACCGGGTGCCCAGTATCGTAACTAAAAATATCTACGAATTCGGATGGATGATCGACCTTCATCTGGGAGGCCATTACTATGTCCGTCCCAGCCATCGTCGGACTGCAGGAATTGTTCGGTAGCAATGTCAGATCGCTGAAATCGGCACCGTGAGCAACAAGACCGGCACCTTCACCGTCAACACCCGCGATGTAAATTCCCTCATCGCCATGATTGCCGCTTGTGAAGTAGATCGCAGGGTTGCATTTGCTCCACGCAAACTCATCAACCCAGTTATCAAATTTTGGCAGCAGATTCTTGATCGTCTTCGCCGTGCGGTCATAGAGCATCAGTCGGAACTTGTCGCTCTCATACCCGGCACGCGCCTCGGAGCGCCACGCGAGCCACTTCCCATCCGGCGAATAGGCCGGATTGAAGTTCCCGCCCGCCGAATTGCTTACCGCGACCGGCTTGGCCGCCGGATTCGTCAGGTCCAGCGTGAAAATCTTCGCGCTTACGCTGGTGGCCGGCTCGGGATCGATATTCTCGGTAAACGCAAGTTCCTTCGAGTCCGGCGAAATGTCGAAACCGCCGCCGCCCATGATTGAAAACGGCGGAACATCGTGCGGATCGTTTGGCGTCAAATCCCTGACAGCTCCCGAGTCCACCGAAAGCAAAAACAGATGCGACCGCTTGTCTCCCGTGTAGTGGTTCCAGTGGCGGTAAAGCAGGTGCGTAAATATCTGCGCCTTCACCTTATTCGATGCGGCGGAAGCATCGCGGTCCGCGTTGCACTTGTCTCCCGCGCCGCTGTCTGCGGGTGCAATCGCCGGGCAGTCGGGATAGACAGAAGATGAGAACAGCACGAAGTGGCCATCCGGCGACCACTTGGCGTTATCCGCCTCCGTAGAAATCGCCGTCAGCTTCTTCGCATCGCCCGTTGCGCCGGTGGCGCCGTAAAAGTCCGCCAGCCAAACCTGCTGCCCTCCCTCGCGCTCGCTCAGAAACAGAATCCGCTTCCCATCCGGCGAAAACTCAATGCCGCTGTCACCGGGCTTTCCCACGGTGAGTGGAATTGGATCGCCGCCCGCGATCGCCTGCAGCCACAGCTCCATCGTCTTTGTGTTCTGCTCCAGGTTGACGGTGGTGACGGAGTAAGCCAGCCACTTGCCATCCGGTGAAACGGCTGTCTCGCCCAGGCGCTTCATCTTCATCATGTCTTCAAACGTCATGGGGCGCTTTTGCCCTGCGGACGAAGACTCGTTCGCGGGGGCCCCTGGACTCGCAGCCGTGGGCTGAGCGAGGCCAAGCGGTGCAACGACAAATGCGACTGCTAACGAAATTACAAGTGCTTGGGTACGCATGAGATTCATCCCTGTCCGCGCCGTTGAAACTTCAGTTGGGACGCGAAGGAGAAGTTTACATCCGAGCGAGGGTTCTTGCCGACTGCACAGTTCCACAGGCGAACGCGAGGGGTGAAATTGTGGAGGCGCGGTTTCTAACAGCTTTGTTCTGAATGTTCTGGATCGGGTTGCACCGATTCATGGCCGGCTTTTCGGTGTTGTTTTTTATTTCGGAGAAGCCGGACTGAGCCAGCGGTTTGTGCTGACATCGAGTGGTTACTACCCGATTACTGCGAGGTTACTACCGGGTAGGGGGGTAGGGGGGGTGGTTGGGGGTACAGACCGGGCGCTTCTCCGACGAAATAGACCGGGCGGATCTCCGACACTGCAACGGAGGGTGATGGGGTACGGACCGGGCGCATACCTGACAGATTGAACCTGGGCCACAAGCTCAATTGTGCGCGTTTGGCTGGTAATTATGTGCAACGCATTGGGGGTGGTCGCGGGTTTATTTTTGGGGCTCGCCGGGTTGATGTGGAGGCTGAGTTTCACGCTGATTCTATTGCGTTTGCGGCGTGAAGCCAGTGGTGATCCGGTGATTGGGGTGCCTCGGCGGCTGAAGCCGGAGGAACTTGGGGCACTTGACGTGCGGGTTGAAGCCCGTACCCTTCGAGACGTTTGGGAGTTGTGGTATCCCACCCATTCCGCAGAAATAAGCGGAATGGATGGGGCACGGAGGGCTACAGCGAAAACAAAACGGAGGGCTGCAGTACGGAAGGCTACAGTGAAAAACAAAAACGGAGGGCTGCAGTGAAAACAAAAACGCTCTAAAGCCACGTTGCTTTTGAGGCACTTGCGGCACGGCTGTCGCGCTACTTGGCTTCGTTGCCGGTCAGGCGGAAGGTGATGGTGCCCCAGAAGAGACGCGCGCGCATCTGGACTGGGAGGTGCCGGTCGTCGTCGGTGTACCAGATCCAGATGTTGCCGCGGTTTTTTACTACGCCTGCGTCGGCGGTGGGCTGCACGCGGAGAGTTTTGAATGTCCCTAGCGGGGTCTTGATTTCTTCGCGCCCCTCTACCTTCATGCTCACCGGCACGGAGTGCAACGCATCCACTACGGGGATTACGAAGGTCTTGCCTACTTCCATGTATTGCGAGGAAGCGTAGTAAACGCCGGTGAGGAGATCGGTGAGGCAGCCGGGAATCGGCGTCTCCACGTGCTTGCTCTGGCCTGTGACCAGGTTCTTCTCATCCAGAATGGACTTGCCGCTCGCGTAGTCCAGGCGCAGCGTCGAATTCACCTGGCGCTTGCCTTCTACGGTCTGCTTGTCGAATTCGTAGGTACAGCCCTTTTCGCGGTCGAAGGTGGACTGGAATTTGTCGCCGACGTGGAAGAGTAAATTGATTGCGCCCACGGTGTCGGCGCTGGCATTGAGGCGCTCGTTGGCGCCGTTTGCCTCAAAGTGCAGCACCGCCGTCCCGGCGGGAAAGACGCGCCAGTCGACGGCGTAGGTGAGGGTTTGCTTTTGCGGAAAACTGAAACCCGGGCGAGGCGGCGTCAGGGTGCTTTGCGGCTGGCCGTGCGACCCGGCGGCCAGGGCAAAGGCACAAAAAACAGTTGCTGCGGTCGTGCGGGTCTTCACCGTCAGGGGACAACTCCTATATGGATTGACTCTCCGGTCGCGGGAAAGGCTTACCGCAAGCTATGAACAAGAGCCGCGAACACAGGGCGCAGAAAAAGCAGGCTGAGATAAAGCAGCGCGGCCCCTATAGCTGCATTGTACTCGCGGTGGCGGAGATAGAGCTCGAACGAGAAGGCTGCACCTGGGGTGCCTTTGCGACCTGGGGATCTCGCCGGTGTAAGGCGCGGAATCAAGCGCGGAACCTGACCGCAATACTCGTCGAATGAAGGGAATGTGACGCGTAGAAAGCGCTCCTCGGAGGCAATTACGGGGACGTAAATCACCGCAAATCCCAATGTGAGAACCAATGCCACGGGCCAACTGAGCAGGGCGACGGCAAAGCCCGCTGCGATCAGCATCGAACCCAGGTAAAGCGGATTACGCGTGTGGGCGTAAGGGCCTGTAATGGTGAGTTCACGGTTCTTTTTCACGTATCCTGCAGCGTAACCGCGTAGCCACAAGCCGGGCAGAACCAGCGCCAGGCTCCAGGCTACGGCCGCAGGCCGCGGCGCGCGGCGCCATAACTCGAACAAATAGAGCGCAGCGGCCAGAAAGCCCAACGGCACGCGGATGCGCCGGGCTACTCGCTGCCAGCGGGCAATCCAATCCGGATTGGCGGGTTGAACTCGCTGAGTCAACAGACAAACTCCTGATGAGTGTGGCCGGTCTGCTTTTGTGGTTTCCCAGGTCTTGGTTGTGGGTTAATCTGAATGTCCGTTCCCCCCAGGGGCTAAAGCCCATCTTTATTTTCGGCTCTTTGCGGCACGACTGAAGTCGTGCCCTGACACTTCGTGCCTCTTCCGGTGAGTTTTTTTCGCAACGTGCGAAGTCCAGTCGGTGAAGGATCAAGGGATGAACCCCTGATGGATCATACGGGGGCCTCCAGGTCGAGCAGTTCCTCCGCGGCCTGTAGCACGTCTTCGGGCAAAATGGTCAACAAACCAGCTTCCGGCGCTGCGTGGCGGGTGTGGTCGCGCCGGCTCTCCGGGCTGCGCAAGACTCTGAACCGGGTTCCAAATGGCCCATTGCGGCTGGGATCGGTGGGGCCGTAGATTCCCACCACCGGACGCCCCAGTGCGCAGGCCAGGTGGAGCGGGCCGGTGTCTCCGGCAATGGCCAGGGCAACTCGGCGTGTAAGGGCTATAAGCTGCTCCACGTTGCAGGCGACCGCGGTGACAGCCCCGCCCGCGCCCCGCACAATTGCCTCCGCCAACTTCTCCTCGCCCGGCCCGGCGTTCACCAGCACCCGCTTGCCGCGGTCAACCAGCCCCTGGGCCACGGCAGCGTAGCGCTCGACCGGCCAGCGCTTCGCACCCCAGCCGGCGCCGGGATTGATCAGCACCGCGAGCTCGTTTGCATCGCGAGGCAGAATCCCGTCAACCCAGGCCTCGGCAGCCGGGTCTACGGGTAGCCAGGGCTTTACGGGTTTCAAATCATCTCCCGCCACGGCCGAGGCCAGTTCCAGGTCTTGCTCGATCACGTGTGCGCCATGGGTTTCAACCCGCTCGGTATACAGCCAACGCGCCACCCGCTCGCGCGGCTCAGCCTCGCCGATCAGCCGCTGGCAACCGGCCATTCGCCCAATCACCGCCGAGCGCACTGCTCCTTGTAGATCGATCACCGTGTCGTAATCGCCGGCCTTGAGTGTGCGCCGCAAGTCTCTCATTTCATGGATGGTTTTCCGGCCGAGCGGCGATTGACGCCACTGCCTGGTCGGGGCTGGATAAATGCGATTCACAACGGGCTGTGCCGCGTTTGGCGTCTCCGGACTGGCTCTAGGAGCTTGTTGAAATGGCGGCTCCGCGGCGGGCGTCTCGACCTCAGGGGCTAAAGCCCGCAACGATTTTTCGGCATTTTCGGCACGACTAAAGTCATGCCCTGTTACAAGGCTTGAGTTTTTCAACGAGCGCGTAGCTGTGCGCTCACCCTCAGCCGATAGCAGAGCCCGCCAGCGTGGTTCAACTACCCAGTCGATCGCCCATCCCGGATGCGCCTGCCGCAGCGCCGTCACCGCCGGCAGCGCGTGCAGAATGTCGCCCATGGCCCCCAGCCGGACCACGAGCAAGCGAAACTTTGACTGCGTCTGCAAACTCCAATTTTCTCACAGGGGCGGACTGGCAAGGTTTGCGGTCACGGCCTGTCCACTTGTCGAGTCCCATCCGCGCCTTGAATCGGCCGATGTCCCTTCCGGTATTTGAAAAAGTATGCAAACTGGTCCAAAGCTTCTCCAGTTTCCTCAATCTCAATGCGAAGCGCGGCAGTCTTCAACGGCAAAGAGTCTGGAAACGCGGACGCCAGTTTTCCCAGCCGCACCAGGTCCTTTTCAGTGGTGATGATCGCCGAAGCTCCTTGAGCGCCGGCCTTGGCGAGCAGGCGCTCGACATCGGCGGCGGTATAGCGATGGTGATCGCGAAAAGCAGTGCGGACCGCAAGTTGCAGCCCGGCTGCCTCGAGGCCGGCAAAAAACTGCTCCGGCCGCGCGATGCCGCAGAAGGCTGCCACGGGGGCATAGATGGCCGGGACGTCCATGGTGCGCGCCAGCCTCCAAACCGGGCCTTCCCAGCCCCATGCCTTCAGGTCGGCCTCGAACTCCGCATCGTCTGCTGGAATGGCGATGACCCCGGCGCGCCGCGCGGCCTGCAGCGGTTCGCGAAGGTTCCCCGCCGGCAGCAGCCAATCCTCCCAATCCTGCCGATCGAGCAGCAGAATATCCGTGTCGCGCGCCAGTTGGCGGTGCTGAAATCCGTCGTCAAGCAGATGCACCACGGGCTTGGCTTCATTCCCCAGCACGGCGAGCGCTACGGCATCCCCTTCGGCAAGCAGCCCCGCGTCGTAGCGCTGGTTGGCGACGTAAACACCAACGCCTGTCTGGCGCGCAATCAGCAACGGCTCATCGCCGAACTCGTCCGCCGTTCCGTCAACGGCCACGCGGGCAGGAAGTTCGCTTTTCCGTCCATAGCCCCGGGAGAGCACATCCACATGCAAACCACGCGCTGTGAGTGCCTTGGCCAGCTCAATGGTGAGGGGCGTTTTGCCCGTGCCGCCGGTAGAAAGGTTGCCGATGCTGACCACGGGAAAGCGCAGCCGCCGCACCGGCTCCGCCTTGGTGCCCAAGCGCTTTTCGCGCAGCCAGAGCGCCAGCCGGTAGGCGGGAATCAGCGGAAATAGTAATCGACGAAGAGAAAAGGCGTGCTCCTTCGGCATTCACCCCTCCTCGCTATCATCCGATACGCGGATGACAAATCCAGATTCGTTCGCTTTGATACCAGAATCCGGAGACTGGCTCGCGCGCTCAAGCTCCGACCAAAGCTCTTCGTGCTGCATGGCGTCGGGGCCAAGCCGATCTTTCCAGACTTCGCTGGAATCGACGATTTCCTTGGCTTGGGAGAGACCTATCCCGTAAACACTCCGCAAGATTTTTATTGAGTCAATCTTCCCGCAACCATTCTTCCGCAAGAATTTGAGAATTGCCTCCGTCCCGGTTCCATCGTTTTTAAGTCGCCGCACCTCTCTCTCGATGGCGGGATCGACGGGCCTGGGAATGGAATGCCTGCTTCCGGGCGGATTAAGGAGGCCCTTCAGCGCCAGCACGCAGCGCTCCGTTGCCCCAGCTTGCTGGTCGAATACCTGCCTGGCGCGCTCGCCCATCGCCTTGGCCGTCTTTCGATCGCACAGCAAGTCAAGCGGAACCTGCGCAAGCGTCCCTTTCTCCGCAATGCGGATAGCGTCTTGGGCCAGCAGGTCCTCCGTGATCGCGCGAAAGTTGGCGTAATGCGGGCCCATCACGATTGGAACTCCAAACTGCGCCGGCTCCAGCGGATTGTGTCCGCCCGCCGGCACCAGACTGCCGCCCACAAACGCGACCGAAGCAATTGAATAGACTGAAGCCAATTCGCCAATTGTATCGAGGAGAACGATCTGGCCGCCGTTAAGCGGAGCTACTAACTCAGGTGGCTTGCCAGTCCACGCGGATCGTCGAACCCATGGAACGCCGCATCGATCCAACAGCTCCGCCACAGCCTGAAACCGCTCCGGGTGCCGTGGCGCCAGCACCAGCGCCAACTGCGGATCAGCCTCAAGCAACCGAGGCCATGCCTCGAGAAGCGCGGCTTCTTCACCCTCCAGCGTGCTCCCCGCAACCACCAACCGCAAACCCGACGTGCGCGATTTCAACAGCCGGGTCGCCTCAGACTCCCCCACAACCCGCACATCGAACTTGAGATTTCCGGCGACCAACACGCGTTCCGGCCGGCAGCCAATTGCCCTCAACCGCTCAGCGTCCCTCTCGCTCTGCGCAAGTACCACGGTGAGCTTGCTCAGAAATGGCCGCCAAAGCCGGCGCAGCCTCCGGTAGCGCGGCCACGAGCGGTCGGACACCCGCGCATTCACCACGGCCACGGGAATCCCCCGGCGAAAGCATGCGCTGAGCAGGTTCGGCCAGAACTCCGTTTCCGCCAGCACCAGCAGCCGTGGGCGTCGCGCGTTCAGATACGCCCGAACCGCCCAAGGCAGGTCCAGCGGACAATAAAAAACTCGATCGGCCCCAAACCGCTCCCGCGCCAGCGCCTGACCGGTGCGCGTGGTGGTGGAGACGGCGATGAAGTAATCCGGCGACTCGCTGTCCAGCCTCTCCACCAGGCGGCTGACGGCCAGCACTTCACCCACCGAGACCGCATGAATCCAAATCAAAGGCCGCCCGCTGTGGTCCCTGAGCGGCCTTACGTTCCCCAGCCGCTCCCATAGCCCCTCGCGGTATTTTTGCGTGGTAGCCATCCTGAACAACCACCAAGGCGCACCAATCACCAGGGCTACCAGCAGTGCCATGTTGTAGAAAAGCAGAATCATCTGTGACGGATTGCGCCATCCCCCGGTCTAACCCTCAAATGATACAGTCGAGCACGATGAGGACCCCGCGGGCAATTCCGCTCTCCCTGCTCTGGCTGGCGCTGCCGGCCCTGGCGGTCGACCACTCTCCCCCTCCCGTGCAGCCGGCCACCAGTTTTGCCGCGGTCGAGGTGCACGACGAGGAGAAGGTGGCCATCGCCGCCGAGCCATACGACACCAAGGAGAAAGAGTCGCTCTTCAAGGTGGATTATCTGAGCCACGGCGTCATGCCCATCCGGCTCATTGTTACCAACAACAGCGACCGCCCCATCAGCCTGCGCGACGCACGCATTCTCTTTCAAACCGCGGCCGGAGACAGGATTCCGGCTGCCGAGCCGGACGACGTGGAGCGCCTGATGACCCAGAAGGAGCGCCAGGGCTCCAAGATCCCCATGCCCGCCCCCATCCCCGCCATCAAGCTCAAGCCCAAGGCCAGCAACAAGGAGATTGAGGCCGACTTCGACACTTTCGAATACCAGGCCCTGGTGGTCGAGCCGCACTCCACGCGCGCCGGATTCCTCTTCTACGACGTCTCCCAGCTCGACCACCCCCTGAAGGGCGCCAAGCTCCACCTGCACAAGCTGCGCGACGCCGACGGCAAGGAGCTTTTCTACTTCGAGATTCCCTTCGACAATTACCTGAAATCGAAATCCAGCCAGATGGACTGAGCGATATCGCATCCGATATTGCCTGTGATATGATACCCCCGTGCGTGCGGTCCTCGACACCTCCGTGCTCGTGACGGCTTTGCGCAGCCCAACGGGGGCCTCGGATCTGCTCGTTCAGGCGGTCTTGGAGGGGATTCTAAGACCCCTGGTATCGGTCCCATTGGTCCTGGAGTACGAGGCTGTTTTAAGTCGTCCAGAACAGTTGGCCGTTTCGGGATTTTCAACCGAAGAGGTTGTGGGTGTCGTCAAGGCGTTCTGTCGACTGGGCGAGCCCGTACATTTGTCCCGCAGCCTGAGGCCGCAGTTAATCGATCCAGATGACGAGTTTGTACTTGAGACGGCGGTCTACGGCAAAGCGGACGCGATCGTGACATTCAACGTCAAGGACTTTCGACAAGCAGCATCGACCTTGGGAATTGAGACGATTTCACCCAAAGAGGCGCTGAAGAGGATGAGAACACTATGAAGACCAGCAACTTTGCACTGCGGCTCCAGCCTACGCTCCTTGAGGAGGCCAGAGCTTTGGCTAAGTCCGAGGGAGTGGCCCTCAATCAGCTCATTAACATTGCTGTGGCTGAAAAGCTTGCCGTCACGCGAACGACGGAATTTTTTCAGCGGTACACGCGCGATGCCGATGTCGCCAAGGCTCTCGAAATCCTGCGTAGGCCTCGAAAAGGTGAGCCCCCGCGCAAGGGCGACGAACTGCCCGAGGGCTGGAATGACCGGCAGGCCAAAGGCCAACTCGAAGAAAGTCAGTCCCTTACTCGTAGTAAGTAGCCGTAGTCGTGTCCGTCTCCCAGATTGTGCAGTCCTTCACCCGCACACGCCCCTGCGTCATGCCGGCAAGCTGCTCGCTGGTCTGGTCGTAGAAGTATTTCGCGATGTTCTCGGCGGAGGGATTCAGCACCGTGAAGGGTTCCAGATCGTTCAGCATCTGGTGGTCGAGCCGGTCGATCACCGGCCGCATTACGTGCTTCAGCAGCTTGAAGTCGAGCAGCAGTCCGGCCTCGTCCAGCGTGGCGCCGGCGAGGGTGACGCGCACTTTATAGTTATGCCCGTGCGGATTCTCGCACTTGCCCTTGTAATTGCGAAGGTAGTGGCCGGAGCTGAACCCGGCTTCCACGGTGACTTCATACATCGGCGTCTGTTCGTTCCTGCGGGAAGGAATCCCAGGTTCTATTTTAGGCTCTGGCGCAGCGTTACGGCTTCCGGCGTTTGCCCCGCGCCGTCCGGCGAGCCTCTTCGCTGCGCCGGTCCACCTGCTCGAACAAGTGGCTCATCACGCCGATCAGAGCCGCCGCCAGCGCCAGCAGCAGCAGAAACACAGCCACCATTCGCCACAGCGAACCATTGGCCGGCAGCCCCGGCTGAAAGCTCGAAGGCACCAGCGACATGCCCGCCGATACCAGCGCGAAAAGCCCCAGCGAGCCAGCCAGAATGTAGAAGTTGCGCGACATAGGTGGGTAAGGTCCGAAGAGCCTTCTCAAGATTTTACGCGGAATGGATTGCTTCAGCCGGAAACTGAGCTGCTCTCCAACAACACAATCCCGGCCTGCGCAAACTCCGCCTCGATCTTCTTCACTGACCCGTCAAGGTCGATAGCCCGGCAAGCATCCTTGAGCACAATCGCCTCAAACCCCAGCCGCCTGGCATCGAGCGCGGAATAGCCCACGCAAAAGTCATAGGCCAGCCCAGCCAGAAACACGCGCCTCAGTCCCCGCTCGCGCAGATAGCCGGCCAGCCCGGTCGCCGTGGTCCGGTCATTTTCAAAAAACGCTGAATACGAATCGATCTCCCTGCGAAACCCCTTGCGCAGAATCAGCTCTGCACGCGTCAGCCCCAACGCCGAATGAAACTCCGCGCCCCGCGTCCCCTGCACGCAATGATCCGGCCAAAGCGTCTGCACCCCGTAGCTCATCTCAATCTGTTCGAACGGCTTTCTTCCCGCATGAGCCGATGCAAACGAAGAGTGTTCCGGGGTGTGCCAATCCTGCGTTAGCACAATGTGATCGAATTTAACCGCGAGGTTATGAATGGGATCAATCACTGCATCGCCGTCCGCGACCGCCAGCGCGCCGCCGGGGCAGAAGTCGTTCTGTATGTCGATGACAATGAGGACGTCGTTGGTCGCGATCTGCATCTGCCTTAGTCCTTTGGTCCGCGTGCTCAGCCCAGGTCGGACTCGCTGAAGTCTTGCCTGGCTCCATGCCGGATGTGGAGCACTTCGACCCGTTTCTGCTTTTCGAAGACTCTATAGATCACTCTATAGACGTGCGGCTTACGGCCATACAGAAGATGCCGAAGTTCGGGGCTTTCCCGCGTGGTCGGGCACCGATTGGGCATCTCTTCCAGGCTGAGGACGGCTGCTACCAATCCGCGGTGCCACCTCAAAGCAGAATCGGACTCCGCAGCGCGGATTTCGTCAAATAGCACGATAAAATCGCGCTCGGCACGGCTGGTAAATTCAACGAGATATGCCACGTTCGGCCTCAAATTCAGCAAAGAACTCACGGGCCGGGCGGAGCTTTCCTTTCTTTGCGTCGTCGAGGCCCTGACGAATGCCTTCTTTGGCGTCGGCCTGCGCGGCAATGTCGAGCAGGCGCTGATATGCCTCGGGGTCCTGCACCACCGCAGCGGCCTTCCCGTTCACGGTGAGCACCATGGGGCGCTTGCTCTTTTTGAGATGCTTGATGAAATCGCTGGAAGAACGGCGAAAGGTGGTCAACGATTGGATGTCGGTGGTGATGTCGAGCATGTGGGTCTCCTGAGAGCACCTTATAAGGTGCTCTCAGAGTAATTCATCGGGGCGGAGTTGAACAGCCTAATGGGCGATGGCATTCTCCATCCACTCCCGTCCGCGGGGCAGAAATCGTTTCGTACGTCAACAATTAGGAATGAAATCACGACTCTGGAATCGATCTGTGGATTAGCATGAGAATGCCATGAAAGCTGCTTCTGTACGCTGGTTCCTGATTGCGTATGTCATCCTGCTTGTTTCGGTCATCGCGATCGATTCCGCCAGTGACGAAACGGGGATTGGTGTCAGCTTGAACTGGGTCAACGGGAACTACTCCTTCTCCGGCGGTGCGCCTCCTTGGGTTCTGGCTTTCGCCGCAGTGGGCATCGTTCTATACGCTACTCTCTTCTTTAGCCGGGTCGAAACCACATCGACGCCAATGCCTCACCTGTTTCGGCGCTTTGTCGCCGGAATGACGGATTGGTTTCTCTCAATCTTGATAGGCGCATCATTCTTTGGCCTGGTTTCGATTCTGATCGAGTACAGTCAGACCGGAGTCTTCCAATGGGTGATCGGCCGCGAGGAGCCACATCCACTTGATCTCCTTCAGTCCGTCATCGGCGTGTTCGGCACTTTTGCCGGTATGGCCGCATACGCGGCACTCCCGCTATCACGGGGAAAGCCAACTCCGGGTGCCTGCATGGCCGGCTATCGAATCTCGGCAGACGAGGGATCGCAAATGACATTCTGGTTTGCAGTCCTGCGCGCATTGCTCGGGTCAGTAGCGCTGCTGGCGTGGCCCTGTTGGATTCTGGCCTACGCGCTAATGCGCGACAAACGACGCGGAAAATTCTGGCTCGATAATATCTTTCGGACCCACGCGGAATTCCTGAGCCATGGGCACCTTGAATGAAGGCCGCTCGCTCCGCGAAAATGCCTGCACATCCATATTCGTCTGCGCCATGCGGTTTGGCGGAGTGTCTTTATGCCGCGTCCACCATCTCAAATCGCAGACGCTTGCCGAGCGCGCGAGCCGCCTTGGCGATGGTTTGCAAATGGACCGCGCTGTTCTCCGGGTCAAGAAGGCGATCCAGCTGGGAACGGCTTGTCCCCATGCGCTCTGCCATGGTCTTCTTGCTCATCCTGCTGTTCCTCATTGCCTCCGCCAACTGCCACGCGATCACTCGCTTGATGGCCGCAGCCTCAACCTCTTCGAGAATGCCTTCGCCATCCAGGAAGCTGTCGAAGCTTGAGCCAGTGTGGTCAAAGGGAACCTTCCTGCGTGTGGTCATTCCATGCCTCTTTCATGTCTGCGCTTATTCGCTCGCGCCAAATCCAAATCGGCATCCGGTATAGCGCGCGTTTTCTTCACGAATCCATGAAGCAGGACCATTCGCTGCTTCATATCGACATAGAAGAGGACGCGCGCGATTCGGTTCCGCGGCAGATCCGTTCGGACCTCGTGTAGCCCTTCCCTTACAGGGCGGCAGATCGGCATTCCAACTGGCCAGCCGAATTCGACAGTCTTGATGTCCTCTCCGATCAAACGCCGATCTTCCGGTGTCATCGCCTTGAGCCATTGCCGCACCGGCTCATTTCCAACGGCAGTCCGATAGAAGACAACAGGAATTCGCTTTAAAGCTCCTGAACCAAGTGTACCACGCGAGGTACTTCCGGTCGAGCGCTTGTCTGCGGGTTCCTGTCCGCTATTCATTTTGGAAAAAAGCCTCCACATCCGTGATCGTCGCGGTCATCCGGTACGGCGGCAGGCTGGCTAGAAACGTCTGACCGTAGCGCTGGCGGCGCACGCGCGGGTCCAGCAGCACCAGGACACCGCGGTCTTCCAGCGAGCGGATGAGACGGCCGAAGCCCTGCTTCAGCGTCAAGACTGCGGCGGGCACCTGGTAATCGAAGAAGGGCTTGCCGCCGGCTTCCTCTATCGCCTTCATACGCGCGCTTACCACCGGATCGCTGGGAACCGCAAACGGCAGCCGATCGATAATCACGCAGCTCAACGCCTCGCCCTGCACGTCCACGCCCTGCCAGAAGCTCGAGGTGCCGAACAACACCGCATTCGGCGTATCGCGGAACTGCTCGAGCAGGGCTTTGCGCGGCGCAGTCCCGTGCAGCAGGAGCGGAAAATCGAGCACTGGCAGCAGGCGCTCGTAGAGGTCGCGCATCTGGCTGTAGCTGGTGAACAGGCAGAACGCGCGGCCGCGTGTGATTTCGAGCACGCGCCGGATGCACTCGGCCGCGGCCTCGGGAAAATCTGGCTCGCGAGGGTCGGGCATGTTTGGCGGCAGATAGAGCAGGGCCTGCTTGTCGTATCGGAAGTGCGAGGGGACGACGAGTTCACGTGCTTCGGTCAGGCCCAGCCGTTTGCGCATGTGTTCGAACCCGCCCTGCACGGTTAGCGTGGCCGAGGTGAGAACGACCGTGGGGATTTGATCGAACACCATCTCATGCAGCAGCTCGGAAACATCGATGGGCGTGGCCTGGAGAAACGTGGTGCGGGAGGCGTAACGCATGGAGTTGAGACGCCCATCCGCGGCTAAAGCCGGGCTTGATTCCGAATCCCTTTTGCGGGGGTTGAAACCCCCGCCTCCCTCCGAATTAGACTGGCCGTGGATGCGCCGCTCCATCCAATACACCATGTTGTGGGCGTTTGATTCGAGCAGAAACTCAAGCTCCCCGCGCAGCCGCGTCACGCGCTTGCGCAGGCCCGGGGCCTCATCCACGCCGGTCATCGCCTCCATCTCCGCCTCAAGCAGCTTGAGCGTGGCGCGCACGGCCATGTACAAATCGCCGGAGGTTTCTAGAAACTCCTCGCGGCCCACAAAGGGCTGGCGTCCATCGCCGGCGATGGGCAAGCCGGCAAAAAACATTCGCGCACGCTCGCGCAGTTGCTGCGTGGCCGCAGGCATACGCTCGGCGCCTTCCTTTCCGCGCAGCATCGCATCGGTGTCGCGCGCCAACTCTTCAAAGCGCACGTTGCTTACGGAGAGGCCGAAGTAATTTGAAGCGACTTCTTCAAGTTCGTGCGCCTCGTCAAAGATCACCGCCGCAGCTTCCGGTAGAATGCCCGCGTCGGGCGCTCCCGCTGCTTCCTGACGGACGGAAAGGTCGGCAAAAAATAAGTGATGGTTGACGATGATGATGTCCGATTCAAGCGCGCGGCGGCGCATCTCGGTGATGAAGCAGCGCCGGTAATCCGGACACGTCGACCCCAGGCAGGCGTCGGTGCGTGCGTCCAGCTTGTTCCAAAGCGCGCTTTGCTCCGGCATTCCGGAAAGCTCGGCCCGGTCGCCCGTCTCCGTGGTCTGCTCCCACTCGGAAATCTGCCGGTACTGGTCGATTTCCTCAAGTCCGGAGAGAATCGGCTGGTCGCGCAGCGTGACCAGCTTATGGCGGCAAAGGTAGTTGGCGCGGCCCTTCATGTAGCACACGCGCAGGGGCCCGAGCAGAGTTTCAAGGAATGGCACATCGCGAAAGAAAAGCTGATCCTGCAGCGCCTTGGTACCGGTGGAAATGATGACACGCTGTCCTGTGCGCAGCGCCGGCAGCAGGTAGGCCAGCGTTTTGCCGGTGCCGGTGCCTGCTTCCACAATCAGGTGGCGCCGCTCGATGAGCGCCCGCTCCACAGCCTTGGCCATCTCCAACTGGCCGGGCCGGTACTCATAAGGAAGCGACGAGCCCGCCAGGATTCCGCCGGGCGCAAAAAACTCATGCAGGCTGGGCAAGGCGCGGGTTGTGGTTTCGCTGGTGGCCATGGGACTCACTCACCATCATAGTGAGCGGGCCGCTTGCCAGCATCGGACCACATCAGGCCAGGACTCAGCTCCCACTCATCCGAAGTCCGAATCCCGTCCAGCGCCAGCCGTGTGATACTCCACATCGACCTGCGCCTGGCTGTTCGTTGCGCCCATCCATTTGCCCACCATCAAAGCTTCTTCAGGACTGGGGGTGCCCTCAATGCCGCTGGCGCTTTTCAGCAGCTTCCTGCGGACGTCTGTCGCCCGTTGCGCCGCCGTTGCCTTCTCCGCCGCCGCGGAGTAGGGATTGATGGTATTGAGATTCGCTTGGTTACCGTGGGTTCGCATGTGCACTTCCTTGGCACATTCAAGGCAGATGCGTGGCCATACGCGCTGCCCAGCGATAAAATACGTCACATTTTGCTCACTTTCGACCCTTGCCGGCTGCGTGAGCGCTGGGACAAGCGACTCCCGATTCTCAGCCGCGGCCCCCGTCTTCGACATCTAAGAGGTTAGCCTCACCTGGGATTCCGTGCCCGGCGCAGATTGACGCCGCCCGCTCCTCACGACGAACATTGACCCTTACGGCTTCTATTGACTGGAGACAAGTTTTGGCGAAGTACCGCAAATCGGGATCAACCACCGTTGCCGCTGCCCAGGCCCTGCCGCTGGTGGCCATTGTCGGCCGCCCTAACGTGGGCAAATCCACGCTCTTCAACCGCCTCACCGGCAGCCGCCGCTCCATTGTCGGCGACGAGCCCGGAATTACCCGCGACCGCATTTATGGCGAATACGACTGGGCCGGCCGCCAGTTCCGCCTCGTCGACACCGGCGGCATCGTGCCTGACGATCCCGAGCTTATACCGATGGAGATTTACGCTCAGGCAAAAGTTGCGCTCAAGGAAGCCGACGCCCTGATCCTCGTGGTCGACGCCCGGACTGAACTTGCAAGTCCGGATTACGACCTGGTCAAGCTGCTCATTCGTGGCGGCAAGCCAGTCTTCCTGGCCGTCAACAAGGTGGAAGGCGACGCCATGGCCGCCGAGGCCGAAAACTTTCGCCGTCTCGGCCTGCGCAACGTCTACCCCATCAGCTCTGAGCACGGCCTTGGCATCGGCGACCTGCTCGACGCCATCAACGCCGCTATCCCCGCGCCGCCCCAGAACGCCGAGGCAGCACAGGCCGAAGCCGACCAGACCACCCAAGCCGAGGAAGACCTGGAGGCCGAAGAAGACGAGATCTACGAGGGCGGCCCCATCCCGCCGGACCCCGAGGACGCGAACTCTGATGCCGCGTCGCTGCACCGCAGCCACGGCGAGTTCGAGCAGCACGAAACATCCATCGCCATCATCGGTCGCCCTAACGTGGGCAAGTCGACGCTGCTCAACGCACTCACCGGCACCTCCCGCGCTATTGTCTCGCCTATCGCCGGAACGACTCGGGACGCAGTGGATGAAGTCGTCGAGTTTGAAGGCGCCCAGTTCCGCTTCGTTGACACCGCCGGAATCCGCCGCAAGGGCAAGACGCATCTCATGGCCGAGAAGCTCTCCGTCATCATGGCGCGCCGACACCTCGAAGCCGCCGACGTCGCGTTGCTCGTCCTCGACGCTACGGAAGGGGTGACGGGAGCCGACGCGACTATCGGCGGATACGCTCACGAGTCCGGCCGCAGCGTCATCATCGTCGTCAACAAGTGGGACGCGGTGACGACAGGACGGACAGATGGCAAGCCGCCCGCCGATCGCGAGATATTCGAAACCCAACTGCGCCGCGTGCTCAAGTATCTGCACTACGCGCCTGTCATCTTCCTGTCCGCTCTCGAGGGCACCGTCCCCACTGCCGCCGATCCCGCCCAAAAGGGCCCAGACCACAAAGCAATGGCTCGCCTGCTCCATGAAGTCAAGGCCGTGGCCGCCGAGCGCCGCAAGCGCGTCTCCACCGGACAGATGAACCGCTTCCTCGAGCGCGTCGACTTCCAGCGCGCCACCGTTCCAATGGCCAAGCGGATTCGGATTTTTTACATGACCCAAGCCGCCGTCGCGCCGCCAACGTTCATTCTGTTCACCGACCGCGACATCAAGCTGCACTTCAGCTTTGAGCGCTTTTTGGAGAATCAGATTCGTGAGGCGTTTGGATTTAAAGGGACACCGATCTGGTTCAAAGTGCGCGCGCGGAATGCGGCGAAGAAGGATTAGCAAGAAAGTAGATCTGTCATCCTGCACAAAACCAATCCGGTACGACAAAAGAGACCATCGCCAGCACCGCGGCCTCTCTGTCGACCTTAGCCGGTGCGCTTGCTGGTGGCTGGCCGGGGCTTGGGCGTGAGGTTGAGCGCCACTGCAGCGCGGATTAGATCCTTCAATGCCGCCTCATTTACTTTTTCGCCTTCGTGGATATCGATGGCGCGCCTCACATTCCCTTCGAGGCTGGAGTTGAATAGACCGGAAGGGTCCGGCAACGCAGCTCCCTTGGCGAATGTCATCTTGACGACGCTCTTGTACGTCTCTCCAGTGCAGATAATGCCGCCGTGCGACCAGACGGGAGTGCCCATCCACTTCATCTCTTCCACGATCTCAGGGTCGGCCTTGTGAATGATGGCGCGCACTTTCGCGAGCATCTTGCCGCGCCAGTCTCCAAGCGAGTTGATCTTGGCGTCGATGAATGCAGATGCGGATTCCACTGGGACGGGTCTTTTCATGGCGAGCTCCAACTCTCGCATCTAATTTAGCCGCGCTCAGCGCAACCTGCAACCTCCTGCAAGGGTAAGCCTCTTCTGGTTCGGTAGTAGCTCGGAAAGGTGGGCGCCCCTGATCTGATCGACGACAAATGACTGGGTGCCGCATGTCTCGCCTTTTGGAGACACGGGATTCGAGAAACTCAACCGTCAAACCTCGGCGACTGGCCCGCATCGCATATGCCAAATTTCCGAAGTGCAACCGCAGGTCCTTCGACTCCGCTGAAGAACGCTTCGCTCAGGATGACAGATCGTTATTTTGATAAGAACTTCGGACTCGGGACGCTAGAGTGAGTCGTAGAGTACGGCTGCCCTTTTGGGTCGAATTGCATGAGCAGATCAAAATCCGAGGGAGAGTTGAAGTGAGAGCAATCCGCCTTCCCTGTTTGGCAAGCTTATGACTTTGGTGCGAGCGGGCTGGTGGAAGCGGCGGTGTACTTGAAAAAGTCTTTGAACGATTTCTCAATTTTCGACGCTGCTTTTTCCGGTTCTTTGGCGATGTCATTGGAGCCAGATGATCTGGCGATGTACAGAATGGCCCCGGTCTTGGCGTCGACGATGCCAATCTCCAGGTCCCACCCTCCCGTTGATTGCAACCGAGGGACAGTGCCAGGGACCGCATTCATAAATTTCTTGCCCTTCGTTTCGATGAAGTCACGCACCTGGATGACGACGACGGCGTCTGAATCATCGGGCACGTGCAAGGCAGGGACAGCTTCCCCAAGTGAAACGGGCTCAATGGCGTCGCGTTTCCGATGCGCTTCAGTTTCACGATTCTTCATGTCAAACATGGTCTGAACGAACTTGACCTTATCGCCAAGGTCCTTGCTGGCGGCGATGGATTCTGGCGACAGCGACGCGTCATTGACAATGAAGCCCAGGCTTTTAAGTGTCGTGGCGACCACCGGGAGAAGGTCCTTTTCCAATTGACGGGATTCTGCTTCCATCGGCTTGCCCGGTTCGAAAGGTTGGTTCTTCCAATCCAATTGAGAAACGAAAGCCGTTACCGGGGTCAGTACGATGCGGCTCACGTGGACCTTTCCGCTTTTCAGATCGGGAGGCTCAAATTGGGATGCATATTGGGCTACAGCGGGACTGACAAGGCCGAAAACCATGAGCGTAATGGCTGAGACTTTCATGGAAAACCTCCTGACTGTTCGCACTGACTCAACTCGAGCGGCACAAATCCAAGTGGGCTGAGACGAAAAATGCGACGAAGCTAGGATGATCGACCAATGTAAAACCCGGATGGGGATTCGGCCAGATTGCGGTGCGGATGTTGTCAGGATTTCCTGACAATTGGGTTCGCGGGGTGACCTTCGACCTTATCGATGGGCCACCCGCCAGCCAGTAGAAAGTAGATGATTGCGTGCTCGTCAGACGGCGGTGCCGATTTCTGTGGCGGATTCGGCGGGTGCGGGCGCTCGTTTGGCGGCCTGACAGATGGAGTCGGAGACGGCCCATGTTGCGCCGGCGATGGCGATGCAGATGGCGTTGCCCGCCCAATTGAAGTGATTGCGCTGCCCGGGGAAGACCTTCGGAATCCAGAAAAGAAACTCGAAGATCACGATCTCGGCAGTGAGCAGGCGCGACGCGAGCGGGGCCAGGATGCCGGTGAGGATGGCCACGGCGGCCCCGAAAAAGCCCAGCGTAGTGGCGTAGGCCCAGAACATCCTGGACGGCGGCAGCCAACCAGGGATCGCGCCCAACAGGCCGGGCATGTCAATGATGTGGACGATTCCGAACGAAATGGGGCATATGCCGAAGAGGAGCACGAAGAAGGGCCGGCGGCGCGCAATGGATGAACCGGGAGGCGAGAAAATTGCGCATAAGACCAGGCCGGCGGCGACCAGGGAGAACTCCTCAAAGACATTGCCGATGGGGTCGTAGTTGCCGAGATTTTGAAGTGCGCTGGGCACCCACAGGAGTGTGAATACGGAGTAGACGGCGGTGAGCGTCAGAGCGCCGGCGCGGGCAGTGCGACGCCAGAGGAGCGCGAGGCCAGCGGCGAGTTCGATGATGGCGGTGAGATAGGCGAGCGGCTCGCGGAGGGGGACGTTGGGGCCGACGCGCTGCCATTGAGTGGCGAAGTCGCCCGAAGCCAGGCCGAGAAGGCCGAGGAAGATGGCGCCGCCGGCGTAGGCGTAGATTCCGAGATTGGATGTTAGGCTGCGGTTTCGCATGGGTGCCTGGTTCCGCTTCTGGGGCTCCCTTTCTGGCGAGAAACGATTGCGGAAACCTCCATAGTAGCCTTATTTCGACGCAGCAGAAATATCCAATTCTGGATGGATTACCCTGACCAATCTCTCGCTGCTCTGGTCTTTATGCCGGTCCGCCGTTTGTCTCTGCATGTTGCCGGGCCGGACAATTGGCTCAACGAAACTACTAATCGAGGAGACCCTTTCCCATGAGGATTTGAGGCATGCATTTTTGAACTCTTGACTCTCGGGTTTTGGATTGCTTGGCGCCGGAGATATAGAAGATATAGGCTCGCTGCCGTCCTGGCGTCAACGCTTCAAAGGCAGCCTTGAAGTCGGGGAATTCGTCCAGCATGATTTGCAACTCTTCAGGAAACTTCAGGTCTGAAGTCTTTCTCATCTTCAATTTCAATCCGGATTTTTCTACCTCGATGGCTTCGCGAATATAGGCCTTCAAGACAGATTTCATCTCCGCGATTTCTCGCACCGAGGCGAACTTGAACCAGCGCGCCGACTGCGTATGCTGACCGGGCCTGGTGAGGACGCCATGGATATCCTTGAGCAAGGCGCCTTTGAAAAACGCCAGCGCGCAGGATTCCTTCAATCCATTGATGACGATTACGTTCTTTCCGTGAAACGTGTAGCAGGGCTCATGCCACTTGAAATCTTCAGTGAGCTCAGAGTCGAGAAGGATGGCTCGCAACTTCTTCAACTCTTCCTTCCAACTTTTCGCGTTGGCGATAAAGGCATCGACCTTGGGATTGGCTTTGCTCGTTGTGGTGGTCATTGATTCAATTCTCGGTTTGGGTTTGGAAACCGTGAATGGATGGGAGCCCGGGCCTGAAGGCCGTCGCGATTCTGCGGCTTCCTAAGGGGCCTGAAGGCCCCTGCTCCCTCCGAAAAGGACGCCCAGGGTGCGGCTTGGGGGTCGCAGTGCCCACGATGCGACGCAAAGACCGGCAATGAGCAGCGGAGCTATGACGTGAAAGCCGTAAGCGCCGTATCCGCCGACCGCGGCGCAGGATAGAGCCGCGCCTGTGAGGTCAAAGAAGATGCCGGCATACGCCCATTCCTTGAGTCGAGGAAAACGCGGCACGAGGATGGTGATGGCTCCAAGCACCTTCCACACCCCAAGGATGAGGAAGAAGTACATTGGGTAGCCAAGCTCGGGCACAACGCCATGGGGGTTGGCCCGAAATTGCAATATCTGCGAGACGCCGCCGCTAATAAAAAACGCCAAGAGAATGGTGGTCGTCCAATAGGCAATGGATTTTGCTTTTGTGTTCATTCCAACCCTCCAATCACGTGTTCCAGGTTGCCCATGAATTTGCTCCAACCGTATTTTGCGCCCTGATAGGCAGCCTGTTGATCGGGACCGAAGCCGGACTGCTCCATGCGCACATGGGTACCGCCCTCCGCTGGAGTCAGTGTCCAGTCCACCACCCATTGCAGCCCGCTTTCGCTTCCTCCAACACCCCAGTTATAAGACAGGCGCTGCGAAGGGTCGACGACAAGCACCTCGCAATCGACAACACCATTCCAGTTCGGCTTGGGTTCGGCGCGGAATTGAAACTTCCGCCCTACCACCGGTGCGAAGTCGTTGCTCATCATCCACTGCTCGAGGAGCGGGCCCTCGGTGAGCGCACGCCAAACTTTCTCTGGCGGATGCGGGAAAACCCTCTCGACGACAAGGGTGCGGGTACCCTCGGCTGCAATGCTCGCTGCTGGATCACTCATGGCTCCATCCTTTCCAAGAGGGATTCAAGCTTATCAAATCGTTCACGCCAGAATGCTCCGTAGTGATTGAGCCAGTCCACCATCGGCGCCAACGCGTCGGGCCGCGCGCGATAATGATTTTCGCGTCCCTCGCGCCGATGCCGCACCAGCTTTGCCCGTTTCAGCACCGTCAGGTGCTTGGAGACGGCCGGCTGCGAAACGCCGCAATAATCTGTCAACGCATGCACCGTCTGTTCCCCGCTGCGGGTCAGGCGCTCGAAGATCCCTCGACGCGTTGGGTCGGCGAGGGCCCTGAAAACATTGTTCGTTACGGCTTGCATCGAGAGCCCCTTCCGCGTTCCGGGTCGTGTTACCAGTCCATCTAGAGGCTGTCTCATAAATGCTTTTGCCCCGTGAAAACGTCCCTCAGGGGCTAAAGCCCAACGATTCTTGTGGCCTTTTCGGCACGACTAAAGTCGTGCCCTTTTACAAAACCATTTATGAGATGGGTTTCTAGCAATTCAGGATTACCAGTCCAGGTGTGTTATCTGAATGAGATTTCCGCAGGTGTCGTCAAGCACGGCGATGGTCGATCCCGTGGTCTTGGTTGGCTCCTTGGTGAAGGTCACGCCGTGTTGCTTTAGCCTGTCGAACTCCTTTTGCACGTCCGCGACAAAGAAATTGGCCGCGGGAATTCCGTGCCGATGGATCTCTTGTTGATAGCTCTTCGCGGACGGATTCCAGCCGTCGTTGGGCTCGAGCACCAGTTGCACACCTTCCGGCTCTTCGGCGCTGACCACGGTGAGCCATTTGTGTTTCCCCGCAGGGAATTCATATTTCTTTTGAAAGCCCAAGACGTCGGTGTAGAACTTCAGGGCCTTGTCCTGGTCGTCGACGAAGACGCTGGTGAGTTTGATCTGCATGGTTTTTCCTTTCTGCTTTTCGCTGTTAGATTTTCGTATGGTTCGTGAGTCATTGCGCGGCCAGCGGTTCAACCGCTCGAAATTGGCTCTGCGCGTCGGGTCGGCGAGAGCACGGAACTCGAGATTGGCATTCGCCGGCTTCACAGAAAAACCATAGCCAAATGGCTATGATTTGTCAAGAGGAATGTAAAATAATTTCTTGAGTTGCGGCCCTGCGCGATATGAACTCTTTCGATTGCCGTTGAATTATTAGTCCGAATCGCGACGAATTCATCTGCGATGCCGTCTTAGTTCTAGAGCATTTTCGGAAATAGCATAGCCCTTGAGTCTTATTGGTATCCCACCCATTCCGCAGAAAAAAGCGGAATGGATGGGGCACGGAGGACTACAGTAAAAACAAAAATGTTCTAAACGGGGTCAAGCGATGCAGACTTTCTTCCGAGATATCCGCTACGCCACGCGCAACCTACGCGGGTCTCCGGCATTTACGGCAGCGGTGGTAATGACATTGGCGCTCGGAGTGGGTGCTACCGCGGCGATTTTCAGCTGCGTCTATGCGCTTCTGCTGCAATCGCTGCCCTTTGCGGATGCGGGCCGGATCATCGCTTTGTCTGAGATTCATCCGCAAATTACGGGCGGGATCGAGGCCACTTATCCCGACTATGAGGATTGGAAAGCGCAACAACATAGCTTTACGCAGGTCGCCGCCTACTCCACGCTCAATCCAGAAACAGTTTCGCTGGTTACGGATGGGCACGCGGAGCAGGTGCATCGCGTGCTTGTCTCCGGCGATTTCTTTTCGGTGCTGGGACTCACTCCAATGATCGGCCGCATGATCGGCGAGGAGGACGACAAGCCCGGAAGCGACCACGTGGCATTGCTGAGCGCGTCGGCGTGGGATCGCTACTTCGGCAAAGACCCGAGCGTGGTGGGGCGAAGCGTCAGCCTGAATGGAACCGCCTTCACCATCATTGGCGTATTGCCTGTCGGCGCTGCCTATCCTTCAGAAGGAGAGGTGTGGCTGCCGATGTCGTTGCTGGACCAGGAGACACGCGCGTCCCGCGTATGGCATTCGGTGAAGGTGCTTGGCCGCCTGCGCCCTGGGGTTGGATTGAGGGAAGCAAGAGCCGATCTCGAGACAGTTTCGGCGCGTCTGGCGGCTGCGTATCCTGCCACCAACCGCAACGTCGGCGTGCAGCTGAGGCCGTTGCGCGAGGAGCTGGTGGGAACGCTGCGTCCAGCCATGCTGAGCCTGCTTGGAGCGGTCTTGCTGGTGCTGCTGATTGCATGCGCGAATGTCGCCAATCTGCTGATGGTCAGGGCCACGGCACAGCGGCGCGAGATCGCTGTTCGCCAGGCGCTGGGCGCCGGCCGAATGCAGTTCTTCTCTCAGTTTCTGGCCCAGGCGCTTGTGCTCTGTCTGATGGGTGGAGCACTCGGAGTGGTGTTGGCGGCCGGTGTGCTGCCGTTGTTGCGCATGGCTCTTGCTCACACTGCGTCTCTCGATCCATCGATGATTCAATCCATCGGCCTCAACGTTCCAGTATTGCTGTTCGCGTTGTTTACCTGCATTGCAACGGCGATCTTGTTCAGCACGTTCCCGCTGATGAACAGCTCGCCGCACCTGACCGAGACGCTGCGTGCAGGAGAGCGTGGGAGCACCGGGAGCCGAAGCAAAAGACGCGATGCCCTAGTGGCCGGAGAGATCGCGATCGCGGTGGTGGTACTTTTTTTAAGCACGCTTGTGGCGCGGAGTTTTCAGAAGCTGCTGGCTGTTGACCCAGGCTTCAGGACCGACCACCTACTCACGGCTGAAATCACATTGCCGGAGCCGAAATACGGCGATGACAGTCCCGTGACGAATCATTTCTATGAGCAGCTTCTCGAAAGCATTGCGCGATCTCCGGGTATTTCGTCTGCCGCCACCACAAGCATTGTTCCGCTCAGGCCGTCGCAGGTGATGACGCGGTTTCTGGTTGAAGGCGCGCCTCCCACCGCGCCGGGGACATTTCCGGCGGCACAAATCCGATACGTGAGCCCAGGCTTCTTTCATACCTTCGGCCTTGCGCTCCAAGGCGGCAGAATCTTTGAGCAGAAAGATATTGAGAACGGCACAAAATCATTTGTCGTCAATGCCGCCTTTGCAAGGCGGTACCTGGCAGGCAGGAACCCGTTGGGCGCCAACATTTTTCTCGGGGTGTTGAGTCCACATCCGGAGAATATCCCGGTGATTGGAGTGGTCTCTGACGCGCATGACCTCGGAGTGGAAAGCGAGGCGCAACCGGAGATCTATCTGGCGGGATTCGGCCTGCACGGAGTTCTGCTGGTACGCACGTTCGCTGATCCCGCGAGCGTTGAGACCATCGTAAAGAACGCAGTGCATGCATTGGACCCCGACGAACCCATCTATCATGTGCAGACGGTCAATGCGCTGTTGTCGAACTCCATGGCACGGCAGAAGATGACGGCCATGTTGCTCGGCATTTTTTCACTGGTGGCGCTGGCATTGGCGGCGATAGGCATCTACGGAGTGCTTTCCTATTCCGTTGCGCAGCGTTCGCGGGAGATCGGTGTGAGGATGGCGGTGGGAGCCACTCGCGCGCATATCTTGCGCCTGGTCCTATCGCAGGCTGCTCAGTTTACCGGAATGGGACTGGCTGTGGGTGTTGGCACGGCGCTGGTGAGTGCTCGCATCATCACAGGCTTGACAGGCTTGCTCTTTGACACCGGCCCAACTGACCCGCTCTCTGCCGGTATTGCGATCGGGTCTCTGGCGTTGGCGGCGACGATGGCAGCGATTATCCCTGCAATCCGCGCCGCATCCGTGAATCCGAATGAAGCGCTCAGAGCGGAGTGAGAACTTGAGGCGTATTAAAGCATTTTCGGAAATAGTGTATCCCCTGAGTTCTATTGGTATCCCACCCATTCCGCAGAAAAAAGCGGAATGGATGGGGCACGGAGGACTACAGTAAAAGCAAAAATGCTATAGGAAAAGATATAGCCGTTTTCAGGGGCGTGCAGGGTCGTCGCTCCTTGGGGTCGCGCCGACTTCGGAGTGCTCCTTTCGGGATACGGCATTTCCTAATCCGCCTTAAGGCTGGGTTGGGTCTTGGGGGCTGGAGGAGCTTCCGGAGGCTTGGTCGAGCTTGGTGATGTGGATGGTGGCTTGGGTTTCGGGGATGGCGCCGTCGTTTACCTGGACTTCGGTGGGCTTCCCTAAGATAAGCAGGCGCTGGACAGCTTTGCCGCGGCCAGGAACCAGGATTCGCTGGGTGACGGAGTTGGTTTCGGAGCGAACGGTTACGGGGACCTCGGCGGATGCGTAACCGCTGTTGGCGACGTTGACGGTGACCAGCCAGTTGCCGGCTTCGGCGGGCGCGGGGAAGACGCTGGCGATGCTGAGGTCGGGCAGGCCCTTGTCGGCGTCGACCCAATCGGCGAAGAACCAGGAGAGATCGCGGCGTGCGCCGGCTTGCTCCAGGAGCTTCTCGAATGAGCTTGGGCCGGTGTCGTGGCCGTAGCCGAGGCTCAAGTCGGCCTTGGGATCGTAGGCACGGAGGGCGGCTGAAATGGTGGCGTCGGAGGCTACTTCGCGCAGCATCCAGAAGACATAAGCGGCTTTGGTGCGGTAGTAGACGGGGGAGATGGCCTCGTCGAGGGGCTGGCCGAGGCTTTGGCCGGGGCTTTCAGGCTCGGCGAGCGCAAGGGCCGGACGGGCTGCTTCGAGGGACTCGAGAGCCTTTTCGCGGCCGCCGTGCTTTTCAATCCAAAGAGTACCCATGAAGTGGGCGACGCCCTCACTGAGCCAGGCGCGCGGGGATTCCATCCATGCGTGGGTGAGGGCGTGGGCGAGGACGCCGTCGAGCTGTTCGGCTGGGCTGGCGTGGATGGCGATGGCCAGCATGGAGCCGGTTTCGTAGGGCAGGTCCTGGGGGTCGGGCAGATCGAGGAGGGTGAGTTGGGAGCGGGGACGCGTGCCAAGCCAGCTTTCGAGGAACGGCGTGACGGCGGTGGCGGCGTCGGTCCAAGACTGAACCGCCGGTTCGTTTTCAGGGAGCGTCCAGAGGGCGGTGTTGGCGGCGGCGTGCGGGGTGCGGATGGCGATGAAGAGGCTGGGAGCTTCAAAGCCGAGGGTTTCGCCGAGGTTGTCGGCGGTGGCTACGCCGGAGACTTCCTGATCGGGGTTGCCGGGGTTGGTGATGGCGAGCGGGGCAGGGCGGCCGTTGATGAGAGCGACGGAGGGTGCGCGGCCGGGGGGAAACTCGACGGTGAGGCGAAGGCGGAAATGGGAGCCGGCGAGGCGGAGCTTGTGCTCGCCGATCTCGTCGAAGAGGCGTGCGCCGTCGCCGAGGATGACGGGGACGCTGGAGACGGGGTACCAGACGACGTTGCCGAAGCCGCGCAGGCCGGTGAAGTCGATGCCGATCTGGTCCCAATCGGAGTGGAGGGCTACGTCGTCGGGGGTTCCGATGGCGAGGAGACGCTGGGCGCTGGGAGCGATGACGCCGGAGTAGGTGACGTCAAGCTGCAGGCTGGCGCCGGGGGCGAGCGGTTGGGCAAGCGGGACGGCGGCTTCGTGGAACTGGCCGGTGTGGTCTTCGTCGGAGTTGAGGATGGCGACTGGGAAGGTGACGTCGCGTGCATTGATGCGGATGCGCTCCCAGTTGAGGGAACTCGAGATTTGGAGAGGGATGTGGGCGAGGGGCTTGTTGCTGTCGTTGCGGACGATGATCAGGGCGCGGACGGCGATGTGCTGCTCGGCGGGGCGGAGGCGGACGTCCATGTCGAAGGCCGTGAAGGTGACGGATTGGCGCTCAGTGTCTTCGGCTGTTGGGGCGTCGGCGATCTTGGGCGGCGCGGGGGAGGGCTGGGTGGTGGTCTGGCCGTTTTCGTCAGTGGAGCGGGAGAAGATTACTTTGCCGCCGGGCTGCGTGGTTGGCTGTTGCGGAGGCGGGGTGTAGGTGGTGGACTGCGCGGCGGACGAGGCGGCGAAGGCGATGGCCAAGGTTGCGATGGTGAATGTTTTGTTGAGCAGGGAGAATCGGCGATTGTCGCCGAAAAAACGTCCCTCAGGGGCTAAAGCCCGACTTGAATTCGAGCCGCTATTGGCACGACTGAAGTCGTGCCCCGAAACTTCTTGCTGCTTCCGATTGGTTTTTCCGCGAGCTGTGAGGTCGTGCCCCGACACTTTGCGGCTTTGCGATCGGGCCTTTTCGACGTATGGGAAGGTCGTGGTCGCACACGGAGACTGTCGGATCGCAGCCTGTAAGGCTCCGCCAATTAAATACTTCATGAGCCCAGGCCTTTCTGTTTTCCCGGTTTAGACGGGGATTGACGGCCAGGGGAAGCGTTGGCGGCGTTGCGGCGCTGGCGGAAGGCTTCGTAGAGGACGACGGCACCGGCGGCGGAGACGTTGAGGGAACTGACGCCGCCGGCCATGGGGATGCGGAGCAGGTGGTCGCAGGTCTTGCGGACCAAATCGTGGAGGCCTGCGCCTTCGCGGCCGAGAACGATGACGCAGTCGCCGGTGAGGTCGAACTGATCGTAATCAGCGGTGCCGCGCTCGTCGAGACCGATGACCCAGATGTTCTGTTCCTTGAGGTCTTGGAGGGCGCGGACGAGGTTGACGACGCGGGCGATGCGGAGATGCTCGGCGGCCCCGGCGCTGGCTTTTACGGCGACTGGACTCAAGGGGGCGGAACGGCGTTCAGTGAGGATGACGCCATCTACGCCAGCGCCGTCGGCTACGCGGAGCAGGGCACCGAGGTTCTGCGGGTCTTCCACGCCGTCGAGGGCGAGCAGCAGGCGGCTGGAGCCGGTTTGGTGGCCTGGGGAGAAGAGGTCTTCGATGGTAAGGAACTCCTGCGGGCGGACCAGGGCTACTACGCCTTGATGGGCGGGGGATTTGGCCATCTGGGTCAATTGCTCGCGGGAGTCCTGGCGAACGCGGATGCCGGCCTGGCGACAGGCGGCGATGAGGCGGTCAAGGCGCAGATTCTCACCCTGCTCCAGGCGCTCGCGGGCTACAACCACCTGGTCGAAGCGGCGGCGGCCGGCCTTGAGGGCTTCTTCAACCGGGTGCACGCCGTAGAGAACTTCCATGAGGGATAGTGTAGAAGATTGGCGGCGGTGGGCTGGGATTCCCTTATTGATGAAGCGAATCAGATTGAGAATTTGGCGATGACTGAGGATATGCGCCGAGCGATTCTTTGATTGCAACGCGTGGGCGATTCGGTCATTGTGGATGAAACTGCCTTACTGCGGGTTCCTTTCATTCATGACTAATGCGATTCGACAACTGGGCGGAGTAATTTTTGCGCTTGCATTGGCGATGCCGGCGGGTGCGCAGAGTTCTCCGGATGCGCCCGGGAACGCTCCGGCACAGGTGCAGACACAGCCGGCTGAGCCTCCCATGGCGGTGCCTGTCGAAGTTACGCGGGAGCCGGCTGCGAGTGCGGTTGAGCAACTCAAGAGCCTTACCGATGCGGACGTGAAGTTCGAACTCGGCGAACTCATGGACATTTTGCGCGATCGCAGGCATGAAGGGTGGGTGCTGGCAGCGTATCCTGACCCGAAGACGGGACGTCCTTTGATCGGCGCGGGGGTCAGCCTCGATCTGCCGGCACGAGATCATCCGCAACGGGACCCGCTTAATAACCATCCGTTTATGGAACCCTCTTCGGCCGAGCTATGGCAGGCTGCGGGGCTTGATGGCGAGCGGCTGAAGACGATTCTCGATCAATTTGACGATCGGCTGGCGGCGTGGTCGAAGAAGGGATTTCGCAGGAGGATCACGGCGTTGCCGGCGCAGATCAGCGATGACGACGCGGCGCAACTGCTGCGCGTCTCCATTATTCAGGCCGTTTACAACGCCAAGGGATATTGCCGCGAATTCGATCAGTTGACTGCGTCGCAGCAGATGGCGATGACGCAACTGGTGTACCAGATGGGCGTGAACCTGCAGGAATTCAACCAGTTTCTGGGGCTGATTAATCACACTTCCGATGACAGCGAGGCTGACAAGAGCGAGACTGGTCCGGCTCCAGTTGCAGGCACGGAGTTTGCAAATGACGCGGAGTATTGGAAGACGGTGCAGCAAGCGCTGGTGAAGAGCCAGTGGGCCAGGCTTTATCGGGCGCGGGCGGTGGCGGTGATCGCGATGCTGGACCCGCAATATATGGATGGGCCGGGACGAGCGGAGCAGCGCGTTGGGGCGATGCTTCGGCCGGCTGTGGTGCACCGGCGGGCTGCGGGTGGGCATGCGCCGGCGCGGAGCACTACGCGAAGCAAAGGACGCACGAGGAGAGCGCATCCGCAGAAAAAACGGGGTGTGTGACAAGTCAAAGGGAAACAGGAATTCGACTTCGTTGCCAGTTGACCAATTCGCGTGGGAAGCAGAGACAAATTTGGGACCAGATGCAGCGAGTTAGCACCCGCTCTGCGGGCAAGAGCAAGTTAGCAAGTTAGCGGGCGGCGGGGGCGATTCTGGGTTCGTGCGTTCCTGGATCGGCAACGCCGGTAGAGCGCTGTTACTATCGGGCGGGCTCCAGGGCTTCTTCTTGATGGAAGCTCATGAAGCCTACATACTGGGTCTGCCTGGACGCATATGCCGAAATCCGTTGCAAAGACATTTACTGCTGTGCTGGAGCCGCTGCGAAACGGGCTCGGCTGGGTGGTTGCGCGTGTTCCATTCGACATCAGAAAGACATGGCCGGAGCGTAAGGGATTCCGCGTGCGGGGCGAGATTGCGGGGTTCGCGTTTCGCTCGGCGTTGCGGCCGTACACAGGCGGCGGTCACTTTCTGCTGGTGAACCGGAAGATGCAGGCGGCGGCTCAAGCAACAGTGGGGTCAAAGGTGCGGATTCGGCTGGAGCCTGATCTGGAAGAGCGGCTAGCCGTTTTGCCGCCGGAGCTGGCCCAGGCCATGAAAGGCGATCGGCGGCTGCGGAAGTGGTTCGACGGGCTGAACGACTACACACGCAGGGTGATTTGCGCGTTGGTGAGCGACGCCAAAAGCGGCGATGCGCGGGAGAGAAAAGCAGAGCAGATGGCGGAGTGGATGCTGCTGACGCTGGAGGGTGAACTCGACCTGCCGCCGATTTTGAAGGCGGCATTTCAACGGCAGCCGCTGGCGCGGGTGGGGTGGGAGACGATGTCGCCCTCGCGGCGGCGGAATCATCTTTGGGGGATTTTCCATCTGCAGACGGCGGAGGCGCGAGAGCGAAGGGTGGCGCAGGCGGTTGAGGATGCGGTGGGGGTGGCGCGGAGGGCGGCGAGATAAGGGTCGTCTGCATTGGAACGGTTTGGGTTCGTGGCTTCCCGCCATTTCCGCAAGGGACACGGCAAGAATGGGGTACCCGGCTTAGGGCGGTCGTCTAGATAACTTCGCCAGCGCGAGATTCTATTTAGGCTGTAAGCTGGGCCGAAGAACCTGGCAAGCCCCTCATGGCGATGAGCGCCTCACCAGCTCGCGTGAACTGAATTCGGTTGGTTACTTCTTCCCCATCTTTGGGCCACTCGTACAGCTCTTGTATGTATCCGTGATCGATAAGGAACCGAAGATTTCGGTCCATTGAACCGTCACTCCTGAAAAGGTACTTGCCGCCGAATTTCTTAGCTTGATGAAGCTGAAAGAGCATCTCATAGATGTACCAGGACATTGAGAACGTAATTAGCTGGCTGATCTGGTCCGTTTGGATGTTTATTTGACTCTGTTGGTCGGCAATCTTCGATTCGATTGCTGGAAGTCTGATGGCGAGCGCCCCAAAGGAAATGTCTGTTCCACGCTTTGCGAATGCACCCAAGAGTTCGGCCGCTGGCTTTCGGAGGATGAAGATTGCTAGACCAACGACGATCGGCCACACCAGTTTGTCGAACAAGTCTATTCAAATCGGCTGTGGTGGCCGATCATCTGAAAGCTGCAATTGCACAATACTAGGAGGCGGTGTGTTTGTGCTCGGAGACGCACCCGAACATCGGAAGACACACCCGGCAATGGCGATCAGAACGGCCAGAGATCTGAGAACCTTCATAATTCGACCAGAACGCTCTCGCTGCGAAGTCAAGTCAAGGCATTTCGCCTACTGCATCTGGACGGGGGCTGCTGCGAAGGAACGTCCGTGACCGCCCGGTGGTCTGATTCCAATCCTCATTCAGTTTTCTCGACATCGGCACTCGAGCGTTCTTGCGATCTACGCGCGGAGTGCTGCGGCAGCTGTGAACCGGACTCAGTCGGAACGACGCTGATAAACGCCCGACGGCACGCGGATGGGGTCAGTTCTGGTTTGTAGGCAAGCCGGCAATTGCACCGCCTACGAGGCATGCGATTGCTATCGTGGAAGCAAATCTGCGGGTAAATCCATTTTTCAGCGACTTCTAGAACAATTCTGGCGTCTAATTGAGTACGATGAGTGCCTCCGCTTCCGCCCTCCCCCTATTTGGTCTGGGTTCTTCCATCGCTGTTGACGAGCAGGTGCGGCAGGAGAGCCTGGCCGTATCGCAGGGGCTCAAGCGCCAGGATGCTGGATTGCTGGACGAGCTAATTGTCCGTTACCAGCACCGGCTGCTGCGCTATCTGTTGTATTTGACCAGCAATCGGGAGCTGGCCGAGGACCTGTTTCAGGAGGTCTGGATGCGGGTGCTGGTGCGGGGAGCGCAGTTCAACGGGCAGGCGCGGTTCGATACGTGGCTATTTACCATTGCGCGCAACCTGGTGATCGACCAGCGGCGCAAACGGACCATGGCCAGCCTGGACGAATTGTTCGAGGTAGGCGGCGATGACGACCGGCCCATGAGCTTTGAAGTGGCGGACGGCGAGCCGACTCCGTTTGACCGTTTCTCGAACCTGGAAGACCGCGAGCGGATTGCGGGAGCGCTGCTGCAACTGGACACGCTGCATCGCGAGGTGCTGGTGCTGCGGTTCCACGAAGAGATGTCACTGGAGGAAATTGCGAAGGTAACGCGGGCTCCGCTTTCGACTGTGAAATCAAGGCTTTACCGGGGACTTGCGGCCATCAAGCCCAAGATGGAGCGCACAGTGATGCGCCGCGCGGAGGCTGTGTGACCACCTGCGGTGGGGCAGACGACCGCGCGAGCACGGAGGCGCGTGTAGGTGCGGCCACTGACCGCGATCTACTGTCTGCACTGGCAGGGACAGAGGCCAACCGGGATTGCCTGATGGCGTACCGGACGCGCCGCGTGGTCAGCGCTTCGCATGGGCTGATGCAGGAGCAGAAGGCCGGGCGCAAACGGATTCGGGCAGTGGCGCTGGCGGCGATTTTACTGGTGGTGCTGGGGCTGGGACCGCTGGTTTGGTGGGCCGTCGACAGCCTGATTGCAAGCGAGCACCTGGGCGACCTGACCAGCCAGTTTGCGCTCTGGGTTTGCATCCTGTGTCCGGCGCTGGTGGCATGTGCGCTACTGGCGGGATGGGTGCGTAACCGGTCGTGAGCTGGAAAAACTACCGAAGCTTTGGCTATTCGGCTTTTTGATGTCCCCGGTCTCAAGATCGAGACCGGGGGCACCCAGCGTTCGAGACTATTGAACAAAACACACGATCTGGTCAACTGGCCGCAACTTAGAGATTGAATTTCCCGTCCATCTAATGTGGGGTTAGGCTGTGCTTAATCCTGGAATGACCCCTTTGGGACTGGGATTGGCTATGCGCGAACCACAATCCATTACCGTCAACGAAGATGAGCGGCTGATTCCGGTCTGGTCCATCGTGGCCGCGGCGGTGGCCTTTTTGCTGGTGGAGTACTACTTCTGGTTTGTGCTGCCCGACGGCAAGCATCACATGCCCCTCGGGCTGCGCATCTACTTCAACCTGTCGTGGGGATTGCTGGCGGCGCTCTACTTCCTGATGGTGGGGTACGTGAGCAAGGATGCGCCGCGGCGGGCGATGAGTTCGCGGTTCTGGATTGCGATTTGCTTCGTGATGCCGGGCGGCATTGGGGCGGTGCTTTACTTCCTGCTCAGGGCGCCCATGGTTTCGCGGTGCCCGGCCTGCTCGACGCATGTGCAGAGCGATTTTCATTTCTGCCCGCAGTGCGATTACCGGCTCACGGCCAGTTGCGGGAATTGCTTCCGCACGGTGCGCGGAAGCGACCAGTTCTGCACGACGTGCGGGCATGAGCTGGCGGCCGATCACATGCCGGCGCGGCTGCGGGTCCTGGGCGAATAACCACCTGCGGTGGGGCAGACGCTCGCTGTTCGCTCGCATGAGGGTTGTGGCTTCGGTTGAAACTGGCGGCGTGCTGTCCAACACGAGTGGACCGATGGAGCAATCGGTCTCAGGCCATCCTCAACGGCCTTCCGGGGCTAAAGCCCGCGCTGATATTGTGGCGCTTACGGCACGACTGAAGTCATGCCCTGACACTTCTTGCCGCTCCCGATGAGTTTTTCCGCAGCCTGTGAAAACCCCGGCCCCCTCCGAACTTGGCCTCGATTGACCAACGCAGCCTCCCTTCCTACAATCGAGCTTCGGTCTCTATGCCAATCTCAGCGCTCATTATCGACGACGAACAGCTGGCTCGTGACGAGCTGAAGTATCTGCTGGACCAGGTCGGCGGAGTGGATGTGGTTGCGCAGGGAACCAACGGCATTGAGGCTGTGGCGCTGATTGAGGAGCACCGGCCGGACCTGGTGTTCCTGGATGTGCAGATGCCGGGGCTGGATGGGTTTGCCGTGATCCAGCGGCTGATGGACCGCAACCGCAAGAAGACTGACGCGGGCCAGGAGGCCAATCCGCTGCCGCAGATTGTCTTCGCCACTGCTTATGACCAATATGCGGTGCGCGCCTTCGATGTGAACGCGGTTGACTATCTGCTTAAACCGTTTGACCGTACGCGCGTGGAGCAGGCGGTGGAGCGGGTGCGGAGCCGTGTTGCGGTGGACGCGGCAAATGGAGCCGGGACAAGCGGGCAGACGGATTCGCCGATCGAGTCGCAACTGGACGCGCTGCTGCGGCTGCTGAAAGGGCCGCAGGGTCCCGGGCGCACGCCGCAACCGGCCAAGCTGATTGTGCAGGTGCAGAGCCGGTTGCTGCTGATCGACCAGGCGGAGATTTGCTACGCGGCCATCGATGAGGGCGTGATCCGCGTGGTGACGCAGAGCTTTGAGGGGCACTCGAAGTGCCGCACGCTGGAGGAATTGCTGGAGTTGCTGGAGCCGGCGGTTTTCTGGCGGGCGCATCGCGGATTTGTGGTGAACATCAACCACATTCGCGAGGTGGTGCCGTGGTTCAAGTCGAGCTACCAACTACGCATGACCGACAAGCGGCAGACGGAGATTCCGGTGAGCCGCGCGCAGACCAAGAGGCTGCGGGAGCTGTTCAATCTGTAGTTGCTGGTTGATTGCCGGCGAGCCTGATCCAGGCCAGAACGGCGAAGGCGCCCATTACAAAAATTGAGATGAGTGCAGATGCGGCGGTGATGTCGGCTACACGCCAGGCGCGGCCGGTGGGATCCTGAACGACGGCGGGATCGGACTTGTAGAGCGCCTGCAGCACGTTGCCGATGGCGCAGAGCGCATAGAAGAAGATTGCCGGGCGGGCGGTTGGGCACGGCTCCGCTGATTTTGTGGACGGTTGGTGGCGTAGATAGAGCGCGAAGAAAAGATAGATGATGAAAACATTCGCGTACCAGCCGAGGTAATTTGAAACGGGCACGCCGAACCAGGGTCCGCCATCGCGCCAGACCCAGCCGTGCAGGGCTGTGGCCCAGACGGGGTCCTGCGCGAGGTCCCAGGCCACCATGATGAAGCTGGAGACCAGTGGAACGGCGACGATGGATGCGCCGGAGGCCGATGCTGGATTTCGGCCGACAATTGTGCTGCCGAGCATCCAGGAGACATAGGCCATGCCGATGTACGCAAGGCCCAAAAGGACGGGGACCTGGAACAGTTTGGGGCCCATGAGGCTGGCGAAGTAGTAATGGCCGAAGGGGAAACCGGAGGCGATGCTGAGGTTCTCGGTGATGTTTCCGACGACGATGCAGAGGCCGGCGAAGACGAGGATGCCGCGAAGGCGGAAGTGGCGGGCGCCGTCGACTAGCGCGAAGGCCATTGCGGCGAGAACGTCAAGGGCTACGATGGCGATGCTGGGCAGGGAGTTGTGTGTGGATTCGAGAATGCGCGCGAGGGCGTAGGCGGCGAGGATTAGGGCGAGGGCGATGGGAGACCGGCTGGGGCGGTTGGTCATGAGGTTTGAGGGTTGAGACGGCAGGGTGAGGGTTTTGGCTTCCCACCCATTTCACGATGGAGCTGTGAAATGGATGGGGCACGGTGGGTGGTGACTCGACCAAGGAAAAAGCGCACCCCGGTGCCTCAATCGTAGCGTTCGAAGACGATTTGCTTGCGGTGCCAGCCGTAGCCGGTCAGTTCCTCGCGGATGCTTGCGACCATGTTGTTGAGGCCGCAGATGTAGGCGTAGATGTCGAAACGCAGCTCGGATTTGGGGATGGATGGATCCGGCGCTGGCTGAGGTAGCGGAAGGCCGAGGCGGGCGGCGCGCTCCTCGATGATGCGGGCGACGTGCTCCTGGACGTAACCGCGCAGGCCGGTCCAGCTTTCCTGCGCGCGGCTCAGCGTGACCAGGTAATGGAAGTTGGGATGGCGCGCGGCGATAGCGGCAAATTCATCCTGGTAGTAGATGTCGGCCTCGTAGCGGGTGCCGTAGACGAGCCAGATCTGCTTGCCGTTGCTGCGGTCGGGACCAGCTTCTGGAAAGAGCCACTGTGCGAAGCCGCGAATGGGGGCGATGCCGGTGCCGGTGGCGACGAGGATGGAGTCGGTGACCGGCGCATGAAGAGTGAAGTAGCCGTAGGGACCATGGATCTGGATGGACTCGCCTACGGGCAGATCAGGAAGGTCGGCTAGGCGGTTGGAGAAAAAGCCGCCTTCGACGCGATTGACGCACAGGTCGAAGCGGTTCTCTTTTGATGCGGACGCGATGGAGTAGGCGCGGGTTTGCTCCTTGCCGTTGTCGTCCTGGGCGATGACGGAGACGAACTGGCCGGCCGCAAAAGGGAAACTCTCAAGGCCATCGATGACGAATTCGAAGTGGTAGCACTGAGAGGACTCGGAGATGCACACCTTCCTTTCAAGACGTGCTGAATAAAGCTGAGGCTCCAAGGCGGTTCTCACTGAATAGAAGGATGAGGCCCAAAAAATGAGGGCCCTTACGCAGTATCGCCACAGCGGGGCCCGTGTAGCAAGCAGCGCTACCCCTATAATGAGCGAGGAGTGGGATGAATCTGCAAAGGATTTCAGCCCTCCGAACCTGTTTTCTTGAGGAATCCATGGCCGCATTGATCGATGCAATAACCGTGAAACGCAAGATGTATTTTGAGTTTGAAAACGCTCCTTATTACTGTCTGGAGGCGGAGGTTTCTACGCCGACGGCGCGGGGTGGGCAGACGCTGGTGCGGCTGAAGATGAGGAATCTGCTGACGCGCGCGGTGTTCGACAAGACATTCAAGGCGCAGGACAAGTTCAAGGAGCCGGACCTGGAGACGGTGGAGGCTTCTTATCTCTATAGCGATTCCGACGGGTCTTACTTTCTTGATCAGGAGACCTTCGATACGCTGACGCTGCGTGAGGAGATGATCGGCGACGCGCTGGAGTTTCTGGTGGAGGGCGCGATCATCAAGCTGGACAAGTTCAATGGGAATCCGAT
>Ga0302325_10000738_pt1 | contig 87522 bp, 67 predicted proteins | sample Palsa_T0_2_FD_201948 | JGI IMG/M metagenome (GOLD analysis project Ga0302325, IMG submission 201948) | Peat permafrost microbial communities from Stordalen Mire near Abisko, Sweden - Palsa_T0_2 | ecosystem: Environmental > Terrestrial > Soil > Palsa > Peat permafrost | place: Sweden: Abisko...
TTTACATAAGGAACTTCGGCTCAACGAGATGCGTGATCGCAACTGGGTACTATTCTCGCGGCACGTGAGCCCGCACATGTATGACATGATCCAGCTTAAGGCTTCAGAAATTGGGGTCAGTGCATCGGATCACCACCACGTCACAAGTGCCGAGGAAGCAGTTCAACTGATTTCGGTAAACGAAGGCTTGGCATTCCTCAATCGAACTGGCGCATGGCGTATCGCCCAGCACGGCATCACCATGCGGCCGTTGGCGGAGGACAGCTTGCGGCTCATCACGAATCTCGCAACACGCGCGGATAGCAAATCTCGTCTTGTAAATGAATTTGTAAGAGCGGCAGCACGAAAGTTGGATAGCCTACGGAGGCCTGTCCAAAAGCAGCTTCCTTTGACCGGCTGACCCGTTTCATCGCAAGCCATTGTCCAGGGAATCAAGCTCCTTGGTTTCTCTAATCTCTAAGTTCAGCGGACCGGCCACCCCGCATTTCGGGCAACGGATCACTCCGGAAGCGACTTGTCGGCTGTCGAGTTCTTCACGCCTGAGGACATGGCCGCATTGAATGCAGACGTGAACGTGCAAGAGGTTCGACTGAATTTCGTTTTCACTATCGTCTGTCACGGCCACACCCTCATCTTGCTCTGCACCATAGCCATAGCCATTGAATCCGACTGAATCTTGCTATTTACGCTACATAAGTGTAGCGTAAATCAATGAATGAGAGGAATGGGCTCTGGGAGTTGTGGTCGTCGGTGCGGGAGCGCTGACGGTACCCGCTGGGATATCGGCTCGAAGCTGGGACTAGGCGACAAAGCTGACGATAGCGGGCCGCTATTTGGAGACCGGAGAGACGCTGCGGTCATTGTGCACCAAGTTTTCCCATTGCGACACCGGAATAGTTGGGCCGCCAGTCGGTTAACAGTGAGGAACCCTCGCGAAGCGCAGTTTCAAAACGAGAAGGAGAAAACTGAAATGAGTCCCGCGGCTGAAGTGAAAACGAATCCAAATCCAACTCCTGAATCTGCCAACCATGAGCGACGCGGCGTTGCCGCGGTCGCGGACCTCAACCCCGCGACCTTGGGTGGCAGTCTGACACCAAAGGAACTGAAATGATCCCCCAATCCAACCCCGACCAAGACAACGTGAATCGCGCGGGCAAGCCAGCATCGGCCAAGCAGAACGGCGAACAGCCAAGCGCAAGGAAGCCCCTCTACTTCCAGGACCCTTTCACTGATCTCGCCTTCCTGGTCACCCTGTCCAAGCACGCCTTCGAGGGCTCCGAGATCGGGGAATGCTACTCCGCGGCTGCCCAGATCAAGGAGGGTGACGTTCAGAGTTGGAAAGATGCTTGGAGTTCACTCGCGGAAAAGGTCGAGACGCTCGCAAGAAGTGCCGAGGCAAAGGGGCATCGGGTCAGCGCAAGGCAGTCCTACCTGCGCGCAGTTACCTACTACCGCAATGTCCTGTGGGGTTTTCGAGCCTCCGATCCCGGTTACCGGGCCACGCTCGAGAAGTCCCGTGTGCTCTTCAAGCGGTTCGCGGCGTTGAGCGAACCTCCTATCGAGTTCGTCGAGATTCCCTACGAGGGCACCGTTCTTCCGGCGTACTTCCTGCGGCCCGATGCCAGCGGGAAAAAGCGGCCGACGGTCATCATCGGCGACAATGCGAGCGAGGAACTCTACTACTGGATCGGCCCTCCTGCTCTGGAACGCGGGTACAATGCGCTGCTGGTGGATCTGCCAGGCATCGGCTTGAACTCCTTCAACGGGCTCCCTTTCCGCTTTGATTCGGAGGTCCCGGTCAAAGCGGTGATTGACTACCTGTGCGCGCGCAGCGACGTAGATCCCTCACGGATAGCGGCCTATGGAGGCGGCGAGGGTGGAGGGTACATAGTGACTCGCGCAGCAACCCACGAGCACCGCATCGCCGCGTGCGTGGCCGATCCGTTGGTATACGACATGGAGCCAATCGCGCCGCTGATCTTCAAACACGTCCTGCCCGGTTCTGATTCCGGGAAGGAAACGTTGGCCTCGAATGCCGGCAGTGTGATTCCGCTGATCTGGGGTCTCACTGATCTTGAAACCATCAAGAAGATGAAGGTTGATACGCTCGGGATCACCTGCCCAACGTTGGGGCTCAATGACTCGCAGGACTACCCTGAGCTCCTCCAGCAGGCTCGCGCGGCCGCGATCGCGAACAAGAACACGGCAGTGCGCGTCTTCACACCCGAAGACGGGAGCAACTACCGCCAGGTTGACAACTTTGGCTTGAAGCATCGGACCATCTTCGATTGGCTCGACGACGTGCTGAACGTGAGTGGTGATGCACGATTGGAGCGCGAAAAAAGCAGGAGCGACTCGACCACTCCCCTACGCGCACTATTCGACGCAGCCTTGAAGCACGATTTCGATGCGGCGATGGCACTGTTTGCAGAGGACTGCGTCGTTGTGATGGAGACAGACATGGACACCGGCAGGGGCAAGAAGGCTTGCCTCGGTATGCTAACGTGGGGCGCGCTCGCTTTCGACAGAAGCATGCCGCTCGACATCGTCTTCGATGCGGCGACACCGACGTGGGGCGTCTTCGAGTTCATCAATCAAGGCACCGTGGCCCCGGGAGTCGTCGATTTCGCGGCCCACTCTACGTGGAAGTTTCCTGCGGAACCCAGTACCCTCGTGGGACGCAAATACCGTGTCCCTGTGTGTATGGTCTATCAAATCGATGCGAACGGGCACATTGCCAGTCTTCACGAGTACACGGATGTCGCGAGCTTGATGAAGTCGATCAAGTAATACCATCGCTAGCTCAACCGCAAAATGCGGCTCACCATGATTCCCAGACCAAACACCGATTACGAGCAGACCTGAACACGAGCCGATTCCAAAGCAGGGGAACTGAAATGAACCCAGTGACCGAAATGTAAAGGAGAAGAGCCCAATGAATGACGCGAATGATGTGAAGGCGAATCCAAATCCCGTCGTGATCGGCAAGACAACGGCACGAGAATTAACTCCGGCCACTGCCCCGTCGCTCTCGTTTCCGATCGGCTACTACGAGTTGCACCCTGACATCAGCATCAATTTTCAACTGAACCGCTTCTATGGCTGGGTCGGCGACGACAGCATGTTGACCGAGATGCGCGAGACGGTGGCCAGCGTGAACGACTATCCGACGTTCACGAAAATTATTCTCGACTTGGGAGAAAAGGCGCTCGCCCGGAACGAGACGCTCAAAGGCGCTTACTATCTGCGTCTCGCCGAGTTCTTCTTGCACTTTAGCGACCCGCGCAAGCTGCCCACACGCCAGCGCTTTGTCGATCTACTCCTTGACCATCTCCAGATTGCGCCGTCTGCCTACAGTAGAATCGCTTTTGGGACCGGCTGGCTCCCTGCCTATCGCCTCACGCCGATGAACCCGAGGGGGACACTGGTCGTTTTCGGTGGGTTCGACAGCTACATTGAGGAGTGGTTGCCCGCAGCGCTGGTCTTTCGCGACGCTGGGTACGACACGATCCTGTTCGAGGGCCCCGGCCAGGGAGCGGCGCTTGAGTTGGCGCACCTCGCCATGAGCCCTGAGTGGGAGAAGCCGGTCAAAGCCGTGCTGGACTTCTTCCACCTTGACGCGGTCACGTTGATGGGCTTCTCCCTCGGCGGTGGGTTGGTCATTCGCGCCGCCGCATTCGAGCCTCGGGTGCGCCGGGTGATCGCATACGACATTATGACCAACGGGATCGAGTGCTTCTTGCGCCCTCTGCCCCCGCCGGCACAAAAGGAGCTCCTTGGCTGGATGGACGCTGGAAATGAGGGAGCGATCGACAAGTTCTTCGCCGATGCGATGGCCAAGAGCCTCCTTCTGGACTGGATGGTGAAATTGGCGATACACAACACTGGAGTTAAGACGACGTATGAAATGATGAAGCACTATCGGAAATATGAAACCGCTAGTATCTCGTCCCAACTGACCCAGGACATACTCCTAATGGCAGGCGCCGAGGATCATTATGTCCCGGTGCACCAGCTACCCGACCAGATTGCGACCCTGACGCATGTACGCTCACTGACCGCGCGCCTGTTCACGCGCGCGGAGCAAGCGCAGAACCACTGCCAAGTGGGCAATATGGGCCTCGCGTTCCGCATAATGATCGACTGGATGACTGGTCTTGGGCCGATCGAAAGGCTCACCGGCGAATAACGCCTAAGCGCACAGACCGGCGTAGCGCGCCCTACGTTTTAACACGTTGGTTTCAACGAGCACGAGATGAAACTGAAATGAGTCCCGAGAATGAGGGCCAGACCAATCCAAGTCCCACCGTCATTGGCAACACGACGGCACGCGGATGACGATCCTTACGTACGCTGCTGGTAGGATTCATTGCATGGCTGAGTTTCGCAACAAACGAGCAAAATCCATAAAGACAAGAAAGGACAAGAGAGCCAGTCCTGGTCGACCACGGGATCAGTTAGCGGATGACGCGATCCTGTGTGCCGCATTGGATCTGTTTAGCGAATACGGCATGGAGGGCGCGAGTATCGGGCAAATCGCAAACCGAGCCGGCGTTGCAAGAACGACCATCTATCGCCGCTGGTCAAGCCGCGAAGATTTGCTCGTCAATGCAATTGATCGCACCAGGAACTTTCCAGAGCAGCTAATGGAAGGGCTGGAGAAAATGCAGCCGGATGAACTGGTGAATCTGGTTTTGGAAGCTGGTGTTGATGCACTGACTCGGACCCAGTTTCGCAGCTTGGCCGCCCGATTCATCGGTTGTTCCCCAAGCCATCCGGCGTTGATGTCGGCCTATCAAAAAAAGTACATGCAGCCGCGGCGCTTGGCATTTATCAGAATCTTCGAGAAAGCACGAGCGCAGGGTCTTTTACCACAAAACACGGATGTCGAAATATTGGCCGATATGATCACTGGAACGATACTCTATTATCTGTTGTTTGAGCCGGACGAACGTAATGAAGCGAAGGTCCGCGTGTACTTGTTGAGACTATTTCAACAGGCAGGATTCAGAATTCTTATTAAGGCGCAAAAGACAGAATAAAACATCAAGCCACGATGCCTGTGAGTGACATTTCAAACGCAGAGTTCAAAACGGTACTTGCGTCGGCATCGCTTGGTGATGCATTGTCCAGCAAGCCACCAGCATTATTGACGAGGACGTCAACACTCTCGCGGTTTCGGGTAGTGGTGCAGTTTGGTTTTCCATAGGCTGGCACGCCGCCTACCTCAGCGATGGAAGCGGGGATCGCGGATCATCTTTGGATAATGGAAGAACGGAAGAGTGAGGATTGCATAGGATAGCTCTCAGGCATATGCTTTTTGCCATTGTGGATGAATTGATTCTCCATTATGAGCTTCACTGCAAAACTTGCGGTGTGCCGATGCGGCTTCCGAAAGGTCTGATTGAGTGGCTCTTTGCTGATCCCGATGCCCAACCCAATCATTCTCACGCGATAGCCGTTGTATGTCGTCTATGCAAGAGTGTGGACACCTATTTTCTTGAGAGAAATTATCCGGATCATAACCCTTGTGATCTGGTGATATTCGCAATCCCAAACCGCGATACGATGGATGGCCCAATGCTCGGATGCGACGAGGAAGGTTGCGAAGCTCTTGTGCCACTCCTCGCACAATGGAATCGCAGCAGTAGCACAAGAGAGCGCAAAGCTGACACCGAAACCTGGCGCTGGGGCCACTTACTGTGTCCGCTGGGACATTCCATTGCAAAACCGCATTGGGAACTTCTCTAGTCATATTTCAAACTGCACCACTACCGTCGGGTGGGCGGGAATAGTCGCTCCTGCCCATGCAGGAGCAACGCCCAGGGTGGGAAGACGGGCGCACGAAAAAGGGAGCCTGCCGGGTGGCAGACTCCCTTAGCGAATATGCTGAAGCTATGCGGCCTTTGCCTTCTTTGCGGGTTTGGTTTGCGCTTTTGCAACGGCCTTAGTTGGTGGCTTCTTGGTGAGCCTCGCTTTCTCCTTGGCGGCGAACTCCTGCTTCACCTTGAGGTCGATAGCATCCACATCCACCTTGTACGCGGTTGCGGCATCACGGAGAACCTGTGCTGCGTTCTGCCGCGTGGCCGCGTGGAGGATGGTTATCTCTACCAGCAGACCACCGAGTGCGCTTTCCTCGGCACGGCGCAGGTAAGCGGCAAACAGCTTCCCGATGGAGTCGCTGTCTTTGGCCTTCTTGATGCCATGCTGACGCGCAACGATGGCGAGACGGTTTTCGTCCAACAGGGACGCTAGCCGCTCGACCACAAACAGCAGGTCGCGTTTCATCAACCGCACCGGGACGGCTGCGGTGATGGCCTCAAGGATGCGGATTCCGGTCGTGTTGGAAATCGCCTCCTCCCTGCGCTGCTTCTCCTGCTCGGCCTTCCACTTGGCATCGTCCGCGATCTGCTGCGGACGCTTCTTGGGATGATGCACCGGGCAGTTGGGGTCGGTGCATACCTTGCGAAGCTCACCCTTGTCGATGCCGTCCGACACGATGGCCTCGGTGGTGTGCTTGCACGTTTTGAACTCCGGGCGAGTGGCTTCTTCCTTGGTGGAGGGCTTCTCCGTCCGAATCTCGACGTACTTGTTGCGAGGCAATACGACGCTGCCTTCCTGCTGTTGGCCGTGAGCCGTGCTGATCTGCACGAGCCTGGGCTTCGCAGCAACGGTCTTGGCGACGTGAGCCTCGACCTTCGCCTGATAGCAGCTGGGATCAGTGCAAGCATCCATCTTGCCCATGTCGGAAAACAGGAGCTTGTTGTGTCCTGTCCGCTTGGGGCAATCCGCACAACTTCCCGCTGCCGGGACAAGCTGCGCGTCCCGCTTGTCGAACGGCGCGAGTTTTAGGATGAGAAGAATGTTCGACTCAATCCAGAAATGCAGACTGCGGACAGGAAGCAGGATGCGTTTTGCCTTCTGTCCACCCGCGCTCCAATCCTCTTTGAAGCAAGCGGTGAGCGCCTGCTCTTGTTGGCCGGGCTGGAGCTTCGCCAGCAAGAGCGCATGACCGACGCCGATCTCCTCGCGGTAAAACGCATCCACGACGTTCTGCGTTAGCTCGGTCATCCGAGCACGCCCGCACCGAATAGCGCGCCGAATAGACCGGGGATGGCGTCCTGGAACCTTCCGCTCATCATGCGGATTCCAGCGAAGATAAGTCCCCCGAAACAGATGACAGCGCCCGCATAGATGGCGAAAGTTTTGAAACTTCCCATGAGCGTTTGTGCCCCTGAAAAGTCCATCGTCCCTTGTGCGTGTACGGCACCTGCAAATGAGAGAGCAACAAGAGTGGGAGCCATCACGCGAATAGAATGGGCAATGGTCTGTTTGAGGGAGCGTTCCGCCCGCAGATTGGCAGGCCGAACAGGCAACCGAATGGAAGTCTTATCCAGTCGGACGAAACAGCGGAATCGATTCACCTTGCACCTCCGCTGACTTCACTGCGTCAGCATGGGGCAAAGCTAAGTTGACTCGTCGGAGTTCGTCCAATGACTTTTAGGGAGAGCGCTATTCCGTTTGGGAATAACGCTGCAGTGGCTGCGATTGGGATAAGCCTACAGCTCGTAGTCGAGCAGTGTTTTGGGGCTTCCGATGCCACCTCTATAGAGCGCTGCTTTTACGGTTTGCTGATTACAGAGGGAACACGAAAAGCTCGTTCCGTCCGTCAAATCAATCTGTATCTCAGCCCCGTCTCCACTATTTTTGTGTATACGGAGCGCCTGAATCATCTTGCCTGATAGCTCGGGGCATTCGACGTAATCTGCCATCTTTGTCAGTGACCTCATTCGAGGTAGTCCATCAGACCCATTATCACACTCATCGTGTGTAGACTCATAGTGGTCACGACTCAAATATTGGAGGGTGACCACACCCTCTGTTAAGTCTCGATTTGGCTCCGCGCTGCGACGGCTCCGCGATGAACGCGGCTACTCGCAGGAGGGACTAGCTGAACGAGCGGGCCTGCACCGCAACTACGTCGGCGGAGTGGAGCGAGGCGAACGGAACGTGGCGTTGGAAAATATCGTAAAGCTGGCAAAGGCGCTCTCGGTCTCACCGAAAGACCTTTTCGCAGACTTTTCTTAAAAACATCTTGCAGCGTTGCGCGAATTGATAACTACTCGCCACTCAACCTCTTAATCTCTGCCAAAAATTCTGCGCCAATTCGCTCCGCATCTCTAGCATCATTGGGATCTACTTCGATGCCGTGGGCTGCGGCGTTCATCGGCTGCATGACTTTGAGGAAAGCTTCTGTCCCGCTAATTTGTACTCCGTGGCGTTCTAGCTCACGAAGCGACCTGGCGATTCCCGCCGGACGCTCCGACTCGATCCCACGCGACGCGAGGAGAGGGCGAATGGCCCTCTCAATTTCGATTCTGAGTTTAACCACGGACATGTACGGGAATTCGCGTGCAAACTCTTCTGCTGTCGGCAACTCGCTTCGGAGTTGGGCGGGCAATGCCCCGGAAACGACGTATTCGGCAACGCCCATCGGCTTAGCCGAATCTCTCAGGGCATACTCCACAATGACCTCATTGCGTCCCTTGCAAAGGATGATTCCGATGCAGGGACCGTCGCTTGCGTGACGCAACTGGCCGTCAAGGGCTGAGAGGTAGAAATTCATTTTCCCCGCAAACTCAGGCTTGAACTCCTCGATTTTTAGGTCAATTACAACGAAGCATCGCAGGCGAAGGTGGTAAAACAACAGGTCGAGGTAGTAGTCCTGGCCGCCCACTTCCAGGTGGTACTGGCTGCTGACAAAGGCGAAGCCCTTGCCAAGCTCAAGGATGAGGGATCGAAGATGTTCGAGAAGGCCGCGTTCCAAGTCGCGTTCCAGCATGTCGGGGCCGATAGAGAGGAAATCGAAGTAGTACGGATCTTTGATGATCTCCTGCGCGAGCTCCGACTGGTTGGCTGGCAAGGTGCGATGGAAATTGGTGATGGCTTTGCCTTGGCGGCTGAAGAGCCGGCTCTCGATCTGGTGAACGAGGACGTTTCGGCTCCATCCGTGCTCGATGGTTTGGCGGGCATACCATTCGCGCTCTGCGGGATCCTTTACCGCCTCGAAAAGCCTGACATTGTGGCCCCAGGGCAATTGTGCAACAACCTGTTGCACAAATTCAGGATCGGGGTAAGCTTCCGCGAAAGTCCGCATGTACTTGAGGTTGCGTGCTGAGAGGCCGGTCATCTCAGGGAAGTCGCGGTGGAGATCGGCCGACAAACGATCAATGATCTTCGCGCCCCAGCCCTCCCGCTCTTGTCGACTCAGAATATCTTTGCCGATGCTCCAATAGAGCGAAATCAACTCATTATTGACCGCGAGACCCGAACGTAGACGCGCCTCCCGAATCCGCTTCTTCAAGTCCGCCAGGAGAGCGGCATAGCCTTCGGGATTTTGTCCTGACAATTCCTTCGACATGACCTGTTTACCGAGACGATCCTAGCAGGCGAACCCATCTGGAAGGCCGTCGCCTCCGAACCTCATCCAAGACCTCTGCCTTTGCACGGCAGAGGTCTGGACGGAAATGTCGAGGGTGCTGACGAGGGTGCCGAAGGAGTTTCTACCCCTGTCTTCCACTGCTTTTGAGTGCCTTTGTTAGCCATCGGTGCCCATGGTTTCAGTGGGTTATGTATACTAGCATTTCTGTCACGGCAGAGGTCGCGGGTTCGAGCCCCGTCGTCCCCGCCAACTGATTCCACGAGAGTCAAGTGGATTTGGCGCAATTCTCCTGCAGTTCTCCACTGGCTCAGCTAAGGGTGAATACCACGCGCGGTTTACCCGGAGCGTTCCAATAGCTCTCCACTTCTGAAAGCGGAACAGCTTTTGTCGCGATGCACAGCTTTGCAGGACCAACTGCGTCGAAGGTGTTCTTTACGGCATTGAGCAAGGTTGGCAATGGCACACTTTTTGCACCGCTCCCCATCAGCACAATGGAGGAAGAACGCAATCCGGCCCCCGGCAGATCGATGCTTTCCTCACCGCTTGCACCTCCAACATGGACGAAGCGAACAGGTGTGGCGTCCTCCACCCCTTTGGCAATGGCGGCGATAATGCTCCTTGCGCTCTTTCCCCACAGATAATCGACAACGGCATCGACGCCTTTGCCGAACTCCTCTATCAGCGCCTCCTCATATTGCTTGGCTGCGAAAGGGTGAAGCGCCCCGACCGAGAACGGGATGACAACGTCGGCGCCGAGCGTTTTCACTTCCTCGAGCTCGGCTTCGTTCCTTCCGGTTGCAATCACTTTCCTGGCGCCAAGATACTTTGCCAGTTGCACCGCAATGCGGCCCGCCGTTCCCGTCGCGCCATTCACCAGGACGGTCTCCGCAGGCTGAAGATGTGCGCGTTCGACCAGCGCCGCCCATGCAGACATTCCGGGATTCGCGATCGCGGCTGCGGTCACATCATCCAGATCATCGGGAAGCGGAATGCAATGCCGTGTGCTGACCAGCGATTGTTCCGCGAGAGCTCCGAACGGAGCTTGAGGAAGAGCGAAGTAGACCCGCTCCCCATCTTTAGTGATACCCGCGCCGTCGGTCCCGGCAACAGCCGGAAATGCGCCCTCTGAACTGTAGTGGGAGCCGGACGCACGCGATCGGGTGAGGTGACTGAGGGCGGAAGCCTTCACATGGACAACTGTGAATCCGTCTCGGGCAACAGGTTCAGCAAAATCCCCATACACAGGATTGCTCCCTGGCGCTTTCACAATAGCTGCTTTCATCTGCACTTCCTCCAGCACGTTTGCCGCACACGTTTCCCCGCGATAGACAGGTGCTTCTAATTGGCAACTTGAACACTGTACAAGTAAATTGTACATCGTTCAACAACGAGGCGTAAACGTTGATATGCTGGATGCATGAAAGTGAATCGGGAAATCCTGACCCGCGGCGCTCTGAAACTTCTGAATGAAGTCGGCCTGGAGGAGCTTACGCTGCGGCGCCTCGGGACTGCATTGAATGTCCATGCCGGGGCCATGTATTGGCATTTCAAGAGCAAAGAAGAATTGTTGGACGAAATGGCCACTGTGCTGCTCGCCGAGGCAGCTCCCGAGCTTCTGCCGGTGCGCAAGCAGGCTGATTGGAAGGCGTGGGCGGCTGCGTTTGGAGAGGGCTTGCGAAAAGCCCTGCTTTGCTATCGGGATGGGGCTCGCATGGTCACCGGAACCAGGCTGACAAACACCGAATATATGAAGGCCGCCGAGGCCGTCGGAACGCAACTGGTCAGAGCCGGATTTACTTTACGGCAGGGCGTCGTTCTGCTCAGCACCGTCTACAATTACACGCTCAACTTTGTGATTGAGGAACAGGCCGTCTTCCCGCGCCCAGGCGAACGCTCGAAAAGGTACGTAATTCAAAAACGAAATAAGCAGCTCTCTTCCGAGCCCCTCCCGCTCATGCGCCAGGCCGGACCAATCCTCTTCGATCGATTTGACCAGCGTTATAAAGAAGGTCTCGCTCTCATCATCCAGGGCGCCGCTTGTCAGCTGAAAGCGCGGAAAGGCAAATAATGCGCTGCTGAATCGCAGGCCTGAGGCCCGTCAGCGCTGCAGCTGGAGTTGAGACGCTTTCCACCGCTCGGCCAGAGCGACGCTCAAGAGCGGAGTGAAATGTCAACAAGCCTCCGCGCGCTTCGCCACCAGCCCGGACCGAACCCGGCAAAAAAGACACCGACCAGCACTCGAAGCAGGTCTTCTGAATTGATCTCTTTTCGAATGTCGCCGCTTTTGATCGCGCATTTCACCAGGGCATCGAACGCTCCCTGAACCGGTCCGCGAGAAACCGCGGCGGCGGCTCTTCGCTCCGCTCTCACGCGTTCAGAAACTTCTCCAGATTCGCGTAACTGATCTGCAGGCTCTCGAGCGGCGGCCGCTCCACCTGGTCCTGCTCCACATACATGTTGGCAATGTGGTCTTTTTCAGCGAGGTGCAGGATCGTTGTCCAGTCCAGCGTGCCGGTACCCACCTCGGTAAAGTGCGCGGAGCCGGGGCCGGTCTCGAGTGAGGTGGTCACATTCGGCTTGCGATCCTTCAAATGCAGTGACTGGATGCGTTTTCCATACTGGTGCAGCATCGCGACCGGGTCGTGCCCGGCCTGCGCTACCCAGTAGCAGTCCATCTGCCACTGCACCAGCGCCGGATCGGTGTTCTGCATCAGCACATCGAAGGCTGTCACGCCACCCCAATCCTTGAACTCGCTGTTGTGGTTGTGGAAGCCGAACTTCAGGCCCACTGACTTCGCCTGCTGCGCCCACTGGTTGTACTGCTGGGCCGCGCGCTTGTACCCATCGGCAGAGTTCGCAACCGTGCCGGGAATCGAGGAGCACACGATGCACTCTATTCCCAGATCCTTCGCGTAGTCGAACTGCTTGTCGAAATCCACATACCCGAAGTGCGCGCTGGGAACCGTAAGCCCAGCGTCGACGATTGCCTTGCGCAGATCCTTCGCAGGCATCTTGTATTCGGCCACATAGGTCTCCACGGTGCGGTAGCCAATCTTGCGGATCGCAGCCAGCGTTCCGGGCAGATCGTTCTGGATGACGCTGCGCACCGTGTAGAGCTGCACACCCAGCGGCCGATCCGCCTTCTTTGCCAACAGCGCCGGCTCGAGCGCGAGCGCGGCAGAGGCCGCCGCGGCGCTCTCAACAAATTTTCTTCTCGTTAGCATCATTGCTTCTCCTTGATCGAATGAAGGCGATTGAAGCCAGTGAAAATCTAGTGCACGCACATCGCGGTGTCAAGATGCAGCGGCCAAGCAAACCTCAAGCCGCCGGATTCGCCTCTCCGCGCGCAAGCCGCGGCTGCCGGCGATAGTCTCGGCCGGCAGCAAACAGTGCAATTGTTCCTGCAAGCGGCATCAGGCCCACCAGCACAAAAACCGGAGTGAATGACACGTGATCGACGAGGATTCCTGTGAGCAGCGGAAACAGCATGCCGCTCAGTCCGCCGGCAAAGCCCATCAATCCCGTCGCGCGGCCCACCAGCGCGTCGGGAAACAGATCCGTCACCGCTGCGAACATGTGCGCGGAGAGAAAATTGTCCGCGGCGACCGTAATGCAAAGCAGCGTCAGCACCGGCCCGATCCCCTTCATATACGGAACAGCGAAGCTGAGCAAACAGAGCAGGGAACTGCCGTACATGAGCACGCGCCGCGTGTTGCGCATCGAAAACCCTCTGCGTAGCAGGATGCCTGCCGCCCATCCGCCCGAGATTCCGCCCACATCACCCATCAGGAACGGAATCCAGCCCACGAAACCGATCTGCGCCATGGTCATATGCCGCGCGTTGAAGAGATAGAGCGGCGTCCAGTACCAGTAGAACTGCATCACCGGCCCAATGAAGAATCGGCACAGCATCACTGCGTAGGTCGACGAGTTGCCCAGCATCGCTCCCAGCGAAACAGCGGTTGCAGAGCTGGCTTTGCTCTTCGGCTCGCGGCGATACGTCAGCCACCATAAAGGGATCCACAGAAAGCCGGCGACTGTGGGTACAAGGAAAGCGGTGCGGAATCCCCAGTGCCGTAGCAGATAGGCGATAAGCGGGATGGCGATCGTGGTGCCGATGACGCTGCCGCCGTTGAAGATTCCGATGGCCAGCGTCCGGTCTTTCTTCTCGAACAGCCGGCTCACGGTTTTCACGCCGCCTGAGTACGCGCCGCACTCGCCGGTGCCTTTCCAAAACTGCGAGAGTCCCATCGCCACTCCCGATCCAGCCAGCGCGAGCGATCCAGTTGCGGCGGACCACCATGCGACCGCGATCGAGAGACCCAGCCGCGAGCCGAGGCGATCCATCAGGTAGCCCATCGGGAATTCGCCGGTCATCATCCCGAAGCCGAGGCACGAAACGATGCGCCCATAGGCTGCGTTCGATAGATGAAAAACATCGCGCAGCACCGGAGCCATCACGCCCAGTGCTTGGCGCGCGATGAACATGATAACCGTGAGAAGAAAAAGCAGGCTGAGAATCAGCCACGGACTGCGGCTGCGTTGTGCGGGTGCGGCCGGTTCGCTCTCAGCGCGTGAGATCGTTTCGGTTGGCTGCAAGATCCCTCCAACAGCCTCATCGCGAAAGCTGCCGCACATACCATCTTACGTTCGGCCCATGCGTCTCGGTCGGCCTGTTCGCTGGAGCGGCCGCTAGGCCTGCACGCTTAGTGCCTCGCTCCACGGCCGCGCGGACTTGAGCACCTGATTCATATTGCGCACATTCTCCAGGCCAGTCGTGTTCAGCCAGTCTTCAAGAGCGGCTGCACCTTTCTTCACGTAAACCGGCACGCCGTCCTGCCACGTTGCGCGGCCGGCCAGCACACCGTGAAACTTCGCTCCGCTTTCGACTGCCAGCTCCAGCGTCTCCACAAAATCCTGGCTCGCCACACCCGCCGAGAGAAAGATCATCGGCTTTTTCGTCAACGCTGCTTCGGCACGGATCAGTTCCATCGCCTCGGCGCGCGTATGCACCTTCTGGCCTCTGAACGCCTTGGTGCCCTCCACATATGCCGTGTTAATCGGCACCTCGATCTTCAACACATCGGCGCCATAGCGTTCCTTCGTGAACTCTTCCATCGACTTCAGCACAATCTCCGGTTTGCGCCGCGCGTACTCAATGCTGTCCATTCCTTCGCCGTGCACGTCATAAGCGAGGAACTCAAGAAAGTAGGCGATGTCCACCGATTTGCATTCAGCGCCGATCCGCTCCAGCCATGCCTTCTTGCGATCGTTCACCCACTCCTTTTCGAACGGCGTGTAATACACCAGAATCTTGATCGCGCTTGCCCCCGCTTCTTTCAATCGTAGCGCCGACCATCCTTCAAACAGCGAAGGCAACCGCTCCGGTTTATCGGGACTATACCCGGCATGCTCATAAGCCAGCAGCAGTCCCTTGCCGTTGATGTGCTTCGCCGCGTCCAGTCCGTACTCGATATCGAGCAGAATCGAGGAGCATTCCTTCGTCACGGTGCGCGCAACGATCTGCTTGAACTCGCTCATCATCTCGGCCGGAGGATCGGCGATGCCCAGCTCTCTCGCGAGCATGTTTTTGAGCAGTCCGCGCTGATCCATAGCGACCGCTGCGATGACTCCGCGCTTGTCGGAGACAGCATTGAGCCCGGTCAGTTTGCCGGGTGTCAGATTCAAACTCATTCTACGTTCCTCATTGTCGAAAAGATGTTGCAGCGCTCGCAGGAAGCGCAATGCATCCTGAACCTCTTGCGTTCTGTAGCAGTTTCGGAATTGGTGTAGACCGAAAGCACACAGCAAAGTGGCATTTTTATCTCCGGGGTCCCCGTCGACAGGTCTTCGTCGATGGGGTGGAAGTAAATGCCACCTTTCAATGCTCTCAAAAAGTCTACGTAAATTCCGAAACTGCCGTAAATTCGCGCGCCGTGCAAATGTGAAGCGGCTTCGGGGCAGACGCAAGCAACCATAAATAACCAGGCTGCAAGTGTCAATCGATTGTAAACGATAATTCACCTGATTCCCGTCATTGATTGATCCTTAAACTCTCACTCCGCGCCCAGTTACCCCTCTCAAATTCCCCCAGAAGCCGAAATTGCAAGCTATTGATATACAAACGATTAACGTCAATCTATTGAAATTGATTGACAGCGGTATTTCTCTCTGCCTATACTTCGCCCGGTTCACATTCCCCGGCTTTCGAGTCCCTGCTCGGCGCGTTGAACTTTCCTGGCTTCGCCTTAGTTCGTCAACCGTCGGGCTCGGGTCTACGGGAGTCGTTCGTTGGCAAGCAATCTCCGGGTGTCTCCGCATTCGCTATGAATCATTGCGCACAAGACGAGCGATCAAATTTGACAGTGCAGCGCGCATTCCCTAAAGTGTCCTTGTCGGGTCTATCGGAAACTGCATCTTCCGCGACTCCCGAAAATGCTCCAGATTCAGGAAATGATGACGTTGGCATTCACTCCCGCGGTTTGTATGTGCTGTCTCAACAGCGCGCAGCGGGTGTGTGCCTCGGACTAGACTCGGCATCGAGTTCTGAATCGCGACGACCCACCCGCCAGACGGCGCGGTGGGTTTTCTGTTTTGGGGCCAATAACAATGGGCACCGGTGGCGAAGTGGTCAACGCGCTGGTCTGCAAAACCAGTACTCGCGGGTTCAAATCCCGCCCGGTGCTCCAAAAATTGAAACTTCAGTTTTGGGGAACAGCGCCAGCGCGAAGACATCGAGCTTGGCGAGTTGGAAGGTTGCATGAGAACGATGACACGCAGAGGTGTGCTTGAAACAATGGCGGCGATTGCCGCCGGCGCATCCCTGTCTTCCCTCGCACCAGCGCGCGCCTTTGCCGCGAGCGGCAGCGCTCCCGCGGGCATACGTTTCGGCGTGCAGTTGAATGCCTTTCCCATCGATCCGACAAAATTCCAGAGCTTCCTCGACACCCTCGGGCAGATCAAGCAGATCGGCTATCAGGGATTCGAGTCCAGCTTCCGCAATGTCAGTGCGCAATTTGACAATCCTGCGCCCGCGCGCCGCCAGATCGAAGAGACCGGGCTTACATTTTTCGGCATTCATGTCTTTCTTCCCAGCTTCGATCAGTACGATGCCAACACGCATATTGCAGCGCCCTCGCTCTACGAGCCCATCGCGCGCGGCGGCGTGGCGCTCGGCGCAAAGCACCTTGTCTTGAGCGGCGCGCCATGCGCGGAGGCCGATCAGCTCAAGCGCAAGATCGAAGGCCTTAACGCCGCGGGCCGTTATGCGCAATCGGCCGGCTTCAGCGTCGCTTATCACAACCACTGGTGGGAGTTCGAATCCAAAATCGGCGAACCACAAAAAATGGAAATCGAATCCCTCTACACGCAAACCGATCCTGCGCTCGTCCATTTCGTTCTCGACGCTGGCCACGCCTATCACGGCGGCGCAGATGTTCCCGCCTTCATTCGCAATCATTCCCGGCGCATCGTCGGCTTCCATCTGCGCGATTACAAGAACGGAAAACTGTCGACGCTCGGCACCGGCAGCTTTCCGCTGGCGCGGGTTGCCGCAACCATCAAGCAGATCGGCTGGACGGGATGGGTAGAGAACGAAGAAGAGCGCGAGAATCTCTCGAAGAATGGCGCTGAAGTCGTCGCGCCGGCCTTCAAGGCAATGAAGGAGGCGTTCTCATCGTGAATCGCCGTGAATTCCTTTACACCGGAGCGGCTGCGGCCGTGACCGCACGCAGCCTCGACGCGCGCGCCTACGCGGCGCTCGACGGCGCGAACGATCGCGTCGGCTTTGGCGTCATCGGCACTGGCCGCCGCGCCACCGACGTGTGCCGCGCCTTCGCGCAGGATCCGCGCGTCGAGTTCCGTGCGCTCGCCGACATCTACGACAAGCAGGTTGCCGCCTTCCAGGATCGCTTCAAGGATCACGTCGCACACGCTGACGTCGTCGTCGAGTACCAGAAGCTCCTCGACCGCAAAGATATCGACGCTGTCTACGTCGCCACGCCCGATCATCTTCACGTCGAAATCGCGAAGACCGTCCTCGGAGCGGGGAAGAACATTTATCTCGAAAAACCCACGTTGCACCGCTGGCATGAGCGCGACACGCTGGCCAAAGCCGCGGCCGGCAGCAAAGCAATTCTGCAGTGCGGCATGCAGCAGCGCAGTGGCGCGCATTACATGCAGGCCAAAAAGGAGTACTTCGACACCGGCAAGCTCGGCAAAGTCGTCTTCGCTCGCGCCGTCTGGCACAACTTCCCGTGGCAGCGCCGCGACATTCCCAATGAGCCCAAACCCGAAAGTCTGCGCTGGGATCTCTTCCTCGGTCCCGCGCCCAAGGTGCCTTTCGAGCTCTCGCGTTACAGCTCTTGGCGCAGCTATCACGACTACGGCAACGGCCTCCTCGCCGACATCCTCACCCACTGGGCCGATGTTGCGCAGTGGATGCTCAACGACTCGAGCCCGGTGAGCGCAGCGGCTCTCGGCGGAGATTTCCAGCTCCACGGCGATCTCACCAATCCCGATACCGTGAGCGCCGTCGTCCGCTACAAGGACTGGAACCTGAACTTCGAGTCGACGGTTCTTTCCGTCCGCAATCCGCGGCCGTCGGTCTATTTCGAAGGCACTGAAGGCGCCCTCGACATCACGCGACAGGGATTCGTCTTCACTCCCAACGAAGGTCAACCTATCGAAGTGCCAACCACGCAAAACCTCGAACATGCGCACGCCGGCAATTTTATCGACGCCATCGTCAAGGGAGACAAAATCAACGCTGGTGTGGAGGACGGCCTCGCCGCGAGCATTCCGGTCATGATGGCGCTGCAATCGTACTGGTCAAAGAAGATCAGTACCCAACAGGATCTTGCCTGAAAATCGTGCAGGGCACTTGCTGCTCTGCGTCAACAGAAACGCTTCAACGCAACACGGGAATTGTTCCGAGAGAAAACGAGAAAGGAACTCTCCCGTAACGACGTCTTCATCAGTGTTAAGTGCTAAACGGCAGTCCGCTCTTGCGGCGGGTCTCTGTTGCTGCCCGGCATGGATGAAGTCACCGGCCACCAAACTTGCAATCATCTGAGGCTTTCCCCTCGATGCCAATGACAGAAAGGGAGAAAATGAGCGACGCAATTCGCAAACTACTTTACTTCGGCTTCGCACTGCTGGTGCTGCTTGGCGCTGCATTCCACGCGTCTGCGCAGTCCACCGGCACCATCCGCGGAACAGTCACAGACCCCAGCGGCGCAGCCATCCCCAAGGTCAGTGTTGTCGCTACCGATGCCAACACCGGCATCAAGCGTGACGAAACTACCAATGAATCCGGCCTCTTCGTTTTCCCGGACTTGCCCATCGGCACCTACAACCTCAAGATCGCAGCCCCCGGATTCAACACCCAGGACCGTCCCGGGCTGCAGCTCCTCACTGGCCAGACCATCGACCTCACCATTCCCATGAAGGTCGGCGCACAGACGCAGGAGATCACCGTCTCTTCCGAGACGCAGCAGATCCAGACCAGCACTTCAACGGTGGAGCAATCGGTGACCCAGCAGCAGATGCGCGATCTGCCGCTCAACGGCCGCAATCCGCTGCAATTGACCACCCTGACCGCCGGCACGGTGCTCACCACAACCGGCACAGAAAGCGGCCAGGAAGATAACACCGGGCTCTCGGTCAACGGCCTTCGGGCGACGGAAAATACCTACTTGCTCGATGGCACCATCTACGTCAATCGCTTCTTTGACTCCGTGCCCACCATGCCCAATCCCGACGCACTGCAGGAGTTCACCATCCAGGCCTCAAACTACAGCGCCGATCACGCCGGCGCCGGCGCGCTCATCCAACTCTCCACGCGATCCGGAACCGATCAGCTCCACGGCGATGCGTGGGAATATTTCCGTAATACTGTGCTGAACGCGCGCAACTACTTCTGGTCGCCAACCAAGAAGGATCCGCCCTTCAAATTGAATCAATTCGGCGGCACAGTTGGCGGACCAATCTTCAAGAGCAAGAAGGCCTTCTTCTTCTTCTCGGCCGAAGACTTGCAGCAGCGCTCGGCGCCGACGCCGATCACCGTGGAATACCCGACTCCAGCAGAGCTTGCCGGTAACTTTTCGGCCTTCAAGACGAAAGGTGTAGCACTCTACAACCCGGCCACAGGCTGCGGTTTTGGCCAGACCGCAACTCCCACCATACCCGGCGCCACAACCTATAACTGCGCTGGCACGATCACCGACGACGTTTCCGCCGCCGACGCTGGCGCGAACGCCCTCCCCATCGACGCGCTCTCGGCCGCGGTGAACAAGCAGTATCTGGCGAGTGAGGAAGCGACCGGCGCCCTGTCGACCGACGGAACGTATGAAACGTTCTCTTCATCCACGAACAACAACATTGACAACACGCAGTACCTCACGCGTCTCGACTACTCCCTCGGCGAGAAGGACCACCTGAGCGGCCGCTACTTCTATAACCAGGACAACTTCCAGCGCCCGTTCACCGCTCCGCTCGGTTTTTATGCGTCAAATCTCTTCCGCAATCAGTCGGTCACTATCAGTGACGCGCACGTCTTCTCGAACACGCTCACAGGTGCCCTCTATGGCGGCTTCTATCGCGGCGGGCGCACGCAGGTTCCTGAAGCGCCCGGCCTCAAAACCCTGCAGAATCTCGGGCAGAACGCTCCCTACGGAAGCCCGAATGAAAGCCTTGTGCCATTCCCCGGCGTACGCGCACTAATCTCCGGGTACGTTGAAGCTTTCTCCGGCGGTGCACTCACGCAGGATTCCACGACCTTCGATTTCAGCGGCCAGGTTGTCAAACTGTGGCACACGCATACGCTCACCATGGGCGGAGACATCGAGCGCAGCCGCATCGATATGGACGACTACTCGTACACGCCCGGTGACAGTACCTCGCCCGGCTTCAACGGCAAGCGCACGCAAGCGCCCACTGGCGTAACGCCGGCGGGATTCACCAGCACCGGTAACGCCATCGCCGACTTCTACACCGGCTACGAGCAGACCTATTACATGGACAACGGCCGCAAAGCCTACCTGCGGGAGATTCGTCCCTCGCTCTACTTGCAGGACGATTGGAAGGCAACGCCTCGGCTGACTCTGAATCTTGGGCTTCGCTGGGATCCGTGGATGCCGCCCATCGATGACAACGGCACGCTCGTGGGCTTCAATGTCAATAATCCCAATTTCCAGTCTACGGTTGCTCCCAACGCGCCCCTGGGCATGTGGTTCGTCGGCGACGCTGGGCTGCCTGACTCGGTCTTCAGCAACAACTTCAAAGACTTCGCGCCGCGCGTCGGCTTTGCTTACAACATCTTCGGCACCGGAAAGACTGTCGTCCGCGGCGGCTACGGCCTCTTCTACGGGATGCCTGAAGGGCTGCTCTATCAACGCACCGACGCCATGCAGCCCGTGGATCTCTATCTGAGCATCAACAATCCGCCCGCGTGGGACGCTCCTTTCGCTGGCTATCCCGGCGGCGATCCCTTCCCGCGCGGTCATATCGCTGCTTCGCAGGTCAAGACCTATACCTTCCTGAAACCGCTCGCCGGCGGCGTCCTCAATCCCTCGTCTAAGGTGGAGTACACCCAGGCTTATAACTTCACCATTGAGCAGGATTTGGGCAACGGGTACGCCTTCAACGTCGGCTACGTCGGCAACCATGCCGAGCACGTGATGGCCTCCCGCCAGTTCAATCCTTTCGTATTCACGCCGCCCACGTTCGAAACCACGCGTACCTACCCGGGCCTCGGCGCGGTGGAATTGGCCGATGCATACAATTACGAAATGACGGATGCGGCAGAAGTCAACGTCACCCGCCGTAGGCACAGCCTCACCATGCTCGCCAACGCCGTTTGGATGAAGACCATCGACAATGGCTCGTCGGGGACCGAAGGGCAGGACGGACCATCGAACCCATACAATTTCAAGGCATATCGCGGAGTTGCCGACTTTGATCAGGCACTGCGCATTACGGGCTCGGTCAACTATCCGTTGCCCAAATTCAACGTCAACTCCTTTGCCGGTGCAATCATCAACGGCTGGCAGGCCAATGCGATCGTCACCTCGCAATCGGGATTGCCGATCACCATCACCAGTGGCGTGGACAACTCGGAATCCGGCATCGGCAATGACCTGGCGGTCTACAACCCAGGCGTCAGCATTGCTCGCCCCGCAGGCGCCTCCAAGATCACCGATTGGTTCAATCCCGCGGCCTTCGCCAAGAACCCGGCCCCTTCAGCTGCCAATGGCTACGCGCAGTCGTTCGGCAACGTTCCGCGCAACTCTCTGCGCGGACCGGCATTTGAGGACACCGACATCTCGCTCTTTAAGGACTTCTTGGGCGACCATCGCGTCCATGGCCAGTTCCAGGCCGAGGCCTTTAACGCATGGAATCACACCAACCTCGCCAACCCAACTTCGAGTGTCAGTTCCGGGACATTCGGCCAGATCACCGCAACCAGCAGCAGCACGGGCAGCGTGAATACACCGTCCTTGGTCGGCACGCAGCGCGTCTGGCAATTCGTCATGAAATTCATCTTCTAAACACAGCGCCGGAGCCGCGCGACCTGCGTGGCTCCGGCATTTTCTTTTAAACAACTCGCCGTGTCTGCAAGAAACGGGCCTCGTGCTCCAGGCTAGTGGCTAGCAGCTAGTAGCCGCCTCACCGCACCACAACGCCGTCGAGCGCTTCATCGATCCTTTGTAGCGTCTCCTCTGAGAGCCCCACGCCCACCGCGCGCACATTATCGGCAATCTGCTCCGGCCGCGTCGCACCGATGATGGCCGAGGACACCTCGGGCCGCCGCAGCACCCACGCGAGCGCCATCTGCGCCATCGACAATCCCAGTTCCGTCGCAATTGGCCCCAGCCGCGCAACAGCCCTCAGCAGATAATCCGATCTGTAATGCCGCCCGGCAGTCTCCATGAACTGGTTCATCTGCTCGTTGGCTGCGCGGCTGTCCGGCGGCGGAGGCGCGCCCGGCGCATACTTCCCCGTCAGCACTCCGTGAGCCAGCGGCGAGAACACAAGGTTCCCGATGCCGTGCCGGGCGCACGCTGCAAACACCGTCTCTTCAGGCTTGCGCCACAGCATCGAATATTGCGGCTGGCTGGCGGAGAAGGGAACCAGGCCATCTACTCCGGCAATTCTCGCCGCTGCGTCGATCTGCTCTGCCGTCCACTCGCTGAATCCGATCGCGCGCACCTTGCCGGCCTTCACTGCGCGATCGAGCGCCTGCATGGTCTCTTCGAGCGGCGTCTCTTTATCGTAGCGATGGCATTGGTAGAGATCGATGAACTCCACGCCCATCCGCTCCAGCGATCGATTGAGCTGCTTTTCAATCTGTGTCGCCGAGAGTCCCCGATCGGTCTCATCGCCCACCGGAAAATACAACTTCGTCGCAATCAAATACCGGTCGCGCGGAACATCCTTGAGCGCCTCGCCCAGCACCCGTTCTGCCTCACCCGCTCCATATTGATTTGCCGTATCGAAGAGCGTAATTCCGCAATCCAGCGCCGCATGAATGCATCGGATCGCTTGCTCGCGCCCGACCCCACCGGCCGCCGTGAGCCACGTTCCAAAGCTCAGCTCAGAAACAAACACCGGCCCGTTGCCAAGTCTCCGGCTCCGCATCATCTGCTCCTCATGGATGACAATCATGCTAAACGTGCATCAAATGCTTTATCCTTGCATTCTTCAGCCAATCAGAGCATCATTTTCTTCATGGCTACACCTCTGAAAGCAAAGCGACGCACAAAGTCTGCATCGCGCACCGCCGCGAAGAAGGGTGTGCGCCGGAAGAAAAAGAACCTCGCGCGCAGAACCACGGTCTCACTGTCTCCTGGGGCCGCGCAAATCGTCATTCAGTTCGTCGCCGCAGCCAACATTTCCCTCAGCCAGGCAGTCTCCAACTTAATCGAACGCACTGAGCCGGCGCCTTCCCGGCTGAAGAATGTAAACGGCTTTCTCGTTTTGAGCGACCCCCCTAAGGCAAAAAAAGCTCTCGTGAGTCTCACCGTCGAGGATATAAAGCGGATGGATGATCGGACAGATCGAGAATACTTAGGCAGATTTGGAGCGCCGCGAGAGAATACTCGAAGGAATCGCAACCCGCGCTTACCCAAATGACATTTCTGCTTGACGTGAATGTACTGTTCGTACTCCACCAGCCACGCCATACGAGCTTTAAGAGCGTGTTCCAGTGGTTCAGCGAGGGCAAAGTTTCCTCGTTCGCCACGTGCCCAATCACGCAAGCCGGTTTGATGCGCCTGCTCAATCAACCCACAGGTCTCGACGTTTTTCGTTCCGGGGAGGCGCGCGAGGCGCTTCGCAATCTTGTTCGAATTCCCGGTCACGTTTTCTGGCCCGACATTCCGCCCTATCTGGATGCGACCGATAAGTTCTCCCGGCGCATGCAGGGCCATCGGCAAATCACCGACGCCTACTTGCTTGGTCTAGCCAGACACCACGGCGGCAAGCTTGCAACCCTCGACAAGGCAATCGCCAGCCTCGCCGGCCCTGAGTTCAGTAGCCTGGTCGAGTTGATCCCGACCCGCTGACCGCGGACTTCGACCGCCTGCTCTAGCCCACCGCCTGCACCGTTCCTTTGCCCACCAGTTCTTCCACGCGCTCCACCCAGCCGCGGTCTGCGGTCACGCTCATTCCCTCCGGCTCCAGCACCACCGCGTACTCGCCCTTTTTCTCCAGGTGCAGCATCACCTTGCCCGGCCCCGGCGCTGCATCCGCCGCGCTCTTCAATCCGGCCAGCATCTCTTCGGTCGCGCGCTCCATATTAATGCGGATGCGAATTCCGGTCGGGAGCTTCACTTGCACGGCATCCAGCGCTTGAATGGCGCCAATCGAAATCTTCGGCGCAGAATCCTCGTCGCCTGAAAGCGTTCCGCGGATCAGCACCGGCGCTTCAACCTTGAGTTGTTCGGCAAGACGCTCGTAGTCGCGAGGAAAAACGATCAGCTCGATCTTTCCCGTTGCGTCTTCCAGCACCGCCTGCGCATAGAGTTTGCCGTCGCGCCGCGTCTTCTGCACCCGCAGCCCATGCATGATTCCTGCCACCTGAATCTCATCGGCCGCGTCCTGCTGCCCTCCCCATCTGCGCTCAGGCGGCTTGCGCTCCAACGCCTCGGCTATCGAAATCACTCCGGTCAGGTTACGCAGCTTTTCGGCATACTTGTCCAGCGGGTGCCCCGACACAAAAAATCCCAGCACCTCTTTTTCGTTCGCCAGCCGGTCGCCTTCTTCCCAGTCCGCCGCCGGCGGCAGCGCATCGGCATTGTGTCCGCGGGCCGGCGCATCGTCGAACAACCCGAACAGCCCGCTCTGCCCCTGCGCCTCATCGCGCTGCGCCTTCAGCGCCCGCTCCATCGCTTTGTCAATCGCCGCAAAAAGCTGCCCGCGCGTTCCCAATGAATCGAGCGCGCCGGCCTTGATCAGTGACTCGATCACGCGCTTGTTCATCACGCGCAGATCCACCTTCTCGCAGAACTCCCACAAGCTCTTGAATCGTCCGCCCACCTCCGCGCGCGCCTTCAGGATTGACTCGATCGCGTTGCCGCCCACATTCTTCACCGCAGCCAGCCCGAATCGAATCGCCTCGCCCCCCGACGTAATCTGAGGCGTAAACCTGGCGCCTGAAACCTGCACATCCGGCGGTTCCACGCGGATGCTCATCTCGCGGCACTCACCGATGTACTTCACCACGGAGTCAGGCTTCGAAGTTTCCGACGTCAGCAGCGCCGCCATAAACTCCACCGGGTAGTGCGTCTTGAGATACGCGGTCTGGTACGCCACCCACGCATACGCCGCCGAATGCGACTTGTTGAACCCGTAGCCGGAAAACTTCTCCATCAGGTCGAAGATTTCGCCCACCGCTGCCTTCGGATGCCCCAACACCGCCGCACCCGACATAAAGCGTTCGCGCTGCTTCGCCATCGCGATGGGATCTTTCTTCCCCATCGCCCGCCGTAGCAGGTCGGCTTCGCCCAGCGAATAACTCGCCAGCACGTTGGCGATGCGCATCACCTGCTCCTGGTACACGATCACGCCCAGCGAATCCTTCAGGATCGACTCCAGCGGCGGCAGCAGATATTCCACTTTGCGCCGCCCCCATTTGCGCTCGATAAAGTCGTCGATCATGTCCATCGGCCCGGGCCGGAAGAGCGCGTTCAACTGCGTCAGCTCTTCCACCGTGTCGGGCTTGTAGCGCCGCAAAATATCCCGCATCCCCGGCGACTCAAACTGGAACACGCCCGAAGTCAGCGCGGTATGAAACACACGCCGGAACGTCTCTGGATCGTCGATCGGGATCATTTCGATATCGAGCTTCTCGCCGCGCGTCTGCTCAATCAGTTTCACCGCATCGGTAATCACCGTGAGCGTGGCCAGGCCCAGGAAGTCCATCTTCAGCAGGCCCAACTTCTCGACGGACTTCATGTCGTACGCGGTTACGATTTCATCGTTCTTGGTGCGGTTCAGCGGCACCAGCTCCGTGAGCGGCCGCGGCGCAATCACCACTGCGGAAGCGTGCACGCCTGCTCCGCGCACCAGGCCCTCGAGCTTCTTTGCGGTGTCGATCAGCTCCTTAACCTGCTTGTCTGCGTCGTAGGCCTTGCGCAAATCGGGCGACTCTTCAAGCGCCCTGTCCAGCGTCATGCCCACTGTCGCCGGCACCAGCTTCGCAATCCGGTCCACATCGCCGTACGGCATGTCCAGTGCGCGTCCGCAATCCTTGATCGAGGCCTTCGCCGCCATCGTATTGAACGTGATGATCTGTGCCACCTGCTCGCGCCCGTACTTGCGCGTGACGTAGTCGATCACTTCGCCGCGCCGGTTCATGCAGAAATCCACGTCAATATCCGGCATCGTTACGCGCTCGGGATTCAGGAATCGCTCGAAGAGCAGTACATTTTGCAGCGGGTCGATGTTGGTGATCTCCATCGCGTACGCCACCAGCGAGCCCGTCGCCGATCCGCGCCCCGGCCCCACGGGAATGCCGTGATCGCGCGCGTACTTGATGAAATCCCACACGATCAGGAAGTAGCCCGAGTAACTCATCTGTTTGATAATCCCGATCTCGTAGTTCAGGCGCGCTTCATACTCCGCCTTGCTCGCGCGCTGCACGCCACGCATCTCCAGCTGGCGCACCGTCGTGTCGAAGCGCTTCTGCAGCCCCTCGCGGCACACCTGCTCAAAGTAGCTGTCGATCGTGTGTCCTTGCGGCACAGCGAATTCGGGGAAGGGATTGTCGATCTTGGCCAGCTTCAGGTTGCATCGCTCGGCAATCTCCATCGTGCGTTGCACCACCGCCGGCGACTCCTTGAAGAGCTGCGCCATCTCGTCGGCGCTCTTCACAAAAAACTGGTCGCTGTCAAACTTCAACCGGTCCGTCTCGTGAATCTTCGCGCCCGTCTGCACACATAGCATCACGTCGTGCGCGTGCGAGTCTTCGCCGCACAGGTAGTGCGAGTCGTTGGTCGCCACCAGCGGAATCCCCAGCTCGCGCTCCAGCCGGTGAAGGTCGGCCTGAATCTTCCGCTCCTGCTCCAGCCCCTGGTCCTGAATTTCGAGGTAGAAATTTCCTCTGCCGAAGATGTCCTGATACTGTTGCGCTGTCGCCGCCGCCTTGTCATACTGCCCGGCACTCAGCGCCTCGCACAATTCGCCGCTTAGGCATCCGGAAAATCCGATCAGCCCCTTCGCATTTTCTGCCAGATATTTCTTGCTCACGCGCGGTTTGCGATAGAACCCGTTCAGCGAGGCCTCTGACGTCAGCCGGATCAGATTTCTGTAGCCCTCCTCGTTCTCCGCCAGCACCAGCAGGTGGTTGTACTGATCGTTCGGACACTCCGCGCGATGATCCTCCGCCTTGCACACGTAGAGCTCGCAGCCCAGGATCGGCTTTACGCCCTTTTCCTTCGCCGCTTCGAAGAAGTGCACCGCCCCGTAAATGTTCCCGTGGTCCGTCATGGCGACAGACTTCTGCCCCAGCGCCGCGACGCGCGATACAAGCTTTTTCACGTCGCACGCGCCATCCAGCAAGGAGTATTCGGTGTGCAGATGTAGGTGGGTAAACTCAGACATGGCTAGCCTTAATTCTAGCCGCGTGCATCCCTTTTGATCACGCTCATCGCGATGGAATGCTCAGCGGTGCTCTGAGGAAAAACAGTTCCAATTAAAATCTACGCAGGGCATTAAGACTCCGCAGCACGAGGTCCAATTGATCAGGAACCGCCTGAAGCAACTGAAGGAGAGCCTGGAGTGAGACAAGAAAAGATCGAACTGATTCGCGGCAGCGGCAACGTCTTTCGCGATCTTGGTCATCCGGACTCAGGCGTCGAACAGTTGAAAGCGATCCTCGCTGCCGAGATATCAAAATGCTCGACCGCAAACGCTTGACCGTCCGCGCAGCGCACGCTCAGACGGGCATCTCCGCGGCCGACTTCTCACGCATTCGCAATGCGAACCTCAGTCGGTTTTCACCGTCGATCGCCTTCTCGCGACCCTTACGGTCTCGGCTCGCAAGTTGAAATACGGATCAAAGTGCGAACATCTGAAGGCCGGCGGCCCGTCGCCTGAACGGTGCCCGCTGCGCGCGGCGCACCCTCGGACCCAACAAGCAAAATCGGCCGTCTCCGGCCGATTCGCGTTTGCGTTGTTTTGTGTAGAGCAGCGGCATCCATCGGCCAGCCCCGGCGAAACCCGCCTCACATGCAGCGAGCGTTAACTAGACGCTGACTTCACAATTCCCGGGTACCGGTCCCAACACCCTACGGAGCCGCGCACGCGGCTCCGCTCGAAACAGGAACTCGCTCGACTGAGCACGCCCTCAATTGCGCCGGATCAGGCCTTCACTTCGTCGATTTCCCCGTCGCAGCTCGCATGACCGCAATGACAGGCCACGACGGTACTTTCTTCCGCTCCCTCGCAGTAGGCGCTGCAATATTTCGATCCTTCGTCGGGGATGCAATCACACGGCGGGTTGCCGCATTTCTTCTTATCTGCCATAAAACTCACTCCTTAAGGTACTCCTGAAATTGCCTCTTCAGGAGCAGACCTTGCGAGTTCGATGCAAACTCCCGCGGGTGGGATGGAAGCCGAACTCCTGCCGGGGCAATTTGGGCACAGGCTCTATAATCGACCGGACCTCAAATGGGAGCTTTGGGATGCTACAGAGACCGCCTGGACACCCGCCTGGACACCTGTCTCGACTGCGGAGGCGCGAGTTTATCAAGGTGTGCGCCGCGGCAACTGCTGGCGCTGCCATGCCGTCCGGCGGCCTGATCGAAGCCGCCAAATCGCTCGCCGAAGGGCGCGCAGCCGACGGCCGCACCGGCGGCTCAAACGGCATTGGTTTCGTCCGTCCAGAGATCGGTACCGGATGGCGCGGGCACATGTTCCCCGGCGCCGTCGCGCCCTTCGGATTGGTCCAGCTCAGCCCCGACACCGCGGGCGGTCCGGAGCCGCAGTGGAATGCGCGCGGCGACTACACCGGCTGGGAACATTGCTCCGGCTATTACTACCCCGACCACATCATCCTCGGCTTCAGCCACACCCATCTGCAGGGCACCGGCGGCTCCGATCTCGGCGACATTCTGCTCATGCCCATCGTGGAAGACAAGAACTGGTCGTGGGAAGTGGGCATTCCCGAGGACACTGCGCTCATGCAGATCCAGGAATTGGGCCAGGACTCCGGCTGGGTCTACGGCAACAAGGTTCCCGGCTATCGCTCCTTCTTCCGGCACGAGTCGGAAAAAGGCTGCGCTGGCTACTACAGCGTTCATCTCGATACGCCGGATGTTGAAGCAGAGCTCACCGCAACCACGCGCTGCGGCATGCATCGCTACAGCTTTTCGCCCCCGCCCGCAGCCACGCAAAACGGCGCAGACACGCAACAGGCCGCGGGCGCGCAACACGGAGTGATTCTCGATCTCACGCACGGCATCGGCGGCAAACCGTATAACGCCGAGTTGAATATAGAGAGCTTCACGCGCGTCAGCGGTGTCCGCGCGACGCACGGATGGGCGAAGGACAAGCAAGTTTACTTCGTCATGGAGTTCTCGCAGCCCTTCAAGCTCGCAGGCGTGCGCGTCGATGGCAGCCTGGATTCCACAGGCAAATTGGGCCGCTTCGCCGGCCAGAATCTCAAAGCGATCTTCGCGCACACCTCCGGCGAGCCGCTCATCATCCGCGTCGGCATCTCCCCCACCAGCGTGGAAGGCGCCGCCAAGAATCTCGCTGCCGAAATGCCGCACTGGGAGTTCGATCGCGTAGCGCATGAGTCCGAAGAGTCTTGGGCCAAGGCGTTGAGCGTTCTCGACGCCGAACTTCCCACCCGCGCGCTCACTGAGACGTTTTATACGGATGCCTACCGCGGCCTCGTCGCTCCCGCAACCTATAACGATGTCGACGGAGCCTATCGCGGGCAGGATCGCCAGAATCACTCCAATCCCGGCTTCACGAAATACACAACGCTCTCCATCTGGGACATCTATCGCGGCGAAATCCCCTTCATCATGCTCATGCAGCCGCAGCGAGCCAGCGATATCGCCCGCACGCTGGTCGTCGACTACGACCAGCTCGGCCTGCACACTCTGCCTATGTGGCCGCTGTGGGGGAATGAGACCTGGAGCATGACCGGCTTCCACGCCGCGGGCATCATTCTTGCCGCATACACACGCGGCTTCCGCGACTTCGATGCAGAAGCGGCTTACGCGGCCATTCGCGATACCGCCCTCGGCGCGCGCGATTCCGCTCCTCCGGGCGCGGCTCCCGATGACGTCCGGCGCGCACGCGACAACGCCAGGCTGCAAGAGGATTTTCGTCAGCACAATTACGTGCCGATGGACCTGCACGGCGGCTCGGTCTCCTGCACGCTCGACTTCGCCTACGATTACTGGTGTGCTGGCGCAATGGCCGAACTGCTCGGCAAGCACGATGACGCCGCAATGTTCTATAAGCTCAGCAAGAACTACAAGAACCTCTTCGACCCGGGCACCGGCTTCATGCGCGGCAAAGCGCAGGATGGTAAATGGCGCGATCCATTCCGTCCCGACATCCAATTTCCCGATTACGTTGAAACCGACGCTTGGCAGGCCAGCTTCAGCGTGCCGCATGACGTGCAGGGCCTCATCGATCTGCATGGTGGCGACGCCGGTTTTATCGCCAAGCTCGACGGCCTCTTCACCGCGCCCTCCTATGTCGCCGGTCCGCCCTGGCCGCAGCCCGATATCTCCGGCATGGTCGGTCAGGATGCGCAGGGCAACGAGCCGAGCAATCACAATCCTTATCTGTATCCCTTCGCCGGCGCAGCCTGGAAGACGCAATACTGGGTCCGCAAAGTCGCCGCGCTCTACAACAACACGCCCGCCGGAATCCCTGGCAATGACGACTGCGGCCAGCTCGCGAGCTGGTTCGTCTTTGCCGCGCTCGGCTTTTATCCGGTCAATGCGGCAACCGGCGTTTACGTCATCGGCAGTCCTCTCGTGCGCCGCGCCGCCATCCGCAATCCCGGCAGCGGCAAAACCTTCGAGATCGTTGCCGAAAACAACTCTGCCGAGAACCTCTACATCCAGAGCGCGCAACTCAACGGCAAAGACTGGACCCGCTCCTGGCTCACTCACGCGCAGATCGTCGCCGGGGGCGAATTGCGCTTCCGCATGGGTCCGCAGCCCAATAAGGATTGGGCCTCCGCCCCCGTCGATCGTCCGCCCTCCGGCCTCGTAAAGATCTGAATCCACTCGGCCCGGCAGTATCACCTGCGGCAACCCGCCCCCTCAATCTTCCCCCGCCGCCCTGTCGCTTGAACCTTCAAATCGGTATACTTATCTTTGTGACTGCTACCGTCCTCGACTCCCCGGCCGAACGCGGCGCACTCGGCAACTCCACAGCGCAAAAGAGCGTTCTGCTGCTTAAGCCCCGCGGATTTTGCGCTGGCGTCGTACGCGCCATCGATATCGTCAAAATTGCGCTCGAAACCTTCGGCGCTCCCATCTACGTCCGCCGCGAGATCGTTCACAACCGCTACGTCGTCAGTGAGCTTGCGGAAAAAGGTGCGATCTTCGTCCATGAAATTGAAGAAGTTCCCTCAGGCCAGCGCGTCATCTATTCCGCGCACGGCGTTTCGCCTGCCGTCCGCGAAATGAGCAAGGCCCGCAATCTCAAAGTCATTGACGCCACTTGCCCGCTCGTCACCAAGGTCCACATTGAGGCGGTCAAGTTCGCCAAGCAGGGCTATTCGCTCATCCTCATCGGTCATCGCGATCATGATGAAATCGAGGGCACGCTCGGCGAAGCGCCTGACGTCACGCAGGTAGTCTCTTCCGTCGAAGAGGTTGAGGCTCTCCAGGTTCCCGATCCCGATCGCGTTGCCTATCTCACGCAGACCACTCTCTCGCTCGACGAGGCGCGCGACATTATCAGCGCGCTCAAAATCAAGTTTCCCAATATCGCAGGCCCGCACTCGCAGGACATCTGCTACGCCACTGAGAATCGCCAGGTGGCCGTGCGCAACGTCGCCCACAAGGCCGGCTTGGTGCTCGTCGTTGGTTCAACCAACAGTTCCAACTCCAACCGGCTGGTTGAGGTGTCGCGCAACCTGGGAACCATCGGCTACCTCATCGATAACTCGCAGGCCATCCATCCCGAGTGGCTCCAAGGTGTGGACACCGTCGCCGTTACCGCTGGTGCATCCGCGCCCGAGGTGCTGGTTGAGGACGTGGTCAACTACCTGCAACAAAACGGGTTCAAAAACGTCGAAGAAGTTGAGGTCATGCCGGAGAATGTTCGTTTTGGCCTTCCTCCGGAGATTGTGCAGGCCATCGGCAGCGCAAGCGGGCAGGGCTCGCTTCCTGTGAACTGATGCCCCGCTGTTGTTCCCTCAACTGTTGAGTTGTTCGCGATTGCTCATGGGGAATGCATCGAAGACGCTCTTCTGGGTAAATACTGGGAACTCCTGGGGATTTCCAGCATCCCTTATTTAGCCAGTTTTGCGTAGCTGGTCTCGTTTAGCTGGTGTTGTCTAACTGCTGTCAACTGAGCCGCACAACCGGATTGCAATATTGCTTGTTGATTGCATGGTGTGCAGGCGGAAGGTTCAGGCGTTTCAGAACATCGCATGATGCAAAAGTCTCTTAAAACATCCATCGCGCCCTCATCCGCTGCCAGGCCCCGCTTCGGCCGCATCGATGAAGATCTGTCTCAGGTCGAGACCTCCATCGATCGCGCATGCGATTACGTCTTCAGCCGTCAGCATCCCGATGGCTACTGGTGTGCCGAGCTTGAGGCCGATTCGATGCTCGAGGCCGATTACATCTTTCTGCACACGCTCCTCGAAAGCGGTGATCCCGGCCGCCTGCACCGCGCGCTCACTGAGATGATGCGCTATCAGAACGACGACGGCAGCTGGAGCATCTATCCCGGCGGCCCCGGCAATCTTTCGCTCTCCGTCAAGTGCTACTTCTCCGCCAAGCTCATGGGCGTCAGGCCCGGCGATCCGCGCCTCGCCAAGTGCCGCTCCTGGGTGCTAGCGCATGGCGGCGTCACCGAGTGCAACACCTTCACCAAGATGTATCTCTGCGCCCTCGGTCAGTATGACTACGACGCTGTGCCCGCCATTCCGCCGGAGATCGTCCTCTTTCCCAAGTGGTTCTACTTCAACATCTACGAAATCTCTTCGTGGTCGCGCTCCATTCTCGTTCCGCTCGCGATCATGTACGCAAAAAAGCCGTTCAAGAAAATTCCGCCAGAGCAGGGAATTGACGAGCTCTTCGTCGGCGGCCGCGCCAACTCCATCCTTCGCCTGCGCGTCGATCGCAAGCACCTGACCTCCTGGCGCAACTTCTTCCTTGCGCTCGACCGGCTCATGCACTGGACCGAAGCCGTTCATCTTCGCCCGCTGCGCCGGCTCGCGATCAAGCGCGCGGAAAAGTGGATGCTCGAGCGCCTCGAAATGACCGATGGTCTCGGCGCAATCTATCCCGCCATGCTCAACGCCATCATCGCGCTGCGCTGCCTCGGCTACTCTGAAGACGATCCGCAGGTCATCCGCGCGCGCGACGAGTTTGAAAAGCTCGGCATCGAGCAGCAGCCTACGCCCGAAATGCCCGAGCCCACCTTCCGCATGCAGCCTTGCATGAGCCCCGTGTGGGACACAGCGCAGGCCATCTTTTCGCTCGGTGAGGCCGGCGTGCCGCGCAACGATCCGCGCATGATCCAGGCCGCCGATTGGATTCTCTCCAAAGAAGTCCGTCACAAAGGCGACTGGGCCGTCAAGGCCAACAAGTGCGAGCCCGGCGGCTGGTACTTCGAGCACAACAACGAGTTTTATCCCGACACCGACGACACCGCGCAGGTGCTGCTCGCGCTCAACAAGGTCGACAATCCGCGCGAGCGCTACCAGCACCAGGTCTGTCAGCGCGCCATCGACTGGATCTTCGCCATGCAGTGCAAGGATGGCGGCTGGGGCAGCTTCGACAAAGACAACTCGAAGATGATCTTCCAGTACATCCCCTTCGCCGACCACAACGCCATGCTCGATCCGCCCACCGTCGACATCACCGGCCGCATTCTCGACATGCTTGCCAACTACGGCTACACCCGCAACGACAAGCGCGTGGCCAAAGCAATCCAGTTCATCTTCCGCGAGCAGGAGCCCGACGGCAGCTGGTTCGGCCGCTGGGGCGTCAACTATCTTTATGGAACATTTCTCGTCCTGCGCGGTCTCGACGCCATCGGCATCGATCATCTTGAGCCGCAAATCCAGCAGGCTGCCGAGTGGATCCGCATGGTGCAAAATTCCGACGGCGGATGGGGCGAGACCTGCGGCAGCTACGACGATTCGAACACGCGCGGCATCGGCCCAAGCACCCCATCGCAAACTGCGTGGGCGCTGCTCGGCCTGCTCGCCGCTGGTGACGACCGCTCTGACTCGCTTGCCAAGGGCGTTCGCTGGCTGCTCACGCGCCAGGTGGCCGACGGCAGCTGGGATGAAAGCATCGGCGAAGGCATGACCCGTCAGGCGCTCTTCACCGGCACCGGATTTCCCCGCGTCTTCTATCTGGCGTACACAATGTACCGGGATTATTTCCCGTTGCTCGCTCTCACCACGTACAAGCGTGCAATGGAACGCGTCGCAATCGACGCAAACTGATTCATGGGTGCCCCAGGTCCCGATTTTGGGACCTGGGATTGCAAAAAGATCGCAGGAGAATCAATGGCAGTTCCAATCTCGCAAATGGCCACGGTCGCGGGCTACGTTTTAAAGAAGCGGTTTACCGGCGTCAAGCGCTATCCGCTGGTGCTCATGCTCGAGCCGCTCTTCCGCTGCAACCTGGCATGTGCCGGATGCGGCAAGGTGCAGTACCCGCCGCACATCCTCAAGAAAGAGCTCACACCAGAGGAGTGCTTCGCCGCCGTCGAAGAGTGCGGCGCGCCCATGGTCTCCATCCCCGGCGGCGAGCCGCTGCTCCATCCGCGCATCGTCGAGATCGTCAACGGCCTCATCGCCCGCAAGAAGTACATCTATCTCTGCACCAACGCGCTCGAGCTCAAAAAGCGCCTGCCCGAGTTCACGCCTTCCAAGTACCTCACCTTTTCCGTGCACCTCGACGGCCAGCGCGACGACCATGACTTCTCCGTCTGCCGCGAGGGTGGCTACGAGATCGCCGTCGAAGGCATCAAGGAGGCCGTGAAGCGCGGCTTCCGCGTCACCACCAACGCCACGTTCTTTGACGGTGCAGATCCCAACCACGCCCGCGCCTTCTTCGATGAAGTCATGACCATGGGCGTTGAAGGCATCGTGCTCTCGCCCGGCTACAGCTATGAGAAGGCTCCTGATCAGAACCGCTTCCTCGGCCGCGCTCGCGTGCGCCGCATGTTCCGCGCCATCCTCTCCAATCGCAAAAAATCGTGGAAGTTCAACATGTCGCCCCTGTTCCTCGAGTTCCTCATGGGCGACCGCACCTACGAGTGCACGCCCTGGGGCTCGCCGGCCTTCAACATCTTCGGCTGGCAGCGCCCCTGCTATCTGCTGCAGGATGGCTACGCGGACTCCTTCGACGAGTTGATGAACTCAACCAAATGGGAAGAATACGGCGTCGCAAGCGGCAATCCCAAGTGCGCCAACTGCATGGTCAGTTGCGGCTATGAGCCCAGTGCAGTCATCGATGGTTTTGGTTCGCTCAAAGGTTTTTGGGGCATGATCCGCGGCACCTTCTCCACCTATCCTGACCAGCATGGCCTCGACCTGCTCAATGAGGCCATGCCTCATGGCAAACCGCTCGTGCAGATCGCTCAGCCCGAGCGCGAACTCGCCAAAATGTAGTCTGATTCTGGACCTGGGATTCGAAAAGATGGGACTTGGATTTCGAAAAAGATGGGACTCGGGATTTCGAAAAAGTTGGGGTGCCCCAGGTCCCGCTTTTGGGACCCGGGAAAGCTCAAAACCACGTAGACCCGGTACCCGCTAACTTGCTAACTCGCTGACTTGCTAAGGACAATATGACCGCCGAAGTCCAAAAATACACGCTCGAACAAGTTGAAGCGCTGGAGCTCGCTCCCGGCACCGAGCATCAGGAGCTCGAAGGCTGGATTCCCGAGCTCGCCTCCGATGACGATCTCCGCAACGCGCTCGAGAAGGCCTTCGACTATCGCGGCGACGTCACGCTCACTCTCAAGTCCGGCGAAAAAATCGAGGTCTACATCTTCAACCGCATCACCGGCGCCACGCTTGCCGATTCGTTCGTGCAGTACTTCACTCCCAGTGCCGCAGAAAAGCGCAAGCTCAGCTACGCCGAGATCGCCCGCCTCGAATTCAGCGGCAAAGATCGCGCCGCCGGCAAGCATTGGGAAGACTGGGTCAAGGCCTACAACGAAAAGAAAGCCGCAGGCGAAAAAAACATCGCCCTCCATCCTGACGCCCTCGAGTAATTGTTTGCTAGTAATCAGCCCCGTTGATTTCAGCTGGCGCGCCCCCGCCATTCTTGATCTCGCGGGTGCCCATCCCCAGTCTTCAGGCTTTGACTTATTTAAGTCACTCGCCCATAATCTTCGTAAGATGAAATCTTCCGCGGTCCGGACGTCCATCGATCTCCCGCGCGATCTCCATCGCCGTCTGCACGAGGCAGCCGCGCGTAAGGGCTGTTCCGCGCGCAAGCTCATCCTAGTTGGCATCGAGCGGGCCGTCGAGGAAGCGAAGTCAGCCCGTCCAAAGCGCCGCCTCCGTCTCGATCCGCCGCTGATTCGTCCTGCCGGCCGCCGCATTGACCTGACCAACGACGAGATCTATGAGCTCATCGGACTCCCGTGAGCTGAGTTTTCCAGACATGAATGTCTGGCTCGCTCTCGCCACGCCTGAGCACGTCCACGCTCCGCGCGCCCGTGAGTGGTGGCGCTCCGAATCAGGAGCGATCGCATTTTCGCGCTTGACTCAGCTAGGCTTTCTCCGTCTCGTCACAACGGCAGCTGCCATGGACGGCAAGCCTCTGACGATCGCCCAGGCCTGGCGCGTTTTTGATCGCTTCTTCGACGATGATCGCGTGATCTTCGTTTCTGAGCCGCCTGAGATCGATCGGCAATTCCGCGAGACCGCAGTCGGTCGCCTCGCCTCACCCAAGATCTGGGCCGATGCCTGGCTGCTGGCGTTGGCGCAATGCGCGGGTGGCGTTTTGATTACCTTCGATAAGGCGCTCGCGTCACGCGGTGCATATTGTCTGCTGCCTGCAAGGGGGTGACGAGAATCATCGCAGCACGCCCCGGATCACCGCGCTTGCTCTACTTATGACTCAACGCCCACACATAAGCGCTCACAGCTGACGTCTGTTCCGGCGTGAGCTGTGACCCTCCCATCGCCGGCATCGGGCTGCGATATTGTTTTGGCTGCGGCACTCCCGCCGTCACCGTCTTCGTAATCCCCTCCCAGCTGCCATCACTCCACATCCATTTGTTCTTCGTCAGGTCAGGCCCCAGCGGAGTTCCCGCTCCCGTCGCGCCGTGGCACGCCGTGCACATCGCGCCCGCCACCTGGCCGTGGTAGATCCGATTGCCGAGCGCAACCATCCCCTGCGTCGCTCCCGGAGGAACCGCCAACGCCGCCGCGCCCGCATCGGGATGTGTCCCCTCAGGCGGTCTCGCGCCGGCTTGAACCATTTCGCCGGCGGATGCCGTCAGGCTCGGGCATGGAGTGTATTTCGGCTCTCCGGCGGCCGCAGCGCCGCCTGCATAAGTAATCTTGTAAATCCGTCCCTTGATGTCGTCCGAAACAAACAGCGATCCGTCCGGACCCACCGCCACACCGGAGGGACGATAGGTCGCCCCGCCCGGCGATACATCCGTTCCTGCAAATCCATCGGCAAACACTTCGCATCGGCCCGGCGACCCGCCCTCAGGCAGCGACTGGAAAACAACGTTGTATCCTCCCTGCGCAAACGGCGCACGATCCCACGATCCATGAAACGCAATGAACACGCCATCGCGATACCGCGCAGGGAACTGCTTCTGATCGTAGTAAACCATTCCATTCGGCGCCCAGTGCGCCGGGAACGCCGCAACCGGCGCGGTCTTGCTCGCACAAACATCCACCTTGTGCCCGCCATCTCCGCCATACTCCGGCGCAAGAACCAGCTTGCTCTGGAACGGATCGTAATAGCACTCCGGCCAGCCGTAGTCGCCGCCTTCTTTCAGCAGCATCACCGTCTCTGAAGGCAGCGTCGCCTCCTCGTCCGTCTTGTAAAGCTCTGGCCAGTTGGCATGCAGCTGGTCCCGTCCATGCTGGGTCACGAAGACGCGATTGCCGCCCGCATCGATCCCAAAGCCCTCGGCATTCCGTATCCCCGTCGCATAACGCTCTGCTGGAGAAAACTTCTGGTCGGTCTTCTTCGCGTCGAACCGCCAGACGCCGCCGCGCGTCTCCAGCTCCGTGCACGGCTGCTTGCCCGGTGAGTGCAGCGTCCGGTTCTGGGCCTGGCAGGCGTTGGTCGCCGTCGCCACATCCACATACAAAAGCCCATCGCTGCTGATATAGAACGGATGCATCGGGTGGTCGCCGCCCAGCGGCAATCCCGAGACCACTGTCACCGCAGCTCCCGTTGGCACGAGCGCGCCGGCCGGCAACGCATACCGCATAATGCGGTCGTTGATCTCCGCGTAAATCGATCCGTCATACAGTGCAATTCCCGTGCCGCCCGCTCCTCCGGTCGCGACCGTCTCACCAAAGCGCTCAATCACGCCGGCTTTTCCCGCGCCGCTCTTATCTTGCAGCGCAACCAGAAAACCGCCATCGTGGACCGACTTATCGCCCGCATAGTACGTGCCGGACCACGTGTTTACATACACCACGCCGTCGGGTGCGACGACCAAATGACGCGCATGACCAATGCCCTCGGCAAACACAGTCGCGCAAAATCCCGGCGGCAGTTTCAATCCGCTGTCGTCGCTCGTGCAGCCCGCGCTTCCAACGCTCGCACCCGATGCGCCCGAGCCCGAATTATTTTGGTGTGCAGCCACAGTCCCACTGCTCTCATGAGCGGTCACAGTATTGACGACCGAGAATGCGGCAACCGCAACGACAACAAAGACAAGAATTCCTAAACCGATTGATCGCACAAGATTCTCCCCGATATCAATGGAGCAAATGGAAGCGAACGGCACAGCGCAAGGCCGTCCCGGATCACGATCCTTCAACATTATCGTTATTTATACCGTTGCTTCGCTGTTTTCGCGCGTTTCTGAAAGAAACGCAGGCACAGCGCATTTCAGTACAAGAGATTCTTTTCAGCGTCTTGACCTGCGCCGACAGTCTGTCGCTTCGACAAACGCACCTCTGGGCCAGCCTGAAGAGTACGGGCTTCAGCCCGTACATCACTTGACAACAATGCTCCGGGGCTTTAGCCCCCGAGGGAAAACTTCCCTAAACTCACCCATCCCGAATGTCTATGGTGTTTTTTTTCTGATCCCTGCCGCAACCCATCCATCCTGCGCAACCACCGCCGCTGTCTCTTCGTCGGTCACCACAAAGAAACTGCGCAGGTTCGCCTGTCCGAAAGAAGTAGTCATCGCCACATCCGAGGCATCGCGGCCCGTCGCCATCAGGATGCGCCCAATCCGCGGCTCATTGTTGCGCGCATCGAACGTCCACCACCGCCCGCTCAAATACACCTCGAACCACGCGCTGAAGTCCATCGGCGGCCGCGACGGCACGCCAATGTCGCCCAGGTACCCGGTCGCATAGCGCGCCGGAATATTCATTGCCCGGCAAAACGTGATCGCCAGGTGCTGAAAGTCGCGGCACACGCCGATCCGCTCCGTAAACACGTCCAGGGCCGTCTTCGTCGGCCGCGCATGCTGATAGTTGAACACGATCTTTTCGTGCACCCAGTCGCAAATCGCCTGCACGCGGCCCCAGCCCGGCTTCATGTGTCCAAAAAGCTCCCATGCAATAATCGAAAACCGATCCACCTCGCAGTAACGGCTGTTCAGCAGAAAAGTCAGCGTCTCGTTCGGCAAATCGCCCACCGGCGTCTCGCTCGCCGCCCAATTCACCTCGTCCGGAGCTCCGGAGTCCTGAATCAGAGTCGAGTTGTACAACCTCAGCTGCCCTGCCGGAGCGACAAACCGCGAGCAGCGGTTCCCAAACCCGTCCATGTATGTGGTGATCTCAACTCCCGGCTCAATCCGCAACTCATCCGGTTCCATCAGGTCTTGGGCGCGCGAAGGATGCACATTCAGCAGCGCCACCATCGCCACCGGGGCAGGGATATCGAAGTGAAGGTCGTAGCCTAAGCGGATCTGCATCAGTGTGCCTCTATTGGGTAAGAGTGCAGACCCGCACAAATGGCTGCTCCCCACCTCCGCAATGCGGTAGCCCACCTCTATTTCCACAGCTCTTTTCTCATTCCGCCGCGCGTTTTCTCGTTTTCTCCTTCTCGATCCTCCGTTGCCCTTGTATTCCTGAGCGAAGGTCGTCCGCCGTGGCGACCGCAGTCGAAGGATCTGCGGTTGCTTTTCTTCGGTCTGAAAGCGCCCGGCCAGCGTCATACAGGTGAGGTCCCCCATCCTTGCGCTTTCTTTTGCGCAAGGGTGGGAGGCCGCTATCGCCCGACAGGCCGCTTCCGCCGTAGAATTTTCCTGGCATGCTCGCCGTAGCGAATTGTCTCGCAACAATATTGCTTAGCTTGTCGACAACGGTCTGTCCTCAGTGTGGGGCGACCGTCGTTGGGAGCACGGCTAACCCACTCCTCTCAACCAATACCGAGCTTGCTCTTCTTGAGACAAGCCCAACCCTGAAGGATCATCCTGGTGCGGCTATTGGCTCCGTCCTTTCCGTCAGGTCCGCTTTCTCCTTCGCTCCCCGCGCGCAGTCTGATCCCGACAGTGCTGACCCCATCGGATTTGGAAAAGCTATAGGAGCCGACAAGGCAGTTGGGATGACGTGGAAGCATCTCGGCGCCGTCGTAAACAGCCCCACGCCGGGTACATTCCTCCTGGCGGAGGCAGCTCTACAGGACACTCAGGATAGCAACGCCTCGCCGATACCAATTCCCAAAGAGACTCCCGAAGAGGCTGCTGAGCGTATGAGTCATCGAGCCTCTCTGGCTAATGAAAGAGTTTCGGTGAGCGCCCCGGAAGGCGATGCACCGTTGGGCAGCCCGGTCGATATCGATGTCACGTTTGCTCCTGGTCAGATAGCCGACATGCATGTAGCCCAGTTCAAACCGCACGGGATCGTCCGTGGGGGGATAGAGCAGAGCCAGGATACTTTCAAGATCGTTCGCGAAGAAGGACAAACCAAGACGATCGAAGTCGTTCCGATGCAATTGGGCTCCATCGATTTGTACATTGGAGCAGTCTACGCCGACAATGCATCAGCTCAGCAGACGATCAAACTCAATGTGGTCCCGTCTGCGAAGGGCCTCAAGAAGTTCTCCCTTAATGGATGGTCGGATTCGAAAGGGTGGGGTGTAGCGGTGTTGGTGCTCGAGGATGAAGAAAAGGATCGTCAGCTTTGGCTGAATCCGGTGGTCAGTTACGAGAAGGTGAAATTTCCAATCCGCCTCAACGACTCAACGCAGATCAAACTCTCCGTCGAGCAAAACGAGGACGATCCGGTGATTCGTGTTGACCCGAACGGCCTGGTGCACGCACTCCGCGAGGGAAAGGCCGTGATTGTCGGTGATTTCGACGGCGTCATCGACAGAGTCAAGGTCACTGTCTACAGCAAGGATGACGCCCCGGCGGGCTACCGCAGAGCTACGCAGTGACGCTCATTGTTCGCGCTAGCGACCTGCCCCGTTTTCCTCAGCCAACCGATTACCCAGGTCTGGATTCGTCGACCAGGGAAATTAAGCAGGGTTTTTCGCACCAAGTCCGCTGCCCGAGGACAGGCAGGCCCTCGAACACGGCATCGAAATCGGCCGCGAAAGATTCTGGTTGGTATCGAACGAAGAGCAGTACCAGGCGCTAAAGTCGAGTCGCCCGAAAGGCAGCCACCATCCCCAGGGCACCCGTGCCAAGTAAGCTGCCGGCGGCGGCAGGATGGCCCTGCATGACCAGATAAATAAAGCCAGCGATCAGAGCTACAGCGATCACGCCGCCGATGATCAGGCCAGTTAGTGCATAGGTGAACGCATCATGGTCGCGGCCGATTCCGCCATTCGCGATAATCAAGGGCAATCTTGAATCGAGTTCCGCAAAGGCCCGAAGAGCCTCGGGGCTCGGGATCGAGGCGGAAGGTCTAACTCGCGCAGGTGCCTTCCTGGGTGTGCTCATGGACGTCCGTACGATAGAGCTTGGCGTAATATTCCGCCAGCTCACGCTCGGTTGCCTCGATGTTGCGCAACCTAGTGATCTCCTGTGACCAGCCTTGATATTCCGGCGTCAATCGCACTTCTTCCGCGGTCTCGGTGCCGATATATTCGTCGGTTCCGCCAGGATAGTGCAGCCTACGGAAGAGGCCTGCCCCAGTCATACCCTGCAAGATCGCCCGGATCATATTGACAGCTCTTGGTGTCATCGAATGTCCTCCGGCGACCGTTGAGCGATTCTATTCTCATGCGCTTGGGTGCGCAAGATGCCCCCACGAGTTCCCAGGATTCCCCGTTTAGACTCTCTCTTGTTTCGCCGTCCCTTCTGCTTTGCGGATTCGCGGCGTTCTTCCCAGCCAGCCGGGCTTCCTCGATAAGGACGAAGACTTTGTAAGCACATACTGACAAAAGCGCCCACAAACCGACCTTTAAAATAGAAACTTGCCCATGAAAGTCTTCCTTACAGGCGCCACCGGCTTCGTTGGTCATCACGTGGCCAGTGCGCTGGCCGCGCAGGGCGCCGATCTCCGCCTGCTCGTTCGCAAGACCAGCAACCTGAAGAACCTCGAAGGCATTCCCGGCGAGACGGTTGTTGGCGATCTCGCCGACCCCGAAACGCTCAAACCGGCCTTGCGAGGCGTCGATGCCGTCGTCCACGTCGCCGCCGATTACCGGCTCTGGATTCCCGATCCCGCCGCCATGTACCGCGCCAACGTCGACGGAACGCGCGAGCTGCTGCGCCTGGCCCGCGAGGCGGGCGTCCCGCGCTTCGTCTACACCTCCAGCGTCGCCACCATGCACTTCCGCACCGACGGCATTGTCATCAATGAGGACACGCCGGTCTCGCTCGCCGACATGGTCGGCCACTACAAGCGATCCAAATTCCTCGCCGAGCAGGAAGCGATCAAGGCGGCAGAGGCCGGGCAGCAGGTCATCATTCTCAATCCCACCACTCCGATAGGCCCGAACGACGCTAAACCCACGCCCACCGGTCGAATCATCGTCGATTTTCTCAACGGCAAATTTCCTGCCTATGTTGACACCGGCCTCAATCTTGTCGACGTCGCGGAAGTCGCGCGCGCCCACGTCGTCGCGCTCACCCAAGGCACGCCCGGCCGCCGCTACATCCTCGGCGGAGAAAACCTCACCCTCAAGCAGATCCTCGACAAGATGTCCGCCATCACCGGCATTCCTTCGCCGCGCACCCAAATTCCCTTTGCCGTCGCCGTCACCTACGCATTCTTTGAAGAGTGGATCACCGGCCGCATCCGCGGCAAAGAACCGCGCGCTACGCTCGAAGAAGTACGCATGGGCCGCAAGAAAATGTTCGCCTCAAGCGCCCGCGCGCAGCAGGAACTCGGCTTCCGCCTCATTCCCGTGTATGAGGCCATGCGCTCCGCCATCGACTGGTTCCGCACCAACGGCTATGCTCCGCAAAAATCCGCCCAGGCTGGCGTCCCGGCGTGAGCCCAGGCTCAAAGACGACCCGCGTCGCCATCATCGCCGCCATGGCCGATGAACTCAAGCCCCTCGTCCGCGGCTGGCAGCACGAGCGCCGCGGCAAGAAAACTGGCGCAGTCGTCGATCTTTGGCGCTGGCGCTTCGATGACGGCGAGTGGGTCGCAGCCTGCGGCGGCGCCGGCGCAGACGCTGGCATGCGCGCCTTCGGCGAAATCGCCAAAGACGGCCCAATTTCGATCGCTGTCTCGATCGGCTGGGCCGGCGCGCTTACTCAAGAAATCAAGCTCGCGCGCGCATATCTCGCCTCGGCCGTGATCGATGCCCGCACCGGTGAGCGCTTCACTTCAGCCCACGCATCCGGCGGACCGCTGGTCGTAACCAATCCCATCGTGGCCGACGAGCGCGAAAAGCGCCGCCTCGCCGCCACCTATAAAGCCGACCTCTGCGATATGGAAGGCGCGATCGTGGGCCGCCTCGCCGCGCAGCGCGGTGTCCCGTTCTACTGCATCAAGGCCGCCAGTGACGCCCTCACCGACCGGCTGCCCGACTTTAACCGCTTTATTTCGCGCAGCGGGCAGATACAGCTCGGCCGGTTTATTCTTTTTGCCCTCCTCCGGCCGATTTACTGGCCCCCGCTCATTCGGATGGGCGAAAATAGTAGGGAGGCCTCTCAAACCATCGCGGAGTCCTTGCTCGACCTTCTCGACGAACAAGGAACCATCAGAAAACGCAATGGCTACCCAAATATCAAATCCTAGAGCGCACATAGCCTCGAGCATCCCATCCTCGATGCGCGCCGTAGTGTACCGCGGAATCAACGACATGCGCGTGGAAACCGTCCCGGTGCCGCGCATCGGGCCCGGCGAATTGCTCATCAAGATTGCCACCTGCGGTATCTGCGGTACCGACCTCAAGAAAATCCACGTGGGCTCGCACTCGGCCCCGCGCATCTTTGGTCATGAGATGGCGGGAACAATCGTCGCTGCCGGCGAAGGCGTGCGCGGCTACGCGGTGGGCGACCGTGTGATGACATTTCATCATGTTCCCTGCGGCGAGTGCTATTACTGCCGCAAGCAGACGCCCGCGCAGTGCCCGCTCTACAAGAAGACCGGCGTGACCGCGGGCTTCGAACCCTCCGGCGGCGGATTTGCCGAGTACATCCGCGTGATGGATTTCGTCGTCGCTTACGGCGGCGTCGTGCGCATTCCGGACGATATTCCCTTTGAGCAGGCTGCGTTTGTGGAACCTCTGAATACCGTTCTCAAAGGCCAGAAGCTTTTGAATCTCGCCCCCGACGAGACGGTTCTGGTCATCGGCCAGGGCCCTATCGGGCTGATGCATGCCGCGCTCGCCCGCCGAAGCGGCGCGACGGTGCTTACTTCGGACCTCTTTGCCGAGCGCCACGCCATCGCCGCGCGTTTCGGGCTCACTCATCCCATCCACGCCGCCACAGAGAATGTCGTCGAGCGCGTGATGCAGGCCACTGAAGGCCGCGGCGCTGACGCAGTCGTGATCGCCGTCGGCGGCAATTCGCTGATCGGCACCGCCATGGACGCAGTGCGGCCCGGCGGCAAAGTCATGCTCTTCGCCCAGACCCAGCATGGCGAAGCCATCTTCGATCCCGCGGCCGTCTGTGTGGACGAGAAGACCCTCATCGGCTCATACTCGTCTTCGTTCCCCATCCTCGACGAGGTCACGGGGCTCGTCTTCGGCGAGTATCGCAACGGCTTTGACCTGACCCAGCTGATCTCGCACCGCTTCCCTCTGGAAGATGCGGTCGCAGCCATCGAAATCGCTTCGCACCCGCAGGCAGACTCGATGAAGATCATGATCGAGCCGGGGCCATGCGCAGGAGCACAGTAGGAGCTCTCGATGGCAAGCAGAGTCAAGAACGTGATCAAGCACGGCCGCAGTACGGTCGAGACCGCCATTGTGCACGGACGTGCGACGGTGGAAACGGCCATTGAACACGGCCGCGCGACGGTCGAGACTGCCATCGTTCACGGCCGCGCCACCGTTGAAACCGCCATCTATCATGGCCGCGCCACGGTCGAGACTGCGCTCGAGCATGGCCGCGCCACCATGCGGGCAGCCATCCTGCATGGCCGCGAAGACATCCGCATTGAAAGCGTTCCGGTTCCGAGAGCCGAGGCCGGCGAGCTCATTCTTCGCGTCGGCGCGGCGCTCACCTGTGGCACCGATCTCAAGGTCTTCCGGCGCGGCTACCACGCGCGCATGATCGTTCCTCCCGCGCTCTTCGGCCATGAGCTTGCCGGAACCGTCGTTGAAGCCGGCGAGGGAGTCACCAATTTCGCTCCCGGCAACCGCGTCGTCGCGCTCAACTCCGCGCCATGCGGCCAGTGCTATTTCTGCTCCCGCGCCCAGGAAAATCTCTGCGACGATCTGCTCTTCAACAACGGCGCATATGCCGAGTTCATCCGCATCCCCGCGCGCATCGTCGCCAAGAATACGTTCTGTGTTCCGGATCACGTTCCGCTTGAGCACGCCGCGCTCACTGAGCCGCTTGCCTGCGCGGTACACGGGCTTGAAGACTCGCACCCGCGCAAGGGCGACATCGTTGCCGTCATCGGCGGCGGACCCCTCGGCCTCATGATTCTTCACGTCGCGGCGCTCGCCGGTTTTGAAACGATTGCTATCGTCAAGCACGACGGCCAGGTGGAAGCGGCGCGGCAGCTCGGTGCGACGTACGTCGTGCAGGCCTCGACCATCCGCAAAGCCATTCGCGAAACCCGCGCCCTCACGCCCAATGATCGCGGCGTCGACATCGCGATTGAGGCCGTCGGCCAGCCCGAGACCTGGCAGGAAGCTGTCGAGCTCGTCCGCAAAGGCGGCACCGTGAACTTCTTCGGCGGTTGCGCGGCCAACACCCACGTCGCCCTCGATACCAATCGCATCCATTACAGTGACATCACTCTGCGTGCCACCTTCCACCACACGCCCGCCATCTGCCGCCGTGCACTGGAGCTGATCGCCGGCGGCCGTTTCCAGGCCGGAGCGTTCATCACCGGCCACGCCCATCTCTATGAGTTAAACCGCGTCTTTGAAAAACTGATGAATCGCTCCAGCGAAATCAAGACTGCCATCGTTCCCTGAAAGCCGTTTCCTGACGTCAACCCCGAAGCCATTCCCTGAGGGTCAACCCCCGGAGGTCAACTCTTGATCGCGGCTGCCGTCCAACTAGCCAAAGGTGTGCCGAAACATGCGGTGCTGGAGAACGAGTTGCCGACGAACGAGGTCCTGAGGAACGAGTTGCCGAACGACGCCGTCCCCAACAGTGCCCTAATTGACCAGGACGAATTGATCGAGCGCGGATGGTCCGCGCTGCCGCCCGGCTATCGCATCCCAGCCGTCGCGCCCACGCTGCAAGAGGCGCGGGCTTATTGCCGCATCCTCGCCGAATCGCACTACGAAAATTTTCACGTCGCCAGTTTCTTCCTTCCCAAAGCGCTGCGCCCGCATTTTCATGCGATCTACGCCTATTGCCGCGTCTCCGACGATCTCGGCGATGAGGTCGGCGACACCGCCCAGGCGCTCGCGCTTCTCGGTGTCTGGGGCCGCGAGCTCGATGCGTGTTATGAGGGCCACGCCCGCCATCCCGTCTTCGTTGCGCTGGCTGAAACCATTCGCGCCTGCAATATTCCCAAAGAGCCCTTCGCCGATCTGCTCACCGCGTTTCGCCAGGATCAGACGGTCACGCGCTACGAATCCATGCCGGATGTATTGGAATACTGCCGCTACTCGGCCAACCCCGTGGGGCGCCTGGTGCTGTACGCGTGCGGCGAGGTGCCCCCCGACAAAATCGACGAAAATTTCCGCCTCTCCGACGCAACCTGCTCCGCGCTGCAGCTCGCCAATTTTTGGCAGGACGTGCGCGTGGACTTTGCCAAGGACCGCGTCTATCTTCCGCAGAACGACATGCGCCGCTTCGGCGTGAGCGACGAGACCATCGCGCTGGGAGTCGCCACTGCCGAGTTTCGCGCGCTCCTCCGTCACGAGATCGCCTTCACGCGCTCGCTCTTTGAACAAGGTCTGCCCCTCATCGGCCGCGTGCAGCGCGATCTTGCTCTCGATCTCGATCTGTTCAGCCGCGGCGGCCTGGAAATTCTCAACGCGATCGAGCGTCGCGATTACGACGTGCTCAGCGCCCGGCCCGCAATCTCCAAATCCACCAAGCTTGCCCTCGCACTGCGCGCACTTGGCGGCAAGGCGCTGCCGTTCTTGCGTCTCGGGCCGCAATCTGCAGGAAACGCTGCTTGACGCCAAAGGTCAAAACCCAGGAAATCTCACTGTCGCTCGCCTACAAAGTCTGCCGGGCGATCGCTCGCCGTGAGGCAAAGAACTTTTACTGGGCCTTTCGCGCGCTCACCAAGCCGCGGCGCAATGCCATCTGCGCGATCTACGCGTTCATGCGGCAGGCCGACGATCTCGCCGACGATGAAAGCTTCTTCATCGAGGAGCGCCGCCAGCGGCTGAATGCCTGGATGAGCGAATGGCACGCGGCAGCGCAGGGTGCTCCCACCTCCGACCCGGTTTTCTTCGCTGTGCGCCACACCATGCAGCGCTTCGAAATTCCGCTTCATCTCCTCGACGAGCTGGTGGCCGGCGTCGCGATGGATCTGGAACAGGAGCCGGACGGCGCGCCGGACACCTACGAGACCTTCACCGATCTCTATCGCTACTGTTATCTTGTCGCCTCCGTCGTCGGGCTGGTCTGCATTCGCATCTTCGGTTATCGCGACCTGCGCGCCGAGCGCCTCGCTGAGGAGACGGGCGTCGCTTTTCAGTTGACCAACATCTTGCGCGACGTGGCTGAGGACGCCGCACGCAATCGCGTGTATCTCCCCCTGAAAGATCTGGCCACACACAAGGTCGCGCTCGATTCACTCATGCATCATCCGCCCGGCAAGCCGCCCACCGAAGAAGAACGCGCGCTGCTGGCCGGGATGGCCCGCCGCGCCGAGCGCTATTACAGCTCCGCGCGCCTGTTGCTGCCGCTCATCGATGGCGAAAGCCGGCCTGCACTCTGGGTGCTGGTTACCATCTATCACTCCCTGCTCAAGCGCATCGAGCGCTCCGGCTACAACGTCTTTTCGCGGCGCGCCCGCGTGCCCCTCACTACAAAACTCGGCATCCTCACCATCGGCATGGTGCGCACCGCGATTGCGCGCGTCTTTGTCTAATGCCGCGGGTCTGAGCCGCGGCAGGTCATGCAGTAACCTGATGCGGGGGACCACCCGATGAAACTTTCCGCACGGCTCCGCTTCGCACTCTCGCTGCTGCTCGGGCTCGCTGCGCTCGCCGCAACTTCACTCCCGGCTGCGGGCCAGGGAACTGCGTTCCGGCCCGAGATTCCGCTGCATCATGTCGATAACGGACCCAACTCTGCGTGGGCGCAGAGCCAGCACTATCTTGTGCTCGTCTCCCTCGATGGCTTTCGCTGGGACTATGCACGCCGCGACAACGCAACGCATCTTCTCGCGCTCGGCAAGGAAGGCGTGTGGGCGCCGGAAGGCATGATGCCGAGCTATCCGTCGCTAACGTTCCCAAACCACTACACCATCGTGACCGGCCTCTATCCGGAACACACCGGCATCGTCGCCAACAGCTTTTTCGATCCGGCGCGGAACGCGCGCTATTCCATGAGCGATCCCCAGGCTGTCACCGACGGCTCATGGTACTCAGGGGTCCCGTTGTGGAGCCTCGCGGAAAGCCAGGGCATGCGCACGGCATCGCTCTTCTGGGTCGGCTCGGAGGCCAAGATCGCCGGCTTCCGGCCCACCTGGTACGCGACCTTCGACTCCAAGGTCGAATCCACGCCCGAGGGCCAGCAGGCGCGCATCGACGACACGATCGCGTTGTTGAAATTGCCGCCGGCCGATCGCCCGCATTTCATCACCATTTATTTCTCTGAGCCCGATCACGAGGGCCACGAATATGGCCCCGACGCTCCGGAAACCCGCGCCGCCGTGCTCAAAATGGACGCGATCGTTGGCAAGCTGCATGCGGCGCTCAAGGCGACACACCTCCCCGTCGATCTCGTGGTAGTCAGCGATCACGGCATGGTGAAGTCGGAAGGCGGATGGATCAACCTCGATCAGTTCGCCGATCTCAAAGGCTTCGAAACCGCCGGCTCGCTCCTCTACGGCAAGACAGAAGAGGACCGCGCGCGCGTCTACAACCAGCTCAAGAAAGCGTCGTCGCAATTCGTCGTCTACCGGCTCAAGGATTTTCCCGCGAACCTCAATTACAACCAGAATCCGCGCGAGGGCGATCCCGTGGTAGAAGCGACGGGACCCTTCGCGATCCGCGCCCATGCGCCGTCCAGTCAGACTGACCGCCCCGATCGCCCGCCCTCCGCAGGTATGCACGGCTTCGATCCCCGCAAAATCCCGCAGATGAAGGCCAGCTTTTTCGCCGCCGGCCCCGGCCTCATCCCCGGAAAAACAGTCGCCCCTTTTGATAACGTGAATCTGTATCCTTGGATGGCGCATCTGCTCGGCCTCAACGCACCGAAGTCTGACGGGAGCCTGAACATCCTGTCAGGAACTCTGCGGGATGGAGGAGTCGCGCCCGAAAAATAGAAGGGAATAGTTAGAGATGACGGTGGTGTTGGGAATTGACGGCGGGGGCACCAACACCCGCGCTGCGATTGTCGCGGATGGAAAACTCATAGGCAGCGCACATGGCGGCTCCATCAAGCGGTTGCGCGTGGGAGCGGCGGCCGCGGAATCGAATCTCCGCTCCGTATTGAAAGAAGTGTTTTCGCAGGCCGGCGTGAACCGCGTGGATGCCGCATCGTGCGGCGTCGCCAGCGCATCCATGCCGGGAATCGCGGAGTGGATCACGGCGGTCTTCGATGATTTCGGAGTCAAGCGCTCCGAAGTGGTCGGTGACGAAGTGATCGCGCTCGACGCAGCGTTCCAGGGAGGGCCGGGAATCCTGCAGATCGCCGGAACCGGATCGAACTGCATCGGCCGCGCCGCCGACGGCAGCCGTGAAACGGCCGGGGGTTGGAGCTCGCGGCTCGGCGATGAAGGCTCGGGTTATTGGATTGGAGTGAATGCCGTCCGGCGCGCGCTCCATGCCTACGATCGCGAAGAGCCAACCGAGGTCATCCGGAAGGTGAGCGAGATATGGGGCACGCCGAGTATGGAGGATTTCATTAACTTGGGCGACAGCACGCCGGGCCCCGATTTTGCCGCGCTCGCTCCCGCCATCGACGAGCTCGCCAACGCCGGCGATCCGGTTGCAGTGAGCGTTCTCGAGCAGGCCGCCGCCGATCTCATCGCGTTCGTTCTGCTGGTGCGCGCCAAGCTCCGCCGTAAGCATTCCATTGGTGGCGAAGTCCCCGTTGCATGGACGGGCAGCGTGATCGAGAAGATGAGCCTTGTGCGCAACGCGTTTTTCTCTGGCCTGCAGGCCGCCGCGCCTGACATGCCCGTCGCCAAAGAAGCCGTGGTCTCGCTCGACGGCGCGTTGTGGCGCGCCAAACGTATCGCCGGCTAACCCTTCCCAGCCAAAGACCGAGGGTGCCCCAGGTCTCCTTAGAGACCTGGGAAACCTCGAACCTCAACCATCCGGATCTTCAGCGTTCGAGACGATAACCGTTTACTTATTGAAGTTCAAGAATGCTATGATATGCAGCCGTGACCCGGTTGCAGCCGTGACGTGGTCTCGATCGGCCCGCTGCCTAAACAATTTCTCCCCATGAATGAAACGGATGAATAGGAAAACGCGAATCGGGCGACTCATCGCCTTTGCCGCCTTTGCGATCGCTGCGGTAACTCAGGCTGAAGTAAAGCCCAACGCTCTCTTCAGCGACCATGCAGTGTTGCAGAGCGGCAGGTCTGTTCCCGTGTGGGGCACGGCCGATCCAGGGGAAAAGGTCACTGTCATACTCGGCAAACAAAAGAAAGCTGCACTCGCTGGCGCCGACGGCCGATGGATCGTCCGCCTGGGCAAAATGAAGTCGGGTGGGCCGTTCACGCTGACCATCGCAGGCAACACGAATACCGTTACCGCAAACGACGTGCTGGTCGGCGAGGACTGGATCGGTTCGGGCCAGTCCAACATGGCGTTCACCGTCTCCAAGAAGGTAGCCAGCTTCGCGGGCATGCTCGATGAGGACAAAGAAATCGCAGCGGCCAACTATCCTCAGCTGCGCGTCTTCATGGCGGAGACCAGCAAGACCTACGAACCGCAGACCGAGATCAAGGGAGCATGGAAGATTGCCACCCCTCAGAACGCGCCCGCTTTCTCCGCCGTCGCATATCTGTTTGGCCGCGACCTCAACCAGTCGCTGCATGAGCCGGTGGGCATGGTGGTGGTGGCCTTCGGCGCCAGCACCGCGGAGTCGTGGATCTCGCGGCCGGTTGTTGCGGGCGATCCACAGATGAAGCCGATGCTCGACCGCTTCGACGACCTCTACAACTTCTATAAGGCACACCCCGGCGCCACGACCGATCAGGCTCCTGCCGCGCCGCAAACCATCAACGCGCGCCCAGCGCGCCCGGGGCCGCTGCGCGATCCAGTCCAGGACCAGCATCAGCCCACCGTGCTTTACAACGGCATGCTGCACCCCATCATTCCCTTCGCCATGCGCGGCGTCATCTGGTACCAGGGCGAATCCATCGTTGGCGCCAAGGCAGGCGTTGCGCTCTATCCGCACGTCATGGAGAAGTTGGTCAACGACTGGCGCGCGGAGTGGGGCGAGGGCAATTTCCCGTTCTACTGCGTGCAACTGCCGCCGCTCAAGAACACCAGCAACAACCCCATGGTGCGCGAGGGGCAGGCGAAGCTGCTGCTGCTGCCCAACTCCGGCATGGCGGTAACGCTCGATGTGGGCGACCCGGACAACGTACATCCCAAGGACAAGGAGCCGGTGGGCGACCGCCTCAGCCGCATCGCGCTGGCCAACGTCTACGGCAAAAAGATGGAGTTCTCCGGGCCGGTGTACGCGGGAATGAAAGTGGATGGATCGAACATCGTCATCAGCTTTACCCATGCTGATGGACTGGCGGCCAAGGGCGGCCCGCTCGCATGGTTCCAGATCGCCGGAGCAGACGGGCACTACGCAGACGCGACCGCGACCATCGTCGACGATCGTGTCGTGGTGCACAGCGATTCGGTGTTGCAGCCCGTCTCCGTCCGCTATGCGTGGGACAACTATCCGCAGGGCGCGAACTTGGTCAACGGCGCCGGCCTTCCCGCCGCGCCATTCCGCACCGATACCCAGGATGCGCTGACTCCCATCTCAAGAGAGTTCACAGGTAAGTAGCGTTCAACTTTCGCTTGTGATCGAGACGCCCCACTGATGGGGTAGCCCAGGTGTTGATCGCGCATTGCATTCCGTGCAGCAGTTTTCGCTGCATCATAAGGGGCCAGCGGCCCAGCCTTTTTTTCATCCTCATTCTTCCACTATCTTGGGGCGCCCCACCCTTCCCGCAGTTTCATCGCACGAGGGGTGGGAAAGCACGAAGCTCAACCGTCCTTTTCAGCGTATCGGAGATGCTCCGGTAGGACATCTCTGAAGTAAATCGATCGCTTTAACTTTTCCATCCACCCTCAATCAAAACGTGATATATAGGTAGGCGAAGATCGGCCTCCATCCCTTCCCGCAGGGACCCCCTCCGGATGGCCGCAAAGAGCGGATCGACTCCGTTCATTATTGTTTCCGGTTTCCTTCGTCACTTTTCCAGCTCTGAGGGGATTTCGTTCGACTCCCCGGGCCATCTTCATTGAGGAGTCGCGCCATGTCCCGTCTTCGCCGGCCTGCTGCCAGCAGTTCCACGGGCCCGGCTACGCGCCTGACCCGGATCGGCCCGCTAACTACGCCAGCTCAACCGCGGCGGAGATCAGGCCTGCGAAAACTCGCCGCACGGATGCTTGGCCTCGCAATCGCTGCGGCAATCCTGCTGGAGCTCGCTGGAGCCAAAGGAGCGCGAGCGCAGGTAGTCGATGGATTGCCGTGGGATAGTTACTATAACTACATTGCGAGCGTGTATGCATTGGACGAGGCTGAGGAGCCAGACAAGGACTTCGAGAAGTACTGCGGCGAGGACCCCGGTCTAAACAGCCCCAAATATGAGGCTTGGTTAGACTGCATCCTTGAGGCCGAGGCACAGGAGATGCTGCCACCGGCCCTGATCTTTATGCCCCCTCCGCCCGTTATACCAGGCGGGTTTGCGGTAGGCCGGGGCGGCAACAACTCATCAGTGACCGTGCCGCCGGGCGGCGCGGCGACCCAGAGCCGCAGGGCCGAAACGGCCATGCAAGCAGACCCGGCCTTCACTCCAAGCCTGGCCTCAAGCGTGCCGGAACTTCCGTTTCTCGGCAATTGGCTTGTGGGGCTCAGCTTCGTGCCCAATGCATCGGCCCCTGCCGACGTGACCGCCGCGTACGAGGTCGGGCTGCGCCGCCAGTCCGATTGCAGCCTCGATGAAGACCTTATACTTCCAGGCGCCTCGACACCAAGCGCAGGCGTCTTTACATCCCTCACGGGTGCACAGGACTATTACCACGAGTTGGCGGGGTTGACGACCACTCCCGACGTCTTTGCCAATGGCTGCGGCAATCAGGTCTGGGGACTGCCCGCCACCGGGAACATTCTGCTGCTGGGAACTCCCCCGGACGGCGGGGGAATCTCCGCCGAATTGGCGAACAACGGGCTGTATGCCTCGGCGTTAAACCCCACCGCCAATACGATTACCACCACGCAGCTCAGCAACAGCCAGAACGCGGGATACTTTGCCACCGCGAGCCTCAGGAACAACGGGATGTACGACCTTGTGGAGACGTCTCTGACGGACCCGGCAACCCAGAAGCTGGCAACGGCTGTGTTTTTGGGCAACGGCGACGGCACTTTCAAGCCGGCCGTTTACTACGACGTGTCGGACAACGGGCTGGGCGAATTCACGATTGACGACGTGAACGGCGACGGCATCCCCGACATCGTTGAGCTGACGACCACGGGCCTGGCGATCGCAAACGTGACGACGTTGATCGGCAAAGGTGACGGGACCTTCACTGTTGGGCCTGTTTCGGCCGTCACCGGAGTCCCGTCTGACCAGCCTGTCACCGGCGTCTTCAAGACAGGGGATGTGAAGGATCTGCTTGTGGGCGGCACCGTGCTGTTTGGTGCTGGCAACGGCAGCTTTACTGTCGGCCCCACCAACACGGCCATTGCGAGCGCCACTAACTACCTTTTTCCCGGCGCCGTCGCAAGCCTGAGGAACAATGGCAAGCTCGACGTGGTCGTAACAGAGCCTGGATTCGTCTCGGTCTATTACGGCAACGGCGACGGAACCTTTACAACCGGCCCCAGCTACGCCGCGCTGCCGGACTTTGAGCAGGTGACCATTACCGATATCGACGGCGACGGAAACCTGGATATCGTGCTGGGAACGAGCACGGGGGGAATCTATACAGATGGTGGTTACGACATAGTGCCGCCCATGTTTCAGATTCTGATGGGGCTCGGCAACGGCACCTTTGTCGACTCGCCGGTCTATAACCAGGGAACATACGCCGTTCAAGGCAATGCAAACAACACCCAGCTGGAAATTGCCAGCGCAGACTTCAACGGAGACGGCAAACCCGACGTGCTGGTGTTTGATCAAAGTAACAACGGCGGAACGGCCAGCTCATTATTGATGCTGCCGGGCAACGGCACAGGAGCGCTGGGCGCCGCAGTCACGAGTTCCATCAACATTGGACCGACGTTTCTCGTCGCCGCGAAGATGAATCACGACACCCTGCCGGATGCCGTGCTTGCAGGTTACGGCTTCAACGCATCTCCGCAGTTGTCCGTGCTTGTCAACCAGGGCAATGGAACTTTCGCCGGCGAAAAGGATTACACCCTCCCGGGCAGCCCCGTCAGCCTGGCAGTTGGCGATTTCAATGGCGACGGCCTTGAGGATGTCGCGGCCGGTGTTTCTGGAATGGGAGTTTACGTGCTGCTGGGTCAGTCGAATGGCACGCTCGGCACGCCCGTGCAGGTTGACCCTTCGGCCAATCCAACAGGTCTTGCCGCGGGCAGCCTGACAACAGACGGAAGAACGGATTTGGTTGTGGCGGATCAGGGCTATTTCAGCTACGTTGGCAGCGGCCAGCAGATCAACGGCTCTCTGCACGTCTACCTGGGCAACGCCAACGGCACCTTCACTACCGTGACGGCGCCAACAACGACGGCGACAAACTATACCGTGGCCGCGCTCGGCGACCTGAACAACGACGGCAAGCTCGACTTGATCGTGGCCGGAAACGTGGCCGGAACCAGCGTCGGCGCGGGCACGCCCAATGTTTACACGCTGCTGGGCAAAGGCGACGGCACCTTTCAGGCCGCCAACACGCTGGCGCTCGCCGGCCAGGATGGAATTGGCGCGACTTCGATCGCGTTGGCCGACGTCAACAACAGAGGCAATCTGGGCGTGGTGGTGGGCAACCCGGCCGACAACACCGAAGTGTTGATCGGCAATGGCGACGGAACCCTCATCGACACGGCTCTGGCTCTGGGCCAGCGGCCCGCGACGGTCGCTGCCGCCGATTTGCTCGGCAACGGCTACCCCGAGATACTGGTCGGCGAGTCTGACACGCAGGGCCAGGGAGATAGCCTGACCGTCCTTATCAATCAGCCAACCGGCTGGGTCGCGGCGGCAACCACAACCACGCCGACGGTCACGGTCACTCCATCCCCATCCAGCATCACCAGCGCGCAATCGACCATGGTCACCGTCACCGTGAGTGGCAGCGGTGCAACTCCCACCGGCTCCGTCACGTTGACGAGCGGAACTTACACTTCGGCGACTACGCTCACAAGCGGCAGCGCGGTCATCACCGTTCCCGGCAGCTCGCTCGCCGTCGCAACGGACACACTCACGGCCACCTACACGCCCGACTCCACGAGTTCCTCTATCTATAACAGCGCGATGGGAACGAACTCGGTCACGGTGACTGCCGCGGCGACTCCCAGCTTTGCTCTCACGAACAACGGTCCCATCACCTTTGAAGCCAGCGCCACCACCGGCAACACGTCGACCATTACTGTAATGCCCGCGAACGGGTTTACCGGTACCGTCAACCTCACTTGTACTGTCACCACCGTCCCCACGGGCGCAACCAGCCCGGCGACTTGTGGAGTGACCCCCTCGGTGAGCATTACCGGAACCACTGCGCAAAACGCGACTCTCACCGTGAGTACCAGCGCAACAACAACGGCCGGAGCCTACGCGGTGACGGTTTATGGCATGTCCGGCTCGATCACTCAGATGACCACGGTGGGCGCGACCGTGACGGCATACGTGCCGCCGCCCACCTTCACGCTCTCTAACAACGGTTCCATCACGTTTGAAGCCAGCGCCACCACCGGCAACACAGCTACCATTTCGGTGGTTCCCGCAAACGGCTTCACGGGTGCTGTGAGCCTTGCCTGCGCCGTCACCACAACACCCGCGACTCCGACGAGTCCGGCGACATGCAGCGTGACGCCTTCGGTCACCATCACGGGCGCCTCGGCGCAAACCGCCACGCTCACCGTGAGCACCACGTCAACCACCACAACAGGAGCCTATGCCGTCACTGTTACGGGCACATCCGGCGCGATCATGGCGCTAACCACTGTGAACGTCGCAGTGACTGCCTACATCGCGCCAGGCTTCACGATGACCAACAGCGGCCCCGTCACCATCAGCGCACCTGGCGCCACCACAGGCAACACGGCCACCATCACCGTTGCACCGAGCGGAGGGTTTACTGGCAATGTAACCCTCGTCGCGGTCCTCACCTCCAGCCCATCCGGAGCAATGGATCCGCCAACCTTGAGCTTCGGCGCCACATCTCCGGTCGACATTACCGGCGCCTCGAACGGGACGGGCACTCTCACAGTCTCGACAACTGCTGCAACTTCGGGAGCCCTTGCTCGTCCCATGCCCTTTGGGTCTCGCTGGTACGCGGCAGGGGGGACGGCTCTCGCCTGCCTCATTTTCTTCGGCATTCCCGCGCGCCGCCGCGCACTGCTTGGCGCGCTCGTGCTCTTTGCATTCCTCGTGGGCGGCGTGGTCAGTTGCGGCGGTAAAGGCAGCAGCAACTCCGGCAACCCTGGAACCTCGACCGGAAGCTACTCCATCACAGTAACGGGCACTTCCGGGTCGATCACGCAAACCACGACGGTTGCCCTCACGGTGAATTAAAGCCAACGTACGTCAGGCCGCCAGTCCGGAATGCCGTCCGGTATGCTCCGGCCCAGCACTTCCCGCCCGGCCGGGTCCGCTGCGCGATCCCGTACAGGACCAGCACCAGCCCACGGTGCTTTACAACGGCATGCTGCACCCCATCATTCCCTTCGCCATGCGCGGCGTCATCTGGTACCAGGGCGAATCCATCGTTGGCGGCAAAGCAGGCGTCGCGCTCTATCCGCACGTCATGGAGAAGCTCGTGAATGACTGGCGCGAGGAGTGGGGCGAGGGCAACTGTCCGCTATGCGTGGGACAACTATCCGCAGGGCGCAAACCTGGTCAACGGCGCCGGCCTGCCCGCCGCGCCATTCCGCACCGATACCCAGGATGCGCTCACTCCAATCTCAAAAGAGTTCACCGGAAAGTAGGCTTCAACTTTCGCTCGGCTTCGAGACGCCACGCGCCTGTATATCTGTTCAGCGGTGTTAAAGTGGGCGAAATAGCTCTGGAGGGGATTGATGGCAAGGGAGATTATACGAACATCAAACGCCCCGTCTCCGCCGCCCGCTTACAGTCAGGCGGTTCGAGCAGCAGGTCTCGTATTCGTCTCAGGCACGTCGCCGCACGATCCGGTGACCGGCAAGATTGTTGGCGATACGATCCAGGAGCAGACCAGACAGTGTCTGCAGAATGTGTCTGCCATCCTTGAAGCCGCAGGCAGTTCCCTTCAACGGGTCGTAAGTGCCACGGTCATTCTTCTTGAGGAAACCGACTTCGCCGGAATGAATGAAGAGTGGGTCAAGTGGTTCCCGGCGAATCCGCCTGCGCGGCAAGGGGCGAAGTTACCGGTTCGCATCCCCGGCATGAGGGTCTCGATCGCCGCGATTGCCGAAGCCTAAAATTTCACTCCGAAGGAAGCGCTCCCCAAGCCGGGGATACAGGGGGGGTGCCCCAGCCCTTTTTCACCTCATTCCCGCACCACCGCGGTTGCCCCATCCTTCGCGCTGCATCATCGCGCGAAGGGTGGGAAACCGTGAACCTCAACCATCCTTTTCAGCGTATGGGAGATGCTTGGGTAGTCGTCATTTGCCACGGACGAAGCTAGAAGCCAGTGGCTGGGTTTGATCCCCAGGCCGCCGGTCCGATATGCTACGGTCCAGTGCTGCGCCGCCCCGGCAGGAGCCAGGATGGGGCACCCCAAGCTTCTTACTAGGATGGGCCACCACCCCCTCCTTGGTTGATCAGTTGCTCAATCTTGCTTTTCTCAGAATCCAAAGCCTTTATTGCTTCCGTAACGGCTTCCAGCTCTCCCGGGTTGGCGCACTTGAAGATGGCAAATTCCTCGTCGGTGACCCAACCCGCGACCCTGGCCTCAGTCACTGATTTATCCAGAAGCACGTAATAATGCAAGATCTCGACGCCGAAACGTTCTTTAGATTAGCCACGGTTCTGAAACGCCGCTACAGGAAGGGTCTGAGATTGCCCAGATCCCCGCTGCTCAGCGCGCGGCATGACGGGCTTCTACGCGATGTGCGGACTGGCCGCAGAATTGGGCCTCGAAGATGGATTGGAGGGACGAGGGGGACAAGCATGAAGGCGATCAAATCGTCAATTTTTATGGCACTTGCCTTGAGCCAACTGGCGGCGAAAGGTCAGCGTCCTCAGCAGATTGATCAAGACGCTCTTCACGGGACGGTAAACGTAATTCTCGCAAACGGCGACAGCTTGGTGGCCGCTACGGACAGCATGTTGACCAACGGCGATGGGCACACCACGGGCGGAATCAAGCTTTATATGATAGATAATCGTACAGTTGTGACAATGGCCAATTTCTACAAAGAAAATGGCCCAGATAACACTCTGACTGCGTCCGTTCCCCAGATGATGCGTGAGTTTTCCGAACGTGCCTCAACGTTTGAGCATGCGCCCTTTTCCATCAAGGCTCAGGGGCTATTCTCAGACGTTAAGTTCAAACTAGATCGGCATCTCCTTGCGATGGTGGCAGCTGATCCCCAATTTCGCTTTAATAGTCCGACCCTCCGGATCGAACTCACAATTGCAGGCTACGACCTCGACAACTCGCTGAAGATCGCGGAGATCACCATGGAACCAGAGGAGAGAGGTGACTCAGTGGAGTATGTCTCGCGCCCGCGACCTCTTGGACGATTCACTCCAGTCTGTGCATTCACTGCAGGCTTTCAGAGACTTCCAGAGCCGTACACTGCCCCAGAAAGGCTTTCCGACAACGGGCCGATCCTGCACGCCGTGCAAAATTCGATGTTTTGTGAGATCGCAGGATTGCGAGATATACCCGAGCAGATGCTCGAATCGCCTGCTAGCTACCCAGATGACGTAAGTTTGCAGGCGTACGCTAGCGCGAAGGCGCAAGGAAAGTCGCTCCCAGTCGAGGAGCTTCGTGCACTGACGCTGGACCTTGTCCAGAAGACGGCCGATAACGAGCGCCGCAACGGACAAATGCGAGTAGGCGGCGAAGTAGAAATTGCAGTTCTCGCAAACGGCCATATCGTCGAAGAACCGCCGTCGTTTAATCGAACCGACGAAGGCAGCGCTCTGACCAACTGAGCTACGTCCCCAAGATTGTTTTCAACAACTTGGATAAATGTCACATAGAATCAAGCGTTTCGCAGCTTTCGCTATTTTCGCTCGTTTCTACCATTTCGCTGCTGTGGACTCAATTCTGGGCCTATTTGGACACCAAATGGACACCAAACTGGACACCAAAACCACCACCGCAACTACGAAATCAAGTCTAGCAGATGAACAAGTCTTTTGGTGTCCTTTCGCTCCTCTCAGAGAGACAAAAATGCTCCGGGATGTGGGTCATAATTGGGAGCTCACGTTTACTCCGCAACGAACGGCAATTCAAAGCCAGACAGCTGTTCTACCTGCCGAAGAAATACTGAAGGCTTCATTCCTAACGAACCGCAGATATCGAAGATACTTCGCAGAGATGGGTTCGTTTTGCCCAATTCGATCAGGCTAATGAAGGCGCGTTCGTAGCCCGACCTCGCCGCGAGAGCTTCCTGGCTCATCTTCTGCCGCAAGCGATGCTTCCGCAACAGTTGTCCGAACGCTGCGGACGGATCGAGTTTCGGTCGTTGCTTACCAGAAGAGGCCACCCCTCAATCTGGCATCGCAAGTATAATACGCGCCGCTTATAATACTTGCGGAAGGGTTCTGAGACTCCCCTTCACCGACCTCCTAAACTTCAATATCCTGTTGATTACGAGTCTGGGGGATGCAGTTACGATGATTTGGTAGCCGAGTACCGGAATCCTGCGCAAGACTCAGACTCCTGGAGGCAATCATAATGAGAGCGAAGTTGATCATCTTCCCTTACGAAGACGGTTTCAACGTGGCCGTTTGGGGAGCGTGGACCGAGGGTTCCATGCGGGTACGTAGTTTCGACAACCGCACCACAATGATTGCGCTCCTGGAGAATCTTCAACTGATCGGCGCTGGAGAGGCGAAAGAGCTGGAGGAGTTCACTTTCCTGAGTTCCTGCCCGCTCTATTCCGCCGAGATTGACGAGGAGACATTGGAAGCGCACGGATTCCGCAAAGCTTAGGCGGCTAGCGCACTACTCCGGCAACTTTCCGTGCTGTGCGAGAAACGATCGAAAATCATCGATCAGAACTTGTCCATCCTTGGTTACCTCGACACGATCGCCTTTCTCTTGAAACAACGAGCATTCCAGGCGTGTGGCAAGCTTCCCAATCCGGGCATACAAAGTTGCAGGGCTTGTACCGAGCCTTTTAGCAGCCTTAGTAACATTTCGTTCTTCAGCCAAAACAACCGCCGAAAGTTGTAGTTCAATTGGTATGAATTCAGACATCCGATCGATTCCAAGTCCTTCCTTGGTAGACCAAAGTTAACTCCCCTAGCTGGCTCAGACCAGAATGCCAAAATCAGCTCCGTTACTTCCCGAAACCACCACAGCGAAATCATTTGCCTCGCACTCTTGCTTCTGCCTTTGCCAGTCGCTCTGCAATTGGGATCCCCGTCGTTGCTGCGCACCCGGTTCCATATCGGAGGTGCGTTGAACCGCCAGCTGATACACAGGGATCGCGTGGGCCAGATCGTCGAACTGAAACGCGCCATCGGCAACGGAGAGAGCGGTGATTGTCGTAGTGCCTTGCATGGCCGTGACGGTCGCTCCGGGCAGCAGCAGCGCGCCGAAGGTCACCACGCCCCGATACGGCGAGGCCGCAGCCAGCGCGGAACACGCGAACCATGCAGCGACACAAACGAAATGTCGAATTCGGTGCATCTGTCTTTTAGTCCCTACGTCCCTAATCCCTGTTTTTCTTCTTCTCTTGTTTCCTTGGTTCCTGTCTTTTTCAATTCGCCGACGGATGATCGATACGATCCACAATGATCTCCTGGCCCTGTCCTTTTTGCGATTCCAGCTTCAGGCCCAACTGTTCCTTCAGTGCTTCAATGATCGCCGGCCCCGCATTGTCCGGGCCCGGCGCATTCACTTCCTGCGGCACCGCCGTTCTGTTATTCTGCGGTGTAAACTCCAACCAAAAATCGTAAGTCCCGGTGAGCCCCATTTGATCCAGAACTGGCCGCCCCAACTGTCCCAGCTCCGAAATCGAACCCGCAAACAGTTTCATGGTGATGTTGCGCGCTCCAATGGCGAGCGTCCCCGGAATCCTTGACGGCACTCCCACAATTCCGCCGCAGACCGTGGGGAACCCGTCAGCATCCGTATCCATTGCAATTTGCCCAGCCCCGTTTACAGAAAACTGATTGACGCATGTCGCGTTTGTTGGGTGCGGCCTCAGTTGCGCGCCCAGTTTCCCCGACTTCGCCACTTCGAGCGCATAAACCGCAGTTTCGTGGATCTCGTAGTGCATGGCAAAGCCAAACCGCTGGTTCAGCAGCGCCTGCATCATCAGCCGCATTTGATCCTTCGTGGGCGTGCCATCCGCTCTCGACTCCGCACCGTGGTTCGGGCATTCTTGTGATAGTCCATTCGATCCCTCCTGAGAATCTCGATTGCTCGACACAATCAGCATCTCCGGTTCAGGTCGAATGGACAATCTATTGAAAGGTCACAACTATTCCTTGCTCCATGTTTTCTTGTTCCCTTGGTCCCTATCTTCTTCAATTCGCCGTCGGCTGCTCGACATGATCGATCACCAGCACGTCCTGCGGCTCCTTCTTCGACACCAGCTTCAAACCAAGCTGCTCCCGCAACGCCGTAAAAATCGATGGGCCAGAATTCTCTTGAGCCGCCCTTTCGTTTGCTCCGCCGGCCGCCATCGCCTCCGGTGTCCACGCCAGGGTGTAGTCATAGTTGCCGGCGAGTCCGGTTTCATCCACGACTGTGCGCCCCAGTTCGTTCCGCAAAAAGGGCAGCAAGCCGCTGAGTGGGGCATTCCACCCGACAATCTTGCCCCGCCCTCTGCGAAACGTTCCGCCGTGAAAAGCCGCAAACGCAGGGGGCAAGTCCGGCGAGAGCTGGCCCGGTTTGGCTTCCTTCAGTTTGGATCCGCCCTTCACAATCACGAGCGCGTATACCGGCAGTTCCCGCGACTCGTGATGAGCATTCAAGCCGAACGTTCGGCCAGCACCACCTGCAACATCTGGCCAATCTCGCTTCGGCTGAGTTTGCTGTACGCGTCCAAGTCGGAGGCGTCCACTTTGGCCTCAAGGTCGAAATTCGCTGCATCAATCCAAACCGGCCCTCCCAGAATTCGTTCATCGCGCACGTCGCACCCGTTGGCATAAGCAATGATTACCTTCAACGAATAACAATCTGCCTGGAAATCGCCGGCGGAGAATCCGCCAATCCCCACCGAAGCGCAGCCAGGCTTCCCCGGCTTGATCAACACCACATCGAATGCCAACGACGGCGCGGGACCGCTCTGCGCCTGCGCGGCTACTCCACGCGTCGCCATCGCGGAACACACGAGCCACACAGCGACACAAACGAAATGTCGAACTCGGTGCATCTGCTTTCTGTTCCCTGGTCCCTGTCTTTCTCAGTTCTCCGTCGGAACCCTGTCTACTTGGTCAATCACGAACATCTGCACCGGCACCGTCTGGCTCACCAGCTTGAGTCCCAGCTGTTCCTCGACCGCCGTAAAAAGCGACGGTAGCGGGGAATCCGTTGCGTCCACCGGTGCGAAGTTCAACGTGATATCGTATTTTTCCTTCAACCCCGTCTTATCTACGACATGTTCGCGTAAAAGCGCTGCTAGCATAAACGCGACAACGCCGACAGGCTCATCTGCCGCATCAAATCTGTCTGTCATCAAATACGCGTGAGAAGCAGCACCTTTGGCCCGGGTTAGTTTTGGCCCTCCCTTAGCCATCACCAACGCGTATCCTTTGAAGTTCCTCGTTTCACGGTGATACGCAAGATGAAACCGCTCTTGAAGCAGCTGCTGTAAAAGCGGTCGAAGCTGATCGTAGCTCAGTCCCACATCACCTTCCGGCTTGGCGGCAATCTCGTAATAGGTGGAATTAAACCACGCCGGCATTGCAGCGATCTGGTCCGTGTTGTCGAGATTGAAAGCAAAATAGATCAGGTTTGTGAGTGTTTCGTTTCGTACCGTGAACTGCGCTGCGCCCGACGGGCTCATGTAATACATCTGTTGCGCCATCGGCAGCTTATCGCGGTCCTGCATGATGCGTACCGAAGCGACTTCAAACCCAGGCGCATTCGCCGCCGTATCGGGCGCCTGACTCTGTGCCTGTGCCCCGAAAGCGCCGGCCCATACCGCCATGAAGGCAGCTAAACCACAAACAAAATGTCGAACTCGCCGCATCATCCTCCTCCATGTGGCCCGCGCTATCCGCTCGCTCGTTCGCTCACGCCGCTCGTGACGACTGTGAGAATTGCTCTAATTCCCCGAGGGCTCCTCAATGTGATCGATCACCATCACGCGAACCGTCGCCCCTACCGGTTCCATCTTCAAGCCGAGCTGCTCTTCGAGTGCAACATAAAGATTCGGCGGTGCGGCGGGATCGTCAGCTGACGGAGGCGTGGTCTTCCAGCCCATCGGGATGAATTGAGAATCGTCCGGTGTCCAATTTAATGTGAAATCGTATCGCCCTGTTAACCCCGTTTGATCCACGACCGGCTTATCCATCACAGAACGCTGCATCCTGTCAGCGAAATCAGGCATGCTCATGTTCGTCGTGAATAATTTACCCTGTCCCCTGAAGAGGAAAGCCCCTATCTCATTAGGGTCGGCCGTGCTTTCTTTCATCTTTGGGCCGCCCTTCGCCACGGTGACCACATAGGCTGACAGCTCCTTTTCCTCCCAATGAAATGTGAGACCGAAGCGGTTGGCTAATAGCTGTCGAAACATCATCCGCAATTGTTGGTAGTTGGGAACACCATCCGAATCAGGGATTCCGTCGATATCAAACTTCTCAGTTCCCACCCATTCCGCGCCGCTTGCGATTTGCTTCAGATGCAGCCCGTAGGCGACCTCGATAAGATCGACAACTCTGAAGTCCCTCATTATGACGTAGCGCCCTTTCGTGTCCCACGATCTAATCCGATCACCAGGCTGGCTTGGCTTGATCGTCGCGACCTCGAACGCAGGGTGGGCATCGGCAGCCATTCTTTTTGCCGGCTCCTCGCCCCTCGGAGCGCTTGGTGCGGTTTGAGCGAACAACACGGCACCGCTCAAAGCCAAACAGGCGGTCAGTGAGAAATGTTTCATCACTCTACTACCCTCGTTCAGACTTGGTCCTGACTCCGAGCCTATAAGCTCGTTAATTTTGGAGCTGCTCTAATTCGCCGATGGCTCCTCAATGTGATCGATCACCAGCACCCGGACCATCGTCTTTACCGACTCTAACTTCAGGCCAAGTTGTGTTTGAATCGCGGTAAAAAGGTTGGGTTGTGCGGCAGGATCGTCGGCCGATGGTGGCGTGAACCTCCAGCCAAGTGGGATGAACTGAGATTCGTCCGGCGTCCAGTTTAACGTAAAGTCATAAGAGCCCTTAATCCCAGTTTGATCCACAACCGGCCTGTCCATGATGGCGCGTTGCATGCCATTTGCAAAATCAAGCATCGTCATGTTCTTCACCACCAACACGCCCGGCCTCCTGATGAGAAAATCCTGGAACTCGTCGGATTCGGCTGCACTCTTCTTTATCTTCGGCCCATCGTTGGCGACGGTGAGCGCGTACGCTGGGAGCTCCCTCTCCTCCCAGTGAAAAACCATCTTGAACCTGTCGGGCAGTAACTGCTGGAACATCAACATCGCCTGCCGATCACTGGGCGTTCCATCCAGATTCGGGATTCCGTCGACGTCGAACTTTTCTTTTTCAATCCATTCCGGCCCGCCAACAATCATCTTCGGATGCAGCTCATAGCCGATCTCAAGCAGATCGACGACCCGGGCGTTGTTCATAAACACATGGCGCCCTTTCTCTCCCCACCATCGAAGACGGTCACCCGGCTCGCTCGGCTTGATCGTTACCACCTCGAACACAGGGTGGGCATCAGCAGCCATCCTCTTTGACTGCTCATCGTTCTTCGAAGGGCTCGGCGTCGCTTGGGCGAACAACACGGCGCCGCTCAAGACCAAACAGGCGGTCAGCAAGGAATGTTTCAGCACACCACGACCTCCTCTCCCGAATTCGCATTTATCGAACTGTGGCCCGCGCAGGTTCTACGCCGACGACTTCGAAATGCACTTCAGTGTGGAACAAATCTACTGTTCAATGACAACTGCCGCAGAGCGCGGCGGTATTTGCAGCGTTCCCGTTGTCGGCAGAGCGTCCGGCTGCTCGGGCGTAGCGACAACTAGTTTGCCCGGATTCGGCAAGCCGACTTTGGCAGAAATGGGGTTCTCGGAACTGGGGTTAACGACGACCACTGCGCGCTTGCCATTTTGCGCCCGATAGACAGAGTAGCGAAACGCGGCATCGGCGCTCACATCCGCACCGAGTGTGTCGCGAAAATCAGATTCCCAAAGGTAGGATTTGTACTTGCGGCGAAGATCATCGATCTTTTGGCCGTATGCCATGGTGAACGGAAAATCTTGCAGGTGGCCTTTGTATAGGAATGGTTCGTACTGAATCACGCAGCGGTTGAGCAGGATCATGTTTAGCTGCTCGCGATCATCGAAGCCGCTCACGCCGGCGATCACCAACGAGTTCTGCGTGTCGAGATACTGGCAGATCGGTGCTGTGCTCACGCCGCATTCGGTAACCGGAAAATATTGCATCAGCCAGTCTTGCGGGCCTTCGCCGGAGAAGAGAAAATCGGAGCCGTCCCGCAATCCCTGGCCGCCCATGATGAAATCGCGTTTCACCTTGTCGGCAGCATCGCGGAGCTGCGCCGCGAGCGGCAGATCGCCTCCGTAAATGTATCCCGGAGGATTGTAACCGTGACCCGATGCGAAGTTATAGAGCACATTCGAGTGGTGGCAAATCTCGTCCCACAACCAACCCGTTGAACCGAGCGCCAGTATCTTCTGGAATTCTTTCACCGCGATCTCGCGGTACGCGGGATCCATAAAATCCATCACGGCCCGACGCCGTGTGTTAATGCCGGCCAACTGCGTCGGCGTCACATAGTTATACCCGCCGTGTTCGTAGCGGATGCCGTACGGGTCCTTGGCTTCGTATTTATAGAGCTCGGTCTTATACCACTCCGTGGTCAGATCGGCCCAATTCAACTTGCCAAACAGGATCACATTCACGCCCAGCGATTGCACCCTGGCGATCGCATCATGAAATTCCTGCCACGTGCCCAGGTTTGGATCGGTGTTCTGCGAGGGATCGTCGCGGTCCTGGCCCCCGATGTTCCAGCCGATCAGTTGCACCGCCTTCACCCCGTATTTGGCGTACTCCTCGCCGAACTCGACAAATTTCTTGTAGGAGATGGTGTAGTCTTCTTCCGGCGTGTTCATGCGCAGCATGGTCCAGGAATGGACATCCTTCGCCCAATCGGGAAGATGCGGTTTCTTGAACCAGGTATTGCGCCATTCCCGGTAAACGTCAACGCCCGCATGCCAGTCGCCCTTATATCCACGCATCACGATCGGAGCCAGCTTCACCGCCGAGCCGGGATGCGCAAAGACAAAGTGGCAGGTGCGGAACTCCAGATGCACCGGGAACCCTGAGAACTCATCCGCCTTTGGCACAACGCTGCCATGTACCACACCAGGGTGCTGTTCGAATGTGTATTCCAGGTAATAGGGCAGCGTGGGGTCCGACATTTCGACATAGATTCCCTCGCTCTGTGATTGGAGTAGGCAAAAAAGACTGTGATGCGAGCCATAAGTCCGGGTAGGAAAGTCAACGCCCCAGTAGCCAATCGCATTGCCGAAGTTTGGGTAGATTTGGTCATCACCGAGATTGCCATATAACATCGTCCGGGCCGCGAGGGTAGAGTCGCCGTTAGGAGGATTCAAGTCTCCGAAGTAAGGGTAGTCGACGGTCTCCACCGGATAGGAAGAGTTGTTCTGGAGCGTGCTATCGAAGGTCAGCTTGCCGTTCTCGAGAGTGACGACCGCGGTAAAGGTTATGGGCAGCACGCCGCCATGCTCACTCTCCAAATCCTTCCACTGTAGCCGTACCTGATTGTCTGAGATCTTTTCGACCCTGGCTGCATGCTGCTTCTGTCCAAAGACGAAGTTGGCACGGCGTCCGGGCACGGGGACGAGCATGCGGTACGAAAAGCCGAGGGCGGGGCGACGCTGGATGACCCAGTTCGTCGGCTTATGCTCCATGCGTGTCAACGCGCCGCTGGCGGGATCGAAGGCCACCAGGAAATCGTTATCTTGCAGGATCACTTCGCCGGCAATGGCGGCCGCCTGCTCAGCGCTCATATCGATGTCAGCCAGGGTGGCCAATGCAGTCAAACCAGCAAGTTTATTAAAAGTACGTCTGTTCATGATTTCTCCTTGGGTCCAGAACGGCACGCGTGTTTTAGAAGTTGAATAATTTCCTCAGAACGAAAAAGTCGACTCAAGCAAAATCGCTCGATTTGCCGGAAAGGGGTTGCCGAATTGCCCGCTGGCTAGCGACTGCGACTGGTTGAAGAGCGGTGATTCCAGCACCCCGTTCTGCGGGGCAAAATTCACTTGGTTGAAAGCGTTGATCGCCGATGCCGACAGCGTCAGGCTGAATTTCCGCGGAGCCGTCGCATCTATTGGAACGGCCGCGCCCCCGCCACTCAGCCCTCGTCGTTGCACACTGCCGCTTGACTGGATGGCGCTGTCGTCATTATTTGAGGCCTGCTTGAGGTGCGGCCCGATGCCGATCACCTTGCTGGCGCGCAGAATCACGATAGAATTCGCTGGGCCGATACCAACGCCATAGGGCACAATTCGTTCGCTGCTGCTTACCGGGTCGGTATCCAGGCAGCCATAATGCGTGGCCACCACCCCCGGGTCGCCGCACGTTCCATAGGTGGGCCGCGCATTGAATTGGTCATTGCCCGTCAAATCGGAGCCGATGGTTAGGTTGTAAGGCGTTCCCGCCTGCGCGAACACGATAGCCGCCAGCGTGAGCGCGCGAGGCGCCGAGTAAGAACCGATCAGACTTACCTGATGCCGGATTCCGAAAGTCGCGCGGCCGTAGTCCAGGCCCGGGTCCTGCGAATCGGAGACAAATGAATTCACCCCCTGCGTATCGCTCTTGGCCGTGTTGTACGTGTAATTCAGGTTGCCGGATAGGCTCTTCAGGCGGGCGGTCAGGGTGGTAACGATCTGGCTCTGCCTGTACACGCCCCCAGACTGGTACTGGTAGTTGTAGACCGACGGGGTCGCGCCGGTAATCGTGTAGGTAGAGGGGTCGAACGCCGGCGCGGTCACGTTGTTCGACAGGTACTGATGCACGCCCTGCGTGTAAAGGTAGGTGATGTTCCCGGTAATTTTCTTGGTGAGCTGGCGATCCACGCCGATCCCGGTTTGCATGTCGAGGGCTGCGTGAAAATGCGGATCGATGGTGTGATACGTAGGAATAGACGACAGTGCGGAGGTCACAACGCCCGGCGGCTCTGTCGCGTTCGGATCGTAGAAGCTCGGATTTGCGATGGTGTAGCTGCGCTGGTTTATCAGGTTGTCGTGCAGCACCTGGATCGCATACGGCGTGCCCGAAAATGCACTGAACGAATTGGGCACGGTGAAACGGTTGTAGAACCAGCCGTAGCCTGCGCGCACTACTGTCTTGGCCGCGCCCTTGCCCTGGTATCCAGGACTCCATGCGAGCGCCAGACGCGGTGCCCAGTCGTCGTGATCCTGAATCCAGTTCTGCCCTTCAAAGCGCAGCCCCAATCCGACCACGAAATTCGGTTTGGCCTTCCAGTCGTCCTGAATGAAGAGCGATCCATCAAAGACAACTGTCCGCACTGATGGGTTGCTGATGATGGTTGCCGAGTAGAGAGCTGGCTGAGCTGCCTGATATTCGACCAGGTTCGTGAACATATACGTTCCGTTCGCGCCGGAAGTCGAGTAATTGGAGTCGCGATAGATCCGCGCATCCGCGCCAAACCGTAGCGTATGTCTGCCCGCCATCGCTGTCGACGTGTCCTGGAGTTCGAAATCGTCCTGGTGATCCTGCACGGATCCGGAACTGCTCCCGCCGTCGGTGAACGCGCCCTCCACCGTCACCGTCGGCGTCGCCACTACCGCTGATCGGTTGTTGTCCAACCGCCGCCATTGAAGGCAGATATCGGTCACCAGCCGCTCATTCACCAGAATGGTGTCGCCAACTTGAATCGTATTCTCCTGATTGAGCGAGTTGCTGGCCTGCGACGGCAGGTTGAGCGTGCCTACGCCGGTACCCGTTTGCGCCGAGCGCCAGTAGGAATCGCGCACCGTCAGCGTGTTCCGATTGCCCGCCTGGAAGTCCACGCGTGCGCTGCCGGTAATCCGATTCCAACTGTTCGGAAACGCTTCCTGCAGGTTCGCGCTTGTGTTCTGCGGGTTTACCGCGTCTACGACATTCTGAGCTTGCCGCAAGATCTGGAAAAAGTTCAGAAAGTAGGAACTGTTCTTTGTCAGCGGACCATTGAGGTTGCCAGAATACGAAGACAAGTCGTACGACGGCTTATAAGGAAGCAGCGGATCCGACGTGTTGAGTACAGGATCGGTGCCGAAGCCCGAGATGCTGCCGTGCAGTTTCTGCGTGCCCGGCTTGGTGATGATCTCGATGCGCCCATAGCCCATGCGGTCGAACTCCGCCGAAAACGGGTTCTGATTCACGCGGACCTCGAGAATAGAGGATTTGGGTGGCAACTGGCCGCCCGTGAAACCATCGATATAGATTTGGCCGCCATTCGGCCCCGCTGCCGACCCCGCCAAAGCCTGGAGCTCATTTTGCAACTCGTCCGGATCGTCAGAGAGCGCATCCAGATCGCGGCCCTTGATCACCCTGGCGCTCGCATTCTGGTCAGGGCTCAGACCCACTCCCTGGCTCTCATCATTCACCGTCACCTGCTGCTGCTCAACGGCGATGGTGAGCGAAACAATGAGATGGCGCACCTCGCCTGCTGCAAGCACAATTCCGGATTGAGAGAACGATGCAAATCCCTTTGCGGAGACGTCAAGCGCGTATGAGTTGGCGGGAACGGCCGGGAAGATATAACTGCCGTCGCTGCCCGACTCAACTTTGCGCATAAGCGTGGCGCTCGTAAGCGTAACCTCCGCTCGTGGAATCACCGCGCCGCTGGGATCGAGAATTTTGCCGTCGATGCGGGCGACGGATTGTGCGGAAGCCGCGACTAAAGAAAGAAAGAAAAACGCGAGCGCCACGCTCCATGAGCGCACGTAGAACCGGTGAGACTGAAAGGAAGAATTCAACATGAATTGCCCCACCTCGGGGTTATCGTTGTCTGTGCCAGGCCTTTAGCGCAGAGTATTAGAGAACTATTGCTCCATGACCACGATCGCGGATCGCGCGGGAATGCGCAGCGATTCCGGCGCGGGTTGAGCCTCTGGATCTTCGGGCGTCGCGGTCATGATCTCGTTTCCGCCGGTAATGTTCAGTGTGACGGCAATCGTCCTGTTCGCCTCCAAGTTGACGCCAATCACTGCACGCTTTCCTGTCGAAGTACGGTACACCGTATACCGGAAAGCGCCATCCGCATTTGTCGGTACGCCGGTCGTCCCTTGGAACTCGCTCTCCCAGAGATGCTCTTTGTACTTCTTTCGGAGAGCATCGATCTTCTTCCCATATTCGAGTGTCTTCGGGAAATCGCTCAGCCGGCCTCCGAAGTTCGAAGGCTTATAGCTGATGATGCATTGATAGAGCAGAATCAGATTGAGCGTCTCGCGAGCATCTTGGCCGGTGACCGAGACAAGCAGCGGTGCGTGCGGATCGAGATAGCGGGCGAGGGGAGCTTCACCGGGGCCGACGGAGACTTGCGAGACGGAGTAATACTGCGTCAGCCAATCTTGCGGCGTATCGCCGGCGAAGAGAAATTCGCTGCCGTTCTCTTCCGATGCCGCATGCAGCGAGCGGGACAGCGGTAGATCGCCAGAATAGAGATACCCTGGCTCCATGTAACCGTGATCCTTGGCGAAGGAATAGAGCACGTTATGGTTGCCAACGCTGCCGTGAAACCATCCCGCGGGCTTCAGCGTGAGAATTTTTTCAAACTCGCGCACCGCGATCTCTCGATAAGCGGGGCTGAATACATCCATGATCGAGCAGCGCCTGCGATCCAAGCCTTCACCGCCGGTGAGCTGGCTTGGGGTGACAAAGCCCTCCGGGCTATGCGGATAGGCGTTGCCATAGGGATCCTTGACCTCGTATTTGTAGAGTTCTCTCGTGTACCAATCCGTCGTCCAATCTGCCCAATAGAGCTGCGCAAACAGAATCACTTTGAGATTGCGCGCTTGAATCCGGGCGATGGCGTCTCGCAATTCACTCGTTGCGCCAAGCAGAGGCTCGGTATCTTGCGACGGTCCGCCGCGATCGTGGCCGCCCTTATTCCAACCCACAAGCTCAATTGCCGTAATGCCATTCTGTTCGCACTCTTTGGTGTAATCTTCGAGTTTCCGATAACTCACGCTCGCATCCTGGATCGGTGTGTCCATCTGCAGTTCGAGCCAGGAGTGTACGTCTTTGATCCATGCCGGAGAGCTTGGCGCTTTGAACCAACTTGCTCTCCACTCTTTATAAATGTCGATTCCAGCTTGCCAGTCCCCAGCATAGGGGCGCATCACAACAGACGCGAGCGCGACTTGCGTGCGCGGATGCATGAAGACAAAGTGACAGACGCGGAACTCGATGTGAACCGGGATGCCGGAGATCTCATCTTCGCGGGAAACAAGACCGTCATAAATATATCCGGGATGCAATTCGAAGATGAACTGCAGGAAATATCGAATCTCCGGGTCATTCATCCCAACATAGATTCCCTCTTGCGGTGTTTGAATCAAACAGATCTGGCTTTGATTCGAGCCGACCTTCCTCTGAGGGAAGAAGACGCCCCAATAGCCGGCGTCGTTCGCGAAATGGGGATAGATCGTGTCAGCGCCCAATCCTCCGCCGCCCATGTGCCGTGCCAGGATGGTCGAGTCGCGCGTCGGCGGATTGAGATCGCCAAAATACGGATACTCGATGGTTTCAACCGGCAGATCGGAACGGTTATTCAGCGCGCAGTTAAAGGTGAGGGTGCCGCTTTCAAGGGAGACGGTCGCCGAAAAGTCAAGCGGAATGACGCCGCCATGCTCGCTGAGAGGATCTTTCCAAAGGATTTCGATCTTGCGATCGGAGACCTTCTCGACTTTTGCGGCGCGCTGCTTCTGGCCGATCACAAAATTTGCGCGCTGCTTCGGCAAGGGGACCAGCAGCCGGAATGACACTCCTAGCTCGGGGCGCCGTTCGATCGTCCACTGACTTGTTTTGCGCACCATTCGCGTAAGTGCACCGGAATCGGCATCGAAGGCGACGAGCAGTTCACTGTCTTCAAGAATCACCTCGCGAGCGGCGGTTGCCAGCTCGCCGGCTTGCGTCGCGGCAATTGGACCAGTCGCGCTGATTGATTCGATCATGGCGTTCTTCTCCGGGATGTTGTTCGACGATCGATGGTTGCTGGTTTATTCCAAGGCCGCTGCTCTTGCGTAACTTGCGGCAGAGCACTCCACTATTGCTCCATGACGACGATCGCCGAACGAGCCGGAATCTCCAGGCTGCCGGATGTATTTTTGGTTTCCGGATCTTCCGGGGTCACTGAAACCAGCTGACCGGGCTGAGGGATCTCGAGTTCGGCCTTGATTGATTTCGCCGTTTCCAGGTTCACCACTACCACAGCGCGCTTCTGATTGGCATTGCGGAAGACGGTATAGCGGAACTCGCCGTCTGCCGTAACCTTGGCTCCCAAGGTGTCGCGGAAGTCAGCATCCCAAATCCAGTTCTTATATCTCCTGCGCAGGGCGTCTATCTTCTTGCCATACTCGAGGGTAAGCGTAAAGTCGGTTACATGCCCCTTGAAGTTATACGGCTCGTAACTGATGATGTAGCGATATGCCAGCATCAGGTTGATTGTGCCGCGGTCATTGAAACCGGTTACGGCGGCCATTAGTGGCGCACGAGGATCGATGTAACGAAGGATATGGATCGTGTCCGGTCCAATGCGGTAATAACCGAGTGGATAGTAAGGCATGAGCCAGTCGTTTGGCCCCTCACCTGAAAAAAGAAAATCGGGATCGGCTTTATCCGCCGCGGCGCGAAACTGCTTTACCAGCGGAATATCGGCGCCGTAGAGAAAACCAGGCGGTGTGTATCCGTGATCCGGGCTGAAGTTATAAACTGCGCCATTGTGCTGCATAACTTCGTCGAAGAGCCATCCTGCGGCTCCCAGCGTCACGGTCTTTTCGAACTCGCGAGTTGCAATGTCGCGGTACTCTTTTGAGCAAACATCCATAATTGCGCGTCGCCGGTTATTGATTCCCGCTTCCTGAGTTGGAGTGGTGTAACTATAGCTTCCCGATTCGTATTTGAAGCCATAAGGATCCATCGACTGGTACTTGTAGAGTTCGGTTCTGTAGTATTCGGTCGACATGTCAGCAAAGTATGGCTTCCCGAAAAGAATCATCTTCACGCCTTTGCTCCTGGCGTGCAGGATCGCCTGATGCAGCTCCTTCCAGGTGCCGAGCCCGGGGTCAGTGTCGAGGGATGGGTCTCCTCCGTCTTGCCCCCCATGATTCCAACCCACCAGCTGAATCGCCGTAACTCCGTTCGCCGCGCACTCATCGATGTACGTGTGCAAATTGCGATACGGAACGAGGAAATCCTGCTCTGCTCCGTCAATGCGTAGTTGCTGCCAGGAGTGGACATCCTGGGCCCAGCCTGCAATGTGCGGCTTTTCAAACCAGGTCGCTCGCCATTGCGCATAGATGTCGAGGGCCGCGTGCCAGTCGCCGCTATAGGGACGCAGGACGATCGGCACCAGTTGCACGTTTGTTCGAGGGTGCGCAAAGGTGAAATGGCGTGTTGTGAATTCGAGATGAATAGGGGCGCCTTGGATCTCGTCTCCACGAGGCACGATTGGATTGATCGAGTCAATTACACCTGGCTGCTGCTCGAAGACGAATTGCACCAGGTAGCGAATGGCCGGGTCGTGCACTCCCAGGTAGACGCCTTGCTCCGGCGCGGAGATCAAGCAGAACTGGCATTGATACTGCTGTTGGTTGATGATCTTTGTCGGATAGCGGACACCCCAATAACCCATTTGGTTTACAAAATGAGGGTGAATCTCCGTTTGCTGCAGCGCTCCGACAAACATATATTCGGCGCGCAACTCAACGCCGGGAGAGGGCGGATTGAGATCGCCAAAGTAAGGGTAGTCGACGGTTTCAACCGCCAAATCGGATTGGTTGTTTACCATGCTCTCAAATGTCAGCTCGCCGTTATTCAGCGTGACGGTTGCGGTAAAGGTGATCGGCAAAACTCCACTGCGCTCGCTGGTCAGGTTCTTCCATTCGATCTTGACCTGATTTGCGGAGATTTTTTCCACGCTTGCCGCGCGCTGCTTCGCTCCAAAGACAAAATTGGCGCTCCGATCCGGCAAAGGAACGAAAAGCCGAAACGACGCTCCAAGCGCAGGCCGTCTTTCGATCGTCCAGGGACCGGACTTTCGCTCCAGGCGCGTCAAGGCCCCGGTGCTCGGGTCGAACGCGACCGCCAGATCATGGTCTTCCAACACAACTTCCCCAGCAACCGCGGCCGCTTGGGCAGCGCTCAGATCAACCTTGTCCGTGAGAGCCCCCAGGGCCGCAAGGCCTGCAAATTTATTAAATGTTCTTCTGTCCATCAATCCCTATTTCCAACCGGGCTCTTGCGCGCAAAATTCCGGCAAGAGAAATACCGGCTTTTCTGAATTCGGCTATATGCACGCGAACCTGCTGACTTTTTCACGTCCGCAGAGAAATCTACGCCATTTCCTGCGGGACAACAATGTTAAAAAGCGACTCAAAAGATCCCGATAAATGGTTGAACCTAATGTGTTTATGGAAATTTATATGCCTTAACCGTAGCTACCCTTAATCCCTAGTACAGGGCCCGGGCTACCGTCAGTTCAATTGCAACGCACGTTTCACGGGAAGTGTCAGTTCAAATACCAAACGCGAAAATTGGAAGCTGTGCGGATTGAAGACTACGGCTTCAGTGTCTTTGTAAGAATTGGACGAGACAATATGGCTCTGCTGGTCGACACTCCGCCGAGACGGCTGACTCAGCGTGCGACCGGGCCACAGCGAATAAACCCCGAGATCCATACTTTCGAGGCTCTTATGATCCTGAAACCGGCATAGTCGGCAGATAGTACGGCACCGACGGCGCATTGCACGACTACTTTTTCCTCTGGCTCAACGGCGTCGCGACACCGCTCACCGCGCACACATTTTCCGATTGGCTCGTTTATTGCCAGCGGAATTCTTTATCAATTCAAGATGTGGCAAGCTACCACTTCTGAATGATCCATCGAACCAGCGATTGTGGTTAAACGTAAGAGAAATTCGAAGTGGCGGACGGGTCCCGTGGGATTAATTCCGCATTTCTGAAGCTCGGTCGAGAGACGAGGCAAATTTGTAACGAAGGCCCCCGCGGCTCTTGTGCCCTGTTCACCTTCTCCCGCCAGAAGAAGCACCTGTCCCTTTTGGGACAGATTTTGAACGAATGCAACTATCGCAAACTCCTCCTCAACTGCTTGTCCCACTGATGTTCCGGTGTACCAGATTTCTTCGTGCGGGCGCGGATGGAGATTTCGAATGCGCTCTAGATTGAACTTTGGGTCTACAACAAACTGAAAATCCAACTGATTGTTGAACATGGACGACCATGGGTTGGAGGCTGGACTCCCCAGAAAAATAAAGTTGTCGTCAGTATTCACGACAGAGAGATCGATAAAACGCGCGCCTCGAACAGGGATGCTTTCTGAGTTCGTACGCGCCAGCGCCCCAATAACTGAGGAGAACCCCGCATCGATCGCCGCAGTGGAATAACCTTGCATGTTCTCGTCGATGAGTCGACGTTCATCGAGTGTTAATTTATTCGGTTCAGGAAGATAGATATGATGTGCATAGTCAGCAACCGAGAGATGCTCACCGGTAATTCGTTGAATTTTCGCAATGTCGGGGTCGCTAACAATCAACAGAGTTCTATGTCCTGAATGGAAGAGACTTGACCAGGGAAGAACGTCAGTTGGTTTGGCTTTGGTCGGCAATAAGCGGGCTAACGGAACTATCGAAAATACGAGAACTATCGAAGTAAGCAGAATCGCTGCCGAATGCCACCATTGCCATGCCATCGGCTTAGGGGCGATGGGCTTCGTCGTAAGTAGGGGATTTGCCGCTAATTCCACATCAGGTAAAACTGCGGGTGGGTCATTGAGTTCGGGTGACAAATTGTCTGGATCAGGAAGGTTCGCGTTCTCGATCCTCGTAGTTGCTCTTCGGCGCCCGCGCTTGAATTCTGGGACGTAGGCCCCCGCAGGAAGATCCACGCGGAACTCGGAATGTACACCATTCCGGCCGTAATGTTGCCTGAGGCGCTTGCGCACATCGCTGGCAGTGACTCGAACAATCGCATCATCCACGTTGTTATAGGATTGCGACCGGCCAAAGAGCGCCGTACCAATCGCACGTTCCTTAAGCGCTTCAAAATCGCCGATGAGTGCGCGGTCGACAACAAATTGAAGAAATCTACCGCACCGAGGACTCCCCTTAAACTCGGTACCGTCAATTACATCCTTGACGTGTTTCCGGATGGCAAAAACGTTCGTTCCTGACTTCGCGATTTCGGCAATCTCTGCTAAGCGAACATTGATCGGTTCAACTGATCCCATTTGATCCAATCCCGCCTTCCAGATACCGGTATCGTCAAGCGGATTTTACCACTCGGTTATTCGCGTGTCATCCGGTTACGAGAAGAGGGGAGTTCGGTAGTGGTGACAACTTTTTGTAGCTATGGTAGCTAGACAGCAGGAAGGTTAACATCCGTGTTATAAGTTATTTACGTAGAAACTAGCACTATTGAAGTTGTTGGCCGCGACATCTCAGCGTAACGTTTTTTGCCGTCTCCCCGAGGAGCCGAGAGAAGTGGCAAAAGCCGCATCATGACGGTCCGCGATCTACTGCGTCGGCTGGCCGCTCGCATCCAGTTCCCAGTGCTGGGCGGGGTATTCGTAGGGCGAATTAAGGATCGGATGCTCGAAGAAGCGGTTTTCCATCGTCGGCTGCCGTGCCCCCTTGGTGCTGCGAACGTCTCCAGCTTAATCGCGATCTCCATGATTTTCCGAGACGAACTCCGGCCAGTGCGAAGGATTCGCCCGGCCCAAATCCCCATTTAGGAGAACGATATTAGTGTACGACGCATGGTTCGGAGGCTTATCTTTTCGGTTCAGATTGTCACTCAAGTGTCACGCATGAGCTTTCTGGGACAGAAAGAGCGGGCTGGCCGAGCTGACCGTCGGGTGGGCCAAAGCTGCCGCCCCGGTGCCAGCCGGGGCATCGCAAGAGGGTGGGCAGACGGGCAGGTACACAAAAGTGCGGAGTCTGTGGTTGCAGACTCCGCGAAACGTTCCGGCTGAATTGCGGGTTACGCCGCTGCGGTTTTCTTGCCTGGCTTGGACTGCGCCTTGTTTGGAGGTTTCGGAGCGGCCCTATCTACAATTTTGGCCTTCTCCTTGGCTGCGAACTCCTGCTTGACCTTGAGGCCGATAGCATCTACATCCACCTTGTACACGGTGGCTGCTTCCCGGAGCACCTGCGTTGCGTTCTGACGCGCGGCCGCGTGCAGGATGGTGATCTCTACCAGCAGACCCCCGAGGGCACTTTCCTCGGCGCGGCGCAGGTAGGCGGCAAACAGCTTCCCGGTGGAGTCGCTAACCTTTGCCTTCTTGATGCCGTGCTGGCGGGCGATCACCGCGAGTCGGTTTTCGTCCAGCAAGAATGCCAGTCGCTCCACGACGAAAAGCAGGTCGCGTTTCATCAGTCGCACCGGAACGGCTGCGGCGATTGCTTCAAGGGTTCGGATGCCGGTCGTGCTGGCAATCGCTGCCTTCTTGCGCTCCTTCTCCCGTTCGGCCTTCGATGCGGCATCCGCCCTCGTCTGCTGCTTCTTCGGATGATGTACAGGGCAATCCGGGCTGGCGCAAACTTTCCTGAGTTCGCCCTTCTCACCGCCTTCGGTGACGATGGCTTCTGTGGTGTACTTGCATGTCTTGAACTCAGGTCGTGCCGCCTCTTCTTTCGTTTTGGGTTTCTCGGAACGGATCGCGACGTACTTATTGCGCGGCAGGGTGGAACTGCCCTCCTGCTGCTGGCCGTAGGCGGTGCTGATTTGCACCAACTTGGGCTTCGCGGCAATCGCCTTGGCGACGTGGGCGCTGACCTTTATTCCATAGCAGTTCGGATCAGAGCAAGCGTCCTGACGCGACACCTCGGCAAAGAGCAGCTTGTTGTGCCCGGTTCGTTTGGAGCAGTCTACGCAGCTTCCGGCAGCGGGAACCAATTGCGCGTCCCGCTTGTCAAAGGGCGCATCTTTCAGGATGAGCAGGATGTTCTGCTCAATCCAGAAGTGGAGGTTGCGGACGGGGAGCAAGATGCCCTTTGCCTTCTGCTTTCCCGTACCCCAATCCTCTCTGAAACAAGCGGCGAGAGCCTGTTCCTGCTGATCCGGCTGGAGTTTTGCCAGCAATAGCGCATGGCCGACGCCGATCTCCTCGCGGTAGAAGGCTTCGACCACAACGGGCGCAAGCTCGGTCAATTTCAATCGAGCCGCGACGTATGCGGGCGATTTGCCGGTGCGGGCGGAGATTTGCTCGATGCTGTACTTCGGCTCATCCAAATCGAGGAGGGCGCGGAAGCCGCTGGCCTCCTCCATCGGATGCACATCGCGCCTCATCAAGTTCTCGACCAACTGAGCTTCCAAAGTTTCAGCGTCGGTGAGATTGACGATGCGGACGGGAACGGTGGGGACTTCGGCCATCTGCGCGGCGCGGTAACGCCGCGCTCCGGCCACAATCTCAAAGCCGAGTTCGTTCAAAGGCCGCACTAGCAGCGGCGAGAGAACGCCCTGGGTTCGGATGCTCTCGGCCAACTCCTTCAAGGCATTGTCCTCGAAGATGCGACGCGGGTTGGTTCTGGATTCGGTGAGCACGGCGAGCGGAAGGTCGCGGTACTCTGTGGCTGCGGTATCGATGATAGACATAATCGGCTCCTTTCGAGCGGTTGGAAACACAGGGAGGATTCGAGCGGACAGTGCAATTCTGTCCGCCCCGGAGTTGCGAGTTGTGGGTTAGCTGGCAACGGCCAGTTCCGGCTCATCCATTTGCTGCGACTCGTCCACGATGGGCGGCTCCAACGCGGCGAGGATGACAGCGGAAGTCTGCTGGACAACCTCAAGGCTCTCGGCCAAAAGGGAAGCATTGCCGTGGTACAAACCGATGTAGTCGGCGGAAGCGGTTCCGGTTTCGAGACCTACGGCTTTGCCTACGACAAAAGCGATGGCCTCGGCCTCGGTCTCACGGACGACCCTGGTAATCGCGGTGCGCCGCTCAGCCTTGTGCAACATCTCGTGCGCGAGTTCATGCACAAGCGTTGCGAAGGTTTCCGCCTTCGACTGACCGGGCAGCAGGGCGATCTTGCCGCCGTAGCTCACTCCCAACGCAGGTGCAATGCGCTCGTTGAACTCAAGCGCGATGCCCTGACGCTCGATGAACGCGAGAAGACGGTCGTAGTTCTCGCCCGCGTCGCCCTTCACCGTGGCGGGTTCGGGAAGGTCGGGGCCTTCGGTCTGGCTGACATCGAAGACATACGCAGCGCGGAAGCCGACCAAAATCGCCTTCATGAGGTGGGGCCTGGTGCCCTATTGGTCAAAGACAGTCAAGCTCAAATACAGCACCATAAACGCCGGTGCCGACAAGCTGACAACCAGCGGGATGTGGCGCGAACCGTTCAAGCGCCGCCGCTGCCTGGTTCCCGCCGATTGGTTCTACGAATGGCCGGTCGTGGATGGCATAAAACAGGCCCGCGCCTTCGCCCTCAAAGACGGCAGCCCGTTCGCTTTCGCCGGGATCTGGGATCGGTGGAAGGACAAGGACACCGGAGAGGTTCTGGAGTCCTTTGCCATCGTAACCGTTGATCCGAGCGAGTGGATGGCAAAGTATCACGACCGCATGGGCGTCATCCTGAAGCCCAAAGACTATCAACGATGGCTGGAAGAAGGGGAGGAACATACCCTGCCGCTCGATCTGCTCAGACCCTATCCCGAAGAAGAGATGAAGTCCTGGCGCGTCAGCGACGAGGTTGGAAACACGAAAAACAACTGGGCGGAACTGATCGAGCCAATTCCCGATGACGCACCCAAGCGCGAGAAAAAGGCAACGCGGGCGAAACCTAAGAAAGAGCTGCCGTCGAAAAGGCTCTTCGACGAATAGGTGGACACAAGCCGACTTCGGAGTACTAATGCCGGAATCGCGCAACAGCGCCGTGTCAACACGGCATCAAATCGGCATTACTGGGAGGGCCTTTGCTTCACCAGCATAGCCGTCCTGCTTTTCGTGCGAGTGATACAGAAAGAGGTGGCCAGCGGCTTCAAGAGACGTGAATGCTTCCGACCTCGCTAGAACAATCGTGCGGATCGGAGACTTCCAGTCGCATGTGATGAACATCTGCACATGAGCGACGCAACCACCAGGTCGTATCTCCGCCGCGATAACGTGTGCTCTCCATCCATCTGGCGGCGTTAGGCCGTTCGCGATTGTACTGAGGAGGGGGGTCTTTCTCTCCGTGATAAAACTGCTCGCGCGACCCTGCGAGTCATCAATGTCCTCTGCGATGAACTGACGAATATCCGCGAAACATCCTTCACGCCCTGTGAAACGAGAAAATTGACTGAGAAAGTAGTGAAACCCGAGCTTGGCGAAGGCACGATGATAGCGGTCGGTTACTTGGAATTTGAGTAAGGGACGTTCAATAACATTACTTAATAGGGTTCCTGTAGAGATCGTCACTGTGGGCCACACTTGCCGCACCAGGCGCTCAATCCATTCCCGTTCGTGAGGATGGAACGCAAAGGCAGCGTCGATAGGTGGCGTGATTTTACACCGATCATATGCAGTCCGAAGCTGCTGCGCAGTCATAGTTGGATGGAGAGGAATGTGATGGCTTTTACCTGTTGCTTGTTCGATAATCGTCATCGCGCACAGTTGCGTTGCTTGACCACGACTCATTTCGAGAGGTACTTCTCGTCCCGCTGTCGAATCAAAGGTTGTGGCTTCGATGCGTTTGCCGCCGGCGCTGCCTCGCATGAACGGATTCACCGAGTCATGCTCTTTGCGGCCGACAATACCGTAATACTTCCGAAAGAAGCCCTCTACGCCGCAGCGCGCTAATTGCTCATCGAGCACGCCAAGCCTATTGTTGTTGCAATGCGAACAGAGACGATCCGGCAGCATCGGCGCGTTCCTAAAATACCCAAAGGCCGCGGGGAGAACGTGCTCAGTCGAGCCCACAGGATTCGTGCAATAGAGGCAACTAAGCTTCACCCTCCCATCAAGTTGCCCGGTCAGCGTTTCGGGCATGTCGTATTTCATACTGATCCGTTCAGCGGCGCAGTCTATAGGCTCCAATCTATGGCTCGCGACGTGGCTTGTACTTAGAGTATGCCTCATCTTTTAATCAATGAAAAGTCTGCGCTCTAGCTCGGCGCTTGAGGGCGATTCAACGGCGATGTTGATTACCGGAGGCTGGCCGACTTGCCGGGACTCATCACCTCAAAGCGACTGAACCGTCTGTGGAATGGATGCCGGATTCACAGAGCATCGATAGACCCTCGGTCTTTCGGCCACGCGAGCCCCCCAACCCAACGTGTCGGCTCATCGTACGGCGTGAACGTTTCTTCCTTTAGCGGGTACTCGTTGCCCTGCAGATCCGTAAGAATAATCGCCACTTTGATTGACACTTGTCCGACGGGGCTAAAGCCTTTGGTGCTGAGGCTAATGCTCCCATAGAACTCTTGATCCTGCTCTACGGGGAAGCCGTCGAACTGGCCAACAGTTTCAAGGCCTTTTACGTGCGCGGCGGTGATGATGAAGCGTTTTGGAACGTTAGTGAACTGCATCATCCCCTCTGAAACAATGCGGACGACCTTCTCGCTGCCGACCTGAGCCCAGCACCACGAATTGAATCGCCAAGCCGTATTGATGACCGGTTTCGGCTTCGGCGGCTCTGTCGGTGGAACGTCTTCGCCGGGAAACATCCGAAGCAATGCCGGCTTCAGCGAATACCGCTTCCCCTTGATGTCAACGAGCGTGAGATTGGCTTTGAACGCTTTTCCCTTCACCGGCTTGACACCACGGAAATTGAGTACGAGAGTCTGGTGAATCGTCGCACCCGGTTTTACTTCAAACATCTGAAAATTCGGTCCTGCGTATTCGGCATCCTTCAGGTCGATACCAATTACGAAGACGGGCTCTTCCAAAAACGATGAAGTGATGACGGTCGCGCCCTGGATGCGAAGAACCCGCTCCATTCCTCCGTCCTTCTGCAAAATCCCACCGGTTCCCCAGCCAGCGGAGCCATGCCATGCCACATGTAGCTCGGGCTTTTTCTTGCGGATTGCTCGCCACCAATACGGCACAAGCAGAACGATGACGATGATCGTAACCAGTAATGCCCAGAATGGAGTGTAGGACGTCAGGATGTGCTGATAACTCTTCAGCTTCGCAAGACCAGTCAGCGGCTGCCCCTCCCATAATTCTTTGGTCACAACAGCGACTATGGCCAAGCCAATAGCCTTCAGAACAGCGAATGCTCCTTTTTTTATCTTCTCGGTATTCATTGGTGGGATGATACACCTGGTGTCCAGCGTCGAAAGGCGCCTTGAATTGTGATGGCGGGACGACCCGTCCTTCACGAGCCGATGAATTGGGTGCGAAGGAATACGTCTTGAATTCCAGATAAGTCCTCGAAAACGCCCTAGTGTCTCTCATCTTCCAGCGCACATTGGATCATGAAGTCGCGGGCCGCTGACCGACCTTCCTGGCACCCACGGCATAACTACAGGCTAGTGAAAGCTTCAATGTCGCAGTGCCTCAATTCAGGGACGCGCGATATGCCCAATACTCTTCGATTGCCTTATCGCAATCGAAACCATCATCGTCTGGCAACTCAGGGTCGCCAGAGAGTTCTTCGATAGATTGTCTCAATAGCTTCCGCACGTAATCATGATCGGAGATGTCTTCCGGCCGAGAATAGTCCAGCCGTTGTGGTCCAATCTTTCCGTTCAAATCAGCCAGGAGAAAACCAAACGGTCCGGGGATGTTTCCGAATGGTTCATCGAACAACTCATCGAGGACATCATCCCAAACGCTCGCGCTCACTGCCAAAATCTTGAGTTGGTCGTAGATAAACGGATTCGATGACACTGTTCGGTCCATATCCTCTGCGCTCATTCTCGTTTTCTCCTCCGTTCCGGGAGTGTCCCGGCATCAGTTCTTTAGCTTCGATCTTAGCGTTGGATGCGCATCTGCAGGTAATCCTGGGAAATTCTTTGGATCGCACGTTTGATCCATCGCGAGCGGACGAATGCGCAAAACAACCCGAACCTTCCTAAGTGCTCTGCTGTGGTTTACGCGCCAATAATGGGATATATCCCTTAAACGGTTTGTATTGTCAAAAAGGCAAGGGGCCACTTTGGGGGAAGGATGCTCCGCCCTTCCCTCGCTGCAACCGCCGATCTTCCCGGCGTCTTCCGCTCCCCATCCAAGCGGGCCTGTTCCTGCCCGCAACGCCGGCCCTAATCTTCTGCAGGACAAAAACAACAGCAAAGGCGGCTAAGGGGAGCTCCGCCCCTCGCGCCCGCAAGGGGTTTCCCCAGGCTTCCGCGCTTCGCTTGTGCAGCCCTTCGCCCTTTCCACTCCCGCTTCGCTTCGTTTCAAGGGTGGGAGATCCCCCTCCCCTTGCAGTTGCTACCCCCCGCCTTCGCCAGGAGGCGTTCGGCATGTATGTCACATGCCGCGCACCAAAACGGCAAAAGCAAAGGAGAAGCACCCATGAAACGCAACGCGAGTATTGCCACCATCCAGTCGTCCACCCCCAAACCCCAAACGGCGAAAGAAGTAATCGCCGCCAATGTCAAAGCCCTCATCGAGCAGCTTGAAGCCGGACACAGCGACGTGCTGACTGCCTACCTCAACGCCATGAGCCGATTCCACAATTACAGCTTCGGCAACATTCTCGAAATCGCACGCCAAAAGCCCGACGCGGTAAGAGTGGCGGGACTCTATGCGTGGAATCAGCTAGGCCGCCGCGTGAAGAAGGGCGAGAAAGGCATCCGCATTCTCGCTCCCATTATCGGCGTCCGACGCAAACCGGATGCTGAGGCCGAGAAAGACATCACCACGCAGAATCGGGTCGTTTCGCGCTCCCCGGTTTCCGAGTTGAGCCGAATGACGGGTTGAAGACTCTGTGGCGCAGCATTATAGGTAGGGGCCAACTCGGGGTCATTGAAGACATTTGTATTGTGGGTTTGGAACCACTCCGCAATCCGTTGTTTGTCCGCCCGTCGTCCGTATCTGCCGCACATGGAATCATGCTACTTCCTGCCGCCCGACTGACCGCGGATCGATTTTCTGTTTGCCGCTCAGAATCTGCGACTCAACCCGTTTTTTAAAGTAATCAATTGCGTCGCGATTCGCCCGATGGGGCGCGATCCTACGAGAGCAGGCCACCACTCGACCTCTGTTGTAGACGATACCCTCTGGGGCGGTGGATGATAGAGTCACGCGCTCAGCGAGGAAGCGAATCGCCCATGTCCGAAGAAGGAAATCGCAATAGCCTTGCATCGAACGATCCGGAATTTCGTCCAGAGCTCGCCTTTCCTCGGTTGACGGAGGAGATGGTCGAGCGTCTTCGTCCTTACGGTCGAGAGGAGACCTTGCCCAAGGACCTCCTGCTGTTTACACCGGGCGACCGGCAGGTCGATATGTTCGTCGTGCTCGACGGGGAGATCGCGATTTCTCTGCCGGCCGCGGATGGCGAAACGAAGATCATCGCTCATCATCGTCGATTCGATTTTTCCGGCGAGTTGAATCTGCTGAACTCGCAGGGATCGCTTGTCGAAGCGCGAACGGTCACCGAGAGCCGAATTCTGCGCATCGGTCGCAACGAGTTGCGACGGCTCATGCGCTCGGAAGGCGATATAGCAAACCTCATTACGCAAGCGACCATCTGGCGCCGTATCGGCATCCTGGGCGAAACGACGGGCGGCATTGTGCTCCTGGGCCACTCCGGCGATGCGGAGACGACAGAGCTCCAGCGTTTCCTTATCCGTAACAGCTATCCGTACAGGATCGTCGAAGAACCGGTGGAAGAAGCTTCTCAGGTCGATGACGGCTTGTCGGATGTGCAGCCCTCGCTGCCGGCGGTGGTGCTCTCGGACGGCCGCACCTTATATCGGCCCACGATCGCGGAGCTTGCCGACGAACTGGGCATCACCGAGTTGCCCGATCCGGAGATGATCTACGACGTCACCGTCGTCGGGGCCGGGCCTGCGGGTCTTGCAGCTGCTGTCTATGCGGCCTCGGAGGGTCTTTGCACCATTGTGATCGAAGGCACTGCTCCCGGAGGACAGGCGGGTACCAGCTCCAAGATCGAAAACTACCTCGGCTTTCCAACAGGGATTTCCGGGCAGCGGCTGGCGAGCCGCGCTCAGTTGCAGGCCTTGAAGTTCGGCGTGCGCTTCGCCATCTCCAGAGAAGTGATTACGGCGGAGCAGATTGACGGCATCCACAAACTGACCCTAGCGGGCGGCATCTCGGTCTGCTCAAGGTCAGTGGTCATTGCCTCGGGAGCACAGTATCGCAAGCTATCTGTGAAGGATTACAACCGGTTTGAAAATGACGGGATCTACTATGCGGCCACCGCAATGGAGTCGCTGCTCTGCCGGGAAAAGGAAGTGATTGTAGTGGGAGGGGGGAACTCGGCAGGTCAGGCTGCGGCGTTTCTCTCCGGCATAGCGAAGCACGTGCATCACATCGTTCGCGGCGAGTCTCTGGCGAAGACGATGTCGCAGTACCTTATCTCGCGCATCGAAAGCTCGTCTCGCATTACGCTCTATACAGACTCCGAGATCGTCAAGCTCGAAGGCGGGT
>Ga0302325_10000740_pt1 | contig 87504 bp, 67 predicted proteins | sample Palsa_T0_2_FD_201948 | JGI IMG/M metagenome (GOLD analysis project Ga0302325, IMG submission 201948) | Peat permafrost microbial communities from Stordalen Mire near Abisko, Sweden - Palsa_T0_2 | ecosystem: Environmental > Terrestrial > Soil > Palsa > Peat permafrost | place: Sweden: Abisko...
CCCGTGACACCGCCCTGTCGCGCGAGCGTCACATCGCGCCCCACCAGCCCATCGAGGGCCGCCAGCTGCGCGGCCGTGAGCCTTGTGATTCCGCATGCGGCCTTTTCCTCCGCCGAAAGCCCGTCGCTGAACCCGGCCTCTGCCGCCCTGGCCATGGTCGCCAGGAGCATCGCCGCGCACGCGATCCCGGCGCGGAGCAGTCTGAAATCGAAAGGCGGGAAATCCATCCAATGGCTAAGACGCGCGCCGCCCGCCAATGTTCCGGGACGGCTCATGAGGTTTCGTAGTCCAGGTAGGGTCCGAGCCACCTCTCGGCCTCGGCCACCGTCCATCCCTTGCGCCCGGCGTAGTCCTCGACCTGGTCCCGGCCGAGCTTGCCGACGCCGAAGTATTTGGATTCAGGATGGTTTAGATACCAGCCGCTCACGCTGCTTGCGGGCGACATCGCGCAACTCTCCGTCAGGCTCATCCCGGTCGCCGCCTCCGCCCCGAGGAGCCTGAAGAGGATCGGCTTCTCCGTATGGTCCGGGCAGGCGGGGTAGCCAGGCGCGGGCCTGATGCCGCGGTACCGTTCCCGGATCAGGTCCGCGTAGCCCAGGTTCTCGGTGCGTCCGAACCCGCAGGCCTCGCGCGCCTTCCTGTGGAACATCTCCGCCATCGCCTCGGCAAGCCGGTCGCCGAGCGCCTGGCTCATGATCGCGTTGTAGTCGTCGGACGCGGCCCTGAACTGCGCCGCGAAGGCCTCGACGCCATGCCCCGACGTGACGGCAAAGCCGCCGATGTAGTCGATCCGGCCGCTATCCAGCGGCGCGATATAGTCGGCGAGGCTGTCGTTGAACTGGCCTGCGGGCTTTTCCTGCTGCTGGCGAAGCATGTGGAACCGTGTCGCCACGCTCCCGCGGGCCTCGTCGGCATAGACCTCGATGTCGTCGCCGACCGCGTTGCACGGCCAGAATCCGATGACCGCGTTGGCCGTGAAGCGCTTCTCGTCCACGATCCTCGCGAGAAGGTTCCTCGCGTCGTCATAAAGCTTCGTGGCCTCGGCCCCGACGATCCCGTCCTTCAGGATGTCGGGAAACCGCCCGTGAAGCTCCCACGCGCTGAAGAACGGCCCCCAGTCGATGTAGGGGGCGATTTCCGAGAGAGCGACGGCGGGAAAGGCCCGTGTCCCCAGGAAGTCGGGCCGCGGGATGTCGACGGCGCCCCAGTCGGACCTCTGCCGGCGCTCCCTCGCGGCCGCCAGCGGGAGCAGCGGCTTTCGGGCGCGCCGCGCCGCGAATTCCTCCCTCTGCCTCTCCTGCCTCGCCCTCACGTCGGACATGAACCCGGGCTTGTTCTCCGGCGATAGCAGGGAGCTTACGACATTGACGACCCGGGAGGCGTCGAGGACGTGCACGACCCCCGGCGCGTACTCCGGCGCGATCTTGACGGCGGTGTGCGCGGCGCTCGTGGTGGCCCCCCCGATGAGGAGGGGGATCGTGCAGCCGGTGCGCCTCATCTCCTTTGCGGCATGCACCATCTCGTCAAGCGAGGGGGTGATGAGCCCGGAAAGCCCGATGGCGTCGGCGTTGCTCTCGAGCGCGGCGGCCAGGATCTTCTCGCACGGCACCATGACGCCGAGGTCGATGACGTCGTAGTTGTTGCAGGCCAGGACCACCCCGACGATGTTCTTGCCGATGTCATGCACGTCGCCCTTCACGGTGGCCATGACGATGCGCCCCTGGGTGCGCGCGATTCCGCCGCCCGCCACGAGCTTGCGCTTTTCCTCCTCCATGAACGGCGTCAGGTAGGCGACGGATTTCTTCATCACCCGCGCCGACTTGACGACCTGGGGAAGGAACATCTTGCCGGCGCCGAAGAGGTCGCCGACGACGCGCATGCCGTCCATGAGCGGGCCCTCGATGATCGAGAGCGGGCGGGGATACCTGGCGGTGTCGGTGCGGGCCTCCTCGGTGTCCGCCTCGACGAAGGCGTCAATTCCCTTGACGAGCGCATGGGAGAGGCGCTCCTCGACCGGGGCGTCGCGCCAGGCCAGGTCCTCCTTGCTCTCGATCCTGGAGGCGCCCCCGTGGGAGGCCTTCAGGCCGTCCGCGTACGTGACGAGGCGCTCGGTGGCGTCGGGGCGGCGGTTGAGGATGACGTCCTCGACGCGCCCGAGGAGGTCCGCCGGGATCTCCGCGTAGACGCCGAGCATGCCCGCGTTGACGATCGCCATGTCGAGGCCGGCCGCGATCGCATGGTAGAGGAACACCGCGTGCATGGCCTCGCGCACGGGATTGTTGCCGCGGAACGAGAAGGAGACGTTGGAGACGCCCCCGGAGACCTTCGCATGGGGCAGCGTGTCCTTGATGATCCTGGTGGCCTCGAAGAAATCGACGGCATAGTTGTTGTGCTCCTCGATCCCCGTGGCGACGGTCAGGATGTTCGGGTCGAAGATGATGTCCTCGGGCGGGAAGCCGATGGCCTCGGTGAGAAGACGGTAGGCGCGCGTGCAGATGCGGACCTTCTCGTCCCGCGTCGACGCCTGGCCCTTCTCGTCGAACGCCATGACGACGGCGGCGGCCCCGTAGCGCAGTACGAGCCGCGCGCGGCGCAGGAATTCATCCTCGCCGTCCTTGAGCGAGATCGAGTTGACGATGCCCTTTCCCTGAAGGCACTTGAGCCCGGCCTCCAGGACGCTCCACTTGGAGGAGTCGAGCATCACCGGCACCCGGCATATCTCCGGCTCCGCGGCGATCAGGTTGAGGAACTTGACCATCGTCGGCTCTCCCTCGATGAGGGCCTCGTCGACGTTGATGTCGATGGCGTTGGCCCCGTTCTCGACCTGCTGGCGCGCGATGGCGAGGCACGCGTCCCACTCGCCGGCCTTCAGCGCCTTTGCGAACTTGGGCGAGCCCGTGATGTTCGTGCGCTCGCCGATGACGATGAACCGCGATGCGGAGGGCCGGGTTGGGTTCGACATCGGTTGTCCGCCCGGCTCAGGTGATGACCAGCGTCTCGAGTCCGCTCAGGTGCATCGCGGGGGGCTGCCGGGGAAGGCCGCGCGGCGGGAAGGGGCGAACGGCCCCGGCGATCGCCGCGATGTGGGCGGGCGTCGACCCGCAGCACCCGCCGGCCATGTTGAGCCAGCCGTTGGCCGCGAATTCGCCGAGGACGGCCGCCATGTCGGCCGGCGTCTCGTCATATCCCCCGAACGCATTGGGCAGGCCGGCGTTGGGATAGCACGAGGTGAAGCACGGGGCGATGGATGAGAGTTCCTCGACATACGGCCTCATCTGCCGGCCGCCGAGGGCGCAGTTGATCCCGACCGAGAAGGGGCGGGCGTGCGCGATGCTGGCATAGAAGGCGCCGATGGTCTGGCCCGAGAGCGTCCGGCCCGAGGCGTCGGTGACCGTCACCGAGACCATCACGGGGAGCCGCACGCCCGTCTCGTCGAACAGCGTCTCGATCGCAAAGAGCGCGGCCTTGGCATTCAGCGTGTCGAAGATGGTCTCCACCAGGAGGGCGTCGACGCCGCCGGCCGCGAGCGCCCGTGCCTGCTCAAGGTATGCCCCGACGACCTGGTCCCAGGTCACCGCCCGGTAATCCGGACGGTTCACGTCGGGGGACATCGAGAGCGTCCGGTTGAGCGGCCCAAGAGCCCCCGCGACGAAACGCGGCCTGCCCGGGTCCGCAGCCTGGGCTTTCGCGGCGGCGCGCCGGGCGGCCGCAGCCGCGGCCGCGTTGAGTTCCGCGGCGAGCGACTCCGTGCCATAGTCCGCCTGCGAGATCGCCGTCGAGTTGAACGTGTTTGTCTCGACGATGTCCGCCCCGGCCGCGAAATACTGCGAATGGATTCCCTCGATCACATCGGGCTGGGTCAGGGAAAGCAGGTCGTTGTTGCCCTTCAGGTCCCGCGGGTGCCGCGCGAACCGCGCGCCCCGGAAATCGGGCTCCTCCAGGTTGTGCGCCTGGATCATCGTGCCCATTGCGCCGTCGAGGATCGCGATGCGGGACTCGAAGAGGCGCCGGAGGGCTGCGAAGGAGCTGGATTCGCGGGGGGAGGGCATGGGGACGGAAAAGGGATGATGAGCCTCGGCGGCCAAACAAAGCCAACGCGTTCGCGAGCGGGTTGGCAAGCATCATATCAATAAATACGTATTTATTGATATGATTGTGTTTGCGCTCCTTTGCCCCTTCTTGGACACAGGCATCGCCTGGTGTTCTTTGTCCACCTTCCGGGATTTGAGGGAAGGCCGTCAGAATCGGCCACAGTTGCGCTGCGGTATCGCATCACAGACCCACCACCGCGCCGCCAGGCGGCGCGGGCAAAGCCAATCGGGGCTCTCACCCCGGTGAAGGCGAGGGGCGAGGAAAAGTCCGCTGGGCCGCGTCGCGGCCGTGCGGAAGACACATGCGGAGTCCGAACACCTTGCCCGGGATTCACCTTCGTTCGGCGAGATTGCGCGCGCCGCGCGAAAACTTCATCGCAAAAGTGAAGCCTCACCTCCGTATGACCCACACATCCCAGGCGGCCCGCATCGCGGTCCGATGCCTTGCCGCTTTGGCCGCGGCCGCATCGGCCGCGCGTGCCTATTCACAGGCGGTGGCCGACTCGCAGCTCGATCCCTTGCTCGTGGTCGCAACCCGCACTCCTGCCGACGTACGGACCATCGGGAGCGCGGTGGACCAGATCTCCGCGGCAGACCTCGCCCGCGAGCAGATCACGACGCCCGCGGCCGCCCTTGGCGCCGTCCCCGGCGCCCCCGCGTTCGCGAACGGCGCCATGGGTTCCGACATCTCCTTGTTCATGCGCGGGTCGGATTCCGACCAGACGCTCTTTCTAGTCGACGGCATCCGCCTCAACGACGCCAACACCGACTACGCCGTTTTCCTGGGGGGGGCGCGCCTGGGAGCAACCGACTCGATCGAGATCGCGCGGGGCCCGCAGAGCACCCTGTATGGAAGCGAGGCAGTGGGCGGCGTCGTCTCGATCGAGGTCCAGCGGGGCTCGGGGGATCCTTCGGCGGATGTCGCCGTGGAGGCGGGAAGCTTCGACACGGTCGTCGGCACGGCGGACACCCAGGGGGCGCGTGGCCCGTGGGCTTGGTCCTTCTCCGCCTCGGGTTCGCACACGGCCAACGATCGGCCGAACAACGCGTTCGACAGCGGCGACGTCGTGGTGCGCCTTGACCGCGACCTCTCGGCCGCCGTGTCCGTAGGCGCGACGCTCCGGGGATTTGACGGCAGGTTCGGGGATCCGGGGGACATCTACACGAACGATCCCTACGCCTACGAGACGGAGAGCAACTGGCTTGGCACGGTCTTCGCCGACCTCAAGCCGTCCCCCGAATGGAGCGCGCATGTCATCCTCGGTGGCCAGGATCGGCGCTACGTCTCCTTCGACGAGTCGCCCGGGGTCTTCGAGGAAACGACGATCGTCCGGAATCGCAGGGGCGTCCTCGACGCCCAGGCCACCTACGGCGGCCTCGAGGGCCAGCGGATCACCGCCGGCATCACCGCGGAGGCCGAGACGACCTGGGACGACGGCTTTGGCGACATCGACCAGCGCCAGACATTCATCGCGGCATTCGCCGAGGACGAGTGGCATCCCATCCCGTCGGTCTACCTCACCGGCGGGATGCGCTATGACGACTTTGACACGTTTGGCTCGTCGGTCACGGGGCGGGCGACCGGGGCGTGGCTCTCCGCGGACCGGTCGATCAAGCTGCGAGCAAGCTACGGAACGGGATTCAATGCGCCCAGCTTCCTTGACCTCTACGGCGTCGCGACGGGATATGTCGGCAATCCGGACCTGAAGCCCGAAAAATCACGCGGCGGCGACGCCGGGATCGACTGGTACCTCCCCAGGCATGCCGGCACGCTCAGCGCGACATGGTTTCGCAACGACTTCAGCGACCTGATCGAGTACAACTTCAACGTCTATCCCGGCACCACCGTGAACGTGGACCGGGCCCGTACGGAGGGCGTCGAGCTCGAGGCAAAGCTCAGGCTGTTGGCCGGCTTCGAGCTTCACGCCGACTACACCTATCTCGAGGCCGACGACCTTACGGACGGAACGGAGCTCCTTCGGCGCCCGCGCAACAGCGGCGGCGCGGACCTCTGGAGGGATTTCGGCGGAGGCTGGAGCGCCGGGGCGGGCGTCCAGGTCGTCGGCGTCCGGGAGGACGTGGACGCCCAGACATTCCTCGATGTGACCGATCCGGGCTACCCGGTCGCGAGGATATACGCCGCATGGCGTGCGAGCCGACGGCTGACCCTCAAGGCGCGCGTCGAGAACCTGCTCGACCGGAAATACCAGCCGGTGAACGGATATCCGGCGCTCGGATTCGGCGCGTTTGGCGAGGTGGAGTGGAGGCTCTGAGGCCCCCCGGCGAAGGCGGTCCGCCTTCAGTGCCTCCGATGAAAGACGAGGAACGTCTGGTCCCAGACAAGGAGCGAGCGGCCGGGCAAGTCCCCCAGCTCCGCCACCTGTGCGGACCGGTCGTAGGTTCTCGCAAGCACGTACGCGCTCGTGTCCTGTCCCCTCAGCAGGCCGGGGTCAGCCGAGGCGAGCCCCCTGGCTTCGCCCGCGCGCAGGACCAGCCAGACCGGCTTCAACTCGCGGATCAGGGCGCCATAGTCGTCGGTGCCGAGCTTCTTCCGCGCGGCGATCATCTCCCGCGAGGATAGGCCCGGATAGTCGTACATCTTCAGGTTTGAGTAGAAGCCGATGTAGCCCAGGCACTCGAGAAAGACGGTGTCCCCCGGCGCCGAATGATCGTGCAGCCAGACCCCCAGCGGGCGGCGGTTTCCATCCTCGATGAGGAGCTGCTGCTCGCGCATCGTCTCCGCCATCAGGCCGGCGGTCCTCAATTGGAAGAGCAACAAGGCCAGGACAACCCAGGGAAGCGCCTTTCGAAGCGAACCTGCCGTCGGCAGCCGCGCGGCTCCCGCATCCGAGGCGACCCGGCCGGTCAGGTCGCCGATCATGAAGCCCCATGCGATCATCGCCACCAGCGCATAGGGAGGCAGGTACCATGGATACCGGGGAGCGCAGACCTCGTAGATCGAGTCCAGGAACAGCCACAATGAAAACGTGCGCGCCAAGCGGCCTCCCCACGGATTCAGCCAGTATGCCCAGGGAAGCAACGACAGCAGCAGCCACAGGCAATGCGAGGGGAGACCCCAGTCGGATATCGGTCCCAGCTCGATGAACGTCGGCGCAAAGAGGAACCGGTTGAAGTCGCCGTTGACGATCATCCTCAGGGGCGCCTCGCCGATCGAACGGGCGATGTCGGCGAAGCCGTGGGGCGAATTCAGGCCCTTCGCCAGGATCGTGTTGGGAATCGGCGACCCGTAGTACCAGGCCGTCCAAAGAATCCAGGGAGCATAGAGCACGGCTGCCACCATCCCGGCGCGAACCGCCCGCAGGGCGAGCTCGCCCCGCGTGATCCCCTCCCGTCCCAGCACGAGCAGGGCGCCATAAAAGGCGGCGATCTGGATGCAGGCGTCCGGCCTGGCATACATCATTCCCGCCCAGGCCACGCCCAGCCACGGGGTGCTTCCGCCCGTGAAGACGAGAAAGGCCTGCCAGGCCATGAAGAAGAGGAGATAGGGCGTCTCCATCCCGTTGGCCGTGAAATCGAGCGTCTTGGCATCGAATGCAAACAGCCCGATGCAGGCGAGGGTGGCGACTGCCGGCCACCCTGCGCGCCGCGAAATCCGCCAAAGGAACACGCCGCATCCGCCCAGCGCGCAGGCGCCCGGGATCCGGAAGATCCAAAGCACGAGCGAGTCGCTCCGGCATCCCGTTAGCCACGCGATGGCGGCCGGGACCAGCGCCTGGATCGGCGACGTGAAGGTCTGGATGCGTTCGCCGACCGTGAAGACGAGGCCGTTTCCCATGGCGAGGTTCTTGCTTGCCCGGTAGGTGATAAAGAAGTCCTCCCAGGCGTGCTGCGTATAGAGCGCCCAGCCCAGGGATATGAGAGTGATGCCGGCGAAAATTCCCCTGCCGACCCAAGGGTCCGTCCTGGGACCTGACTTCATCCAGCCGAGTTCAGGCAGGGGTACCCGAGTTGCAAACCCATTGTGGACGGACCCCCGTCGGGAGCGAGGGCGTCCCGGGGCGGCATCGAATCCGCGCGTTTCGGCCGGATTCGCACCGGCGGCCGTGTTTGACCGCGGAACAATGCGCCGCTTGGATCCGGCGATGCACGGCGTCCCCCGTCTCGCCCCGGCTCTCCTTTCCCTTATCCTAGTAGCGCCGGCGCTGGCCGAGCAGCCGCCATCGCCGGCCGCCGGCCGATCCACCGGGGACTACGTGCCCCCCGAAATCTCCCAGATGACCCGGCCGCAATCGAGCGAGCTGCGCGAGCTTGTCGAGCGCTTTGTTGCCGACAGGGACGAGCTCCTGCGGTTCTACAGCGTCGAGGGATCGGCACTCCAAATCCGGCGCCTGCGCGAATTCTACGGCGCATGGAGCAGGCGCCTCGACGCGATGGCCTATGACAGCCTGGGCACGGAGGGCAGGGTGGATTGGCTCCTCATGACGCGGCAGCTCGAGTATAGCCAGAAGCTCCTCGACCGGGAGGAGTCCAGGGAGAAGGAGATGGCGCCGCTCATTCCGTTCGCCGTGGACATCGCAAGGCTCCAGGAGTCACGCCGCCTGATGGAGCCCGTCGACCCGCAGGGTGCGGCGGAGACGCTCAACCGTATGGCGGCCGATGCTGCGGACATCCAGGAGGCGCTGCAGTCGGGCTTGGGGGGCGATGCACCAAAGGCGCCGAAGGCCGTGAAACCCCTGACGACGACACCGATCACGGCCTATCGGGCGGTGGCGGCCATCGGCGAGCTGAGGGAATCGCTCGCCGACTGGTACAAGTTCTACGACGGCTACGATCCCGCGTTCGGCTGGTGGGTTCGCGCGTCGCACGACCGCCTGAACGAGGGGTTGGACGCCTACGTCAAATTCCTGAAGGAGAAGATCGTGGGCATCGAGCCGGGCAAGGACGAGCCCATCATCGGCGACCCGATCGGGCGCGAGGGCCTCGAGGTCGAGCTGGCGCACGAGATGATCGCCTACACCCCGGAGGAACTCCTCGCGATCGCGAACCGGGAATTCGCGTGGTGCGACGCCGAGCTCAGGAAGGCCTCGAACGAGATGGGATTCGGGGACAACTGGAAGGGCGCGATGGAAAAGGTGAAGGACGACCACGTCCCGCCCGGCGGCCAGCCCGGCCTCGTACGGGACCTCGCGCTCGAGGCCATCCGCTTTGTCCAGGACCGGGACCTGGTCACCATACCCCCGCTCGCCGCGGATTTCTGGCGGATCGAGATGATGAGCCCCGCGAGGCAGAAGGTCGCGCCGTTCTTCCTGGGCGGGCCGGACATCCTCGTGGCCTTCCCGACCGACTCGATGGAGTACGATGACAAGCTCCAGAGCCTGAGGGCGAACAACGTCCATTTCGCGCGGGCGACCGTGTTCCACGAGCTAGTGCCGGGCCACCACCTCCAGTATTATTATGAGGGCCGCTTCAATCCCCACCGGGTCCTCTTCACGACGCCCTTCTGGGTCGAGGGCTGGGCCGTATGGTGGGAATTCCAGTTCTGGGACCTGGGCTTCCCCAAGTCACCTGAGGACCGGATGGGAATGCTCTTCTGGCGGGCCCACCGGTGCGCGCGGATCATCTTCTCGCTCAATTTCCACCTCGGCAAGTGGACTCCCCAGCAGTGCATCGACTTCCTGGTCGATCGCGTGGGACACGAGCGCGCGAGCGCGACGGGGGAGGTGAGGCGGTCCTTCAACGGCACGTTTCCCCCGATGTATCAGGCGGGGTACATGCTCGGCGCCCTCCAGCTCCGGGAACTCCACGGCGAATTGGTCAAAGCGGGAGGGATGACGAACCGTCGATTCCATGACGCGATCCTTTTTGGCGGACCGATGCCGATCGAGCTCGTCCGCGCACGCCTGAAGGGCGAGAAGCCGCCGAGGGACTTCAAGGCTCAGTGGCGGTTTGCCGAATGACGGTCGGCGCCCCTTCCACGCCGTGATGGGAGAGCAGATGCCAATGAGTGCTCCTCTTAACGCGTGCTGCCACGAGATCCGCTTGCGACCGACCGCCCAGGCCACCCGTGTCCGGTACCGTTAGTTGATGGGTTCGGACCAAACGTCAGGGTGAAATCGGGCGGCACATCGGGGACGCGATTGAGTTTTTTTTCATACAACACGTACGGACACATGCCATGCGGGAGAAAAAAATGTGAGGGAGCTCTCGCGAATGGTGCAAGCAGGCATGGCGAAATCCCGCAAACGCAACCGGGTGACAGGATCGATGCGCATGAGTATTTGAGAAACGAGCGCTTATGTTGATGCGCAGGAAACGCTAAGATGCTTTTTGCGCGCCTTTATGGATTCTGGATTACGCGAATGGACGTTTAAGATAATTCAAAACTCCGGGCAATTAGGCTCGCCTAGATTTTGGATTGGGCCGGTTTTTGTGGCGTGTCGCGTCCAGCCGCACACATTCTTCTTGGAGTCGTGCTTTCGGGAGCGTCGGTTTCCGCGGGCGGTATCCCTACGACGGGCTTGGAGCTCTGGTTGCAGGCGAATGTCGGCGTGACCTCGAACTCCAACGGCGACGTGAGCGTGTGGCAGGACCAGAGCGGGAATGGGAACAATGCCACCCAGTCCAATTCGAGCTACCAGCCGGTGGTGGTCGCAAGTTCCCTGAATGGACTGCCGGCGATTCAGTTCACGGCGACGAGCAGCCAGTGGTTCACCTTGCCGAATCTCATGAACGGCCAGACTACGGGCGAGGTGTTTGTCATTGTGAAGGCGAATTCGGCGACGCCGGCGGTGGCGCGCGGCCTCTGGAGCCTGGGGTCCAACGGAGCCGACTGCTACCCGAACACAAACGGGAGCATCTACGAGAGCTTCGGATCAACGGGTCAGTACAACATAGGGCATCCCGGATCGGGTGTCACCCAGTACAGTCTCTACAATGTCAGCGGGCAGGCGGGCCAGTGGACGGCGAGAATAGACGGGATGACGCTCCTGACCAGCGCCACAAACACAGGAGCGTTCACGACCAGCCCGTTTCTGGGGAAAGATGGGAACGGCAACATGTTCGATGGGGCGGTCGCCGAGGTCATCATATACAACACAGTGCTTACCGCGGCGCAGAGGACGACTGTCGGGCAATACCTCCAGGGGAAATACAACCTTCCGGGAATCGCGGTGCCCGCCAACCCGACGAGCCTCATCGTCACCCCGGTCTCGGGGACGGAGACAAGCTTGGTTTGGTCGGACACCCCGACGACGACCGGAATCACGTATACGATCTGGAGGGAGACCGGTTCCGGGAGTTACGCGGCGGTGGCATCCGTAAACAACGCCCTCAGCTATATGGACAGCGGGCTCACCGCCGGGACGAGCTACACCTACGAGATCTCTTCCAGCACCCCGGCCGGTTCATCGCCGGGATTCAGCAACGTTGTCAGCGCGACGACACTGGCGAGCGGCACGGACATGCCGCTCTCCGGGATAAAGCTTTGGCTGATAGCTGATAGCGGGCTTCAGGAGACCTCGGCCGGCGTCGTGAGCATCTGGCAGGATGGGAGCGGAAACGGCAACAATGCGTCCCAGATGGCCGTGGCCAACGAGCCGACGGTGGTCGCGGGCGCGGTCAACGGGCGACCGGCGATGCAGTTCACGGCGGCCAGCAGCCAGTGGCTTTCGTTGCCGAACCTGATGAACGGGCTGACGACAGGCGAAGTATTTGTGATTGTGAAGGCGACGTCTGCGGCTCCGGCAGCGGCGCGCGGACTCTGGAGCTTGGGGTCCAACGGAGCCGACTGCTACCCGAATACGAACGGGAGCATCTACGAGAGCTTCGGGACAACGGGCCAGTACAACATCGGGCATCCCGCATCGCCTGTAACCCAGTACAGTCTCTACAATGTCCGCGGGCAGTCGGCCCAGTGGACGGCAAGTATAGACGGGGTGACGCTCCTGACCAGCGCCGCAAACACGGGCGCATTCAGCAGCAGTCCGCTCCTGGGGAAGGATGGGAACGGCAACATGTTTGATGGAGCGGTCGCCGAGGTCATCATCTACAACTCCGTGCTGACGGCCGCGCAACGGACGACCGTCGGGCAATACCTCCAGGGCAAATACAACCTTCCGGGAATCGCGGTGCCCGCCAACCCGACGAACCTCATCGTCACACCGGTCTCGGGGACGGAGACAAGCCTGGTGTGGTCGGACTCCGCGACGACGACAGGCATCTCCTACACGATCTGGAGGAAAACCGGGAGCGGCAGTTACGCGGCGATTGCCCAGATCAACAACGCCCTGAGCTACATGGACAGCGGGCTGACCGCAGGGACGAGCTACACCTATGAGATCTCGTCCACCACCCTGGCCGGATCGTCCCCGGGGTACAGCAACGTTGTCAGCGCGACGACGCTGGCGAGCGGGACGGACATGCCGCTCTCGGGGATGAAGCTTTGGCTGATAGCCGACAGCGGGCTCCAGGCGACCTCGGCCGGCAGCGTGAGCATCTGGCAGGACGGAAGTGGCGGCGGAAATAACGCGATGCAGATGACCGTGGCCAACGAGCCGACGGTGGTCGCGGGGGCGCTTAACGGGCGACCCGTGATGCAATTCACGGCGACGAGCAGCCAGTGGTTCGCCCTGCCGAACCTGATGAGCGGGATGACGGCGGGCGAAGTGTTTGTCATTGTGAAGACGACATCGGCGACGCCGGCGGTCGCCCGCGGACTCTGGAGCCTGGGGTCTAACGGAGCCGACTGCTACCCGAATACGAACGGGAGCATTTACGAGAGCTTCGGGGCGACGGGCGAATACAACATCGGGCATCCCGCATCGCCTGTCACGCAGTACAGCCTCTACAACGTCAATGGGCAGGCGGGCCTTTGGACTGCAAGGATAGACGGGATGACGCTGCTGACCAGCACGACAAACACGGGCGGCTTCAGCGGCAGCCCGCTCCTGGGCAAGGATGGGAACGGCAACTTGTTCGATGGAACGGTCGCCGAGGTCATCGTTTACAACAGCGTGCTGACCGCGGCGCAGCGGACGACCGTCGGGCAATACCTCCAGGGAAAATACAACCTTCCGGGAATCGCGGTGCCCGCCAACCCGACGAGTCTCGTCGTCACCCCGGTCTCGGGAACGGAGACAAGCCTGGTCTGGTCGGACGCCCCGACGACGACCGGGATCACCTATACGATCTGGAGGGAGACCGGCACCGGCGGTTACACGGCAATTGCCCAGGTCAACAACGCTCTCAGCTACATGGACAGCGGGCTGACTGCAGGGACGAGCTACAGTTACGAGATCTCTTCCAGCACCCTGGCCGGACCATCCCCAGGGTACAGCAACGTTGTCAGCGCGACGACACTGGCGAGCGGGACGGACATGCCGCTCTCCGGGATTAAGCTTTGGCTGATAGCTGACAGCGGGCTCCAGGCGACTTCGGCCGGCAGCGTGAGCATCTGGCAGGACGGTAGCGGGGGCGGCAATAATGCGGTGCAGATGACCGTGGCCAACGAGCCGACGGTGGTCGCGGACACGCTTAACGGCCGGCCCGTGATGCAATTCACGGCGGCCAGCAGCCAGTGGTTCACGTTGCCGAACCTGATGAGCGGGATGACGGCGGGCGAGGTGTTTGTCGTTGTAAAGGCGACCTCGGCGACTCCGACGGTCGCCCGCGGCCTCTGGAGCCTGGGTTCCAACGGAGCCGACTGCTATCCGAATACAAACGGGAGCATCTACGAGAGCTTTGGAACGACGGGCGAGTATATTGAAGGGCATCCCGCTTCCGGTGTCGCCCAGTACAGTCTCTACGACGTCAGTGGTCAGACGGCCCAGTGGACGGCTAGAATAGACGGGGTGACGCTTCTGACCAGCGCCGCAAACACGGGCAGCTTCAGCAGCAGCCCGATCCTGGGGAAGGACGGGAACGGCAACTTGTTCGACGGAGCGGTCGCCGAGGTCATCATCTACAACTCCGTGCTGACGGCCGCGCAACGGACGACCGTCGGGCAATACCTCCAGGGGAAATATAACCTTCCGGGAATCGCGGTGCCCGCCGACCCGACGAACCTCATTGTCACACCGGTCTCGGGGACGGAGACAAGCCTGGTCTGGTCGGACGCCCCGACGACGACAGGGATCACGTACACGATCTGGAGGAAGACCGGTTCCGGGAGTTACGCGGCGGTGGCGTCCGTAAACAACGCCCTCAGCTACATGGACAGCGGGCTCGCTGACGGGACGAGCTACACCTATGAGATCTCGTCAAGCACCCTGGCCGGGTCGTCGCCGGGCTACAGCAACGTTGTCAGCGCGACGACATTGGCGAGCGGGACGGACATGCCGCTCTCCGGGATGAAGCTCTGGCTGATCGCCGACAGCGGGCTCCAGGCGACGTCAGGCGGCAGCGTGAGTGTCTGGCAGGACGGGAGCGGAAATGGCAACAACGCGACCCAGTTGACTGTGGCCAACGAGCCGACGGTGGTTGCGGACATGCTTAACGGCCGGCCGGTGATGCAATTCACGGCGGCGAGCAGCCAGTGGTTCAACTTGCCGAACCTGATGAACGGTCTGACGGCGGGCGAGGTGTTTGTCGTTGTGAAGGCGACCTCGGCGACTCCGACGGTCGCCCGCGGCCTCTGGAGCCTGGGTTCCAACGGAGCCGACTGCTATCCGAATACAAACGGGAGCATCTACGAGAGTTTCGGGACAACGGGCGAATACGACATAGGGCATCCCGCATCGGGTGTCGCCCAGTACAGTCTCTACAATGTCCGCGGGCAGTCGGCCCAGTGGACGGCGAATATAGATGGCGTGACACTCCTGACCAGCGCCACAAACACGGGCGAATTCAACGGCAGCCCGATCCTGGGGAAGGACGGGAACGGCAATTTGTTCGATGGGGCGGTCGCCGAGGTCATCATATACGGCTCGGTGCTGACGGCCGCGCAGCGGACGACGGTCGGGCAGTACCTCCAGGGAAAATACAATCTTCCGGGGATCGCGGTGCCTGCCAACCCGACGGACCTCATTGTCACTCCGGTCTCGGGGACGGAGACAAGCCTGGTCTGGTCGGACGCACCGACGACGACGGGGATCACCTACACGATCTGGAGAAAGACGGGTTCCGGGAGTTACGCGGCGATTGCGCAGGTCAACAACGCCCTCAGTTACATGGACAGCGGCCTCACCGCAGGGACGAGCTACAGCTACGAGATCTCATCGAGCACCCTCGCGGGTTCGTCACCCGGCTACAGCAATGTTGTAAGCTCGACGACATTGGCGAGCGGGACGGACATGCCGCTCACCGGGATGAAGCTCTGGCTGATCGCTGACAGCGGGCTTCAGGCGACCTCGGCCGGCAGCGTGAGTGTCTGGCAGGACGGAAGCGGAAATGGCAACAACGCGACCCAGTTGACCGTGGCCAACGAGCCGACGGTGGTCGCAGGCGCGCTTAACGGCCGGCCCGTAATGGAGTTCACGGCGACGAGCAGCCAGTGGTTCAACCTGCCGAACGTGATGAATGGGTTGTCGGCGGGCGAGGTGTTTGTCGTGGTGAAGGCGACCTCGGCGACGCCGGCCGTGGCCCGTGGCCTCTGGTCCCTGGGGTCCAACGGAGCCGACTGCTATCCAAATACAAACGGGAGCATCTACGAGAGCTTTGGAACGACGGGCGAGTATATTGAAGGGCATCCCGCTTCCGGTGTCGCCCAGTACAGTCTCTACGACGTCAGTGCGCAGGCGGCCCAGTGGGTGGCGCGGATCGACGGGGTGACACTCCTGACCAGCACCACAAACACGGGCGAATTCAACAGCAGCCCGCTGCTGGGGAAGGACGGGAACGGCAACCTGTTCGATGGTGAGGTCGCCGAGGTCATCATTTACAATTCCGTGCTGACGGCCGCGCAGCGGACGACGGTCGGGCAATACCTCGACGGGAAGTACAATCTTCCGGGAATCGCGATCCCTGCGAACCCGACGAACCTGATCGTCAACCCGATCTCCGGCACCGAGACTAGCCTGATGTGGTCGGACACACCGACTACGACCGGGATCACGTACACGATCTGGAGGAAGACCGGTTCCGGGAGTTACGCGGCGGTGGCATCCGTCAACAACGCCCTCAGCTACGTGGACAGCGGCCTCACCGCGGGGACGAGCTACACCTATGAGATCTCGTCAGGCACTCTGGCCGGGTCGTCGCCGGGATACAGCAACGTTGTCAGTGCCACGACGCTGGCGAGCGGGACGGACATGCCGCTCACCGGGATGACGCTATGGCTGATAGCCGACAGCGGCGTTCAGGCCAGTTCGTCGGGCAGCGTGAGTGTCTGGCAGGACGGCAGCGGAAATGGCAACAACGCGACCCAGCTGACCGTGGCCAGCGAACCGATGGTGGTCGCGGGCGTGCTTAACGGGCGACCCGTGATGCAGTTCACGGCGGCCAGCAGCGAATGGTTCACATTGCCGAACGTGATGAATGGGCTGTCGACAGGCGAGGTGTTTGCCGTGGTCAAGGCAACGTCGGCGACACCGGCCGTGGCCCGCGGCCTTTGGACCCTTGGGCCCAACGGGGCCGACTGCTATCCGAATACAAACGGGAGCATCTACGAGAGCTTCGGGACAACGGGCGAGTACGACGTGGGCCATCCCGCATCGGGCCTGAATCAGTACAATCTCTACAGTATCAGCGCGCAGGCGGCTCAGTGGGTGGCCGGAATCAACCACGTGACGCTCTTTTCCAGCGCGGCGAACACGGTCACGTTCTACAGCAGCCCGGTTATTGGCAAAGATGGGAATGGCAATATGTTCGATGGGGAGGTCGCCGAAGTCATCATTTACAACAGCGTGCTGACGGCTGCGCAACAGACCACGGTATGGCAATACTTGCAGGGGAAGTACAACCTGCCGAACGCGGGTTCGCCCACGCCGACTCCCACGCCGACTCCCACGCCGACTCCCACTCCGACTGCCACGCCGACTCCATCACCCACGCCAACACCCTCTCCGACGCCAACTCCGACCCCCACGTCGTCGCCGACACCGACGCCCTCGCCGACGCATACTCCGAGTCCGACACCTACCCCAACAGCCTCGCCGACGCCCACTCCCACGCCGACGGGTGGCGTTCAGACGTTCGACGGCAGTGGCACGTTCACGGTGCCTGCCGGTGTCACATCGGTTCAGGTTCTCGTCGTGGCGGGCGGTGGTGGAGGCTCATCAGGCGGGGGCGGCGCAGGCGGCGTCATCTATAATTCCGCATTTTCAGTGACACCGCTTAGCGGAATCGCCGTCACCGTGGGTGGAGGCGGTGCGGCGGCGGCTGTCAGCTCGACGAGTAACGCGAGCAATGGCCAGAACTCGGCCTTTGGCAGCCTGACCGCAATCGGCGGCGGCGGCGGCGCCAGCAACCCCGTTGGCGGTGGCTCATCTGGAGGATCCGGAGGGGGCGCCGGCTCAACCGGCGACGGGCCTTATACGCCTGCAGCCGGGACTGCGGGTCAAGGAACCGCTGGTGGTTCAAATTCGACATCGAGCCCCTATCCGGCTGGGGGCGGCGGTGGCGCGACGGTCGCAGGGGGGACCGGTGCGGCAAGCGCAAGTGGTTCGGGCGGGGCAGGCTACACGACGTCCATTTGCGGCACGTCGACCACCTACGGCGGCGGTGGCGGCGGCGCCTGCTATTACGGAACGGGTGCCCCCGGTGCCGGTGGGACCGGTGGCGGAGGCGCTGGGAATGAATCCGGAAACGGATCTCCAGGGACAGCAAACACCGGCGGCGGCGGTGGAGGAGGGGACTACCCGAATAGCGGCGGCTCGGGCGGTTCGGGCGTCGTCATTGTTCAATGGGGCCCAACCCCGACGCCAACGCCCACCCCCACCCCCACGTCTTCACCCACGCCAACGCCGACCCCTTCACCGACACCGTCACCGACGCATACACCGAGTCCGACGCCCACCGCCACCCCCACACCGACCCCGTCGCCCACACCTTCTCCAACCCCTACGCATACTCCGTCGCCGAGCCCGACGCCGAGTCCAACCCCGACTCCATCACCGACGCCGTCGCCGACGCCCACCCATACTCCTTCGCCGAGCCCAACGCCATCGCCCACCCCGTCGCCCACGCCTACGCATACACCATCGCCGAGCCCGACTCCGTCGCCTACGCCTTCGCCGACAACGACGCCTACCCCGTCGCCAACGCCAACTCCAACCCCCCCGATAGTGCCTACGCCGTCACCGACTCCGACAGCTACGCCGACTCCGACGCCTCCAATAGTGCCGACGCCATCACCAACACCGACGGCGACGCCGACTCCAACGCCCCCAACCACTCCCACGCTAATTCCTTCGCCCACGCCGTCCCCTGCACCAACGCCAACGCCCTCGCCGACTCCCACTCCAACGCCGACCCCGAGCCCGACATCATCGCCAACGCCAACACCCTCGCCAGCGAGTGGTACCGCATCCTTTTATTACTCGGGAGTCCCACAGTCGTGGACTGTTCCCGCGGGTGCCGCGACGGTCACATTTAAAGTGTGGGGGGCGGGCGGCGGCAAGGCGTCAACTGGAGGAGGTACCACTACGGGTGGTGGTGGTGGCTTTACCATCGCCACGTACTCAGGTCTCACCACTGGAAGCGTCATGACTATTTACGTGGGCGGCGGGGGGGCCGCGACGTATTCTACAAGTGCGTATCCCGGAGGCGGTGCTGGAGGCGCGCCTGTAGGCGGTACCTATCCGGGAAGCGGCGGGGGCGGATACTCGGGCGTGACAGGCCCTGGCATCGGAAACGGCCTGTTCGCGGGAGGCGGAGGGGGATGCGGCTACGAGAACGGGAATGTGGCCGTGGGCGGGGGGGGTGGGGGCACCTCAGGCTGGAGCGGCAATCCGGACTCCTACTTCTATGATCTCGGTGGCAATGGGGGCACCTCGACGGCGGGGGGCTGGGGAGGCATCGGCGGGACTGGTTCGCCCAATGGATCGCCTGGTACCGCATTGCAGGGTGGTGCTGGCGGCAACGGATCCTCCCAGTATGGCGGTGGCGGTGGTGGCGGCGGAGGAGGATATTATGGCGGCGGGGGCGGCTCCGGCGGACTTGCGGGGAGCGGTTACGCCGCCCAAGGTGGGGGAGGAAGCGGCTACGTCGGTGGAAGCCCTGCGTCCTCTTCTACAACGGGTGGCAGTGGAGGGACCCCGCCGGGAACCAACGATCCTGATTATCCGGGATCCAACTTGGCACATGGAGCGCCTGTTTCGGGTGGCAGCGGTTACAATGGCTATATCTTTATTAGGTGGGGAAACAGTCCTACTCCGACGCCAACTCCGACGCCGTCGGGAGTGCCGGTCATCACGAGCCCGACGACCGTGTACGGATCGGAATACTATCCGTTCAATTATCAGATTGCCGCCACCAACGATCCAACTGGCTTCCAGATAACAAGCGGGGCGCTGCCTTACGGGCTGTTTCTAAATACCTCAACAGGAATCATCTTCGGCTACCCCGCGGGGCCCGGGACATACAATTTCACCATCGCGGCATCAAATGGCGCCGGCGCGGGCTCGGCGAACGTGACCTACACACTTCTCTACGGAAACCCAATTCCCCTCATCACGAGCGCCACGGTTGCATCCGGCAATGTTGATGTTCCCTTCAGCTTTCAGGTGCTCACGACAACCTACAACTCAGGTGGCAATTACCACCAGGCGACAGGGCTGCCCCCGGGCCTCAGCATTGACCCAGACGGAGGCCTGATCAGCGGCACGCCGACGACGGCCGGAACGTATGCCGTGGGCCTTTCCGCGGAAAATGCCTACGGGACTGGCACGGCGACCTTGACAATAACGGTTACGAACAACGCCCCGGTTATTACAAGCGCGTCTATCATTACCGGTTATATCTATACAAGCATGTCCTTTCAGGTAACCGCGACGAATTCACCGACGAGCTTCAGCGCCACCGCATTGCCTGGCGGTCTCAGCCTCAACACCGCCACGGGCCTGATCAGCGGAATACCAACGTATGTCGCGACCTACGGCTGCACTATCACTGCGACAAACGCCTATGGTACGACAGCGCAGTCATTGTTTATTGGCATTACTTTGGGCAATCCTCCACCCACGCCGGTCATAACCAGCCCGACCAGCGTCACCGTGCAGGGCGGGTTTGCCCTGAATTATCAGATAGTCGCGACGGAGTATGCTAACACCTACGCATCATCACTTTTGCCTACGGGCACGACATTGAACACCACAACGGGGGTCATCAGTGGCACGCCGACCACATCGGGCGTCTACACTGTCACTGTTTATGCATCAAACGGGTATGCAGAAGGATGGACCAACGTGACGGTTACAGTGACCGTGGGTACGTTACTGCCTGTGATTCCCAGCTCATTATATGTCACTGGATATACGGGCACACCCTTTAGCTATGCGATCGTGGCGACGAATTCGCCCACGTCTTACGGCGCGACTGGGCTGCCGCCCGGACTGACCATGAATTCTGCAACCGGAGTCATCAGCGGGGTGTCAACCACGATCGGAGAATGGGACGCGATAGTGACGGCGACGAATGCCAACGGAACTGCGACTGAGGGTTTCCTGATTACAATCGTCGGGCCGCCGCCATCGATAACGAGCGCGACGACGGCCTCGGCGGTGGTCGGAGTCCCATTTACGTATCAGATAACGGCAACCAATTCGCCTTCGATCTTCGCGGCGACTCCTTTGCCCGCCGGGCTAAACCTCAATACATCTACAGGAGCAATTACTGGCACGCCCACCCTAGCCGGAACGACTCTCGTAAGCATCAGCGCCGAGAATAACTGGGGCACCGGTTCGGCAGTCCTAACATTGACCGTCGGTTCATCATCGCCAACGCCTACACCCACTCCCACTCCTACGCCAACACCGACGCCAACTTCGGCAATCTCACCTACACCGACGCCGTCACCGACACCGACAAATCCCAATAATGTCTCTGTGCAACTGAATGTGCACGTCCCACCCCAATGAACTCGAATTTCATTCGGCACCTGAATTCGCCCCGATTGTCGCACTTTGTGTTTTTGTTGTTTGGGCTGTGCGGGTGCTGCCTGGTGGTACCTCATCTTGCTGCGCAAGATTCAGCTATTGGGACGCCAGTTTATATCTCGATCCGTCCCGCCATTCCGGGCGTAGGCAGCAGCTGGAGTCTGTCGGCGACAATAACGGGTCTTGTTCCCGGCACCTACCCGGTCAACGGAACGCCTGAAAATGGCACAACCTGCTCAGCGTCCGAAACCCTTTCAGTGTCAGGAACGCCGTCGCTTCCGATCTCGATGATTTCGCTCCAGCCCCACCACATCTACTCGGCAACGATTACGTCGACAAACTATGACGCGGTAACGTTGTCAATTGCGGCTCCGCCCGGGTATCAGGCCGTAATCAACGGCCTCGTTCAGGGGAGCGGCACCGTGCCGACGGGCGGGTATTCCACCAACACGATTTCGATGACGTTCGCGGTGATCCCTGCAGCCGATTTCTCGGCCGGCGCAGGGGAGTGCTCGGAAATCGCAAGCAACCAGGTTCATTGGCAAGTGTCGCTAGGCTCGCTCTTCAATGGAATGTCCGCGGGGACGCTTTCGCTGTCCGACCTCGGCAACGAGGGGTCGTGGTCCATGGGCACTGTCGGGACTCTCTATTTGATCCCCACGTCCGCTGAAACACCTTCGACCGTGAATCCCAATAATTACTATGCTTTCGGATCCGGATCTTACGTCTATGGAGCAGCAACAAGCTATATTTATACACATCAAGCCCTTGTTGTGCTAACAAGCGGATTGGGGGCAACGAACATTGCATTTTACACCTGGTCGTCTCTTCAGGTTCCGGCAATGAGCACAGCGCCCTTCGCAGCCTTGACGAGCTCCGATCCGCCGTCCCCATATATCTCATACCAAATCACAGTCCCGTCGCCCGACCAGATCCAGATAACCAGCACAACTGCTACCAGATACGCGATCACGACCTTGACGCGAGTGAGCGGGGATGGCGTTACCACACCGTTTTCGTGGAGCCTTGCAAAATGGAACACAAACAACGGCAGCGCGCCGCTTCTTACCGAGACCAGAAACGTGACATCAGGAAGCCCGGCTTCTTGGAGTGAAATACATCAAGCCCTCCAGAGCGGCGTAGAGGCTACCACTGTGAACAATTCCTATTCGTTTGAGCCATGGGGCGCCGCAATTGTCTCAAGCACCCTTGGTAGCTCTGATCCCACGGGAATATCAACAATAGCCTATAATACCAGCTCTAGTGCCAACGGGTACGGGTTTCCTATGTCGATGACGAATGAGGACGGCTCATGGGCAACATATCAATATTCCTCGAGCGGGACGCCCCTCTGCGCGATGCCGTCAACGCTGGCGCAGCCATACGGCAATAGCCCTATGGCCCTGCAAACTGATGGTGTGGTTACGAGCATCACCTATGCGCTGGATGAATTCGGGCTACTTTCGCAGCCGGGACAAATTACGAAGGTCGTTGCCGGGACGACTATGCTCAACTCGGCGTTAAAGTACGCATACGGAAGCCAACCGGGAGGAGGGGGTCCAAATTCCATGGCGAACGGCGTGCCCCTGACAACAATAACCGAGACAGACACTCCTGGCTCGGGTGCTCCATTGACAACCATTAGCGAGCTGTACACCGAAACTCAGGAATCGAGCAATGGCACTCCGTATTTCCCGCTGCTGATCGGCCAAACTCATTCAATAACAAAGACGGATTCCACAAAGACCTGCTTTGTATACTTGCTTGGAGGGTACACTTCCGGGAGTGGATGGAGCCCGGCCTTTAACGCAAACGTCTCCACCTATTCCGCGAGCTTCGTCGCTGAAATCACCGGAACGTCGAATGGGAACGCGCCGGGCGCCACTCAATATGCTGCATATATAGACAATGGAATCTCCTATCAGCTAGACGCGGTAAACCCCATTTACCTTGTCTCGGGATACTCAACCCTTAAGGCCACGATTCGTGATCAGACGGCATTGATTGTCAGAACGGAGTCGTATGTCTGGAGCGGGAGCAACTGGACGTTAATTGGGTGGGTGAATCTTACAAACGATGCATTTGGCCATGTCACCCAACGCCAGAGGAGCAACCTAGCAACCTATACAGCGCAATTCACCGGAGAATTGCTTTCCTCCGAGACAGATGAGACGGGCGCGTCTACCGACTATGTTGAAGATGCCGCTGGCCGGATCGTCTCGTCTTCGCGACTCACCGCAAGCGGCGGCACAATGAAAACGGCATATACCTACGATGGTGCCAACAGAATTACCAACACTACAGTTACCGCGACTAACATCACGGAAAGCCTCGTGCAGGCGGTCATATACGACGATGCCGGGCGAATGACCTCCAATCAACAACCCGGCTTGGGAGCCACAAGCTACACATACAATGTGCCCGGACTTACACGGACCACCCAAAATCCGTTCAATAGCGATGGTTCAGGAGGCGGTAGCGAAGAGGACACCTACCAACTTGATGGACGACTTGCCTCGGTTGCGGGAAGCGCGGTGGTCGCCGAGAACTATTCGTATTCCATCCTATCGGCCACCGGGGCCGAAATGCAAACCGCGAGCACGGGTACCGCTATGCGCTATAAAGAGGTCATCACCGACGCGTTCGGGCGAATCCAGGAAACAATTCGCCCTGGCTTCGGCGGTATACCAGCGCTTAATATCGCCGGACAACAACCATATACGGAAAAATACTCGTACGGGCCAACGACGGGGCAGCTTACCACAGTGATGCGTTCGGGACTCGCGAGTACGTTGTATCAGTACGATCCGGTCGGCCAGGTTTTACTCCGGGCGCTTGATATGGACGGGAATGGAACGTACGACACGAACACGGATCGAATCAGCGAAGCGAATCATTTCATCGAGTCGTGGTCCGGATCGTGGTGGGATCACGTTGATGAAGTGATTTATCCAACCACAGGAGCGGGATCGAGCATTCCGATGACCGTCGTGACAAAACGCACGCGGCTCACGGGATTCGCAACCGGTGAGCTCGCCGAAACGAATATAATAGATGCATACCAGAATCAGGTCATTCAGAAAGTTAGCAATCCATCACCCGGGGTCATTCTCGTCTCGACGACAGATACGGGCGTTGCTGCACCTGAGACCGAGACAATCGCCTACGGACTCAAGCAATCGCTGGCCAGCTCGGCGGGACTTATAACGACTTATCAGTACGACGGCTTGGACCGGCTGTCATCGATAACAGACCCGCAGAATAATAGCACGACAACGAAATACTACTCTGGAACGGCGTTAGAGTCGAAGGTGACGGATGGTGCGGGGAATGCCACAAACTTCGGCTACGATGCGATGGGTAGGCAGACTTCGGAAACCAATGCGCTCGGCTTCGTAAAGACTGTTACCTATGATGCCGTTGGAAGAGTGATTGAAGTCTCGGGCACCGGGGCGCACACGGTGCAGTACTCTTACGACCCGGTTTATGGCGATCGACAGACTATCGCAACACAGCCGGGTTCCGGTGGGTGGGCGACCACGACATGGGCCTACGATGCGGCTTCGGGCTTAGTCATAAGCAAAAAGGATCCCGGCAATAACGTGGTCTATTATAACTACAACGGAACTGGGAGACCGTCCGCAAGGGTATGGGCACGCGGTGTAACGTCCAACTATCAATACGACCCTAACACAGGAGAGCTCATTGAGACCAGCTACAGTGACGGCACACCGCCGGTTGGATATTCCTATACCCGCTTCGGAAGCCTGCTCACCGTGACCGATGCCACTGGATCACGTACCTTTGGCTACGGATCGAATAATCCAAATGTACTGACGGAGTTGGATACGGAGAGTTTGGATACTAGCTTTTATTCAAGTAGGGTTCTGACGACGGTTTACAATAGCGTGAATGGTTCGGGCGAAACCAACGGCCTATATGTGCCGGGCTACGTGCCTGGGAGGACCGTTGGTTTTACGCTCGGGAGCGCGGGAAGTCCGTCACGCGACCTACAGCAGAATCTCACCTATAGCAACATTGGCCAACTTATGGGCGTCCATACTGTGGCCTCGGCGAGCGCGGCAAAAGACATCTACTACGCGTACGGCCAGCCGAGCGGATCGAACGGCTCCTATGCGGGCCTGATGTCTGGGTATAGCATTGCAAATGGCGCAAATAGCACCTTCTCAGTATCATACCTTTACGATCCCCAGCGCCCGCTCATGACTTCGGTGAGGTCGCAATGGTCGGGGTCCTCGACGCCGATTACCCAGTTCGATTATACAAACTCATCTACAGGGCAGCGGCTGTCCGAGATGAAGAGCGGTGCGGCCTTTGGGGATTATTATGCGGGGATGAGTTACTCGCATGTATATCGCACATTTAACTACGATGGTTTTGGTGAGCTGAGCAGCTCGGCGATGTATAGAGGTGATATTGTCAATCCAAACGCAGCTGACCAGCTTCCGGGTCAGGCGTACTATTACGGTTATGATGCTGCTGGGAACCGACTGTCTGCAGGCGAGGCGGGGACCAAAGCCGACGAGCAATATGCGCCGGACTCCCTTGACCAGTATTCATCCAAGGAGAACAATCTTGTCCGCATTCTTGGAACGTCCTCGAATAGCGCAGTTGTCACCACATCCCCTGTGGTGCCGGGAGGTACGGTGCAGCTAGATCGGGTGTTCGGGGCGGGATTGGTGCCACCTAATGCCAATGCGGCCACGGCCGGCACTGTGACGGTAACAGGCACTACAACGAGCGCTTCATATTCTGCGCCGCCCGCAGCTTATATCGTTGGTTCGCTTAATCAGGCGTTGACATATGATCCTGATGGAAACCTGACAAGCGACGGGGTCTGGAACTACACATACGACGCTGAGAATCGCCTGCACTCGATGGTTAATGCAATCCCGGAGGCTAACGGCGCGGTTAACACGATTCAGTTCACGTACGATTATCTAGGGCGAAGGGTAGAAAAGTCCGTTAGTAGCTCACTAAGCTCATTCGACCATAGATATGTTTATCTCGGAATGAGCCTCATCGCCGAGATAAATACCAGCTCGGGCAACATCACGCGGAGTTATACTTGGGGATCCGGCCCTTCCGGTACGTTGCTTGAGCTGACCAACTTCAATTCGGATGGCACGACGACCGACTATTGGCCGACCTATGATGCCAATGGCAATGTAGCTTCGCTTGTCCGGTCGACCGATGGATTCATAGCCGCGATATATGAATACGGACCATTCGGCGAAGTTCTGCGGTCACAGGCCAACGACGCTGCGGTAGCGGACAATCCTTTTAGATATGGCGCAAATTACGCCGATATCGAAACCGGACTTGTCTACTTCGGCCAGAGATATTACAGCCCGACCTTGGGCCGTTTCATAAACAGGGATCCGATAGAGGAAGCGGGAGGAACCAATCTATACGGATTCTGCGGCAACGATCCTGTCAATGAGACGGATTATTTGGGATTGCTGCCGTCCATACAGATCGAGGAGGATGATGCTAACATCATAAGTACATTGGCATGGCAGGATTTCTGGTGGCATGGCAGAGTTTTAACGTTCCTCATTCAGCCGCCCGAGGTGCCGGCCTGGGTTTATTATGCCGCCGACGCCTACGCGGCCGCAGAAGCGCAAAGAGTCGCGAATGCAGCTCAAAGCACAAATCAGCTATTCGACGTTGGGGATCCTGGTGATGCACCAGTAGTGATGGGTACGTTTAATGTGAATGAGAGCCTGTATTCATGGTCAGATGCTGTGAATAGCGTTAGCTCATATGGGGCGAATTCAATAACGCTCTTGTCTTCTCGAAGCCCATCGACTAAAGCGAAACAGGCAGGAGGCGGCCATATTCCCAAGGGTGCGATACCAGTTTCGAATTGGGGAAATGGTACGTCCGGCTATTTGACAAACAGTGCCGACGGGAAAGGCATTGTTTATGTTCCGACGGGTCCGGCGCAAGCTTCCGATGTGGTGATATCACCTCCGCCGCCCTCGCCACCAACCGCACCGCCAGCCATACCTTCGGTTACAGGAGGTGGAAGCCAAGCACAGGACTCTGACAGCAGCTGGTCGGAGAAGGACTCAGTGGAAGCAGCGAGTCTTGTAACCGACGGTGCCGGACTCATCGCTGACCTTAGATCGAAGATAATTGTTAACAACTATTTCTGGGTACAAAAGAACGGCATTGTCCGGCTGGTAACGGCCGCGAATAAGTCAAATTTCCTCTATAACCGTAGTCTTACCTTGGCGCTCGGAAGGGTTAGCCCACTCGCCGAAGGTTTTTCCAAGTATCTTGGCCCGCTGGGTCTCGGCATCTCGATATACGAGGACGTGACACATCCCACCTGGAAAAGTGGTGCTGATACCATCTTCGGCCTCGTAGGTCTTGCCCCCGGGATTGGTAATGCCATTGGCGGGGCATATGTCCTATTTAATCTGGGTTATAAAGTGGGGACGCTCGTAGATTCCTATATCGATGTATCGGGCTTTTACGCGAATTTGCTCGAAGCGCCTCCCGATTTTCGGCATTAGTCGCTTCGTGGCAGGTCGATTTGCATCACCCCTCTCTTTCAATGAGGATTCTTAATGATTTATATGCGACAGCATATTCATGCTACGCTCCGAGAAGCAGTGCATCGGAATTAGTAGCACTTCCGCGTTCAATCTGCGCCATTACACTGATGGTCGCGATCGGCAACGTGCTTCAATTGACAGAGTTAGTTACCGGATATAAGGTCGTGCCTACTTCGCTCGGAGATCTGCCTGATTTTGGCATCGGTGCCGGCGTATTTGTTTTAAGTCTTTGGTGTTCACGAGCCTATTTGCAACGCCAAGTGATTTTCCGTTCAAAAGAATCGATTTTGGAATATGGCAACGCCCTCTCTCGCGGCCGGAAGATCTCGGTAATGTTGTTGGCGGCAGGCAATTTCATGCTCCTTATAATATTGTCCCTTATTCGACATCGACACTGAAAATGGGAATGCAAGTATTTGTCACCGGGTCCGGTTGGCCGGTTGCGCGTTGGCGCTTATGGCGGTGGTTGATTGTGGAGGAGCGGCCAAGACATTGCGGGCGTTCGCCTCATAAGGGAAACTTGCTCCCAATGGACCTATAATTACCTTGGGAAAGTTCTTGTTCTGCCACTTCACTGGAATTTCCAAGCTACAAGTGGGACCGTTGTCCGTGGCCTTGGCGTTCTTGATGGTTCCGTGCTCGCGAGGATCCGGACTCGCGGACCGGGTAGTGATTGTCGCCAATAGGGATGCACCGGACTCGATGGCGATAGCGGAGCACTATGCGCAGGTTCGCAAGGTTCCCTCGGCCAACATCATCGCTCTCCATATGCCCGTGGCCGAGACGATCTCATGGAGGGAGTTCGTTTCGACCGTGTGGCAGCCGCTTGAAGACGTACTTGTCGAACGCGGCTGGATCGACGCAATCAAGATGGAGCTCTTCGACGACGTGGGACGGCGGAAATACGCAATCTCCGGCCACAGGATAGCGGCGCTCGTGGTGTGCCGGGGCGTGCCGCTCAGGATCGCACATGACCAATCGCTGTTCAAGGAAGCTAAACCACTCACCGACCATGTGGAATTCCGGACGAACGAGGGCGCCGTTGATTCCGAGCTCAGCCTTCTCGCCCGCACGAATTACCCTATAAACGCCAGCGTTCCCAATCCGCTGTTTCACAGGGTGCACCCGACCGACGAGGAGCGGTCCCTCGTGGTGGAAGTCTCCCGGCTAGACGGGCCTACTGCAGCTGATGCGATGGGGCTTGTAGACTTGGCCGTCGAGGCGGAGCGGACCGGACTCCTTGGTCGCGGATACGGGGACGTCGCCGGGCCTCACGAGAACGGGAACCGCTGGCTTGAGTCGGCCGCAGAACAGATTGCCGACCTTGGCTTTGACGTGTCGGTGGGCCGCGGACCTGGGACGATGCCCGAGACCGCGCGGTTCGACGCGCCCGTCCTCTATTTCGGATGGTATGCGCAGGACCTGAACGGCCCCTTCGGCCTTCCGGGATTCCGTTTCCCGCCGGGGGCGATCGCCGTCCACATCCACAGCTTTTCGGCTCACACCCTGCGGTCGGCCACCGAGGGCTGGTGCGGCCCCCTGATCGCCCGCGGGGTGACGGCGACCGTGGGAAACGTCTACGAGCCGTACCTGGAATTCCTTCACCGCCCGGACCTCCTGGTGGAGGCGCTGGCCCGCGGCGAAGACCTGGTCGATGCGGCCTATTACGCCCTGCCGGCCCTCAGCTGGCAGTCGATCGTCATCGGCGACCCGCTTTACCGGCCCTTCGCGGTTCCCTTGTCCGCGCAGATGAGGAACCTTTCCGCGCTTCCGCCGCGGCTTGCGGGCTATGCGGTCATTCGCCGGATGAACCTGCTCGACGCCGAGGGCAGGAAGGCCGAGGCGATCGAGGCCGGAAAAGCCGGAATGAAGGAGGTGCCGAACCTTGCCCTGGCACTTGCGCTTGCCCGCCGCCTCGACTCCGCGGGCATGGGGAACGAGGCCGCAGGAGAGCTGGAGGGCTCCGCGGCGTTGGCGGGCACGACATCCGACAACTGGGAGGTGATGCGCGAGGCGGCATTGTTCCTTGCGGCGCACAGGAGATTCGCCGAGGCGATCGACCTCTTCCGCTCGCTGTTCTCCATCGATGCCATCCCATCCGACGTGAGGTCGTCGTGGCTGGTCGAGGCGCGCCAGGTCGCTCTTGATTCCGGCGACGCGGTCCAGGCCGCCGAGTGGAAGCAGGAGATCAGCCAGGCCGTCGAGAAATCGCTCAGCGGAAAACCCTAATAGGCGGTCTCGGACCCGCGAGTCCGATCAGATCTTGTCGACGATCCTGTCGGCGAGCCCGTAGGCGACCGCCTCCTTCGCATTCAGGTAGAAGTCGCGGTCGCTGTCCTTGGAAATCTTCTCGATCGGCTGGCCGGAGGCGTCGGAGAGGATCTGGTTCAGCTCGCTGCGGAGCTTCTCCATCTCCTGGGCCTGGATGTTGATGTCCGTCGCCGGGCCGATGAAGCGGCCCGAGATGAGCGGCTGGTGGATGAGGACGCGGCCGTGGGGATAGATGAGGCGGCGCCCCTTTGCCGCCGCGCACAGCAGGATGGAGCCCATGGACGCGGCCATGCCGGTGACGACGATCGTTATCGGCGACGAGACGAGTTTCATCGTGTCGAAGACGGCCATCCCGGCCGTGATCGAGCCGCCGGGCGTGTTCATGTAGAACGTGATCTCTTTTCCGGGGGACGTGGATTCCAGGTACAGGAGCTTCTCGCTCAGGTCCTTCGCGGTTTCATCGGTGACCGGGCCCCAGAGGAAGATCTTCCTCTGGTTCAGGAACCGCTTTTGGATGAGGAGGGATACGGAAGGATCCCTCTTTGCGACAAGGGCTTCCTCGACCTCCTCGTCCTCATCCTCGTCGTCGTCGAGCCGGGGTAGTGGGGCGCTCAGGCCGGGCTGAAAGTTGTTGAAGTCCATGGATAGCCAAAATGGGCAGTTCGCCCGTTTTGGCAAGTCACTGCGCCGGCTTGGCCTGCCGGACCGCAAGCAGCCCGGGAGACGCCTGGACCCGCACGCCATTGGCTGGCAGGATCGCGCCGGCGCGTTGAGGGCAGCGGCGCGTGATGCAAACCCATTCCGAGGCCCGCTAATACCTGACCTTGTCGGGCTTGCCCGCCCACTCGGTGAACGCGGTCCTTGCCTCGCCCGCGAGGAGGGGCTTCATCGAGACCCGGCGCTCCCCGGGTGGAAGCGGGATCTGCCCGTAGATGAAGTCATCGTCGAACCCTATCTCCGCGGCGTCCTGCCGGGAGTTGCCATAGTACACGCTCGGAATGCGCGCCCAGTAGATGGCGGAGAGGCACATCGGGCAGGGCTCGCAGCTCGCGTAGAGCGTGCAATCGGCCAGCTGGAACGTGGAGAGCGCCCTGCAGGCGTCGCGGATCGCGACGATCTCGGCGTGCGCCGTGGGGTCGCACGTCGAGGTCACTTGGTTGTTCCCGCGGCCCACGACCCGGCCGTCCCGAACCACGACGCACCCGAACGGGCCGCCCCGGCCCGAGCGGACGCCGTCCGTGGAGAGGCGGATCGCCTCGCGCATAAAGTCTTCGTTGGTCATGGGCTTGGGCTCGGAAAATGCCGGTGGACGGGGCGCAAAAAGCCGACGGTACTATGGAGGTGACAGGTTACAATGAGGAAGTTATCCCTCCCTGTTCAAACCCGCAGCATCATGACCGCCACAACGATCTCCGGCCTCGAAATCCGCGGACCCATCCCGCCGCACTACGCAGAAATCCTGACGCCGGAGGCCTGCGCCTTCCTCGCCGGGCTGTTTCGCGCGTTCGAGCCCCGCCGGGCGGAGCTCCTCGCGGCCCGAGTGGCGCGCCAGGCCGAGCTGGACGCGGGCGTCCTCCCGGATTTCCTCCCGTCGACCCGGTCGATCCGCGAGGGCTCGTGGACGGTGGCGCCCGCGCCGGCCGACCTCCTCGACCGCCGGACGGAGATCACGGGCCCGGTGGACCGCAAGATGGTCATCAACGCGCTCAACTCGGGGGCCAAGGTGTTCATGGCCGACTTCGAGGACGCCACGTCGCCGACCTGGGACAACCTGCTCGAGGGCCACATCAACCTCAGGGACGCGGTGCGGCGCACGATCTCGTTCACGAGCCCCGAGGGGAAGGCCTACCGGCTGAACGAAAAGACGGCGACGCTCATCGTGCGCCCGCGCGGCTGGCACCTTCCGGAGAAGCACGTGCTCCTCGACGGGAAGCCCGTCTCCGGGAGCCTGTTCGATTTCGGGCTCCATTTCTTCCACAATGCGGCTGAGCTTCTCGCGCGCGGCTCGGGGCCGTATTTCTACCTGCCGAAGATGGAGAGCCATCTCGAGGCCCGGCTCTGGAACGACGTGTTCGTCCATGCCCAGGCGGCGCTCGGGATCCCGGCGGGCTCCATTCGCGCGACCTCGCTCATCGAGACCCTCCTCGGCGCCTTCGAGGCCGAGGAGATCCTCTATGAGCTCCGCGAGCACGCATCGGGCCTCAACTGCGGCCGCTGGGACTATATCTTCAGCTGCATCAAGAAACTTCGCGCGCGCGGGGACTACGTCTTCCCCGACCGGACCCAGGTCACGATGACGGCGCCCTTCATGCGGGCCTACTGCCTCTTGGTCATCAAGGTGTGCCACCGCCGCGGCGCGCACGCCATGGGGGGCATGGCCGCACAGATCCCGATCAAGAACAACCCTGCGGCGAACGACGAGGCGCTGGCCAAGGTCCTCGCGGACAAGGAGCGGGAGGCCGCGGACGGCCATGACGGCACGTGGGTCGCGCATCCGGGCCTCGTGCCGATCGCGCTCCAGGCCTTCGACAAGCACATGCCCGGCCCGAACCAGGTCGCGCGCCAGCGGGACGACGTCCACGTGACGGCGGCCGACCTGCTCGCGGCCCCGGCCGGGACGATCACGGAGGCGGGGATCCGCACGAACCTGAGCGTGGGGATCCAGTACCTCGAGGCCTGGTTCGGCGGCCTGGGCTGCGTGCCGCTCTATAACCTCATGGAGGACGCGGCGACGGCGGAGATCTCCCGCGCGCAGCTCTGGCAGTGGCTCCACTGCGGGGCGAAGACCGATGAGGGCACGCCGATCACCCCGTCGCACTATGACATGCTGCTCGGCGAGGTGATCGTGAAGATCCAGGGGGAGGTGGGCGCCGACCGCTATTCCAACGGGCACTTCCGGACGGCGGCGCACATGTTCTCGGAGATGATCAAGTCGCCCGACCTCGACGATTTCCTCACGCTTCCGGCCTACCAGCTTCTTGCGTGAGGAGCGCCATGCCGCACCCGCTCGCCGCACTCAATGCATGCGACCGCGACGCGTTTGTCGCCGCGCTCGGGCACCTCTTCGAGCATTCGCCGTGGGTGGCCGCCGAGACCTGGCCCAGGCGCCCGTTCCGGGACGCGGACGCCCTGCACGCGGCGCTGTGCGAGACGATGCGCGGCGCGCCCGCCGCCCGCCAGCTGGCTTTGGTCCGCGCCCACCCGGACCTCGCGGGGCGCCTGGCGAAGGCGGGCGCCCTGACGCCGTCGTCGGCGGGCGAGCAGTCGGCGGCGGGGCTCGACCGGCTGACCCCCGTCGAGGCCGCCGAGATCGGGCGCCTCAACGGCGCCTACACCGCGCGCTTCGGCTTTCCCTTCGTCATTTGCGCCCGCCTGAACGCGAAGGACGCGATCCTCGCGGCGATGCGCTCGCGCGCCGGCAACACCCCCGAAGCGGAGCTCTCGACGGCGCTCGGCGAAATCGCCAAGATAGCCCGCATCAGGCTCAGCGAAGCGATCACCAAGGAGAACTGAAATGCCCGGCAAACTAAGCACCCACGTCCTCGACCTCATGGCGGGCCGCCCGGCGGCGGGGCTCCGCATCGAACTGCGGCGGGTCTCGCCCGGGCCGGCCCTGCACAAGGCGGCCGTCACGAACGCGGACGGACGCACGGACGCGCCCCTCCTGGGCCCGGACGAGATGGCGGCCGGGACCTACCAGCTGGAGTTTCACGTCGCCGAGTACTTTGCCTCGACCGGCGCGGCGCCGCAGAAGATCCCGTTCCTCGACGTGGTGCCCGTGCGTTTCGGCATCGCCGATCCCTCGTCCTCCTATCACGTGCCGCTCCTCGTCACCCCGTGGGCGTACAACACCTACCGGGGGAGCTGACGCGCCGCGAATGCCCAAGCCATCCCTGAAACAGGCCGCGGCCACGCTCGCGCGGCGCCTCGACCGGCTCGCGCGGGTCTCGGACGAGCGGGGGGCGACGACGCGCACGTTCATGTCCCCCGCCATGCGCAGGGCCAACGCGCTGGTGGGCGCCTGGATGAGGGGCGCGGGCCTCTCGGTCCGCGTGGACCCGACGGGCAACCTTGTCGGGAGGACCCGGGCGCCGCGGAAGGGCGCGCGGACGCTCCTCATGGGATCGCACCTCGACACGGTCCGCGACGCCGGGCGTTTCGACGGGGCGCTCGGGGTCCTTCTCCCGATCGCGGCCCTCGAGGTGGCGCGCGCCCGCGGGCTCGCGCTTCCCTTCGGCGTCGAGGTCCTGGGGTTTTCCGAGGAGGAGGGCGTCCGGTTTTCAAGCGGGTACCTGGGGAGCAAGGGCTACGCCGGGCTGCTCGGCAAATCCGAGCTCGGGCTCCGCGACGGCGACGGGATTTCCGTGGGGGAGGTCCTGGCGGGAGGCGGCCGGGGGCGGTTCTCGCCGCCCGCGCCCGCGCATTCAAGGAAGGAGCTCATCGGCTACCTCGAGGTCCACATCGAGCAGGGGCCCGTGCTTGAGGCGCGCGGCCTGGCCGCCGGGGTCGTCTCCGCGATCGCCGGCCAGACCCGGGCCGTGGTCGCCTTCGGGGGGAGGGCGGGGCACGCGGGCACGACGCCGATGGCGCTGCGCGCGGACGCGCTTGCCGGCGCCGCCGAGTTCATCCTCGCCGTAGAGGCCCTTGCGCGGGTGCGGTCCCCGCTCGTCGCCACCGTCGGCCGGATCTCGGCCCGGCCCGGGGCGGCAAACGTGATCGCCGGCAGGGCGGAGCTCTCGCTCGACGTGAGGCATCCGGTCGATGCGCGCCGGCGCGCCGCATGCGCGGCCCTGCGAAGGACCGGCCGGGCGATCGCGGGGAAGCGGGGCCTTTCCTTCTCGATGGGTGTCATCCAGGACAACGGCGCCGTGCCGTGCTCCCCGGAGCTGACGACGCTCCTCGCGAAGAGCGTGCGCGGGCAGGAGGGAGCCTGCGCCACGCTGGCGAGCGGCGCGGGGCATGACGCCGTGGTGCTCTCGTCCCTCGCGCCCGTCGCCATGCTTTTCGTTCGCTGCCGGGGCGGCCTCAGCCACCACCCCGGCGAATTCGTGGCGCGAAGGGACCTCGAGGCCGCGCTCCGGATCGTCGTCGACTTCCTGGGCCGCCTGGCCTCCCGAACTTCGAAATGAGCGACACCTACGACCTCCTTGTCCGCGGCGCCACCGTCGTGACCCCCTCGGGCGCGATCAGCGCCGACATCGCCGTCGCCGGCGGAAAGATCGTGGGCATCGGGCCCGCCCTGTCCGGCACGGCCAAGGAGACCGTCGGGGCCAGCGGGCGCCACGTGATCGCCGGCATCATCGACTCGCACGTCCACTTCAACGAGCCGGGCCGCGAAAACTGGGAGGGTCTAGGGCACGGCTCCAGCGCGCTGGCCGCGGGCGGCGGGACGGCGTTCTTCGACATGCCGCTCAACTCGCTTCCGCCGGTGACGGACGCGGCGAGCTTCGCTTTCAAGCGGGCGGCGGCGGAGCGCTCCAGCCGGACCGATTTTGGGATCTGGGGCGGCCTTGTCCCCGGCAATGTCGACCAGCTCGAGCCGATGCGCGACGCGGGGGCGGTCGGCTTCAAGGCGTTCATGTGCAACAGCGGCGTCGACGAGTTCCCGCTCTCGGACGCCACGACGCTCCGGGCCGGGATGAAGCGCGCGGCCGAGCTCGGGATGATCGTGGCCGTGCACGCCGAGGACGACGCCCTTGCCCGCATGCGGACGGCGGAGCAGCACGCGCGCGGCACCGATGTCCGCAGCTGGCTCAAGTCGCGGCCGGTGGAGCTTGAGCTGGCGGCGATCCGGACGGCGGTCGACATCGCCGGCGAGATGCGCTGCGGCCTGCACCTGGTCCACGTGAGCAGCCCGGAGGGCGTGGCGCTCGCGCGCGACGCGAAGAAGCGGGGCGTGGACGTCTCGGTCGAGACCTGCCCCCACTACCTGCTCCTCACGGAGGCGGACGTCATCCGACTTGGGGCCCCGGCCAAGTGCTTTCCCCCGCTCCGGCCCGCCGCCATGCGCCTGGGGCTCTGGGCGGAGCTCGAGGCCGGGGCGATCGACACCATCGGCTCGGACCATTCGCCCGCGCCCCCGGAGATGAAGCGGGCGGACGATTTCTTCGCGATCTGGGGCGGGATCTCCGGGTGCCAGCACGGATTCGAGCTCCTCCTCTCCGAGGCCCTCGCCAGGCGCCCGGCCGAGATCGCGCTGCGCCACATGTCGGCCCTCTTCTCGGCCAATGTCGCACGCCGGTTCAGGCTCGACCGAACGAAGGGGCGGCTCGCGGAGGGCCTCGACGCCGACATGACGATCGTCGACATCGCGGGCGAGCACACGCTCTCGAACGGCGAGCTGCTCTACCGGCACCGCCAGGGGCCCTATGACCGGCGCAAGTGCCGGGTCAGGATCGCGCGGACGATCGTCCGGGGCCGGACCGTTTTCGCTCAGGGCCGGATTGCACCGGGGGCCCCATCGGGTCAATTTATCCGGCCAGACTAGCCCACAGACCACGTTCCCACACCTCCCATGCCTGAACTCTTCGGACACACCCGGGCGCGCGTAGGCGCGCGGCACGCCCTCATCACGCCGGACAACCACGTCCACAGCTCGGTGCCGGGCATCTCGGGCGCCACGGCGGCCGTGCTTGTGAGCCCGGCCATGGGGGCGGGCGTCGCCCAGACGCTCGTGACCTTCCAGTCCGGCGGATCCGCCCGCGTTGCGGCGGGCGCGGTCCAGACGTTCGGGTATGTCATGGGCGGCGGGGCGACGGTTTCCATCGGGGAGAAAAAGCGCCGCCTCGGGGCGGGCGGGTATTTCTTCTGCCCGGCCGGCTCGGAATGGAGCCTCGCTTCGCCGAAGAAGGGGACCCAGGTCACGCTGTTCCAGAAGAGGTATGCCCCCCTGCCCGGTGCGCGCGTCCCGCGCGCGATCCTCTCGGACCAGTCCAGGGTGAAGGGTACTCCGTTCCTTGGGGATCCCGCGGCCAACCTCCAGGTCCTGCTGCCCGACGAGCCCGGGTTCGACATGGCGGTGAACCTCTTCGCCTACCAGCCCGGCGGCCACCTTCCCTTCGTCGAGGTCCACATCATGGAGCACGGGCTGGTCATGCTCTCGGGCGAGGGCGTCTACCGCCTGGAGGACTCCTGGTATCCCGTGCGGGCCGGCGACGCGATATGGATGGCGCCCTATTGCGCGCAGTGGTTCGTCGCGATGGGCAAGGTTCCCGCCCGGTACCTCTACTACAAGGATGTAAACCGGGCAGCGCTTTGAGCACCTCGAACTCCGAACCCAAGATCACCATCGACAGTGCCGGGCTCGCGCGCCGGATCGACGAGCTGGCCCTGATCTCGGAGGCGCCGGCGCCGGTTGTCACGCGGGTGCTTTTCTCCGAGGCGGACATGCGGGGCAGGGAGTATGTGCGGCGGGCGGCCCGCGAGGCCGGACTGGCGGTCCGGGAGGACCCGGTCGGCAACATCTTCGCGCGATGGGACGGGAGCGAACCGGGCCTTCCCGCCGTCGGCTCGGGCTCCCACACCGACGCGATCCCGAACGCCGGGCGCTACGACGGGGTGGTGGGCGTCCTCGGGGCCTTCGAGGCCCTCGCCGCCCTGAAGCGCGCGGGATTCAGGCCGAGGCGCTCGCTCGAGGTCGTCATGTTCACCTCCGAGGAACCGACCCGGTTCGGGCTCGGCTGCCTGGGGAGCCGGCTCATGGCCGGCTCGATCACCGCCGAGAGGGCGCAGGCGCTCCGGGACCGCGACGGGCGGAGCCTGGACGAGCTCCGGGCGGCGGCGGGGTATGCCGGCCCGCTCGCGTCGGTGCGCCTGCCGTCCGGCTATTATCATTCCTTTGTCGAGCTCCACATCGAGCAGGGGCCGATCCTGGAGAAGGAGGGGATTCCGATCGGCATCGTCGAGCACATCGCCGGTCCCAGCAGCTACCGGGTGACGCTCCACGGCGAGGGCGGCCACGCGGGGGCGGTCCTCATGCCGGCCCGGCACGACGCGATGCTCGCCGGGGCCGAGATCGCCCTGGCGGTCGAGCGGGCCGTCCTGAACAGCGGAAGCCCGGACACCGTCGGCACGGTCGGGGTGTTCCGGATCGAGCCCGGGGCGGTCAACAGCGTCCCGTTCAAGGCGTACCTGGAGATCGACCTGCGGGACGCGCGTCTCGACACGCGGTCCAAGGCGCTTGCCGAGATCCGGGGGTCCGCCGTAAAGGCGTGCGAGGGGCGCGGAGTGAGCATGGAGTTCGAGGAGATCAACGCCGATCCGCCGGCCGCCGGGGACCCCGAGACGGTCGCGATCGCCGAGAAGTCCTGCGCGAAGCTAGGGCTGCGCTCGCTGCGCATGGTGAGCCGCGCCTACCACGACTCGCTTTTCATGGCGCGCGTGAGCCCGACGACCATGATCTTCATCCCGTGCCGCAACGGCTGGAGCCACCGGCCGGAGGAATTCTCGACACCGGGGCACATCGCCTCCGGGGTCGAGGTCCTCGCGCACACCCTGGGGAGGCTGGCGGCCTGATCCGATGGGCTTTGAATTCACGGTCAACGGGCGGACGATGCGGGTCGACGGCGCGGCCCCCTCGACGACGCTGCTCGACTTCCTGAGATCGAGCGGGCTGACCGGAAGCAAGCAGGGATGCGCCGAGGGCGACTGTGGCGCCTGCACCGTGGCGGTCGTCGAGAGGGACGGCGCCGGGAAGACCACCTATCGGGGGATCAACAGTTGCATCGCGCTCCTCCCCATGTTCGCGGGCCGCGAGGTGGTCACGGTCGAGGGGCTCGAACGGGCCGTGGGCGCGCTCCATCCCGTGCAGGAGGCGATGGTGGACCATTACGGCTCGCAATGCGGTTACTGCACCCCCGGCTTCGTGATGTCGCTTTTCGAGGGGTACTACCGCCGCGACTGCACGCGGCCCTGCGACCTCAGCGACCAGCTGTGCGGCAACCTGTGCCGGTGCACGGGCTATCGGCCGATCCGCGACGCCGCGCTCGAGTCGCTCAGGCGACGGGACCGCGCGCCCGAGGGCGGGGAGCCCGGCCGGCCCGATCCCTTCCTCGAGCGGCTCAAGGGTCCCGTCCCGAATTTTCCCTCCGTGGATTACGGGGCGGGCGCCGAGCGGTTCGTGCGGCCCCTGTCGCTCGGGGACCTGTTCGCCACGCTGGCGATGCATCCGGAGGCGCGGCTCGTGGCGGGCGCCACGGAGATCGGCGTGGACGTGACCAAGAAGTTCCGGTCGTTCCCGCTGCTGGTCTCGACGGAATCCGTTCCCGAGCTGACGCGCATCCTTGAGACCGGAACCGCATGGCGGATCGGCGGCGCGGCCACGCTGACCGCGGTGGAGGAGACCCTTGCCGGCGAGTATCCCTCGCTTCTAAAGATGCTGAAGGTCTTTGCGGCAAGGCAGATACGGAATCGGGCCACTCTCGGCGGCAACCTCGCGACGGCGTCGCCGATCGGCGACAGCGCTCCTGTGCTCCTGTCTCTGGACGCCGAGCTTGTCCTCGCGTCGGCCCAGGGCAGCCGGACGCTGCCGCTTTCCGAATTCTTCACGGGCTACCGCAAGACGGTGCTCGCCCCCGGCGAGATCATCCTCGAGGTCGTGCTTCCCCGCTTTGACCCGGCGGGGGGGCTGTCGCGACGGTCGGACTTCCTCAAGGTGTCGAAGCGGCGGGAGCTCGACATCAGCATCGTGGCCGCGGCGTTCTCCATCGACACCGACCCGTCGGGAATCGTGAGGCGCGCGCGCGTAGTCTATGGCGGTGTCGCGGCGACTACCGTTCGGCTGCGCCGCGCCGAGGCCGCCCTTGAGGGCCGCAGCCTGGGGGAAGCGGCCGCGGAGGTCGCGGCGATCCTCGCCGCCGAGCTGAAGCCGATCGACGATGCGCGCGGGGGCGCCGCGTACCGGCGGGCCCTCATCGTCAGCCTGTGGGAGAAATTCGTCTCGGGCGACACGAGCATCGCCCAGGACGGGCCTCCCCATTTTGAAGAGGGCTCGGACGGCCCCCGGGCGGACGCTTCCCGCACGCTTCGGCACGAAAGCTCGGAGGGCCACGTCACCGGCCGCGCGCTCTACGCCGACGACACGGCGCAGCGCAGGCCCATGCTCGACATCTGGCCGGTGTGCTCCCCGCACGCACGCGCCAGGATCGTGCGGCGCGATGCGACGGCGGCCCGCGGGATGCCCGGCGTCGTCGCGGTCCTCATGACGGAGGACATCCCCGGGCACAACAACGTCGGATCCGGACGCGACGAGCCGCTCTTCGCGGACGACGAGATCAGGTACCACGCCCAGGTGGTCGCGATCGTCGTGGGACGGTCGATTCGCGCCTGCCGGGAGGCGGCCGCCGCGGTCGAGGTGGAGTACGAACCCCTTCCGCCGCTCGTCGGCATCATGGAGGCCATCGCGAAGGGCAGCTTCCACACGCCGCCGCACACGCTCGCGCGGGGGGATTTCGCGGGCGCCCTGGCAACGTCGCCGCTCAGGCTCGACGGCGAATTCTCGTTCGGGGGGCAGGAGCATTTCTACCTCGAGACGCAGGCGGCGTGGGCCGAGGCGGGCGAGGGGGGATCGGTCTTTGTCAGCTCGTCGACCCAGCACCCCACCGAAATCCAGGCCATCGTCGCCGAGGTGCTCGGGGAGCCGCGGAACAAGGTTGTCGTGCAGTCCCCGAGGATGGGCGGGGGCTTCGGGGGCAAGGAGACGCAGGGAAATGCCTTTGCCGCGATGGTGGCGCTCGCCTCCGTCCGGACCGGCCAGCCGGTCCGGATCCAGCTCGACCGGGACCTCGACATGAAGCTCACCGGCAAGCGCCACCCGTTCTTCTCGAGGTTCTCGGTGGGCTACGACCGGAAGGGAATGATCCTGGCGGCCACGGTGGACCTCTATTCGGACGGAGGCTGGTCGCTCGACCTTTCCCAGCCGGTCCTCGACCGGGCTCTCTTCCACATAGACAACGGATACTACATCCCCGCGCTTCGGGTGACCGGGCTCATCGCCAAGACGAACGTCGCCTCGAACACGGCGTTCCGCGGCTTCGGCGGCCCCCAGGGGATGATCGTCATGGAGGAGATCGTCGACCGGATCGCGCGTCGTCTCGGGCTCGCCCCCGAGGTCGTGCGCGGGCGCAACCTCTACAGGGGCAAAGGGGAGACCAACACGACCCACTATTTCCAGAACATTGGCGACAACCGGCTCCAGACCGTCTGGAAGCGCGTCCAGAAGGACGCCGGCTTTGCCGCGAGGCGCCGCAAGGTTGACCGCTGGAACAAGGCCCATCCGCGCGTGAAGCGCGGGCTCGCGGTGACGCCGGTGAAGTTCGGGATATCCTTCACGCTGACGCATTACAACCAGGCGGGGGCGCTCGTGCTGCTTTACACGGACGGAACGGCCCAGGTGAACCATGGCGGGACGGAGATGGGGCAGGGGCTCCATACCAAGATCCATGGCATAGCGATGCGCGAACTCGGGCTTCCGGCGGAGCGGGTGCGGGTGATGCCCACGACGACGGACCGGGTGCCCAACACCTCCGCCACCGCGGCATCCTCGGGCGCGGACCTGAACGGCGCCGCGGTCCGGAACGCGTGCGTGATCCTGCGCGAGCGGCTGCGGCCCGTGGCCGCCGCCCTGCTGTCGAAGATAGCGGGCAGGAAAGTCGCCAAGTCCAGGGTCGATTTTTCCGGGGGGAAGGCCTCGATCCGGGGGTCCCGGGTGGCCGTCGACATGGCCGATGTCTGCAGCAGGGCCCACACGCTGAGGATCAGCATGGCGGTTTCCGGGTTCTACAAGACGCCCGGCATCCACTGGGACTGGTCCACCGCCTCCGGCAGGCCCTTCCAGTATTTCGTGTGCGGCGCCGCGGTCGCGGAAGTCGAGGTCGACGGCTACAACGGGATGCATCGGGTCGTCCGCGTCGATATCGTCCACGATGTCGGCGACTCGCTCAATCCCGGGGTCGACATCGGCCAGATCGAGGGCGGCCTGGTCCAGGGCATGGGCTGGCTGACCCGGGAGGAACTCCTATGGGACAAGCAGGGGAAGCTGATGACCCACAGCGCAAGCACCTACCAGATCCCGGCGATCAGCGACGGCCCGATCGAGATGAACGTGACGCTCCTTCCCATGGCGGCCCAGGAAGGGACGATCCACGGGAGCAAGGCTTCGGGCGAGCCGCCCCTCATGCTCGCGTTTTCAGTCCGGGAGGCGCTCCGCGACGCGGTGGCCGCGTTCGGGAAGAAGGGCGGCGAAGTCCCTCTTGCGTCGCCTGCCACGGGCGAGGCGATCCACGCGGCGATCCTCTCCCGTCTGTCGTGAGAAATCGCCGGTGAGCATATGGTATTTATTAATTCAGCGCGACCTGAGAAATTCGGCATCCCGATTCCGCGATGCTCCCGTCATCGCCAGGCGGGACCGCTCATTGTTGCCGGCCAAGGGCTTCCTCGCGCGAACCCAAGGGATCGACGATTCGCTGAAGGAGAGCCGGGAGATAAAGCGGGGCGATCCGGAGTTGGAGATCGGAATCCGGGCTGCCCGGAGCCCCGGTCACTCCCGGGAAAGGGTCAAGCTGCGCAGCAATCCATGGATTGCGCTTATCCGGGGGTCGCGTGACGGGGGGCTGCCTGAACGCGCCTCGTTCGCGGGCATCGGGATCAGCGAGCCGGTGACCACGAACTTTTCCAGCTGTGTGGCTTGGTCGGCGGGGGCAGGCGTGGTTTGAACGGCGGGGGCGGGCGCGGTCTGGTGGGTCACGATGGCCTTGCCCGGGCGGCCATCGGCGTTTCCGCGGCCGGTTAGCATGGGCAGTGTGGTGTCCACCTGGGCGAGTGCGGCGCCGGCCATGGCCAGCCCCGCGATTGTAGCGATTAGTTTTTTCATGTTGTTGGTTCGTTTTGAGTTATCTCGGGATTCTAGATTCAGTGAACGCTCACGAGCTTGATGGTCCCCCGATTGGGGTACTCGTCGATCTTGGTGTAGGCGCCGCTCTGCGCCTCGATGATCCATGGGCCCTCGTCGGTGAGCACATAGGCGACGCAATGGTCCTCCATGCTCGCATAGAGCCCGCCGAAGGCCTTTTCCTGCCTCACGATCACGGTGGCGGTGGCCGGCGCGCTGGCGTGGGCATCCATGGCCGACAGGTTGAGCATGAGGCGGCAGACGAGCGCGAAGCCGTTGCAGTTGGCCGCCGAGTCCTCCTGCGGGAGGCGCTTTTCCCACATGGCCTTCATCTGGACCTTGAGCGCCGGCAGGAAGGTTCGCCGCATCCACTTCGCCGAGATGACCTCGTACTTGCTGTTTTCCAGGGGCGACACCCAGACGTTGGGCGGAAGCGAGCGATCGAACTCCTGCCACAGCTGCTCCGCGGTCACGGTTTTTCCCGTCGGCATGCCGGAGGGGGCGTACACCTCCAGGTCCGCCCGGGACGTGACGGCGGCAAGTCCCATGGCGGCCGCAAGGAAGCAGGCCGGCCAGAAGCGCGGCGCCCCATGTGCGAAAGCACGGATCGATGCCGGGGCCCGGTTTCCACCGCTGCGTTCGCGGCTCAGGTCCATGGCGGAAATCGCATTCACATACCAAGGAGACGCGCAAATCCGCCCATCGCGAGTACGTGGGCGGCAACGGCTCCCTGGAGGCGTCAACGACTCACCGAGCGGTTCGCCGCTCAGATGAGCTGCGATTTGACCCTCTCGTAGCGCGAGCGCCCCACGGGAAGGCGCTGCCCATTCTTCAGCTCCGCGAAATAGCGGCTGCCTTTCAGGACATGCAGGCGGGAAACCATGGCGAAGCGCACCAGGTACGATTTGTGTATCCGCACGAAGGAGCGCGGAAGCGAGGCCTCCAGGCGTCCCAGGCACTTGTCGTAGAAGTTCCTCTGGCCGTTGGCCAGCACCAGCTCGGAATACTTGTCGGCGCCCTCCACATAGAGGAGGTCCTCGACCGCAACGAGGTCGATCCTCCCGAAGCGGCGCACGGCAAGGAAGCGCTGCGAGTGCGGCGCGGATTCCGAACGGGGCGTGACGCGGCGCAGCGCGCGGGCGAGGCGCTCCCGGGTGACCGGCTTTGGCACGAAATCGAGCACGCCGCATTCAAACGCATGCAGCGCAAGGTCGGTTCGCGCCGAAACGACGATGGTCTGAAACGGATTCGCGGGATTTGCGGGCGGCAGTTCCAATCCGTTGCCCTCCTGCACCTGGGGATCCAGCAGCACGGCGTCGAAGGCCGTCTCGCGCAGCTGGACGGCGGCGGCGCCCAGCGAGTCCGCCACCTCAAATCGCTCCAGCCGATCCGCGAGAATCGCGCTGCATAGCCGCTCCAGGACCAGCGCCTCACGGGGCTCGTCCTCGATCGCGAGGATCTTCATGGCGCCTCCTTCGTCCGGGGGCGTGTCAACGTCCGCCGGCGGCCCACGCCGGGGCAACGTCCGGACGACACGAAGCATGCGGCCCTGGTCATCTGGGGAGGGAACGGCATGTCAGACGAAACGGCCGCCACCGCCCGATCTTTCAGGAAATCGCGCGCCGCCGTCCGCCGGCGGAAGCCGAAGCCTGTGCGTAACGGCCCTGCCGGGCAGCAGGCGCTCATCGGGCGGCGCCGGCGGCCGCCAGGAGGGACCCTGCCGGAATGCGTAGCTCGCGGCGGATGCCTTCCGGGCGGTAGCCGAGCCGCGCGGCGACCAGGGACACGACCTTCGCGTCATCGCGGATCGAGCATTCGGCGAGACAGGTTCCGCAATTCGGCTCGTAGACGCCGACCTGCCGGCCTTCGCCCCGGAAGAAGGCGACCGGGAGTTCCTGGTGACCGCACTGCACCCAGAAGATCGTCGAGGGGTAGGGGATGATCCCGACCGCCGCCTTCACGGCCCGGATCCGCTGCTCGGGCGACATTTGCTCCGGGGCATTGGGCCGCAGGGGCTTGCCGGACGTGCGGACCATCGTCTGGGCGTGTCTTTCCAGCAGGATTTCAGCCTTGGAGACGAGCCGCTTGAGGTTCGGCTGCGCCTCGTAGGGGCAACCCAGCGCAAAGACCCCGAAATATTCGTCGCGGCACCATGCCTGGCCCTTCCAGCTGACCAGTGCGAGGGTGTGCATTCTCTTGGGCCCGTCCGCATTGCGCATCTTGATGAGCAGCGGCATGCCGCTCTCGCCGGGGAATTCGGACAGGTAGCGGGCGAGGTACCGGATCGTCGAGAGGTGGCAGCCGTTGAAGACGTGGGTGTCGTCCGGGTAGGAGGGCGGCCCGGGCAGGGTGACGGAATCATCCGGGAGGGGATCGGCGCGGGCCGCGGGGACGGCCACCGCGGCGGCGATCGCAAGGGCGAGCCGGCCGACGAGCGCGCCGATGCTCGCGCGGAAACTTCGGGAAATGCGGCGGGGGCTCATGCCGACGAAACGCCCGGCCGGCCGCCGATCTTTCAAGAATCGCGATTAGGTGTTCACGCCCCCGCGAAAATCTGAGAGCCTCCGCGCGTTCCAGGCGCCCTCACCGAGTCATGCACCCTCCGAATCCAGAGACCGTCTCGACGCTGCGCACGCGCGTGACGCTGCTCAACCGGGTGCGGAAGTGGGACGACAGCGTGAGCTGGGAGGAATTTCACGGGCTCTACCGGAAGCTGGTCTACGGGCTCGCGCGCCGCTCCGGGCTCCCCCACGCGGATGCCGAGGACGTGACCCAGGACGTTTTCAAGCGGGTGGCGGAGACGATCCACAAGTTTGAATCCGACCCCGAGCGCGGCACTTTCCGCGGCTGGCTGATGAACCTGACCCGGTGGCGGATCGCGGACAAGTATGTCGCGAAGCCCAAGCTCGAGCGCGGCTCCTCCCGGAGGTACGACAGCACCGGCGGCCCGCGCACGGCGACGATCGAGCGCGTGCCGGACGCGTCCAACCCCGAGGCCGAATGGGACAAGGAATGGCAGCGCCACCTGCTCGCCGCGGCCTGCGAGCGTGTCGCGCGCCGGGTCAACGAGCGGCACTTCAAGGTGTTTGACCTCTACATGCGGCAGCGTTTGCCGGTTGAGAAGGTGGCCGGCGAGATGGATATGACGCCGGCGTCGGTCTACGTGATCTGCCACCGGCTGACCAAGCAGCTCAAGGCGGAGGTCGAGAAGCTCCAGAAGGAGCTGGGGTGAGCGGGCGCGGTCCCATCGGCCGGTAGTGAGCGGGTGCGCCGGCCTGGGCCGGTCCCCGCTCCAGCACGGCCCCGACGGAAGGGTCGGGGCGTGCTTGCATCCGGGGAATCCCGGGAAATCCGCCGGGGAAGCCCGTCCCTTTCGACTTTGATGAAAGATCGGCGTGGCGGCTCCCGTTAACAGGGGAATCGAGGCCCTGCATGGGCCGAGACCTGAACCCACAAGATAAACGGATAGCCCAAAAAACATCGCCATGAACAACATCACCCTCCCCCTGATCCGCGCCGCAGCCCTTGCTGTGGCGCTCGCCATCCTTGCCGTCCCCGGCCACGCCGCTTCGAGCAAGGACAAGGCCACCCGTGAAATGGAGCAGAACGGCCGGATTTACGTCGGAACGCTCCAGTTCGACATCAAGGCCGGCTCCACGGCCAAGGCCGTCTCCGAAGTGACCGGACATCCTGACTGCGTCCTTCCGGATGGCACCTGGCTTGTCTACAAGGACTTCTATGTGGACCACAGCACGGCCCACGGCACCCTGGTGGTGTCCTTCAAGGATGGCCTCGTGACCGCCATGAGGCTGGTCACGCCGAACGTGGCCGTCGCCCTCGTGGCGCATCCCGAGAGCGCGTTCGGCCGGGAAGTCATAGCTTCGAATCGTTGATTCGTGGGCTTCGGGCACCCGGTCGGCACGTCCAGCGCCGATCGGGTGCCAGAAGCATTTTCCGCGGCTGGCGCGCAAGTCCGCGCAGGCGCCGCGATCCTTGAAATCGCCTGGGGCCGCCCGGGCTACGAGGCCGCGGCGACGCGGTCGCGCTCCGAAAGGAGCTGGCCCGCGATGCTGAGCGCGATCTCGTGCGGGTGGTTCGTCCCGAAATCCAGGCCGACCGGGCAGTGAACCCGGGCCGCCTGCTCCGGGGTCACCCCCTCGGCGATCAGCTCCCTTCGAAGGATCTCCGCCTTGGCATCGCTCCCGATCACCCCGATGAACGGGAAATTCCTCTCCGTGAGCGCCCGCCTGAGGATGGGCCGGTCGGTGGCATGGCCCATCGTCATGACCAGCAGGAACGACCTGTCGGCCAGCGAGGGGACGAGGCTCTCGGGGCTTTCGGAATGCACCACGCGCAGGTTGGGCGCGTGCGGCAGCCGGTCCAGCCACTCGGACCTCGTGTCCGCGCAGGTGACCTTGCAGCGGAGCGGCGTCAGGACGGGAATGAGCGCCTGGGCGATGTGTCCCGCGCCGAAGACCGCTATGTTCCATGGCCCGAACCCGAAATGCGGCTCGAAATAGAACTTCACCGACCCCCCGCAGGTCATCCCGACGTCGCCCTTGAGGGTCCAGGATACGAAGCGGGGCTTGGAATCGCCCTTCTCGAGGACCTCGGCGGCAAGCCTGAGGGCCGCCGCCTCGACCTTTCCGCCGCCGACCGTGCCGCTGTGGAGGCCCTCCGCCGTGACGAGCATCTTGGCCGCGGCGTCCTGGGGCGTGCTGCCGAGAGCGTCGACGAGCGTCACGAGGACGAACGCCACCCCCTCGGTCTCGAGCGCCACGAGCTGCTCGTAGATGGTCACACCAGGCCGAGCTTCATCCGGCCCTCTTCGCTGATCATCGACTGGTTCCAGGGCGGATCCCAGGTGATGCGCACGTCGGCGTCCGCGACGCCCGGGACAAGGAGGATCTTGCTCTTCGCGTCCTCGGCGATGGCCGGGCCCATCCCGCATCCGGGCGCCGTGAGCGTCATCGCGACATTCACCTTGAACGCGTTTTCAGGCTGCTGCTCCACCTCCATCGAGTAGACGAGGCCCAGGTCCACGATGTTGACCGGGATCTCGGGGTCGAAGACCTTGCGAAGCTGGCCCCAGACCGCCTCCGGGTCGGGGGCGCCCCCGGCCAGGGTCGCGGCCTCGATCTTGTGGTCCGCCGCCTGCTCGCCAAGCGCATCGCCGTCCTTTCCGTCGATCCGGAAAAGCCCGTGGTCGGTCTGGACCGTGTAGCTTCCGCCGAGCGTCTGGTGGATCTGTATCCTCGTGCCCGCCGGCAGCACGTGCTTTTCTCCCGACGGTATCTGGGTCGCGGAAATCTCTCGTGCGAGGGTGCGCTCGCGGGTCATGGCAGAATCCTAGGGTTCATGGCCGGGGTCCTTCGCCCAGCTGCGCGCGGATCAGGGCCCTGAGGGCCGCCTGGAGCTCCCCGCTCTCGAGCCGGTTGAGGACCTCCTCAAAGAAGCCGAAGATCAGGAGCTCGTCCGCCGCCTTCCGCGGGATCCCGCGGGACTTCAGGTAGAACTCCTGCTCGGGATCGATCCGGGAGCTCGTGGCGCCGTGGGTGCAGCGGACATCGTTCGCCTGGATCTCCAGCCCGGGGAGCGAGTTGGATTCCGCCTCGTCGCTGAGCATCAGGTTCCGGTTGCTCTGGTAGGCGTCCGTCTTCTGCGCGTCAGGGTCGACGATGATCAGGCCCGAGAAGATGGTCCTGGACTGGTCGAGGAGGGCGTTCTTGTAGAGGAGATCCGACTTCGTGCTCGGCGCCTGGTGGATCTGGAGCGTCCTTTGGTCGCACTCCCTGGAGCCGTCCGCTATGGTGATGGCGAGCATCTCCGAGAAGCCGCCCGGCGCCTGGAGCTGGCTCAGCGACTCGTGCCTCGCCTGCCTGCCGCCGAGGTGGAGGTTGAGCGACTGGACGCGGGCGTCCCTTCGGACGACGGTCGAGTTGAACTGCAGCGAGAGGGCCTGCTTTGACCAGCACTGCGCCGCCGCGTAGGTGATCTTCGCCCCGTGGCCCGCATAGAGGTCGTTCGCCCCGCATGCGAAATGGCGGCCGCCGTCGTTCGACACGAAATAGTCGACGACGGTCACGCGGGCATTGTCCTCGGCGATCACGAGCGTGTGCGGGAAGACGGCCGTGCCGGCCCCCGAGGCCGCGTGGACGATCACGATGGGCTTTTCCACCTCGACCCCGCGCGGCACGTGGAGGAAGGCCCCGTCCTGGATGAAGGCCTCGTGGAGCGCCGCAAACTTTGCGGACCCGAGCTTCTGGGGCTGGGCCATGAAATGCTCGCGAAGGAGGTCCGCGCGGCTCCCGATCGCCTCGGAAAGGGTTGAGGCGACGACGCCCTTCGCGGCGAGGTCGGCCGGAAGCGGGGTTCGCCCGGAGAGCCGGCCGTCGAGGAATGAGAGCGTCGCGGCGGCCGCCAGGCCGAGCGGGCTGGCCGCCGGCGCTCCCTGCGAGGGAGCCGCCCCTTCCCCGGAGGGCGCGAATCCGCCGAGGTTGATCCCCGCGATGGTGCTGAACCGCCAGCTCTCGTCGGTCCTCTTCGGCATGGGGAGCGACTCGAAGCGGGCGTAGGCCGAGCGCTTGCGCTCGAGCCACCACGCGGGCGAGGCCGCCTGGGAGGCGAGGTGACGGTCGAAGACCTCAGGCGTGAATCCGCCGAGAAGGTCCGCAACGGCCGGTTGGGCGGGCGCGGCGCCGGCCATGTCTCAACCCACGCTCCCTTCCATCTCGAGGTCGATGAGCCGCTTGAGCTCGACCGAGTACTCCATGGGGAACTGCCGGGCGAGGTCGTTGATGAAGCCATTCACCGAAAGGCTCATCGCCTGCCCCTCCGTGAGGCCGCGCTGCTGCATGTAGAATATCTGCTCCGCGCTCACCTTGGAGACGCTGGCCTCGTGCTGGACGGCGTGATGATCGCCCCGGACCGTGATCGCGGGATACGTGTCGGTGCGGCTGTTCGTGCTGATCAGGAGCGCGTCGCACTCCGTGTTGTTCTTGCAGCCCTTGAGGTGCCTCGGGATGTGGACGACCCCGCGGTAGGTGGCGCGCCCCTGGCCCACCGAGATGGACTTCGAGACGACGGTCGAGGTGGTCTCGTCCGCGGCATGGATCATCTTGGCCCCGGTGTCCTGGTGCTGCCCGTCGTTTGCGAGCGCGATCGAGATCACCTCGCCGCGCGCCTTCCGGCCCTTGAGGACGACCCCCGGGTACTTCATCGTGAGGCGGCTGCCGATGTTGCAGTCGATCCACTTGATCTCCGCCTCCTCGTGGGCAAGGCCGCGCTTGGTGACCAGGTTGAACACGTTGGACGACCAGTTCTGGACGGTGATGTACTGGATCTTCGCGCCCTTGAGCGCGACCAGCTCGACGACCGCGCTGTGGAGGGTGGCGGTCGAGAACTTGGGCGCGGTGCAGCCCTCCATGTACGTCAGCTCGCTGCCCTCGTCGCAGATGATCAGGGTCCGCTCAAACTGGCCGAAGTTCTCCGCGTTGATCCTGAAGTAGGCCTGGAGGGGGTGGGAGACCTTGACCCCGGGCGGAACGTAGATGAAGGACCCTCCGGAGAAGACGGCGCTGTTGAGCGCGGAGAACTTGTTGTCGCCGGTGGGGATGACCTTCCCGAAGAACTTCCTGAAGATCTCGGGGTGCTCCCGGAGCCCCTCGGTCGAGTTGACGAAGATCACGCCCTGCTTGGAGACGGCCTCCTTGATGTTGGAATAGGCGGCCTCGGAGTCGAACTGCGCCTCGACGCCGGCGAGGAACTTGCGCTCCTGCTCGGGGATCCCGAGGCGCTCGAAGGTGCGCTTGATGTCCGCCGGCACCTCATCCCAGGTCCGCTTGGGCTTGAGGCCCTGCGACAGGTAGTAGCGGATCTTGTCAAAGTTGATGGTCTCGAGGTCCTTCGACGCCCAGTGGGTCGGCAGCGGCTTCGAAAAGAACGTCTTCAGGGCGTTCTGCCGGAACTCAAGGATCCACGGGGCCTCCTTCTTGACCGACGAGATGTAGTCCACGGTGCGCTCGTTCAGCCCCGTGCCCGCGTCGTAGTCGTACGTCATCTCGTACTTGAAGTTGCCAGCGGCCTGGTCGATCCCGGACACGGGATTCTCGGCGGTGGTCTCGAGCGTTTCGGTGTCGGTTATTTCGGACATGGTGGGATCCTCCGGTTCAGGCGCTCGCGAACTCCTTCTTGACCCAGTCGTATCCCCGCGCCTCGAGCTCGAGCGCGAGCGACCTGTCGCCGCTCTTGACGATGCAGCCGTCGATCATGACGTGCACGAAGTCGGGCACGATATAGCCGAGAAGGCGCTGGTAGTGGGTGATGAGCAGGATGCCGAGGTTCGGCCCGCGCAGGTGGTTCACGCCGTCCGAGACGACGCGCAGGGCGTCGATGTCGAGGCCGGAGTCCGTCTCGTCCATGAGGGCGAACCGGGGCTCGAGCATCGCCATCTGGAGGATCTCCGAGCGCTTCTTCTCGCCGCCCGAGAAGCCCTCGTTGACGGAGCGCGAGGTGAACTTCCGGTCGATCTTGAGCAGGTCCATCTTCTGGTAGAGCCGCTTGTAGAATCCCGAGGCGTCGATCTCCTCGCCCTCGGACATCCGGGCCTGGACCGCCGCGCGCATGAAGTTGGCGATGCTGACCCCGGGGATCTCGCTCGGGTACTGGAACGCCAGGAAGATGCCCGCGCGCGCGCGCTCGTCGGATTCCATGTCGAGCATCGACTTGCCGTCGAGGATCACGTCGCCCCCGGTGATCGTGTAGTCGGGGTGGCCGGCTATCGCCTTGGCCATCGTGGACTTTCCGGTCCCGTTCGGCCCCATCACGGCGTGGACCTCGCCGGTGTTGATCGTGAGGGTGACGCCCTTGACGATTTCCTTGTCGCCGGTGGAGACGTGCAGGTTCCTGATTTCGAGCGAGGACATGGGCGTCGGCTTCAGGTCTCGGTCCTCGCCTTGCCGCGGAAGATGATCTCGACCGAGGCGGCGTCAAAATTGACGGGAAGGACGGACTTCACCTGGTCCAGCACGCCGGCGGGAAGGTCGATGTCGTGGGTGGCTCCCGTCTGCTCGTCGTGGAAATGGGCGTGAGGGCGGAGATTCGGGCAGTACCGGGTCGGCCCCCGCTCGAAGTTCACCGCGCGGACGAGGTTGCACTGCACGAGCGTCTCAAGGCAGTTGTAGACGGTAGCGAGGGAGATCATGGGCATCTCCGGCTTCGCGCGCGCAAACACGTCCTCAGCCGTCGGGTGATCGCGCTTTTTCAGGAGCACGCTGTAGATCACCTCGCGCTGGGGGGTTGAACGAAGTCCGCTGTCGGACAGGCGTTGGGCCAGGGCCCCTGAGCTATCGGAATTTGAGACCATGGGGAAGTGTGGTTATTACGTAGTTAATTGGAATGGTACTAAGTTTCAACAAGGAATTAGAATCATTCTAAATATGCTTGGTAACCACCCTTCATCCAATTGAATACATCATCAAGGGATGGTTCCTGGCAGGCACCGAGCCACGGAGTAAACCGACCATGAGTCGGCGGGAGCCCCCTCCAAACCGCGCCGTTCCTGACGGGTCGGCCACTCTGACATTGCAACGGCTGGCAAAGACCATGAGTTACGGCGAGCCCACGAATCCATGATGCGCAGAACAATATCCGTCCATTGGTTACTCCTCGCCGCCGTGCTCTGTCTCGCGGCATGCGCGACAGCGCCGGTGACCGCGCTCAACTACCGCTGCGTCCTTCCGAAAACCACGGTGATCGACGTCGATCCCGACCTGGCGACGGCATTTGCGGGCGGGATCGCGGCAGGCGCCAAGCTCCAGGTCCTCAGCCAGACAAGGCTCAAGGGAAGGGTCACGGAGGATGTCACCTACATTGTCAGCCTGAAGTCCTCGGCGGCCGACGGCGTTTTCGTGAACGTCCTTTTCAACCAGCCCTACCGGACGATGGCCCTGACCATTTCCGGGGACGTCCAGAATCCGGAGGCGGGGGTCATCGCGCAAAAGGCGGTCAAGGTGTTTTCGACGATGTTTCCGGGCTCGACCCTGGCCCCGTTCGCGGGAAACCAGGCCCTGTTTGGGCCCTGAGGGTCAGGGCTCGCCTGGCGGCCTGTGGCACCAATGCCACGGCTCATAGGCGATCCCGTAGGCGTTGCCGCGAGGATAGGTGAGATGGAACCCATGATGGTGTGCGTGCGCCCGCAGCCAGCGGAACCCGGGGGTGAGCTCGAAGTCCTCCGTGAGCTGCGGCTCGCCAGGCGCGCCGATGTCGACCGCACGGCCCGAGTGGTGTTCACTGTAGCCGGGCGCGGCCACCGTCTGGAGGATGGCATCGATCGATTCCCCCGCGGCGAGCTTGGCCCGGATGAGCTCCGCCTGGCGCTCGATGCTTCGGAATCCGGAGATCGCCACGAGCGCGATGCCGGAAGCGGCGGCCACGTCCCGCATCGCGGCCCAGGCCTCAGCCGCAGGGGGCGACAGCAGGATCTCCCGGCCGTCGGGATTGACCCCGATCGAGACGAGGCCGGATGCCTCGGCCTGGACCGGCATGCCCCGGCTCGCCCCGTAGTCCGCAGGTATGCCCAGGGCCATCACCCGCCGTGCTCGGCAAGCCAGCGCTCGGCGTCGATCGCGGCCTGGCAGCCCATTCCGGCGGCCGTCACCGCCTGGCGGTAGACGTGGTCCGCGCAGTCGCCGGCCACGTAGACGCCCGGGACCTTCGTTCTCACCTGGGAGCCGCCGACGGGGACGAAGTAACCGTTCGGGTCGACGTCGAGCACGGAGGAGAATGGAGCCGAATTGGGGACATGCCCGATCGCGACGAAGACCCCCTTCACCGGGAGGACCGACTCGGCCCCGGTCTTCACGTTGCGGATGGTCAGCCCGCTGACCCTGCCCTCGGGGACGCCCGTGACCGCGACCGGGGTGCTGTCCCAGACCATCTGGATGGCGGGATGGGAGGTCGCGCGGTCCGCCATGATCTTGGAGGCGCGCAGCGTGTCGCGGCGGTGCACGAAGTAGACCTTGTTCGCAAAGCGCGTGAGGAAGAGCGCCTCCTCGGCCGCGCTGTCGCCGCCGCCGATCACCGCCACGTGCATCTTGCGGTAGAACGCGCCGTCGCAGGTGGCGCACGTCGTGACGCCCTTGCCGCCGTAGAGCTCCCTCTCGCCGGGGATCCCGGTCATCCTGGGGGAGGCGCCGGTCGCTATGATGACCGTCTTGGCGAGGATCGTCCTGTCCGCGCAGATGAGCTTGCGGGGCAGGGACGCGAAGTCGACCGACTGAACCAGCGCCTGCTCGAAGCGGGCGCCGAACTTGGCCGCCTGCTTGCGGAGGCTGTCCATCAGGTGAAACCCGTCGACGCCCTCCGGGAATCCCGGGAAGTTCTCGACCTCGCTTGTCGTCGTCAGCTGCCCGCCGGGAAGCGGCCCGTCAAGGACCAGGGGATTCAGGTTGGAGCGGGCGGCATAAATGGCGGCCGTGAGGCCGGCGCAGCCGGTCCCAATGATGACGACGTTTTCTGCAGGGGGTTTGGACATGTTCGAATTCCGAGTTGAGCCTCAACACGGTACACTTGGGAAGGTCAAAGTGGCAAATCGAGGCGCCGAGCGTAACGGTTTGGAAGGGGGGAAGCCACCCCCTTGCCGCGGGCGCCGCTGTCACCACGGGGTCACCCGGCGGATCTTGAGCTGCTGGTAGAGGTCCGGGGACAGCTCCTGCAGGAACCTGCTGGGCGTGAGCATCATTCCCCCGGGGCCCGCCCGTGAGGCGATCTTGGGGTAGCTCAGGTAGAGCTCGTTGCGCGCCCGCGTCACGGCCACGTAGAAGAGCCGGCGCTCCTCCTCGACGTCGCCCGCCTCGATCGAGCGGCGGCCCGGGAACTGGCCGTCCGCCAGCCCGATCACGAAGACCACGTCGTACTCGAGTCCCTTGGCCTGGTGGACGGTGGTCAGCTTGATCGCGTCGGTATCGGGATCGACGTGGCGGTCGCTGGTCTCGCTGTTCAACAGGAGGATCTGCGCCAGGAAATCCTGCGTCTCCTCGAACCGCTGGGCGAACCCGACCAGGGCCGTCAGCTCCTCCAGCCGGTCCGAATAGTCCGCGTAGGCGCCCTTCAGGTAGTCCCCGTACCAGCCGTCGATGGCCGTCTCCACCGCGTCGGCGGGGCTGCCGGTCTGCATCGACTCGGCCACCTGACGGAGCGACACGACCAGCTTGTCCCATTCCTCCCGGCCGTCCCTTGCGACCTTGGCCCGGACGTCCTCGGCGTCGAGGACGTCGAGAAAGTTCCTCTGGGCGCTGCGGGCGTGGTCGAGCGCCGCGGCGTGGATCTTCTGCGCGCCCTTTTCGCCCACCTTCGGGAGCAGGACCGCGATCCGCTCCCAGGCCTGGCCGTCGGCCGGGTTGTAGACGAAGCGGAGCAGGGCGACCAGGTCGCGTATGTGCTGCCGCTCGAAGAACTTGACCCCGCTCGTGATGTGGTAGGGGATGCCCGCCCGCGCGAGCGCGATCTGGGTCTCCACCGCGATGAAGTGCGAGCGGTAGAGGACGGCGATGTTGGAGAGCGCCGTTCCCTCGTCGTCATGGAGCGCCCGCACGCGCTTCACGATGAACTCGGCCTGCTCGCGGTCGTCGATCGCCTGGACCACGTAGGGCTTCTCCATGTGGCCGCGCGCGGCCCGGAGCTCCTTGTCGAAGTGGCGCCCCTTGGGCTGGGCCATGAGGACGCCGTTCGCCAGGTTGAGGATCTCCGGCGTCGAGCGGTAGTTGGTCTCTATCCTGTGGATCGCGGTCCCGGGATGCCGGTCGGGGAACGTCATGATGTTCTCGAAGTTCGCGCCGCGCCACGAGTAGATGCACTGCGCGTCGTCGCCCACGGCCATGATGCGGTGGTGCGATCCGATCGTGTCGACGATCTGGGCCTGGAGGGTGTTCGTGTCCTGGTACTCGTCGACCAGGACATGCCTGAACCGGTGCGAGAAGTATTCGGCGACCTCGGGGGCCTGCCTGAGGAGCGCGAGCCAGTGCTCGAGCAGGTCGTCGTAGTCGCAGACCTTCTGCTCCCGCTTTTTCGCCTCGTAGGCCTTCGCAAACGCCGGGAGGCGGTCCCGGATGTCCGAATAGTGCGGGAAATGCTTCTCAACCGTCGCCTCGACATCGAGCTGGATGTTGCGCGCGAGCGAGATGATCCCGAAGAGCGGGCCCGCCCTGGGGTGCGTCTTGTCCTTGAAGAACGACTTGTCATGGGAGTCGACGACCTGCTTCAGGAGGCGCTCCGCCTCCTCGGCGTCCAGGATCGTGAAGGTCTTTGCGAGCCCGATCGACTCGCCGAACATCCGGAGGGCCCGGTGGCCGATCGAGTGGAAGGTCCCCCCCCAGAACCGCTTCGGCTCGATGCCGGTCAGCTCCTCGACGCGGTGGAGCATCTGCTTCGCCGCCTTGTTGGTGAAGGTGAGCAGCAGGATCTCGCCGGCGCGCACCCCTTTCGAGAGAAGCCACGCGACGCGGTACGTGAGGGTGCGCGTCTTTCCCGATCCCGCGCCCGCAAGGACGAGCAGGGGGCCCGGCTCGGCCGTCACGGCGCCGTATTGCTCGTCGTTGAGCTGCGCGCGAAAGTCGATCAGCGGGACCGAGTCGGGCGCGGGATGGTTCCCGAGGACAAAATCCATGAAGGTCGCAGTTGGCCCCTAACGGGCGCCGGAGGCGAGCTCGGCGTCCCGCGCCTCGGGGCCCAGCAGGGCCAGGACGGCGAGAACGACGGCCCCGACGCCGACCACCCAGCCGAGCGAGAATGAATAGTCGCCGCCGCGCCGCTCCGCGACGATGGCCTGCAACGGGCCGACGGAGGCGGCCGCGAAGTTTCCCAGCTGGTAGGCGAGGCCCGGGAACGTGCCGCGGACCGAGGCGGGCGAGAGCTCGTTCAGGTGCGCCGGCACGGAGCCCCAGGCGCCCTGCACGGCGAACTGCATGAGGAAGGCGCCGACGGCCAGCCCCGCGGCCGACCCGTGGCCGACCCAGAGGGGGATCATGGGGATCGCGAGGAGAGCGCCGGCCGCGATGGCCTTTCGCCTCCCGATCCACTGCGAGAGGGCGCCGAAGAGGATGCCGCCAGCTATCGCCCCGATGTTGTAGATGATCGCGATCCGGGTGACGGTCTCCAGCGGGAGGCCGCGCTGCCTTTCCAGGAACGCGCTGGGGTACAGGTCCTGGGTCCCGTGGCTGAAGGCGTTGAACGCGGTCATGAGCGCGACCATGTAGAGGAAGAGAGGCCAGCGCGTCCGCAGCGTCTGCCACATGCCCCCGGTGCTCCGGGCGGCGCCGCTCCCGCGCCTCGCGCGTTCATCGATCCAGGCAGGCGATTCCTTGACGCCGACCCTGATGAACAGGACGAGGATCGCCGGCAGCGATCCGACGATGAACATGCCCCGCCAGCCAAAATGGGGGAACACGAGCCCGTAGGTGAGCGCGGCAAGGAGGTATCCCGCGGGGTAGCCCTCCTGGAGGATTCCCGACAGCAGCCCGCGGGTCCTTTGAGGAACCGACTCCATCGCAAGCGAGGCGCCGACGCCCCAGACGCCGCCCATCCCGATCCCGAAGACCGCGCGCAGCGCCAGGAAGACGCCGAGCGACGGCGAGAAGGCGGAGAGGAGCTCGACCACGGCGTAGAGGAGGATGCTCCCCATGAGCGCCGGCCTTCTCCCGTAGCGGTCCGCGATCATCCCGAAGAGAAGGGCGCCGACCGGCCGCATCGCGAGCGTGAGGAAGATCGCGAACGAGACCGCCGTGATTCCGGTGTGGAAGGTGGCGGCGACGTGCCGCACGACCATGACCAGCAGGAAGAAGTCGAACGCATCCAGCATCCAGCCGAGGTAGGCGGCGATGAAGGCCCTCCACTGGGGGCCCGTCATCCCCCGGAGCTCGGCGAACGCGCTCAAAGGAGCGCGAGGTCGTTGCGGTGAACAACCTCGATCTTCCGCCGGGAGGGATGGAGCGCCCGCACCTGGTCGCCCTTCTTTCCCGCCAGGGCCGGGATCTCGTCGGAGCCGAACGCCGACTTGCCGCGCGCGATGACGGCGCCGTCGGGACCGGCGATGTCGACCACGTCGCCCGCGGCAAATCCCCCGGTCGAGCCCGTGACCCCCACGGCCAGCAGGCTGCGGCCCTGCTCCCTGAGGACGGGCACGGCGCAGGCGTTGACCATGATCGTGCCGGAGGGCCTCTGGAAATAGGCGAGCCAGCGCTTTCGCGCCTCGAGGGGAAGGCCGCTCGGGACGAAGAAGGTCCCCGGGCCCGTGCCCGCCAGGAGGCGCAGGATGACGTCGGGTTCGGCCCCGTTCGCGATGAAGACACCGCAGCCGGACTTTGTCGCGATCCTGGCCGCGGAAAGCTTGCTCACCATCCCGCCGACCGACGTCTCGCTCGTCGTCCCGTCGGCCATGGCCTCGATCTCGGGGGTGATCCTCTCGACGACCGGCACGACGCGGCCCGTGCCCCTCCTGTCGATGAGCCCGGGCGCCGTCGTGAGGATCATGAGGAACCGCGCGCCCAGGAGGCTCGCCACCATGGCCGAAAGCGTGTCGTTGTCGCCAAACCTGATCTCGGCGGCGCTCACGGCGTCGTTCTCGTTGATGACAGGGACCGCCCCGTATCCTATCACCTGCGCAAGGGTTTCCCTGACCCCGAGGTAGCGGTCGCGGGCCCGCAGATCCTCGTGGGTGAGGAGCACCTGGGCCACCGTGATGCCATGCGGGGCGAACCCCGCCTGCCAGGTCTCCATGAGGAGGCTCTGCCCGACCGCCGCGAGGGCCTGCTTCCTTGCCATTTCCGGGGGGCGCCGCACCAGGGAAAGCCGGCCCATCCCAAGGCCGACGGCGCCCGACGAGACCACGATCACCTCGGTCCCGGAGGCCCGGACCGCCGCGATCTGGGCGCAGACGCCGGCGATCCTCGCCGTGTCGAGCCGGCCGGCGCCTGAGGTGAGCAGGCCGGTGCCCAGCTTGACGATGATCCGGTCCGGCCGTTTGCGGGGCGTCAGCATGCCGCCGCCGCTCACACTGCGAGAAGCTCCTTCTCCTTGGCGGCGAAGTGGTCGTTGATGTCCTTGATCGCCTTGTCGGTGGCGGCCTGGACGTCCTTCTCGAGCCGCTTGGTCTCGTCCTCGGGGAACTTCGCCTTCTTGACGGACTCGAGGATGTCGCGCCGGACGTTGCGGATGTGGACGCGCCCCTCCTCGGCGATGCGCGAGGCGGTCTTGACGAACTCCTGCCGGCGCTCGCGGCTCATGTCCGGCAGCGGCACGCGAACCACCTTTCCGTCGACATGCGGGTTGAATCCCAGGTTTGCCGTCTGGATCGCCTTCTCCACCGCCTTCACGAGGCTGGCGTCCCACGGCTGGATCTGGATAAGGCGGGGGTCGGGGGTCGTGATCGCGGCGCATTCCTTCAGGCGCATCTGGGAGCCGTAGGCCTCGATCAGGACGCCCTCGACCATCGCCGGGGTCGCCTTGCCGGTGTGGATCGACGCGAACTCATGGAGCGTGAAATCCAGCGCCTTCTTCATCTTCGTGTTGGCTTCGGTGAGGAGGGGATGGGACATGGGGCGTGGGGGTTGGGAAAGGGGTGTCAGCCGTGGACGAGCGTCCCGACCTTCTTGCCGGTGACGCCGCGCAGGATCGCGTGCTCCTCGTGCAGGTCGAGGACCAGGATCGGCACGTGGTTGTCGAGGCAGAGGGAGAAGGCGGTGGAGTCCATGATCTTGAGCCGCTGCTTCAGGGCGTCGATGAAGCTGATGTCGTCGTACTTGACGGCGTCGGCGTGCTTCTTCGGGTCCTTGTCGTAGATGCCGTCAACCTTGGTCGCCTTCACGATGATGTCGGCGTGCATCTCGGAGGCGCGCAGCGCGGCGGTCGTGTCGGTCGAGAAATACGGGTTGCCGGTCCCGGCCACGAAGATGACCACGCGGCCCTTCTCCAGGTGCCGGATGGCGCGCCGCAGGATGAACGGCTCCGCGATCTGGTTCATCGGGATCGCGCTCTGGACCCGGGTCATGACGCCCATCTTCTCGAGGCGGTCCATGATCGCCATGCCGTTGATGACGGTGGCGAGCATGCCCATGTAGTCGCCGGTCGTCCGGTCGACGCCCCGCCTCTCGCCCGTCAGCCCGCGAAAGATGTTCCCGCCGCCGATCACGACGCAGATCTGGACGCCGAGGTCGTGGATTTCCTTGACCTGTTTGCAGGTGCGCTCGAGGGCCTCCGCGTCGATCGGGTCGCCAGTCTTTTCGCCGCGCAGCAGCTCGCCCGAGAGCTTGAGGATGATGCGCTTGTACTTCACCCTGGGGTCCACGGGTAGGGATGCGTGCATGGGCACGAATGAAACAATTTGGCAAATACGGCGTCAACTCCCCAGTGCAAAGGGGCTCGATTCCGCCCTTGACCGCGTTAAGGTCGGGGCGGCACGTTCCTCAGTCCCAATTTTTGCCTGGTGGTGTAATGGTAGCACCGGTGACTTTGACTCACCTAGTCCTGGTTCGAATCCAGGCCGGGCAGCCATTTGTAGGATTGATGACGGGTCCGGCCTCACCGGCTTCAGCACGCCATTCCCCGGCATTCGTTAGCCGCCTGTATCAAAGTGCCTAACCCTTCACCGACCCGGCTCCTGCGCCGGCGCGGGTTTGACGGCGGTCTCGTCGAATGGCTTTGCGTACTTGGGTAGGGTGTCGCGAAGGAGCTTCTCGAAATGCAGGTCGCCTCGCAGCGGCTCGAACCCGTAGCTGAAGCGGGCATCGGGATGCAGGCGGAAGTTTTCCTTGGGGTTTTTCAGGCCGTCTTCAAGCCAGGTCATGACGGGATCTCTCCGACCCAGCCTTAGGAGCAGGTCGAAGTTTTGCGTTGTGACGGACGTGTCATCTTGCCCCAGCAGTTGCTGGAGCAATCGGAGAGCCTGCGCTCCTTCCTCACGCTGGCCCAGGTAGGCCAGCATTTCCGCCTTGTAGTAAAGGAGCTCGGTATTGTTGGGATCATCGCTGAGCTTTCGCTCAATCTGTTGCAAGGCGACGGTCCATTCGGCGCGGGCCGCGTCAGCTCTTCCGGCTATCATGTGGGCAAAGCCGGCGAACCGCGCCCTCGGAATAAACCCCGCGAACCAATCACTCGGGTAGACCGAAGAATTTCCAGGACTTTTTCGGAGTCGCTTAACGACAAAGCGACATTCACCACGGACGATGCCGTACGGTCGTCTGTATAGGCCGATGCAGGAATCTCGGCGATCAAAGAGAGGGCAGCATTCCTGTCCTCGAGTGCTATGGTCACTTCAATCTTGAGCATCAGGTATTTGACGGACCGTTTCATTGCCAACGCTTGATCCGCAGCCGCATTGGCCTCCGGTGCCTGCCTATTGCGATAATAGGACCAAGCCGCCATGTAGGGCAGCTTCGCCCTCAAGTAAAAGTCGGCGGCCTCGCCATACCGGCCCTCAGAGTTCAGGACCTCGCCCAATGTCACCTGGGCCTCCTGGTCGTCGGGTTTCTCCAAGACCAGTTCCCGCGCCAGATGTTCGGCCTCCGGATGGCGCGACGACCCATAGTATCACCTGAGCATGAGCCAGGCGCGCAGAATACGAGTTTGGGCTTAGCTCCATGGCACGAGCCGCCTCGGTTGCGGCCCGTTCCTTGTGCGCTTGCGGGGTGCCGAGGACATGCCGGACGAAATTGACGTCATTCATTGCCTCCATGGCCCAGACCTCTCCATTGAGGGGGTCCAGGGCCTTGGCCTGCTCAATCAATTTGCCTGCGGTCTCATAATCCTCCTTGGAAAGATCGTCGAGCGTTGCGTCTACGGTGGTCATTGCTGTGGCGCGGCTGAGCAGTTGGTTGATCTCGGCTTGTGGCCCGGCGGCGGGAACCGATGCAGCTGTCTTCTCGCCCTTGCGCCACGGCTGCCAGATCGCCGTTGCCGCGCACGCGATCACGCCTGCAATGGCCGGAAGGAGCCACGGGCGGAAGTGTTCGGCCGGGTGCGAAACAGACTTGGAAGCGCCCGTTACCGGGCTCTGGTGGGCGGGTTCCTCGTCCGACCTGCTCAATAGCCGCTTGACGCGCTCGGCAAGCATCGGCGGCGTGTCTCTTACGTTGATCCGCGTCCACTGCACGTCTCGGAACTTGTCCGGTACTCGCGCTTTGGTGTCCGGGATGTCATCGATGACCACCGGGAAGAGGTACGGGGCGTCTTCAGCCATCAAGTGCGAGCGGTCCACCGCCAGCTTCCATTCCAGCCGGAAATAGCCCTCCTGACGGGAGTTCGTGTTCGCTGAAATCACAGGCACGAACAACGCACACTCCTTGATCTGCCGTCGGATTTTCCGGTCCCAGGAATCGCCGCCCCGTAGCTCGCTCTGGTCGAACCACACCTCGATCCCTGCGCTGCGAAGTGCCTCACAGATGCGCCTGGCTGCCTCCGCATCCTGAGAGGCGTAGCTAAGGAAGACCGCCCCTTTGGGGGACCCTGGTGAGGGACTGTCGGGCATGAAGCTTGGCTCTGGGCCAGACGCAGGGGGGGTGCCCGGGCTCTAGCCAGCCCAAAGCCCAAGGCTCAACCGGGGTCCTGCAGCATCCCTGGCAGTGCCACCAAGACCCTCCCAGCTCATCGGGACGATGCACCTGCCGAAGGGGCAGCGCCCGCCGCGCCATGGGATGGACGAGAGGGTTCGCACGACGGGGTGGGCGCAGATGCTCTGGCCTTTCAGGAAGCGTTCCTAAGGAACGCGGCTCCTCGAGGGTTCCATGGCCACGGGAGCGCTTCGGGAGCCCGAAGGATATTGCCTGATGCCGGAGCGGCATTCTAAATCGCGCACCGTCATTCGAGCAGCGACAATGGTTCTGCCCCCACATCTCATTCCCCAGATCCACCCGCCCGCGACGGATGTGAGTGGCTGGAAGGTGGCCCTGCTGCACAATGCCCGACCCGGGATCGTTGCGAACGGCCAGCCGGACGACCTGTTCGAGGAATACGACTGCGACGAGACGATAGCCTCCATCCAGGACGCCCTCCAGGAGCTCGTCGACAGGGTGGTTCCGGTCGCGGCGGACCGGTCGCTTCCCCGGACGCTGGCCGCGGGCGGCTTCCAGTTCGCCTTCAACATAGCCGAGGGCGCGGGCCGCCGCTGCAGGGAGGCGATACCGGCCGCCGTCTGCGAACTCATGGGCCTTTCCTTCAGCGGCTCGGACCTGCTGACGCTCGGCCTCACGCTCGACAAGTCCATGGCGCGGCGCGTGGTGGGATCGGAGATGCGGCTGCCGCGGGCGGTCCTGGTTGAGCGCGAGTCCGATTTTCCCGGCCTCGGCGACCTGAGCTATCCCGTGATCGTGAAGCCCAACGACGAGGGCTCGAGCAAGGGGATCCGCGACGATCCGATCGCGGACGACGCCTTCGCGGCGCGGCGCCGGTGCGAGTGGCTGCGCGAGCAGTACGGCTGCCCCGCCATCGTCGAGGAGTTTGTCGACGGGACCGAGGTGACGGTGGGCATCATCGGCAACACCCCGGACGAGCGGATCCTCGGGATCATGGAGATCGAGCCCGTCGGCTCCAGCGCGCGTTTTGTCTACTCGCTGGAGGTGAAGCGCGACTGGCGGCGAAGGGTGGTCTACCATGTGCCGCCGCGCCTCGGGGAGGCGGCCGTCGCGGAGATCGGCGACCTGGCGATCAAGGCTTTTCGACTGCTGGGATGCCGGGACTTTGCGCGGATGGACTTCCGGCTGGACGGCTCGGGCCGGCTCTTTTTCCTGGAATGCAACGCGCTGCCGGGGCTCAACTCCGCGAACAGCGACATGGTCCTGCTGTCGAGGCACGCGATCACGCACCGGCAGCTGGTGCAGGGGATCTTCCTCGAGGCCGTCAGGCGCTGCGCCGTGGCGAGGCCATGAAGGTGCTCGTGGCCCACACGCTGCCGCCGGCGACCGGAGCCGGCAGCCGGATCCCGGGCGAGTTCGACCTGCACGAGGCGGCCGCGGCGGTCGGGTCGGCGCTGCCCGGCGCCGTCACCCGCGCGGTCGAGGGACGCGAGGAGGAATTCGCGGAGCTGGTGCGGGAGCACCGGCCCGACGTGGTCTTCAACCTGTGCGAGGCGCCGCTCGGCCGTCCCGAGCTCGAGGCGCACGCCGCGGCCCTGTGGCAGTCGCTCGGGGTGCGCTTCACGGGGGCGCGCAGCCCCACGCTGGCCCTCTGCCGGGTGAAGGACCGCGTGAATGCGCTCCTCGCCGCCGCGGGGATCCCCGTTCCGGGGAGCGGGAGCTTTCCCTGCATGGTGAAGCCGGCCGAGGAGGACGGATCGGCCTGGATCTTCCGGGGCTCGATCTGCCGCGACCCGGAGGAGCTGCGGCTCGCGATCGGGCGCGTGCCCGCGCGCGCCCTCGTGGAGGCGTTCATCCCGGGGCGGGAATTCGCGGTGTCGGTGTGGGGAGGGGACCGGGCGGAGCATGTCTCGATAGGAGAGACGGTGTTCGCCAACGGGCTGGAGCTGGTCACGTACGAGGCCAAGTGGCTCCCGGAAAGCAGCGACTACCGGGACTCTCCCATCTCGTATTCCACGGGGATCGACCCGGAGCTGCGCGGCGCGCTTACGGAAACGGCGGCCCGGGTGTGGTCGGCCGTCGGCGCCCGCGGCTACATGAGGGTCGATGCGAGGCTCGATGAGTCCGGCGTCCCGCGCGTCCTGGACGTGAACCCGAACCCGGCGCTGGGACAGAGCGGAGGCATCCGGGACGCCGCGATCGCGGCGGGCTGGCCCTGGGAGCGTTTTGTCCGGGCGCAGGTCGACTGGGCATGCTGATCCGACCGCTGACCGCCGGGGACCGGGCGATGATCGCCGAGATGCTTGAGACCTGCGGCGGCTTCAACCGGGAGGAGATCAGCGTCGCCCTGGAGGTGTTCGACGAGGGCATCGCATCCGGCAGGCCGGACGACTATGCGCTGTTCGGGGCCGCGGAGCAGGGCCGCCTGCAGGGCTACATCTGCGTCGGCCTTGTGCCGCTGACGGAGAGCTCGTGGGACATGTACTGGCTGTGCATCCATCCGGCGGCGCGCCGCCTCGGGGTGGGGCGCGCCTTGGTCGCCCATGCGGAGGGCCATGTCATGCGCCACGGCGGCCGCAGGCTTGCGGCGCAGACCAGCGGGCGGCCGGACTATGCTCCGGTGCGCGCGTTCTACGCCGCCCTCGGCTACGAGGTCATGGGGCGGATCCCCGATTATTTCCGGGACGGGGACGACGGGGTGTTCTACTGCAGGGTCCTTGTGCCGACCGCGCCGCGGAGGCCGCCTCCCGGGGCGCTCAGCCGGCCCCGCCCTGGCGCCTGAGGCGCTCCCTGAGTTCGGGATGCCGCTCGAGGAGCAGCTGAAAATGCCGGTCCCTGAGCGACAGGAGGAGCGTCGGGGCGAGGGTTCGCACCGTGGCGGTCCTCGGCACCCGCCCCAGGAGGGCGATCTCCCCGAAGTAGTCGCCGTCGCCGAGCACGGCGATCCTTTCGGGCGCCATGCCCGGCAGGTCGCGCAGCACCTCGACACGCCCGCGCGCGATCAGGTGGAAACGGTCGCCGACCTCGCCCTGGACGACCACGCTCTGGCCGGCCGGATAGCTCTCCGAGACAAAGAGGCCCGCAAGCTCGCCGAGCGCCGGAGGGTCGAGCTGGCTGAGCAGAGGGTAGTCCTTCAGGCGGTCCGGGCGGACCCCGCCGTCATCGCCCTGCTCGTTCACGACAAAGCCGCTTTGCCGCCGCCACAGCTTCGCGTACGCGCCGCCCGCGGCGAGCAGCTTCTGCGGCGCGCCGGATTCCGCAAGGCGGCCGCCTTCCATCACGTGGAGGCAGTCCGCGTCCTGGACCGACGAGAGCCTGTGCGTGACGGAGATGACGGTGCGGCCCACGGCGATCCTTCGCAGCGTGGTGTTGATGGCGGCCTCGGCCGCCGGGTCCAGCGCCGACGTCGCCTCGTCGAGCAGCAGGATCGAGGGCTGGCGCACGAGGGCGCGCGCGATGGCCACGCGCTGGCGCTGGCCGCCCGATAACTTGCCGCCGGATTCGCCCGCGGGCGAGTCGTAGCCCTGCGGCAGCGTGCAGATCCAGTCATGGATCTCCGCCTGCCGCGCCGCAGCCTCGACATCCTCGTCCCGCGCCGCCGGCCAGCCCATGCGGATGTTCTCGCGCAGGCTGATGTCAAAGAGGTGGTTGTTCTGGAAGACGACGCCCATGTGCCCGCGAAGCGAGGCGACGGTCGCCTCGCGGACATCCGTGCCGTCGAACGTGACGGAGCCGGCCGCCGGGTCGTAGAACCGCAGAAGGAGATTGAAGAGCGTGCTCTTGCCCGAACCGCTCGCGCCGACGAATGCGACGAACGAGCCGCGCGGAATCGACAGGGTGACGGCCTCGATCTGCCGCTGCGGGCCCCCGTAGCTGAACGAGACGTCCTTGAACCGGATGCCGTCCCGCAGGGGCCCGAGGGGCGCGGCGCCCGCGGCGTCGAAGATGCCAGGCGCCTCGCCCATCAGTTCCTCGATCCGCTGCATGCCGCCGACCGACTGGAGCAGCCCGGGCATCACCATCGTGAGCGTCTGGACCGAGTAGACCACGTTCAGGAAGACGCCGTGAAACGCGATGATCGTCCCGAGGGTCCGCTGGCCGTGGGCCACCATGAGGAGGCCCAGCCCGACCACCAGCACCTCGAAGATGATGATGATGACGTTGGGCACCCGCTCGACCAGGTAGGTGAGGAACTTGAACCGGATCGACTGGCTGGCCAGGATCTCCGTGATCCGCTCGAAGCGGCCGGTGAAATGCTCGCCGAGGCCGAACGCCTTGATGACGGGCTGGGAGCCTATGTTCTCCTGCGCCGCCACGCCGACGTCGGACTCGAGCCGCCTTATCCGGTAGCTGGCCTCGGAGGCCGCCCTCACGAGGGGCCGCGGCAGGAGGACGCAGAGCAGCAGCCCGAGCACCGTCAGGCACGCGAGGCGCCATTCCAGGAAGAACAGGAGCGCGGCGCTGATCGCGATCCCCGCGGTGCCGAGCAGGAAGCCGGCGATCGACGAGGTGATCGCGCCCTCGAGGAGGGCGAGGTCCGAGGAGAAGCGGGCCAGGAGGTCGGCCTCCTTGTTCTGCAGGAAGAAGGCGAGCGACATCTTCTGCAGGTGCCCGAAGACCGCCCGCCTGACGTCCCGCAGCACCCGCGACCCGAGGACGGCGTAGCCGTAGTCGCGCATCACCGCCGCCACGGACGCGACCAGGACGGCGCCGAAGAGGGCGGTGACGGCGATGGTAAGGAACCTCGGGTCCCCGGCGCGGGTGATCCGGTCGATCAGGTACTTGAAGCTCAGGGGCCACGCCGCGCTGAAGACGACGTCCACCCCGAGGAGGACGCCGACCAGCGCCGCCGTGCCTCGATACGGGGAAAGCAGCCGCGCCAGGTTCCGGGCATAGGTGATCGGGGTCATGGCGCCCGCGCGGGGCGCGGCCTTTCAGGAGCGCCCGTCGCCGGCCTTTTCGGCGCGGACGGAACGCGGGGATCTCTGATGTTCGTTCGGATGGGGCGGCCGGGGATGGGCCGAGATTGGCCAGCCCCGTGCCGCGACCCAAGCCGGAAACGGCGCGCGGGCCCTCAGGCCGGGCTGCCGGTGCCAGGGGGTCCCCCGCCGGGGCCGTTGCGATAGTGGATCACCCGCACCTCCTCCAGCGTGACCAGGCCGCCTCCCATCATCTTGTCCAGCATGGGCAGGAAGGCGTTGATCTTCTCCTCGCTGTCGACGATCTCGATGATGAGAGGCAGGTCGGCGGACAGCCTCAGGATCTTGGCCGTGTGCAGCCGGCTGGACTTCCCGAAGCCCATCGAGCCGCGCAGCACCGTGGCGCCCGCGATGTGCAGTTCGCGCGCCTTCAGGACGATGGCCTCATGGAGCGGGCTGTGCTCCCAGCGGTCGGATTCACCGATGAAGATGCGCAGGAGGCGGGATTCTTGGGGAATTTCCATGGGTCAGGATCCTTTCAGCGAGTTGACGGACGCCGCCGCGAGGTGCCCGAGCCAGACGGCCAGGAGGCACAACGCGACGGAACCGGCGATGTTGCCGCCGGCGTGCAGCCACTCACCCTCGCGCGCGAGGTTGAGCGTCTGCAGGCTGAAGGCGGAAAAGGTGGTGTAGCCGCCGCAGATGCCCGTCATGAAGAACAGGCGGCCCTGCGAGCTCACGAACCAGCGGCCGTCCGGCCCGGTCAGCGTGTTGAAGAAGCCGATGGCGAAGGAGCCGGTGACGTTGATGATGAGCGTTCCCCACGGGAACGTCTCCCCGAAGGCGCGCGCCACGAAGCCGGAGAGCGCGAACCGCGCGGTCCCGCCCAGGGCGCTCCCGATCGCTATCCAGAGGTAAAGGGTCATTATGATTCCAATGCGTTGGCTCGCAGTAGGAGTCATCGGCCCGGAAGATCGGGCGGTTTACCCGGAGGCCGGGACGGCAGAATCCATTGCCGGCTTCGATATTGCCAAGGTTGGTTTCCTGCGCAACCCCAAAGCGCCGGGCGGCTCAGGGGGCGTCGCCATGCGAGACCGGCTCGAGGATCCGGCTCGCGAAGGACGGCCCCGACCACGACAGGTGGAGGCTGGCCGGCCCGGTGGCGTGGGAGTAGCGCACGGTGATCGGATAGGTCCGTCCGGACTCCAGCTCGACCGTGCCGCTGGAAACGCCGCGAACCGGCGCCTGCCGGCTGAAGACCGGACTTCCCTCCACGACGACCGTGACGCGGCCGTCGGAATCGGCCGAAAGGGTGTAGGTTCCGCCGATGGGCGCCTGGATGGCTCCCCGGTACTGGATCGAGAAATGCTCCCTCGGGATGCCGGCCGACGCGTCGGGCGAGCCGGTGCCCTCCTCGTCGCCCAGGTCGAAGTCGATCATGGGCGAGACGGACGTCTTGGCCGGCTGCGCGAAGGATTCATCCGTGTAATAGGTGGCGTTGAAGAAACGGGCCTTTGAAAATCCCTCGGGGCCCAGGAGCGCGCGGGCGTCCGCCAGCGACCAGGGATGCCCGTCGGGATAGACGATGCCGTGGAAGGGCCTGGGCGTCTCGTCCTTGCGCGGATGCTCCCGGTTTTCGTCCCACGCGAAGCGGCAGTTGTCCCGGCCGATCCCGAATTCCCACATAATGTAGCCGACCCTGCCCCTGAAGTGCTCGACGATGCCCGGGACGGTCTGCCCCTGCCGGTTCATGCACTCGGTGCAGAGGGTATGGCCGTCGCCGAAGACGACGTAGCCGCCGTACTCGTGCCACGACGGAAAGTCCGAAAACGGCCCTCCCGAGAACTCCCTGCCGGTCGCCGTGACGGGGATCGGCGTGCCCGTCTCCCTGATCCAGTCGAACGCGTCCTTTTCCAGGCGGACGGTCGCGTCGGACTTGCTGGGCTCGTTGTAGATTTCCCAGAAGGCCACGCGCGGGTCCTTCCGGTGCGCGCTGACGATGTCCTGGACGTACGCCTTGAGCCTCGGCCTGTGCTGCTCGTAGTGGGTGCGCGCCTCGTCTCCGGGGCAGACCAGCCACTGGCTGTTGTGCACGCCCTGGAGGGGGGCGGGGTAGCGGTAGCCCGGCGACAGGAGCGCCTCCGGCGGCTGGTTCCAGCAGTCGTCGAAGAACACGAACTCGGTCTTTATCCCGTATTTGTCGGCCCGGCCGAGGAAGTCATCTATGTTGGCGAGAAGCGCGTCCCTTTTCTTCAGGTAGACATAGTAGTGCAGGTAGACGCGCACCATGTTGATGCCGTACACCGAGGCAAAGTGCAGCTCGCGGTCGTTGACCGCCGGGTTGTATTCGTCCCATTGCTGGGCCTCGTTCACGCAGTTGGTCGGCACGAAGACCGCGCCCTGCACCCATGTCCAGTCGCGGGGGTCGGTCGCGGGCGCCACCGCCCGCGACGCCGGTGCCAGGAGCATCCAGGCGACGCCGGCCGAAAGCAGTCCGATGAAATAGGGGCGGGCGATGCGGGCCATCCTAGGTGGGCGCCCCCGATCGACAACCCCAATTCGGGCGGCTAGCCCTTCTTTGGCTTGGAGGGCGTGCTGTTGCTTTCCGTGCTCTCCTTCACCGCCGCGATCACCTCGTCCATCCCCTCCTTGATCTCCCCCACCTTGGGATGCACCTCCTTGATGAGGTCGTGCTCGATCTTGGAAAGCCTCTCGATCCGCTTGCCCTGCTCGCCAAGCCGGTCAAGAAGGTTATTCTGCTTCTTCGAGATGACGTACATCCACCAAAAGCAGGCGACCCAGCAGCCCATGCCGGCCAGGGTCATCCAGAATGCGAACTTCTCCATAGGCGCCGACGCTACCGGCGAAAGCGCGTTCCGGCAAGCGGAGGGTGGCCTTCGGGCGCACGCACCCCTCATGAAGGCGCCGGGCCGACGGCAGGCGGCATTCCCCCGCGTCCCATGAAAATCGGCCGCGGCCGGATCCTCGCCAACGGCCTCGCGTGCCGCTGCCCCGGCTGCGGGGGAAGGACGCTCTTCGAGAAGGGAAGGCTGCTCAAGGTCAACGCGAGCTGCCCGGTCTGCGGCCTGAGGATCGAAAGGGGCGACGGGGAGTTCCTGGGCCCGCTGGTCATCAACTACGGGCTGACCGCGTTCGGGATCGTCGTCCCGGTCATCGTGCTCTACGCCGCGGGAAGGCTGGGCGGGGCGGCCACCCTGCTGATCGCGTTCGCCGCCTCGCTTGCCGCGCCGCTCCTCCTCTACCGCCTCTCGTGGGGGTGGTGGCTGGCGCTCTACTATCTCTTTCTTCCGGGCAACCTTCCCGCCAACCTCGAAGGGCGCGCGGAAGACGACATGTGATCCGGGCGCAAACCCGGTGAAGGAACACTCCCATGAATAAAACGATACGGCACACGGTCACCATCCGCGCGGCTCCGAGGCAGGTCTTCGGCGCGCTCCTGAGCGAAAAGAAGCACGCAAAGTTCACCGGGGAGCCCGCGACCATCTCCCGCAGGGTCGGCGGGGCCTTCACCTGCTACGGGGGTCATCTTTCGGGAATAAACCTCGAGATCGTCCCCTCGAAGCGGATCGTCCAGGCGTGGCGGGCGAAGGGCTGGCCGCCCGGGGCCCATTCGATCGCGTCATTCTCCCTTTCGCGGAAAAAGGGAGGCAGGACACGGATCTCCTTCACCCACGTGGGCGTGCCGGCGTCCCGTTTCAAGGACATCAACGAAGGCTGGAAGACGTTTTACTGGAAGCCGCTCAAGGCCTATCTGGAAAAATAGGCCCAAGTGTTCCCACCCTGACGCCAGGAGTCTGACCGCCCGCCCGTTGGCCACCGCTCGGGAGACGCCCGCCGACCCGCCGCACCCGCTCGCCGAGGTTGGCGGCGCGTTCCTGCGGCTCGGGCTCATCTCTTTCGGCGGCCCGGTGGCGCATCTCGGTTACTTCAGGAAGGAGTTCGTCGAGAGGCGCCGCTGGCTCGACGACGCGGCCTACGCCGACCTGGTCGCCCTGTGCCAGTTCCTGCCCGGACCGGCGAGTAGCCAGGTCGTGTTCGCGCTGGGGATGCGGCGCGCGGGATTGGCCGGGGCGCTCCTGGGGTCGCTCTGCTTCATGCTGCCGTCGGCGGTGGCCATGATCCTTTTCGCCTACGGGGTCGCGTCGCTCGGCGACCTTCGGCGGGCCGGCTGGCTCCACGGGCTGAAGCTCGCCGCCGTCGCGGTGGTCGCCCAGGCCGTCTGGGCGATGGCCGCAAGGCTCTGCCCGGACTGGCCCCGCCGCATCCTGGGAATCGCGGCCGCCGCCGCCGCCCTCCTCGTGCCGGGGCCGGCCTGCCAGGCGGTCGTGATCGCGGCCTGCGCCGCGATCGGATGGTGGGCCTTCCGGGGCCGTGCCGTCGCCGTCAGGCCGTCCGGGCGCGCGCTGACCCGCGATCACCTCTGGGCCTCGGCCTCGCTTTCGCTTTTTGTCCTCCTGCTGCTCGGCCTGCCGGTCCTTGCGAGGGTGAGCGGCGGCAGGGCCGCGGCGGTATTCGACGGCTTCTACCGGGCGGGCTCGCTCGTCTTCGGGGGCGGCCACGTGGTGCTGCCCCTGCTTCGGTCCGAGGTGGTGCCTCCCGGGTGGATCAGCGACGACGCCTTCCTCGCGGGCTATGGCGCGGCGCAGGCCCTTCCGGGCCCGCTGTTCACCTTCGCCGGCTACCTGGGGACGGTGATCCAGTCAGGGGCGCATGCATGGACGGGCGGAGTCCTCGCGCTGTTCGCCATTTTCCTGCCGGCATGGCTCCTCGTCGGTGGCGCCTATCCGTTCTGGCACCTGATCCGGGGGAAGGCCTGGGCTCGGGCCGCGCTCGACGGCGCCAACGCCGCGGTCGTAGGGCTCCTCCTCGCGGCCCTCTATCGCCCGGTATGCACGGAGGGCATCCGGGATGTGCGCGACGTGGCCGCCGCGGCGGCCGCGATCGTCCTCCTGGCAACGCTGCGGGCGCCGCCTTGGGCGGTCGTCCTCCTGATGGCGGCCGCGGGCCAGTGGGTCCTGCGCTGATGGGGCGGCCGGCCCGCGCTAGGCTGCCTTGCGCGAAAACCTGTGCACGAGGAAATAGTACGCCGCGCCGAGAACGACCGCCGCGCCCGCCGCCCACAGCGTGACTTCCCTGATCTCGCCGTGCATCAGCCTCGAGTCGTTGCCCGCGACGAAGGAGACGTAGGTCAGGACTCCGCACCACAGGAGCGATCCCAGCAGCGTGTAGAGGGAGAACTTCCAGTAGTTCATGCGCACGATGCCGGCCGGGATGCCGATCAGGTGCCGCACGACGGGAAGCATGCGCGAGAGGAAAATCCCAAAGCCGCCAAAACGCTCGGACCACCGCTCCGCCTGCTCGATCTTGGCGGGCGTGATCAGCACGAGCCTGCCGAACCTGACGGCCAGCGGTCGCCCCGCGGCCCTCGAGGCCCAATACATGGCGCTGGCGCCCACCCAGCTCCCGAAGGCGGCCGCCAGGACGATGCCCGGAAGGGACATCGTGCTTTTCCCGGCCATGGACATCAGGACGGCAGGGGGGATGATGACCTCGCTCGGGATGGGAACGACGGAGCTCTCGAGCGCCATCAGGAAGATGATGTAGGGATAGCCCCCCGTCTGCAGCGAGTGCTGGTACGCCGCAAGGAGCCGCTGGATCCACTCGTGCCCCCTCAGCATCAGGTGCTGATAGGACGCCCTGAGGCGCTGAATCAGGTCGTGCAAGATCCGCTCAGACGTCCGGCTTCGTCTTGCGGAGGCCCTGGATGCGGTCGCCCTGCTTCCAATGGCCGCGCTTCTTCAGCAAGTCAATGCGCTCGAAGCGCTTCAAAACATTTCGCTTGACGACGATACCGCTGGATCCTTGGAGGCTTTTATGCTGCGACATGGCGGGTCAGGGGGATGAAAGTGACGAGTTAAAGGGTTCATTAGGTAACGTTCGTGCCTCCCGAATACAAGGAGAAATTCGACCTTGACCCCCCCTTATGCCTCGTCAGCTTTTCCCCTTTCGCTTCGGAAATATCACCACAATGAGGGACGACTACATCAAACAGGCGCTTGGCAAGATCTTGGACCCCAACATCCTGATCAATGTTGTGTCGCGCCGTGTACAGCAGCTCAGGCGAGGCAACCGGCCCATGGTCGAGTCCCTGGAGAAGCTAACGCCGGAGGACACCGCGCTTCGCGAGATCATCGAGGAAAAGATCAGCTTCCTGGCCGGCGAGAACTGACCGCACCCGGCGCGTCGGGCGCCCCGGGGACCGGTCGTTCGCGGGCTTCGCATAAGACGCCTCCCCCATGGCTGCGCAAAACAGAGAGGCCCCGCGCCTTACCGAGGTCCGCAACTCCAAGGTTTTCCGCGATTTCGAGGTCGGGCAGCGGTTTGAGGCCGGGATCCAGCTTCACGGCACCGAGGTCAAGTCGATCCGCACGGGACGCGCCCAGATCAGCGACGGGTTCTGCCGGGTCGAAAAGGACGAGGTCTGGATGTACGGGGCCCACATCGAGCCCTACGCGTTCGGGAACATCCACAACCACGACTCCAAGCGGGTCCGCAAGCTGTTCCTGCACCGCGGCGACATCCGCAAGATCGCGCTTGAGCTGAATGCGGGCGGCAAGGCCCTTATCCCGCTCAGGATGTATTTCAAGGCGGCCCTGGTGAAGGTGGAGGTCGCCCTCTGCACCGGAAAAAAACGTTTCGACAAACGCGAGGACCTGAAGAAAAAGGTGCAGATGCGAGAGGTGAACCGGGCCCTGAGGTCGCGGCGCGGATGAAAGCCGGCGCCGGCTCGGTCGTGGTCAGGGTGCCCGCGAGCACCTCGAATTGCGGCGCGGGGTTCGACACGCTCGGCCTCGCCCTTGGCCTCTACAACCGCGTGACGCTCTCGCCGGCCGACGGCGGCGACGCCATCCCCGACCGGCCGGCGGACGCGCGGGCGCAGGCGATGGTGATCGAGGCGGCGTCGTCGTTTGCCCGCGCCACGGCCCGACCCCGCGCGGGCTTCCGGTACAGGATCGAGGGCGACGTTCCGCCCGCGCGCGGACTGGGCTCAAGCGTGACGGTCGTCGCCGGGGTCATCGCCGGCCTCGATGCGCTCCACGGGACCTCGCTCGGGCGCCAGCGGCTGATCGGCCTGGTGTCCGCCATCGAGGGGCACCCCGACAACGCGGGCGCCGGAATCCTCGGCGGCTTCTGCGTGTCGAGGTCGGATCCCGCGACGGGCGCCTATGTCGATTCGCAGCGCTTCGAGGTCCCGGGGGACATCGCCTTCGTCGTCGCGTCGCCGCCGGTGGAGTTCGTGACCAAGGACTCCCGCGGCGCCCTTCCGTCCTCGCTTCCCTATTTCGACGCGGTCAGGAGCATCAACAGCGCCGCCTACCTCGTCGCCGCGTTCGCGTCGCGCGACTACGCGCGGCTTGCGCATGCCGGCGGGGACTTCATGCACGAGCCCTACCGCCTCCCTCGCATCCCGGGAGGGGGCGAGGCCATCAAGGCGGGCGTCGGCGCGGGGGCGTGGACCGGATGGCTGAGCGGCAGCGGCTCAAGCGTGTTGTGCGTCTGCGAGCGCGCGAAGGCGCCGGCCGTGTTCGCCGCCATGGAGAAGGCGTTCGCCGCGATGTCGATGCCGAGCGAGGGGCGCATCCTGGCGGCCGACAACGACGGCCTCAGGATTGAGGGTTGACCGAGCCTGGATGGGGCTCGGTCGTGTGCTCCGCCGGCTGGCCATTCGCGCGGAATGACGGAGCATCGGCCCCCGGCCAGACCTTGATGACGGCATCGGCGAGGGGGCGCCATCCAAAGGGCTTTCGCAGGCGCATCTTCAGGCGCCTCAGCCGGGCCAGGTCGTCCGAGAGCGGCTCGAGGTCGTCCCCCGAGATGATGATGAATGCGGCGCTGGGCACGACCCTCGACGCCCGCTTGATGAATTCGATCCCGTTCATCTGCGGCATCGAGTAATCCGTTACGACCACCCCCGCCGAGATCTTGCTGAGGCCGCCCAGGGCCTCCATCGGGCGCGTGAACGCGTAGACCGTGCAATCCAGGTTGTCCGCGATCATCTGGGCGATCAACTCGGCATAGGATTTCTCATCGTCAACGATGACGATGGAACGGTGGGGGGAATGGATTTTTTTCCAGGTATGCTTCACGCGGGGCAGACGACCCGGAGCGTGGTTGCGGGATTGGCAAAATGCAACCCGTAAGGAGCTTGCATTAGTTTCGGCGCTGGTAAAAAACCATGAAAGCAGGTTCCGGCCGCGCGTCGTTTTCCAGCCGTCCTTCAGCGATGATTCACATTGTCCTCTTCCAACCCGAGATCCCGCAGAACACGGGCAACGTCGGGCGGATGTGCGCGATCTCGAAATCCCGGCTCCATCTCATCCATCCCCTGGGATTCAAGATCACCGACCGGAACCTGCGGCGGGCGGGCATGGACTATTGGTTTTCCCTGGACGTGCACGAGCACGCCGACTGGAAGGCCTTCCGGTCGAGCGAGGCTGCGCCGAGGCGGCTCTGGCTTTTCACAACCCGGACCGCGCGCTCATTCTGGGAGGCCGGCTTCGAGGACGGCGACGGGCTCGTGTTCGGCAACGAGGGGAGCGGCGCCCCCGACTGGCTCCATGAGGAGCTTCGCGACTGGAGGCTGACCATCCCGCATGCCAATCCCGGCTTGAGGTCCCTCAACCTCAGCACGGCGGCGGGAATCGCGGCGTACGAGGCCCTGAGGCAGCGGGGCGGCTTTGGGGCCCCGTCCTGAATTTTGGGGTAGCCTCCCGCTGGGCGGTCCCCAAGGATGACCCGCTCATGGGCGAATCCCGACTCAAGGTATTCTCAGGCAATTCCAATCGGAGGCTGGCCGAGGAGATCTGCCGGACGATCGGCGTCCCCCTGGGCGAGGCCACCGTGACAAGCTTCCCGGACGGCGAGACGTTTGTGAAGATCGACGAGAACATCCGCGGGCATGACGTCTTCATCATCCAGTCGACCTGCCCGCCGACCAACCACCACCTGATGGAGCTGCTGATCATGATCGACGCCGCGCGCCGCGCGTCGGCCCAGCGGATCACGGCGGTGCTGCCCTTCTACGGCTATGCGCGGCAGGACCGCAAGGACCAGCCGCGCGTCCCCATCACCGCCAAGCTTGTCGCCAACCTGCTCGTGTCGGCGGGCGCAAACCGGGTCCTGACGATGGACCTCCACAGCCAGCAGATCCAGGGCTTCTTTGACATCCCGGTCGACCACCTGTACGCGTCGCCGGTCTTCTTCGAGTACCTTGCCAAGACGCAGAGCCAGTCGCTCGTCGTCTGCTCGCCGGATATCGGCGGGATGAAGATGGCCGCCGCCTATGCGGAGGTTCTCGGGGCGAGCCTGGGCATGGTCGCGAAGAAGCGACGGAGCGCCACCACTGTCGAGGCGATCAACGTGGTCGGCGAGGTGTCGGGCTGCGACGTCCTCCTTGTGGACGACATCACCGAGACGGCGGGCACGCTGATGGCGGCCGCCACGATGCTGCGCGAGCGCGGGGCGCGCCGCATCCGGGCGGCCGTGAGCCACAGCATCCTTAACGAGGTCGCCTATGAGCGGCTCAAGAGCGGGATGATCGACGAATTGATCACCACCAACACCGTGCCGATCGACACCAAGGGCTTGCCGGTCACCGTCTTGAGCGTCGCGGGGCTGCTGGGCCAGGCCATCCAGCGCATCAACACCAACGAAAGCATCACGAGCCTTTTTCGAATAAAAGGCTTCTGAATCATTTGTCCGCCGCGGGTTTCTGGAACACGTTTGGCGCCCGGCGGGTCGTCACTTTTACACCATACATGAACATCAGAACCGTTTCACGCCTTCTCGTTGCATCAGCCGCCGCGTCGGCGCTCGGCCTCGCGCTGCCGGCCCGCGCCGCCGACAGCCCGGCCGCGCCGCCGGTCAAGATGCCCGAGCTGAAGAAGGACTTTTCGACCCTGAGCGACGGGAAGTCGGCCGTCGTCTCAAGCTACGCCGACATCGTCGAGCCGGTCCAGAAGGAGGTCGTCTCGATCGAGTCGTCGAAGATCGTGCACGAGCACATCCAGGCCAACCCATTGCTCCGGCAGTTCTTCGGGGACATCCCCGACCAGGACCGCGAGAGCAAGGAGATGGGGCTGGGCTCCGGCGTCATCGTCTCAGCGGACGGGTTCATCCTCACGAACAACCACGTCGTCGAGAACGCCGACGAGTTGACGGTGGAGCTTTCCGACGGGCGCAAGTTCCCGGCGAAGGTCGTGGGCGCCGACCCCAAGACGGACATAGCCGTCGTGAAGATCGACGGGAAGGGGCTGCCGGCCGTCACGTTCGCCGACAGCGACAAGATCCGGGTGGGCGATGTCGTCTTTGCGGTCGGCAACCCGCTCGGAGTGGGCGAGACGGTCACGATGGGCATCGTCTCCGCGAAGAGCCGCAACGTCCACATCCTGGACGACGTCGCCGGCTACGAGGATTTCATCCAGACGGACGCGGCGATCAACATGGGCAATTCCGGCGGCGCGCTCCTCGACGCAAAGGGCCGGCTGATCGGGATCAACAGCGCGATCGTGTCGCCCTCGCGCGGCAACATAGGGATCGGCTTCGCCGTCCCGGTGGACCTCGCGGCGAGCGTCATGAAGAGCCTGATCGAGACGGGCACGGTCGCCCGCGGATTCCTCGGCGTGGGCGCGGTGCCCATCACGCCGGACGTGGCCGAGGAGGTCGGCCTCCCGAAGGACACGAAAGGCGTCATCGTCATCGAGACGGCTGCCGACAGCCCTGCGGAGAAGGTCGGCATCAAGCGCCGCGACGTCATCCTCAAGGTGAACGGCAAGTCCATCGAGAGCTACGATGAGCTCCGCCTGACGATTTCCGAGCTGGCCCCGGGCAGCAAGGTCGAGCTCGACATCTCGCGCGACGGCAAGCCGATGGCGGTCAACGTGACGCTGGCCCAGTTTGCCGAGAAGCCGAACGAGATCCTCGACGGGGTCGAGGTGGGCAAGGTCACCGAGGACGTCCGCCGGCGCCTCAGCATCGATTCGCGCACCAACGGCCTGGTCGTGACCGCGGTGGACGACAAGTCGGAATACGCCCAGGACCTCCCGGTGGGCGCGGTCATCGTCGAGATCAACCGCACGCCCGTTGACGACATCGCGTCCGCGAAGGCGGCCCTCCACGCCGGCCGCAACCTGCTCCTTGTGTACTCGCAGGGCTTCGCGAAGTACGTCGTCGTCACGAAGCGCTGAGGGCGCCGCTCAGCTCCCCGGCTTGTCCACGGGGAGCCTCGCGAGGGCCTCCGGCACCGCGTCGGCGGGGTAGGTGGGGAAGCTCAGCTCGAGGAGCGAGACCGTCGGCGCGTCGAACCGCGCCGTTCCCGCGCTGCGGTCGACCAGCATCGCGACGCCTGCGGCCGCCCCGCCCGCCCTTCGGACGATGTCCAGGCACTCGATCACGCGGCCTCCCCGTGTCACCACGTCCTCCACGACCAGGACGGGCTCCTTCGGGGCGAGGGTGAACCCGCGGCGAAGGACGAGCACGTTGTTCTCCTTCTCGCAGAAGATGTAGCGCGCCCGGGCCTGCCGCGCGACCTCCTGGCCGATGACAAGGCCGCCCATCGCGGGCGCGAGCACGGTGGCGAACGTCCAGCCGGCGCCGCGAATCCGCCCAAGCAGGAGCTCCGCCAGGCGCTCGACGGCGTCCATGTGCTGGCACACCTGGGCGCATTGGAAATAGTGGCCGCTGTGAAGTCCCGAGCGCAGGACGAAGTGGCCGGTCAGAAGCGCCCGGGTGCGGGTGAAGATGTCGAGTGTCTCCTGCTGCGAGGGGTCCATCGGGCCGAGAGTCCAGACGGTTCCGAATCCGAGATCAACGTTTCACGGCGCCGGCCCCTGGCGCATCACGGGCTGAAACGCCCGAGGCGCCGCGCAATCCGGGGCCTTGTGTTCCACCTGCGGGAACCGATAGGCTCGCGTCCATGGGCCCCATCGTCCCCCTGGCTTCCCGGTGGCGTCAGGCGCTTGCCGTCGCCCTGTGCGCGGCCGCCACGGGATATGCCGGCGTCGGGGAGATCATCGGGTCCGGAACGGCCGATCCATCGAGAACGCCGATCGAGGTGTCCGCCGCCAGCACGGTGCGCCTCGATCTCATCATTCCGGAGGCCCCGCCCGACGATGCGCAGTATCGCTGGGTGCTCTACGCCTCGGGAGGCAGCCTGGCGGCGGCCATCGCGGCCAAGGACGTTTCACTTCACTTCACCCGCGATCCCGCCGGCGGCTACCGCGCCCCTTTCGAGGTCGCGATCCCCGATGCAAGGCTCGGCGCCCTCTTTCTCCTCAGGATTGAGCGGCTGGCGCCTCCGAAGGCCGTTGTCGGCGAGGTCGCCCTGCAGGTCCGGCCGAACGACCCCGGCCTCGAGATCCGCACGCTCCTCGATGGGCGGACGGTCCGGGTCCTCGGGGAGTCCAAGGGGATGAAAAAGGCGCTCACCGCGCTTCAGGTGCCCTATGACGAAAGCCCGCAGGCCGCCCCCCGGGACATCCTGCTCACCGAGGACCCGGACGGCCTGCCACCGGAGATGCAGCGGGCGCCCTGCATCCTCGCGACCGTGTCCCTCGGCAAGGCCAACGCGCTCCTTGTCACGGCCGAGAGGCCGGCCGCAGCCTGGATCGCGAGGATACAGCTGCCCCGGACGCGAGGGCTCGACACGGGCAATGCGGCGTTTCCCGACCTCGTCGAGGCCTTTCGCTTCCTGACGCAACTCGATGCCCAAAACTAAGGACCCTGTGAACATCCGACCGTTCCTCGCGCTTCTTGCGCTCGCAGCCCTCCCGGCACTCTCGCATGCCGACGATTCGCCCATCGCCGTCGCCGTGCTCGGCGTCAACGCGCCGAACACGACCCTCCGGCCCGCGGCCGAGAACGTGGACACGCTTCTCGGGACCTACCTGACAACGCAGCCCGGCCTGTTCCTCGTCGAGCGCCAGCAGCTTGACGCACTCCTTGGCGAGCAGGCGCTCGGCGCTTCGGGCCTGGTCGACCCCGACGGCGCAGCCCGCATCGGCAAGCTCACCGGGGCGAAGGTCCTGGTCATGAGCCGCCTCTTCATGCAGGGAGAGGACCTCATGCTCGTCAGCAAGGTCATGGGCACCGAGACCGGCCGCGTGTACGCGGAGGCGGATGCCATCCCCCAGGGAACCGCGCAAAACGCCGCCCTCAAGGCCTTCGCGACGTCCCTCGGCGAGCTGATCGTCAGCCACCGGGCGGAGCTTGTCGCGCGTGTCGAAACGCCCGGGGACAGGGTCGCCCGGCTGTCGAAGGTCATGACCGGCACAAAGCCCCCTGTCGTCTCGGTGGCGATCGGCGAACAGCACGTCACGCACACGATCATCGACCCCGCGGCCGAGACCGAGCTTGACCTCATCCTTGGCAAGCTCGGGTTCACGATTCTCGCGGCCTCGTCCACCGAGGTCCCTGCGTACCGGATCACCGGCGAGGCGGTCAGCGAGGAATCGGCACGCGTGGGCACCTTCGTCTCCTGCCGCGGTCGCGTGGAAATCAAGCTGGTCGACGTGGCCACGGGGCGGGTGCTCCTCGCCGACCGCCAGGTCGAGGTCGCGGTCGACACGGCCGAATCGGTCGCGGCCAAGAAGGCGCTCCAGCAGGCGGCGGCGGCACTGGCCGACCGGATCGTCGCGGCGGTCGCGGTCCGAAGGTAAGCAGCCGGCCCCAGCCTTGAGCCGCCTGCTTTACCGGACCGTTGCCCTGGCCGCGGCGCTCCTCGCCGCGGCACGAACCGTGAACGCGGAGACGGTCGCCTTGGGCTCGTTCGCGCATGTCGACCTTGAGCGCAACGACCCGGACACCGGCGCCTCGATTGCGACGCTCCTCCAGGCGGCTCTGGGCGAGACGCCGGGGCGCACGTTTGTCGAGCGCCAGGAGGCGCAGAAACTCATGGACGAGCTCGGTCTCGCGGCGCTCGGCGAGTCCGACCCGGAATCCGCGTCCCGCATCGGCAAGCTCCTGCGGGCGGACGTCATGCTGACCGGGACATTCGTGACCCCCGAAGGCGGGAAGCCGTTCATTGTCCTCGAGACGACCGAGCTCGCCCGTGCCGAGCCCCTCGGCCAGGCCCGAGTGGAACTGGACCGCGTCCTCGAGCGGGGACGGCTCGCCGTCCCGGGGCGCGACGACATGGCCAAGATCGCGGCGGCGGCCGGGGCGCTCCTTGATGAGTCCAGGGACAGGCTCGCGGCGTCGAGGGGACTGGTCTCGATCAAGTTCCTCGGCTTCACGCACAACTTGCGCGATCCGCGGGTCGGCTCCTTTGAGGCCCAGCTCGCGGCCGCGATCGACTCGGCGGCGGCTGCCTCCGGGACGCATCGGGTGCTGAGCCTGGAGCGGGCGGACGTCGCAACCCAGGAAAGCGAGTTCGTGCTCCTCGGCCTTGCCGAGGCGGATGCGAAGGCCTATGCGCAGGTGGCGGATTACTTCGTCTGGGGCTCGGCCGAAGGGGGCGCCCAGATGCCCCCGCAGTTCGCGCAGGCGCATCCCGCAGGGGCCGTCGCCGGTCCGGCCCCGATGCTTTCGATCAAAGTCTGGGACGGGCGCCATCCTCCGGTCGAATTCCGAGAGCCGCTGGACCCCGCCGCGCCCCGCGACTCCGCCGCGAGGCTCGCCGCGAAGGCCATTGCCGCCGCGGTTCCGGTGAAGGGCGACGCGACCTCCGCCCCGGCGTTCGGCAAGGGGATCGCCCACATCTTCGTCGAGCATGAGCGGGCCCGCGAGGGCGAGGCGCGCGACTCCGATCCTCCGGGCGTTGCCGCCGCGAGGCGGCTGGAGGAGGAGCGGCTCCTGTCTGCGGCGGTCTTCTTCTATCCGGCGTCGAGCGACGCCTGGTTTCGGCTCCAGCGGCTCCGGATGCCCCCGCTCGTGACGGCCGGGCGCGTGAGCGACATCAAGCGCGAGGTCCAGTCCGTCCAGTTCACGCTCGAGGTCGCGAAGAGGTTCCTCGTCGCGGCCAATGGAAGGATCGATCCAACCCCGCTCGACGAGTTCTTCGGGCCGGAGAGCCTGATGTACGAGGACCGCTTCGTCCGGCTCAAGGACCAGGTTGCGATGATCGAGGAGGATTTCCATGACATCTACCTCTCCCACAACCTCGACGCGGTCATCGAGAGGCTGTCGGCCGACTACAGGACCGGTGTCATGCAGCTGTGCCGCGAACTCGCCCGGGCGGCGCCCGGCCAGGAGGACGCCTACCGGCGCACGGCCTCGGCGCTCCTGTTCACGATCCTCGAGAACGATTTTCCGAAGGGGGAACGCATCGCTGCGGTGAGCTCCCTCGCCCCAAGGCTCAAGGTCGCGCTCCTGGTTCACCGCGCGTGGTATCCGACGGGGGACCGGCTCGAGGCGCTTGAGCCGCCGCTGCGCTCGGAACTCATCGACGAGGGCAGGCAAGCGGACGCCGACTCCTTCGACACGCTGTCCCCGGACGAGCTCGCGCAGGCGGAGCGCTCCGAGCCGGCGGAGGGATCGCCCGCCGCCGACAAGCTTGGACTCGCAGCCATGGAAGCGCGGACCCTCGCCAACTTCAGGGCGAGGCCGGCCTCGGCGGGGATGGCGGCCCCGATCCAGGCCTCGCTGGACCGGCTCGCCGCATCCAAGGCGGAGGCCGAACGTCTCCGGAGGCCTGCAATGCTTTTCCTCGAGAGCCATGCCGCGGGCTGGACGTGGACGCCGGCCATGAATGAGGCCCTCCTCGCCGGACCCCCGAACGAGCAAATGACCCTCTTCTACCCGCCGCTCGAGTCGCTTCCCGCGCCGCAGCGGGCGCAGGCCGTCGCATGGCTGCGGCAGGAAGCGGGGACGGTGGGGTCGCAGGGCTACTCCCCGGAGATTGCCGAGGCGCTCAAGGCGAAGGCGGACGCCCTCGAGGCGGCGCCCGAGCCGACGCCGGTTCCGGGGCCCCCGGTGCACCGATCGGGCGCCTTCCCCAGGTACATGGATCCCAAGTCCGGCTCTTTCCTTGTCGGGGACTACGCCTGGAAGGGCGACGTCGCGTCGATCAACGCGCTTTTCAAGGAAGGCGTGCCGATTGCCTACGCGGCCGGCGGATTTTTCGAGGCCGTCCGGGGCGAAGAGTGGCCGGCCGCCTATTTCATCCTCGGGAGCGGCTTCGATCCGGCGGCTCCGTGGCCCCAAAAGTACTACGCGTCGATATCGGACACCTTCTCGCCGGACACGGCCGCCCGCCTCGCCCTCGCCGCGGCGATCGGCGCGGGCCGCCAGGATCTGACCGACCTCCTCCTTGGGAAGGGCGTCCGTTTCGGCGCCGACGGCGCGGCGGCAGGGCGGCTGATCCATACGCTGGCCCTTCGCCGGGACATAGGACCCCTGCGCCAGGTGCTCGCCGCGGGGGGCCGCGCGGGAGGGGTCATCGTTCAGGGGGAAAAGCAGCCGCTCTATTACGCCGTTCACTACAGGGATCCCGCCCTCCTCGATGTCCTCCTCGACCTGGGCTGCAACGCCCTGAATGCGATCGAGATGACCATGTTCTCGAAAATGAAGGAGGCGAACTCCCGGCAATGGATCGCGCAGGACCCCAACCTGAACTCCGCGATCGGCCTCGCCGCGAAGACGAACTGGCTCGAGGGCTCGCGCATCATCCTCGACAAGGACTGGAAGGACGTCGGCGGCATCCTCTCGGACGTGCGGCTGGACAGGTATGCCACGGATCCCGCCGTCCGCTCGCTCTTCGTTCACGCGGAACTGACGCATCTGCCGATCCGCAGTTCCGCCGGCGACGCGGGGATCGCCCTGTTTACCGCGATCGCGGCGCGGGATTCGCCCGCGTTCGAATCCGCCCTCGCCGCGCCGGGGGCGCTCCTCTTCCGGGCGTTCATGGGGGAGTCGGCGCTCATGTTCGCGATCGAGGAAGGGGAACCGGCCTTTGCCGGCCGGCTCATCGACGCGGGCGCCCCCGTCGACGCCGCGGATTATAAGGGCGCCACCCCGCTCTGCTACGCCGCCCGCGCGGATGACGCGGAAATCGTCGAGGCGCTCGTCCGCCACGGCGCGAGCCCCGACGGCGGCGACGGCTCCGCGCCGACGCCGCTCGAGGAGGCGATCGCCGCGCACGACCCGAAGCTCGCGCTGCGGCTCGTCGAGCTCGGGGCGAGCCTGGCGCCGAGGCCGTCCCGGGCGGGTTTCAACCCCCTCTTCCGCGCGGTCTGGGAGGACATGCCCGACCTCGCGACGAAACTCATGTCCCTCGGGGCCGATCCGCTGCGGACCGCCCAGGGCTACACCATCATGTTCTCGGCCGCCCGTTCGGACGACCCGGACCTGATCCAGCTGCTCTGCGCCAAGGGATGCGATCCGAACCGGCGCGCGCCGAATGGCTGGACGCCGCTCACCACCGCGGTCCGCTGGGGGGCCGCCGACTCGGTGCGCAAGCTCCTTGAGCTGGGTGTCCGCGACCCGCATGCGGCGGCGGTTTCCGTCAGCATGGTCAACGACATCACGCCGCCCGACCGGCCGCCCATGGCGGAGTTGCGCCGGGCCACCCACGCGCCCGACTACCAGCGCTGCGTCGAGCTCATGGAGGAGTTCGGGCAGCTGGACCAGTCGCAGGAGGCGCGGGACAGCATCTTCTGGCACCGCAGCCACACCGTCGCCGAGATCGAGGCATACCTTTCCGGCGGGGGGAACGTGAACGCCATCGGCTCAATCTCACCGCTCCAGTCGGTCCTCACCGGCCTCGACAGCGCCAAGGTGCAGGCGCTCCTCGCCCACGGGGCCGACCCCAATCTCGCCGGACCGGAGGATCCGCCGCCGCTCGTCATGGCGCTCGGCTCGCCGGACATCGTCCGATTGCTGCTGGACCATGGCGCGAATCCGAACCAGGCGAGCACCCTGTGGCAGGGAAGGCCGCTCTGGAATGCGGTCAACGACGACAATGTGTCCCTGGAATCTGTCACCATGCTCGTCGCGGCCGGCGGGACGCTGGGCACAGGCGCCGAGGAGACGCTCGCCTTCCTCGGGAAGCGCAACCCGGCGCGCGCCGACGCGGTGCGCAGGATTCTGTCCGGTGGTTAGGATTCCCCGCTGGCCGCGCCGGGGCCGGTCCCGCCGCCGGCGCCGGCGCCGCGTGGCGTTGAATATTCGCCCCACTGCGGATACGGTCCCCGATGTCCAGCCTCCCGCATCCGATGGCCCACGCACAACCGGTACCGCTTGAAGACGAACTCGGCGACGTGCTCGAGAAGGCGATGAGCTGCGCCGGCCTGACCCCCGAGACCCTTGCCGCCAGGTCGGGCGTTCCGGTGTCTGCGATCCTCGACGCCATCGACTACCGCCCCGAGCTCGGCCCTGTCGAATGCGGCCGGCTGGCGGCCGCGCTCGGCCTCAACGAGGTGGGATTGTGCGCGCTCGCCAGCGGCAGATACCCGCTCCCCGACTCGGAGGGGCTGCCGTTCCGGGTCTGGCCGCTGCGGATGGCCCACGGCATAGGCGTCGTGAACGCCTACATCGTGGCCGGGGACGAGGGCGGCAAAGGGCTGCTCTTCGACACGGGGCCGTCCGCCGCCGCCCTCGAGTCGGGATGGCCGCGCGAGGTCCAGGAAATCGGCGGGATATTCATCACGCACATCGAGGCCGAGCACGCCGGCGGCCTCTGCGGGGCGGTCGGCCGCTTCGGTGTATCCGACGCGCTCATACCGGCCGGGGCGAGCGCCCAGGCCGGAAGGCCCATGGGGGAGGGGGAAACCCTCTCGGCGGGCGGGCTCGAGGTGACGGCGTTCAGGACGCCGGGCCACTGCGCGATGCACAACTGCTACCACGTGCGCTCGACCGCGCTGCCCTCCGCGAGGTCGCTCCTTGTTTCCGGCGACCTTGTCTTCGCGGGGTCCGCCGGAGGTCCCTATTTCTGCCAGCGGCAGCTCCGGGCCCACCTGCGGCGCGTCCTGCTGGCCGTCCCGCCGGACACGGTCGTCGCGCCGGGGCACGGGCCCATGACGACGGCGGGCAACGAGCTTCGCTACAACCCGTTCGTCCCCTGACCGCCGGCCTGACTAGGGCGCGTCGACGATGACGGCGACGACCGTCGCGTTGTCGGGGCCGCCGCGCTGGAGCGCGAGCTCGACCAGGCTCCGCGCGATCGTGGCCGGCTCGCTCGGCTTGCCGACGAGGTCCTTCATCTCCCTCTCGAATATGAGTCGGGTGATGCCGTCCGTGCAGAATATGTACCGGTCGCCGGCGAGCAGCAGCAGGTCGGCGAGGTCGACCTCCGGGGGGATCGTCTGGCCGATGCAGCGCGTCAGCGCGCCCCGCTGCGCCTCGCTGTAGTAGACCACCTCGCCGCGGGCCCTCCGGCGGCGCGCCTCGTTCTCGACGGTGTGGTCCTCGGTCAGGCAGGTGATCTCGCCGTTCCTCCATGAGAAGGCGCGGGAGTCGCCGACGTGCGCGAGGCTCATCCGGCCGCCGCGGATGCATCCCAGGGTGAGCGTGGACCCGATCCCCGACGAGGGGCTTATCCTCTGGCCAAGGATCGCGACGGCGTCGTTGGCGGCGGTGACGATCGCCCTCAGGTCGAGCTCGGCGTCCGGGCCGGCCTCCAGGACCCCCTCCGTGACAACGTCGACCGCCTTCTGGGCCGCCTCGGCTCCGCCCGGCAGCCCGCCGACGCCGTCCGCGACGCCAAAAAGCCGCGCCGACTCGTTGAATACGACGCGATCCTCGTTCTCCTTCCTGATATTTCCAATATTTGAGAGCCAGGCGGCGCGAAGGATGGTCATCGGGGGTTTTTGAGGATAGGCGCGCGGGCGTCAGGTGAAAGGACGAAATTGCTCGAGCCGGTTCTCGCGGGTGAGCCGCACGAAGGAGCGCTGGGGAAGGCCCTCCATGAACAGCCGGCCGTAGGTCCTTGCCAGGACGCGGCTGTCGAGAATCGTGATCACCCCGCGATCCTCCCGTGTCCGGATCAGGCGGCCTGCGCCCTGCCTGAACTTCATGACGGCCTCCGGCAGCGTGAGTTCGCCGAAGGGATCGCCCCCTCGGTCCCGGATCAGCTCCGCCTTCGCCTCCGCGATGGGGTGCGCCGGGGTGCTGAAGGGCAGGCGGGCGATCACGACCTGGGAGAGCGCGTCGCCCGGCACATCGACGCCCGTCCAGAAGCTGTCGG